>Ga0114931_10005362_pt1 | contig 15837 bp, 15 predicted proteins | sample 2SBtaG_FD_89579 | JGI IMG/M metagenome (GOLD analysis project Ga0114931, IMG submission 89579) | Deep subsurface microbial communities from Kolumbo volcano to uncover new lineages of life (NeLLi) - 2SBTROV14_V59a metaG | ecosystem: Environmental > Aquatic > Marine > Volcanic | place: Kolumbo...
CTCTCCTCCTCCAGGGTGTCGGCAAACGCCTCAATCGCATGCTTGCTCATCGTGTACTCCGCACCGCCCACCCAGGTAAGGATGCTGGCGATTGAGCCGATGGTCGTAATTCGGCCCTTGCTTTCTATGATCAATGGAGCAAACGCCTTGGTAATATTGACTACGCCAAAAACATTGACGTCAAACAGCCAGCGCATTGCGTCTTCATCGGACTCGATGATCGGACTTCCTGTGCCGACGCCCGCATTGTTTACCAGCCCGTAAAGGCCGCGACCGCCCTTGCGAACGGTTTCCACGGCAGCATCGATGTCGTCCTGAATCGTGACGTCGAGGCGGACTGCCTGAACATTTGGAATCTTGTTCAGCGCATCAAGATCTTTCTGCTTGCGCGCGCCTGCGTAAACAAAGTAGCCGTCTGCGGCAAGCGTTTCGGCGGCATTGCGTCCAATGCCGGTACTGGCCCCCGTGATGAGAACGGCCTTTTGATTGTTGCTGTGGCCGTCCGCTACTGCAGCGAATCCGCTGTGTGTGGCCACCAACAGCAACGAAACTGCAGCCAGTCTGACTAAGTTCCTCATGCGGCAATCCTTCAAGATCTTGTTATTTGAACCGTGATCGTAACAGAAGGGACTTTGTGCCTCACTCAGGATTCAGTTTTTCCCATCACAGCGGCACGCAGCGATTCGAGGATCGCGGCAACTTCAGCTTTTGACTCGGGATCAACACCGTTGGACTCGACGGCGGTCAAAACGTCCCTGACTGCCGAGTCGTACTCTGCGTCGGTTATATGCATAGATGCATGCGCCGTCGTCATGTCACGACCTTCATAATTGGCCGGGCCACCGGTGCCGGCCGCAAAAAAAGCAACGACGTGGTGAGCGAGCCGCTCGTCGTCACCGCTCTCAAAATAGTGTGCGATAAGCGGGTTTTTGTGGTGCAGGGCTATCGTGTCATTGACGATGTGACCGATGCCTTCCATTGCTCCAAGTCGTTCATACAGTGACGGGCCGGCGGCCGCATCGTCAGCGAAAGCGTTCAGCGTGATAAAACCGGCCACCAATGTCAGCGTCAGCGCGGCGAGTACTGGTCTAAATCGAGTCGTCATTTTTCTCTCCCTTGATAATGTCAATTCACTGGCTTATTCAGTTTTTGATGAGTTCGAACTCGCGGCGACGGTAACAGGGGAAAAGCCAGTTGATAAGTACAGATTCTGTAGCATTTCCCTTTGTTGACAGAACTGGCACCATGATCGGAAACTTTGGTGTCTGTTGTTGGTGGCTTTATCATGAAAAAATTCGGTCAATTCTGCCCGTTGGCGCAAGCCGCACAATTGCTGTGCGAGCGCTGGACTCTTTTGGTCGTGAGGGAGCTGGTTGCGGGCAGTACCCGATTCAGCGATTTGCAGCGCGGTGTCCCACTGATGTCACCGACCTTGCTGTCCGCACGGCTGAAGCAATTGGTCGCAGCCGGTGTCGTCACGCGGTCGGGAAGCAAGGGAAAATATGTCTATGAGTTGACCGAAGCCGGCACGGAACTGACGCCGATCGTGCAGCTACTCGGTGCGTGGGGGCATCGCTGGGTACAAACGAGCCTGGTGGTTGAGGATCTGGACGCCAGTCTGTTGATGTGGGATATGCGTCGCAGTGTCAATCCAGATGCATTTCCGAAGCATCGAATCGTCGTGCAGTTCGAATACCCGGATGCATCGGAAGGCGCAAATGAATGGTGGCTGGTTTCGGAGAATGGAGGAGTCGAGTTGTGCCTGAATGAACCGGGTGGCGATGTCGATGTCGTGGTCAGGAGTCCGCTGGCCGCGATGACGGCAGTCTGGACCTGTCAGACGACATTCGAAGATGCTGTGAAGAAGGGTGACATTAAAGCCTTTGGTGACGAGAAACTTACTCAGCGTTTACCGGAATGGTTGCAAGCGAGCGCCTTGTCGCAACTCGGCTCGAGTGGCAAGGCACCAGAAGTGGATTGGAAAACGATGGAAGTACGCCCGTGAAAACGTTTCCTGGTACTACCAGTGGCCCTGGTTATCCATCGACGCCCACGGTTCCTCCGGCGGCAGCGACTCGCCTTTTTGCAGTAGTTCGATCGAGATATCGTCCGGTGATCGCACAAATGCCATATGCCCGTCACGCGGCGGGCGGTTGATGGTGACCCCGGCGTCCATGAGTTTCTGGCACAGCGCGTAAATGTTATCGACCTGGTAGGCGAGGTGACCGAAATTGCGGCCTTCGCCGTACTCCTCAGGGTCCCAGTTATGGGTGAGTTCAACCTGGGCTCCTTCATCGCCGGGGGCAGCGAGAAAAACCAGTGTAAATCGCCCCTTTTCGCTGTCATGACGCCCCACTTCCCGGAGCCCCAGCTTATTGCAGTAAAAGTCGAGTGAGGCGTCGAGGTCGGTGACGCGCACCATTGTGTGCAGATATTTCATCGCTTTGCTCCGCGTTGGGCTCGCCGTATTGGACTGGCATCGGCTTTGAATTCACAATAGTGGTTGAAATACGGACCGACGGCAACTGTGAAAAATATTCGTACCATCACGCTCGATCTCGACGATACGCTTTGGGAGTTACACCCGGTTATCGAGCGTGCCGAGCGGTGTTTATACGACTGGCTCGGGGAGCATTACCCGCGCATCACTGAAATGTATACGCCTGCTGACTTGCGCGAGGTCAGAAACCGGGTTTTTTCCGAGTTCGCCGACCGTTCGCACGACCTGACTTTTTTGCGCTGCACGGTGCTCGGGCGGGCTGGCGTTGCGGCGGGCTACAACACCGATTTTGTCGATGCGGCGTTTGAGGTCTTCGACGCTGTTCGCAACGATGTCGAAGTTTTTCCGGAGGTAATTCCGGCTCTCGAAATCCTGCGTGAGAAATTCGTCCTCATCGCCGTTACCAACGGCAATGCAAACCTCGAAACTATTGGCATCGACCACCTTTTTCACGGCCATGTCACCGCGGCGATGGCAGGTGCTGCGAAACCCGCGCGGCAGATTTTCGATCTGGCGGTGCAAGTCGGTGGTGCCACCGCAGCGCAAACAATGCACGTCGGAGATCATCCCTTATACGACGTGGATGGTGCTCGTGGCGCGGGGCTGCGGACCGCCTGGGTTAATCGCATGGCCAGCGCCTGGCCGGATGAATTTGCGGTGCCGGAACTTGAGCTCTCGAATATCGGCGAACTGCCCGCACTGCTGGGCATCAACTAGTTCATGTCACATACGCTTATCATCTATGTTCCGGGTCTGCTACCCAAACCCGAACCGCAACTACACCGTGTCGCTCTGCTTCGCTGCATTCTGGCCGGACTACGCCGCGTCGATGCAGCAGTGGCTGATGCGATCGAAACGACAGCCGGTGGTTTCGACATCGTTTCCTGGACCTACGACTTCTATCATGAGCATCGTGATTTTGAACTGGACCGGGCCGCCATCGAGGCAGTTATTTCCAAGCCGGAGGCCAGCGCCCGCGATATCGCGGAAGCATCGTCCTGGTCGCGGCGACTGACACGCTGGGTCTACGAACTGGGTGACAGGTTGCCGTTCCTGATCCCGCATCTCGCAAACGAGCGCATGGAAGTGCACCTGCGTGACCTGATGCGTTATGAGCGCAACAAGAATGAAATTGGCGATCATATTCGGCGCATGCTGAAGGTGCCGTTGCTGGCCGCCGCAGGCGGGCAGCGCCCGATCTTACTCATCGGGCACAGCATGGGTTCGATCATCGCCTACGATGCCCTTTGGGAGCTCAGCTATCAGCACGGCAACCCGGTGGCTATCGACCTGCTTCTGACCATGGGCAGCCCGCTCGGACAGCACTTCATGCAACGCCGGATCAAGGGACATGACCAGCACGGAGCGGATCGCTATCCACGCAACATTAATCGTTGGAAAAACCTTGCGGCCGTCGGCGACCTGACCGCCATCGACCGACACCTGGCCAACGACTTCGTTGCGATGCTGGACCTGGGGCTCGTTACATCCATTGAAGATGAGTCGTTATATAATGCCTTTCGTCTTGACGGTGTTTTGAACGTACACGCTGAGTACGGCTACCTCGTGAACGAAAAGACCGCGCTTGCCGTCGCAGCGTGGTGGCGCAGCCACGATGCGAAGATTCATTATGAACCCGAGGATCCATTGTGAGGGGACCGTCATTTCAATGTGGTCAGCATCTCCTTGCTGTCGCGAAATCCGTTGGCAAAGACCGAGAGTTTCACGCCCAGCGTATCTCCGCTGCCGCGGCCTTTATTCGGCCGGTTCGAGAAATCCCCGCCAGTGACGGTAGCCGCCGACAATTTTTCGGTGGGTTCTGGTTGTAGCGCCTGAGTATCGAGGCGAAATGCGAATCTGTTGGTCGATTCGGCTTTTTACTCTCAAGAGGCCGCACATATTTTTCGAAACGTGCGCTCAAAGCGATATCGCGCTGGGTGGCCAGTGACGCATTGATCTGAACGAACGACAGCGTACTCGGGTCGATCACACCGAGATGGCAGCCGGGCAACAGTCCGAATGATGGTACTCCCGTGCCGATGAAATCATTGCGAGTGCCAGCCGCATCTCCCTCGGCGAAATAGGCAGGCGTGACGAAATCCGAAACTTCAATTCCGTCGATACGGTAGCTGACTCGTTCGACTGCATCGCAGACCTCGTAGGAATGCCACAGCCATTTACTCTCATCGTCGAAATGACGTGGGTCAGGGCCGATGACGAAAGCGTTTACATTTGGATCGACGATGAGCTCCAGCACCTCGTGCGACAAGGTAATCGTCCAATCGCCCAGCTCGACAAAGACAAATCCAACCGGAAGTTCGCTGGTGTTGATACTGTGATACCCGAGCGCACCGGGCAGGCTACCCTCATCGACGAGATAAATGACCGAGTCGGCTTGCACGCGTTCTTCGGACAGCGATTCTTCATCGTTGACGTCGACGGCCGATTCGTGAAGGCGGCAGGCTCGGCCACAGCCCCACACCGGCATAAAATCCTCAAGCACTTGCCGATTCACTGCACGAACTGCATCCTGTACGTCCTGATCCGACAATTGGCTGGCAAAGTTAATTATTGCGATGCTGGGTATTTGCATTGAAATTCTCCATTACCAGACTTCTTGGACAGCATACTGATGGATGAGGTTCAACCAGTCGAGCATCAGGTAGTAGCGTGAATTCTATGCCAAACAAATAAATAGTTGTTTTTATTCCCGTAATCACTAAAGGAGACCCCGATGATTGGATATGTTGTTCTTGGTACCAATGACCTCGCTCGTGCCGCATCATTTTACGACGAACTGCTTGCGGAAATGGGAGTCACTCGCATGATGGAATTCGGCGAGCGAGGCTTTGCCTGGGCCGCAGCAATGGACAAACCGATGCTCTGCGTAATGAAACCTTACGATGGCCAACCGGCAACGGTGGGCAACGGCGTGATGGCCGGTATTGCAGCCGACTCGCCGGAGCAGGTCGATCGGATCTATAAGAAGGCAATTGAACTCGGCGGCTCCGACGAAGGCCCTCCTGGTTTGCGCGCCGAAGGCGGCGATGGTTTCTACGCGGCTTACTTCCGTGACCTGGATGGCAACAAACTCGACGTGTTCAGCTATGGCTGAAATATCACACTAGCGCCGGGCCTTGAGCGGAGCCCGATAACGTTAACCGATCGATTGACAATATCCTGGAAAAAGTCCGGGAGGAATCCAGGGGCCTGCCGGCTGCTAGTCAGGCGATTCCAGATTTGGTTTGATGACGATATCAATACGGCGATTGCGTGCACGACCCGCCTCGGTCTCATTACTTGCAACCGGGCGTGTTTCGCCGTATCCGGTCGCAATCAGGCGATAGGTTGGAATCCGCATGGCGTTAATCATGTACTGTTGCACCGATTCAGCCCGTTCCTGAGATAGCTTCTGATTGAGGTCGTCGCCACCATGAGAATCTGTGTGGCCCTCGATGATCAGCTCGCTACGGGGGAAAACGTCGATCGCTTTTTCAACTTTTGCCAATAGCGGGAAGTTTTCAGGTTTTAACTGTGAGGCGCCGCTGTCGAAGTTCAGTCCGACCATGCGCAGGATGATGGTGTCACCCTCGCGAAAAACACGCGCTTCATAGGAGGAAAATATTTTTTCGACCTGTTCGAATTGTTGTTTGACTCGTGCCTGGGCTTCGAGACGTTGAACCAGGGCTGCACGTTCGGCAGTTGCTCCGCCAAGCCGTTCGTCCAGCGCGCTCACTTCAGCTTCCATGTCGGCGAGGCGAACTTCATTTTCAGCTTTCTCCTGCTGCAGTTCCTGCAAATCGTTGGCCTCCTGTTCAAAGTAGGCGAGTAACTCGGCCAGTAGCTTGTCAGGCCCTTCCTGCATGTTCGGCACGATGTCCGCCACGCCTGCCACGGCCCGCAACGGTTCTTCCCATGCAAGTATCAGTTGCTCTGCTGTCAGGTCCCGGTCACGTACCTGGCGCACGACCTCGGATAAATACAAGGCGTGCTTGGCCTCGTAGTTGGCCTCCATCGCGAGGCTTCGCGGCAAGTCCGTATCGTAGCGGTTCTCGTTCAATTCGCGTTCGGCATCGGCGAGCAATCGCTTTGCTTTACCCAGCGTTATCGGCGCGTATTTCCCGACGCGTGCCCGATCGGCATCTGCAAGCAGGCGGCGCGTTTCACTCAGATACTGTGCCTTTATCGCGACGAGTTCTGCTTCCCGATAAAGATTGATGGCTTCATTTTCACGTCGCTTCGCGTTCTTCAGGTCACCGCGTTCCAATAGTCGAATGGCACGCGCGAATTCCTGCTGCGCATCCGACCAGAGTTCCGGTGACAGTTTGGGTGCCTGGGCGTTGGCACCATCCTGACGACTCTTGATCGCCTGGGCCAAAGCGGTGTGTGCAAGCTGCGCAGCTTTGCTGGCGGTTCGGAAATAGCGCACGGCGTCGGCGGCGTTCGAGCGTACGTAGTCGATGTTCCTGCCACGTTCAAGCAGGTCTTCGGCGTTACGATATTCCTTCATCCCGCTTCCCCAGTTCTTCGGTGCATACAGCTTTGCATTCACGGCCTCAGCAGCGGCTTTCGCGGCGTCGGCGTCTTTAAAGAAGGTTTGTCGAAGTTCGTCCTGTGCGTATCCACTTCCCGCGGTAAGCAGGACGACGCCCAATATGACGAGTTTTACCAGTCCGTTTTTGGCGACCATTTGTTCAATTCCTGTGGTATCTGCCCAAAATTCTGCCCAAGCATAGGCAGCATTGACGACGATGTTACATATGCCAATGATCGAAATCTGTGCACCGCGTCCTCTTAAGCAGAAATTTTACGCCAAATGTGGACGGAATGTGATTTATGTCAAATTTCCGGTGTTTATTGGACTCTGACCCGAATTTTGTGCTCTGGCTCACAGTCACCGACGGCGTCGAGGCGTAAATTGAGCACATGTCCGCCAAGTATTACACGCAGTTCATTTTGACCGACGAGGAGTATCGCGGCGGTAACGAGTTCTGCGGTGTTGTTGAGCTGAACTACCCGATGGAGCAAAGCTCGGACCCGCGTGACATCGAAGCCATTCTGGCCCGCAATTTTGACCTGCAGCGAGACGTTGTGAAACTGGTCAGCTGGTCGAGACTGCACTGATTTAACGGCGTCTTCATACTGTTTTCCCCCTGATTCTCCCGGCTTCGGCCGGGAATTTTTTTATCCCGTATTTATGCGACAATGCGTGCCCTTTTCGCACTTGGCCAGCTGGCTATCGCATGAGCACAAACGATAAAACCCTCCGCGGCATCCCGATTGTAGAGAGTGGGCAGAAATACCGGACCGACGCCGGCTTTTCGGCTGTTAAGAATGGTCAGAAGCAGCGCCACGACGGCGAAGCGCCGGTGCGCGGCGACAAGCCGAAATGGTTGCGGGCAAAGATGCCCTCTGGTGCGGCTTATTCGGGTACCCGAAAAATCGTGCACGAAAATCGCCTCAGCACAGTCTGTGAGGAATCCATGTGTCCCAATATCGGCGAATGCTGGAATACCGGCACGGCGACGATCATGGTGATGGGATCTGTGTGCACAAGAGCTTGCCGCTTCTGCGCCGTTGATACCGGCAACCCAAAGGGCTGGCTGGACGCGGATGAACCACTGAACTCGGCCAAGGCTGTTGCGTTGATGGGGCTCGAGTACGTCGTCATTACGTCGGTCGACCGCGACGACCTGGCCGATGGTGGCGCGACGCACTACGCGGCCTGCGTTCGTGAAATCAAAAGACTGAATCCGCATACGGCTGTCGAAGCGCTGACCCCGGACTTCAACGGTATTCACGAGCATGTCGAACGGGTGGTGGATTCAGGGCTGGAAGTATTTGCACAAAATGTCGAGACGGTCAGGCGATTAACGCACCCGGTCCGTGATCCACGCGCAAGTTATGAACAGACCCTTGAGGTTCTGCGTCATGCGAAGGCACACCGGCCCGATGTCCTGACCAAGACGAGCCTCATGCTTGGGCTTGGCGAACGCGACAACGAGATTATGCAGACCATGGATGATCTGCGACGCGCGAACGTTGATATCCTGACGCTCGGTCAGTACTTGCGTCCGACGCCCAATCACCTGGCGGTGGAGCGTTACGTAACACCGGATGAGTTTGAGGCCTATCGCAGCGAAGGGCTGGAGAAGGGCTTCGTAGAAGTTGTCGCCGGACCGATGGTGCGCTCGAGTTATCGGGCCGAACAGGTTTTACAAAAAAATAACGTTGGCATCGCAATATGATCGAATTCCTGGCGGAGTACGGCTTGTTCCTGCTCAAAGTAATTACTGTCGTTGCCGGCATAGTCGTTGTGATCGTCGTCGCAGCTTCTGCCGGGCGCAAGGCTGCGCATGAGGGACTGGAGGTCGAGGACCTCAACAAGAAACATGAGTCGCTTGCCGAGACATTGCGCCATGCTGTATCCAGCAAGCAGCAGAAAAAGGCAGCGGCTAAAGAGAAGAAGAAAAAGCATAAGGCCGATGCCAAAGCAGGCTCGACACGGCCACGTGGTTTCGTCATCGATTTCAAAGGCGACCTGAAAGCGAGTGCCGTGCCGTCCTTGCGTGAAGAGGTTAGCGCCATTCTCGCGGTGGCGACGGATGACGATGAGGTGATCGTGCGCCTGGAAAATCACGGTGGCGTTGTACACGAACACGGCCTGGCTGCATCGCAGCTCGTACGGATTCGTGACCATAATATTCCCTTGATCGTGTGTGTCGACAAAGTTGCCGCAAGTGGCGGTTACCTGATGGCCTGCGTGGCGACGAAGATCTGTGCGGCCCCATTCGCGATACTCGGGTCGGTCGGTGTGCTGGCGCAAATTCCGAATTTCAATCGCATGCTGGGCAGTCACGGCGTCGATTTCGAGCAGGTCACAGCCGGCAAGTACAAACGCACGGTCACCATGTTTGGCGAAAACACGGATGAGGATAGAGCAAAGCTGAAAGAAGAGCTGGAGGACGTGCATTCGTTGTTCAAGGAAGCGGTGAAAAAGTACCGTCCGGATATGGATATCGAAAAGATCGCGACGGGCGAGCACTGGTACGGTACTCGTGCGCTGGACCTTGGGCTCGCGGACGAAATTCGAACCAGCGATGAGCTGTTAAGCGAACTTGTTGGCGACCGTGATATCTACTCCGTGACCTATAAAATCAAACAGCCACTGCAAAAGCGCCTCTTGGGTGGCATCGATAGTGCCCTCGAGAAGGCAGATGCGGCCGGCTGGCGGCGAAAGTTTGAGGCGCAATTGCCGCGCTGACCGTGTGGAACCGAGCCGGGGTTCAGTGGTCGAAACAAGCACGAGGTTAACACCGCTGCACAGCGCTATAATTCTCTGCTTAAATACGGAGAGCCACGTGATGAGTATTGTGTGATGAGGATTTTGGTCATGTATCGTTGCAAGCTATTGATATTATTGTTTTTTGCGATCTTCATCGCATCCTGCTCAACATCCCCGACGGGTCGGAGCCAGCTGCTGCTGAAGTCGGACGCTGAACTGGAGGCACAGGCCAGGGCAACATTCAGTGCCTACCGGGCCACATTGCCGTTATCGACGAATCGCGCGAAGATCGACTTTGTCGCCTGTGTTGCAAGCGCACTGGTCGCAGAGCTCGATCCACCGTACAGCGATTTCGAATGGGACCTCGCCATATTTGAACAAAACCAGGTCAATGCTTTCGCCATGCCCGGCGGCAAGATCGGCGTGTATACAGGAATTCTCGACGTGACCGATAATGCCGATCAGCTTGCCGCAGTCCTGGGCCATGAGATCGCGCATGTGACATCGAAGCATGTTAACGAACGCGCATCACGGGGTTCGCTGTCCGGAATCGGTATTGAGGCCCTGGCGGTCATCATGGGCGGTGGTTACACCGGCGGTGCTTATACCGCGCAACAAGCCATGCAAGCCGGCGTAGCGCTGGGCATGGAGTTGCCGATGAGCCGCAGCCAGGAAACAGAAGCGGACATCGTTGGACTTCGATACATGGCTAAAGCCGGATTTGATCCGCGTGAGTCGGTCAAGCTATGGAAACATATGATGACCATGGGTGGCAAGAAGCCGCCGGAGCAACTGTCCACTCACCCGGCTGATGAAACACGTATCGAAAACCTGATTTCGGAATGGCAAGTCACGCTACCGATTTACAATCAGGCTTTGGCCGACGGCAAGCACCCGGATTGCAAAAAGAACTGGAATTGACAGGCGAGTTCAAGGATCACTTTTCCACGAAGTCGGACGCGTATGCGACGTGTCGCCCGCGGTATCCTGCCGAACTCTTTCAGTTTCTCGCGTCGACAGTAGCCGACCATGCTGTGGCATGGGATTGTGCGACCGGTAACGGCCAGGTTGCTGCAGGTCTTGCGAAATATTTCCCCCGGGTTATTGCAAGCGACGCGAGTCAATCGCAAATCGATGCGGCTGTCGCTCACCCGAACATAGAATATCGCGTTGCGACAGCCGAGCGATCCGGGCTCACAGATCAATCTGTGGACCTGATTACCGTGGGTCAGGCATTTCACTGGTTCGACGAGCAGCGCTTCATGCTGGAAGCTCGTCGACTACTTCGCCGCGAAGGCGTTCTTGCGATCTGGTGTTACATGCACAGCGTGGTGAATGACGCGTGTGATGCGATCGTTGACACTTTGTATCGTGACATCGTCGGTGAGTTTTGGCAGCCGGAGCGGCTGATTGTGGAGCAGGGCTATTCAGCGGTAGCGATGCCGGGCGCGCCTGTCGCAGTGCCGGAGTTTACAATGTCTCTCAAGTGGCACGCAGCCGACATGCTCGGTTATTTGCGTACCTGGTCAGCCTGCAAATACTATGAAACCAAAACGGGCTCGGACCCCGTTGACGAGATTTCGGCCGGGTTGACGTCCGCGTGGGGTGAGGGAAAACGACGTGTGGCCTGGCCGCTGGCCATTAGAGCCAGCCGGCCCAATTCGCTGCTAGAATAGGCAATCAGTTACGCCGGAATAATCGATTGTCCAGACACCACCAAATTCTCGCGCGAGCCTTGTTGCTGATCCTGATGCTTGCGACCGCTGGCTGCGAGTCGATCGACGGATTCCTCGCCGGAATGAAAAAGGGCTCTGGCCACTCGATGGTTCCGATCGACGAGCGGCCAGTACAGGACCCTATCGACGGCAACACTTTCATCCTGAATTCTGATGAGCAAACCGTTATCGGTGAGCCGCAGATCGTTCTGGCAGGTAGTGAAGATACGTTTTCGGATCTGGCGAGAACCTACGGTCTTGGCTACGACGATCTGATCGACGCGAACCCTGGCATTGATCCGTGGATGCCGGGAGAGGGTACGCCGGTTCTACTACCGACTCAGTACGTGTTGCCAGATGCCCCGAAACGCGGTGTGATTCTCAACATCGCGACCAAGCGACTGTTCTACTACCCGACGCCTGCGGAAGGCGAGCCGCAACAGGTGCTGACGTATCCAATCGGTATCGGTCGTGTTGGCTGGGAGACGCCACTCGGTGAAACGACGGTCGTGGCGAAGGCGAAGAACCCGTCGTGGTGGGTACCGGCATCGGTGCGCAAGGAACATGCCGAAATGGGCGATCCATTGCCGTCGCTTATTCCCCCCGGCCCGGACAACCCGCTCGGGACTCGAGTGTTGAAACTCGATATCCCGGGCTACCTGATTCACGGCACAAATCAACCTTACGGAGTCGGGATGAGGGTCAGTCACGGTTGCGTTCGCCTGTACCCGGAGAACATTGAATTTCTTTATACGCTGGTCAATATCGGTGAATCCGTGACGATATTGCATGCGCCTTATCAGATGGGCTGGAAGGACGGCATCCTCTATTTCGAGGCGCACATGCCACTGGCAGACGATACTGTTTCTGCCGAAGAGCGAATGCAGAAGCTACTGGATGCCCAGGTGGATGCTGAGGGGCAGGCGCTTAACGATCACCTGCGGGCACACGCCATCGCCTTATCAAAAGTGCCAAGCGGAGTTCCAGTCAATATTTTTCAATACGATGCGAATGAAGTGATGGTCCGCGCCCGGGTCGTGCACAATACCGTCGTGGAGGATCCCAGCGAATACACGCTCAGCGAAGTCCGCGAGATGATGGACCAGCTCGAAGCAGAGGCAGGGGACGAAGCGCTGTAAAATCCGTGATTGCCTTGTCGCTTAATCTTGCAACTCAATCCATTCCACGGCTCAGTCAGTACAAAGCCCGATATGTATCAGCGTTCAGAGGGTGCAGGATGCTGGCGATGAAAATACCGATTGGAAGGTCTGAACGCTCCATGCGATGCCTGGTCGTTGCGCTGGTCGCAATGTCAGCATCCATCCAGGCGAGTGCCGCACCCGCGTTTAAAAGCGGCCTGACCACTGACGCTATCCGCCTTGACGGATTACTCGACGAGCCGGCCTGGCAGCAGGCGGGCGCTATCCCCAATCTCGTGCAGCAGGATCCGAAGCCGGGCCAGGCCAGTGCTTTTACCACTGAGGTGCGGGTACTGGCGGACGAGCGCGCGCTCTATATCGCTTTTACCTGTACAGACCCGGATCCCACCGGTATCGCCGTCCACACCATGGAACGGGACGGCAACATGGACGGTGATGATTTCGTCGCGGTCATTCTTGATCCGATGACGGACGGTCGGCGCGGCTATTACTTCCAGGTCAACGCGGTAGCGGCACGGCTGGACGGTCTGGTCTCCGGAGCGGAGGATGTTTCGACTGACTGGGACGGTATTTGGGATGCTGCCAGTCAGCGCACAGCCACTGGCTGGACGGTCGAAATCCGTATACCGGCGCAAACACTTCGTTTTCACTGGGGGCAGGAAAACTGGGGGTTTAATGTCGAGCGCTACGTTGCACGTGCCCAAACCACTTTGCGCTGGAGCGGCATCAGCCTGGATGCTACCTTTATCGATCTGCAGCGAGCCGGCCAACTGGAGAATGTCGGTGGCCTTCGCCAGGGCCATGGCCTGTCCACTGCTCCCTACGGCCTGGCGAGTAACGACAGGGATTTCGACAACAACATGCGTTCCGGCAATGCTGAGGCCGGCGGTGATCTGGCCTGGAATTTCAGCGGCGATCTCAGCGGCTACCTGACCGTCAACCCGGACTTTGCGGAGACTGAGGTGGACACTCGCCAGGCCAACCTGACACGGTTTCCCCTGTTCTTTCCGGAAAAACGAGCGTTCTTTCTTGAAGGCTCCGAAATTTTCAGATTCGGGTCCGGTCTCGACAACGATTTCATCCCGTTTTTCTCTCGCCGTATCGGTTTGTTCGATGGCGCAAAGATATCATTGCCCGGCGGCGTGAAATTGCTGGGTCGCAGCGGTGCGTGGCAACTGGCTGCACTCACAGTGGCGACCGACAAAACCGCCTCCACCGATGACACCACACTGTTCTCTGGACGGGCCACGTACGATGTGAATGAGCATCTGACGCTGGGTGCTATCGCGACTCACGGTGATCCGGAGGGACAACGCGACAACACACTCGGTGGACTGGATATTCTATGGCGCACATCCACCTTTAACGGTAACAAGAATTTTTCGATCGGTGGCTGGACGGCCGCAAGCTACGGTGATGTCGACAAGGGACAGCGTACGGGCTGGGGGTTCAAAGTCGATTATCCGAACGACCTGTGGGACCTGTCGGCCACGGTCAAAGAGTTCGGCAGTGCCCTTGATCCGGCGCTGGGATTTCTGCCGCGTCCGGGAACCCGTTGGTACCAGGCAGGTATTACCTACCAGCCTCGCCCACAGGGAGGACATTTTGGCTGGGCCCGCCAGTTTTTCTTCGAGCTTTTCCCACGCTATATCGAAGACGCCAATGGCAGGGTTCAGACCTGGCGGGTATTCGCCGCGCCCTTCAATGTGCGCACCCAATCGGGCGAGCACTTTGAAGCCAATATCGCGCCGCAATTCGAGCGCCTTGACGCACCGTTCGAGATCGCAGACGGCGTAGAAATCCCCGTTGGCGATTACCGCTTCACTCGCTACCGCATCGAGGCGCAATCCGCCAGCCATCGTGCGTGGCAAACCGGCGCCACGTTCTGGTTCGGTGATTTTTTCACGGGCAGGCTGACGCAGCTGAATACTTTCGCCAGTTACACAACGCCAGGCGGCCATCTTCGACTCGAGCTCAACCTGGAGCATGACAACGGGCATCTCAACGAAGGCAACTTCACCCTCAATGTCGGTCAATTCAAAGTGGTTTATGCGTTTACGCCGGACCTGATTCTTTCCAGCAATATCCAGTACGACTCCGAATCCCGTGATGTTTCGGCGAACACCCGTTTTCGATGGACCATCAGGCCCGGCACCGATCTTTTCGTTGTATGGAATCGTGGCTGGCGACGGCCTTTTGATAGCGCTAGCCTGATCGATCTGCACACGGTGGACCAGCAGCTGGTGGTCAAGCTGCGCTGGACCTTCAGAATCTGAACGGGCTGCATTCAAGATATCGCCAGCAGGGGCTTGACATCTAAATGCGAATACTTATCATTAGCATTTAGACTTGACCTGAACGATGGAGAATTTGAAATGCCCCGTATTGTAGCGGCAGCGATTGTTGCTTTTGTATTGCTCCTGCAGGCTGTGAGGGCCGATGCCTCTGAGGTGCCACAAACCGTGGCGGAATTATGGAAAATCATCCAGGCGCAACAGGCAGAGATCGATGAGCTGAAGCGCCAGAACTTGAACAGCCAGGACCGGATTGCGGTAACCCAACGCCAGGTGGCCGATACTGAGCAAAAAATCGAAGCAACCGGCGATTACCTGGAAACTGTCGAATCAAGTCTCGGCGGGGGTAGAGGCTGGAGCCAGCAAACCCAGATCGGTGGCTACGGTGAATTGCATTACAGCAACCTCAATGCCAGCGATCCGGCGCGCGATCTTGACGAAATAGACTTTCACCGCTTCGTCCTGTTCTTTGGTCACGAGTTCAGTGACCGGATAAAGTTTTTCTCCGAGCTGGAACTGGAGCATGCATTCGCCAAAGACACGGGGGATGGGTCCGGCGAAGGCGAAGTTGAACTGGAGCAGGCCTATATAGAGTTCAATCTGGGCGAGCAGTATCGTGCAATCGGAGGGCTTTCCCTCGTACCCGTCGGTATCCTGAACGAAACGCATGAGCCGCCAAGCTTCTATGGTGTTGAGAGAAACGATGTGGAGAGTGTCATCATTCCGGCGACATGGTGGGAGGCCGGTGCCGGCATTGGTGGCCATTATGCCAATGGAGTGAGTTGGGATTTCATGGTGCACTCCGGACTGGAAATGCCGACGACCGGTGGCAGCGCGTTCCGCGTGCGTAGTGGACGGCAAAAGGTCGCCAAAGCGGTTGCTC
>Ga0114931_10005363_pt1 | contig 15832 bp, 9 predicted proteins | sample 2SBtaG_FD_89579 | JGI IMG/M metagenome (GOLD analysis project Ga0114931, IMG submission 89579) | Deep subsurface microbial communities from Kolumbo volcano to uncover new lineages of life (NeLLi) - 2SBTROV14_V59a metaG | ecosystem: Environmental > Aquatic > Marine > Volcanic | place: Kolumbo...
AATGACATGCCGACCCGCTTCGGGGCACGGCATCCCAATCGACGTTTTTCTCGACGGGAACAACAAACTATTCGTGCCCCAAAATTTTGTTCCTGGCCAGCTAATCAACGTGGCGGGGGTGTTCATCACGACGGACTTACCCGGCGTCGGTGTCTTGAGTCCTGGCAACGGTGTACCCGACGGATCGGATCTGTTTTTCAATGTTGCACAAGGGCTAATGTACTGGGACGGAACATCCATCGCCCCGACCACGGTAGGTCTCGTCATTGATTCCCCAACGCTCGATGGTTTTGGGCACGTCAACTCCAGCCCCGTGCCATCGTATACCGTGACCGCGACGAGTGGTCCGCAAAGCGGGATGTTGTGGGGCACCTACGATGCAACGCTACCCGGCTGGGATACGCATGGAAATTTCTCGCTGCTCCCTAACTCAGCGACCCCCGGCGTTTATGGCATCGCTGTTTCGATCGACTCCCCTGGATATGAGGCAAGCGACCCCTTCTTGCTTTCCTGGGAGTACGACCCCAACGGAACCATCAGCCAAGGGAGCGTCGACGCGGGACGTGCCGCCATGCAGCAGTTGGTCGTCCCAGAACCCTCGGCGCTATGCATCGCATCGATTGGCATTGCTCTGTTGTTGTGTTTCGTCATGCGTCGCGGTCGTATCGCCCCATGCGGAGTCGTGAATAGACCGAGTGTATCGTAATCAATTGTTTCACGATGAAGATAATCTCAAGACTTCAAGCACAGGAAATATTCCATGAGATACTTTACTTTCGCAATACTAATTACTTCGATTTCCCCGGTTGCCTTGGTTTCATCGTCGAGGGTTGAGGGGGCACCGATCGTGACCCATTTCAAGGCAGATCTCAATAGCACATCGGTGATTAGCGGCGGCGTGAATGCTTCGACAGCGCCGTCCACGGGAACTGCGGTGTTCACGCTTTTCCAACCAGAAGGAAACCCCTCCGCAACCACGCTTAGCTACAGCATTCAGCTCACGGATCTTGATTTGGATGGATCCATTACTCCATCGAACACTGCTGACAATGTCACGGCGATTCATGTTCACAACACGGCACTGTTCGCAAACCTAACGCCGAACCTGACCAGCGATACCGCTGGTACGCAACATGTGTTCAATATCTTCGGAGCGCCGCGTGGTGGTGACGACGACGATGACATGGTCTTCAACGCCGCCGCAGGAACCGTCACGGGGGTGTGGGAAGACAGCGACGCTACACCACTGGAGGCATTCGCACCATCCTTTCCTATCTCGGATGTCGTTTCTGGATTACAAAATGGCGATTTCTTCCTGATGATCCACACGTCGGCGTTTCCAGGAGGGGCAATCGGAGGGTTCATCGCTCCAGTGCCGGAACCCTCGACAGGTGTTCTTGCGGTCCTGGGAGTTGTCTGTCTCGCTGGAATGGCTTCTCGAAAACGTCGTCGTGACCGTTTGGCCTAAGTATCGTTCGTAGAAAGTCGCAAGGAATTGATCTGCACCACACGAAGCGCGGCAGCATGAACACTTGAGGCCGCCGCGCTTCGTGTGCCCCATGAGAGTCCCCACCGTTGTCGTCGTCCTGGGCAACGTAGTTTCTCTTTCAATCGCTACGCCGCTGGCGGCTCGATTCTTCCACAAACAGCGATACGCTTGCATTTCTCGCGCGATTGCTTGATATTCTTCACTCACACATCCGCACATCTTTCCCATGCGGCGACGATCTGCCGCATTTGCTGGCGACTGGAGTGAGTGCTATGAGATGCTGGATTCTAGTAATTGCCCTTGTGTGCGCGGTCGGCTGCGGTCCGGCAACCGTTACCACGCCTCCCCAAGGCGGTCCACAGGTGACCGTCGCCCACCCGGTACACATGGAAACCGCTGATTACGCCGACTATACCGGAACGCTTTCCGCGCTGGAATCGGTAGAAATTCGAGCCCGGGTACAGGGGTTTCTCGAAAAGATCCACTTCCAACCAAGTTCGAAAGTCGAGAAAGGGCAACTGCTCTTCGAGATCGAACAGGCCCCCTTTCTAGCCAGACTCTCTTTTGCGACCGCGAACATTGCCTCGCGAAAGGCCGACTTGGCACTTGCCGAAGCGCAACTTGCCCGCCGTGAAGATCTCGTCAAGCGAGGCGCCATCACGCAAGAAGAGTTGGATGAAGCCCGAGCAGAGCGCGAAGTCGCCGCCGCAGCGTTGCAAGAAGCTGAAGCATCGGTGGAGCAAGCCCAGATTGATTTGGCGTATACGCAAATTCATGCCCCCATCAGCGGCACGGTTGGCCGCAATCTGGTCGATGTGGGAAATCTCGTGGGGGCGTCTGAGCAAACGTTGCTGACGTCGATCGTCAACACGGATTCCGTCTACGCATATTTTGAAATCAGCGAACGCGACGCACTGGAGTATCTGCGCGACGCGCTCGGAAAAGGACAACCGCGAACAAGGGAACGAAATTACCCCGTGCTACTGGGTTTGTTAGACGAAAGCGGCTTTCCACACGAAGGCCACATTGATTACGTCGACAATTCGTTCGCGGCACAAACGGGAACCATTGAAGTTCGAGGGCTTTTCAAGAACACCGCCGGCGTTTTCCAACCAGGCATGTTCGTGCGCGTGCGCATCGAGGGCAAGAAAGAAGAACGCTTGTTGGTGAAAGAACGAGCACTCGCGGCAGACCTGGGCGGGAAATACGTGCTCGTCGTGGACGACGATAATATCGTCAATATCAAGCACGTCAAAACCGGTCAAATTGTCGACGACATGGTGGTGATTCTACCGAACGATCCCGAGGGAACTGGCGGGCAAGATCATCTCACAAGCGACGATCGATACATCGTCAAAGGTTTGCAGCGTGCCCGACCAGGGCTTCCGGTGACTCCACAACCAGAGGACAAGCAAACGGCACCCTCAACTCAGACACCCGCGGAGAAACCATCGGGCGAACCTCCCACTAAAGAAGCTGGTTCGGACGACACCCAGCAGTAGCCGTGCCGTTGATTTTGCATTTTTAACACCAGCGAATATCTCTCATGTTTTCACGTTTTTTCATCTACCGGCCGGTCTTTGCAGGCGTGATTTCGATTGTGATCGTTCTGGCAGGCTTGATCACGGTTGGAATTCTTTCGGTCGAGAAGACCCCCGACATCACACCGCCAACCGTCAAGGTGACGGCGACGTATCCAGGGGCGAGCGCGTCGGTCATCGCCGATACTGTTGCCACGCCAATCGAACAGCAGGTCAACGGCGTCGAAGACATGATTTATATGTCGTCGAAAAGCTCCGACGACGGCAAGATGGAGTTGACCGTCACTTTCGAGGTCGGCACCGATATCGACATGGCGACCGTGCTGGTTCAAAACCGTGTGTCGATTGCCGAACCGCAACTGCCGGAGGAAGTTCGCCGACAGGGGATCACGGTCAAGAAACAGTCCACGAACATTACGTTGCTGGTCAACCTCGTCTCGCCCGATGGTAGTCACGACGAACTGTACCTTAGCAACTACATCAACCTGAACATCAAAGATGTGCTGAGCCGCGTTCCCGGGGTTGGCGAAATCGTCGTCTTCGGGGCCAAGGATTTCGGGATGCGCATCTGGCTCGACCCAAACCGTCTTGCCGCCAGAAGTTTGACCACCAACGACATCGTTGCCGCGCTGCAGGATCAAAACGTGCAAGTCGCCGCGGGGCAAATTGGCGCGGAACCAGCTCCCAAAGGCCAGAACTTTCAATACACCGTCAACACACAAGGACGATTGTCTAGCGTCGAGCAGTTCGAGGACATCGTCATCAAAACCAGTGACGACGGGCACCTATTGCGTCTCAAGGACGTCGCCCGGGTCGAACTGGGAGCGCAGGCGTACAACATGTATGTCGAACTCAACGGCGCGCCTTCGATCGCGTTGGGGGTCTATCAGTTGCCGGGCGCCAATGCCTTGGCGGTGGCTGATGGCATCAAGGCTGAGATGGAAAAACTCTCGAAGAATTTTGAAACGGGCGTGGAATACCAAATCGTTTTCGACACAACGTTGTTCGTAACATCTTCCATCAAGGAGGTCGTGGTAACGCTTTTCGTGGCAGCCGTTCTCGTCGTGCTCACCGTCTATGTCTTCTTGCAAGATCTCCGCATCACGCTGATTCCCACGCTGACGATCCCCGTCGCGCTGATTGGAACGCTCGCGGTGATGATGCCGCTGGACATGTCGATCAATACACTCTCACTGTTCGGGCTTGTATTGGCCATCGGAATCGTCGTCGACGATTCGATTCTCGTGGTCGAAAACACGATGCGAATTATCGATGGCGAGGGCCTTCCCGCGAAAGAGGCCACGGAAAAAGCGCTGCTCGAAATTACGGGCCCGGTGATCGCCACAACACTTGTGTTGCTGGCTGTTTTTATTCCCAGTGCCATGATCAGCGGGATCACGGGACGGCTCTACCAGCAATTCGCCTTAACGATCGCCACCGCGACGGTCTTTTCCTCGATTAACGCGCTGACGCTGAGCCCCGCTTTGTGCGGCATGCTGTTGCGCCCTTCGTCGACGACCCACGGCGTGTTCTTTACGGCGTTCAACAAGATGTTCGACCTCACGACCAAGGGGTACTCACGATTCGTCGGCGCTTTGTTGCGAAAAACGGCGATCGTGGCGTTGGTGCTGGGTGGGTTCTATGCGGCGACCGTGTGGAGCTTCATTGAAGTACCCGGTGGATTCATTCCCGATGAAGACCAGGGCTATTTCTTCGTCAATGTCCAGCTCCCAGACGGGGCTACCCTCCAACGCACCACGGAAGTAATGGACCGCGTGAGCGCGATCGTGGCCGAAACCGATGGCGTTGCCGATACGATTACCATCGGCGGATACACCATTCTCGATAGCCAATTCCGCACCAACGGCGGCTGTTGCTTTGTCGTGCTCGACCCTTGGGACGATCGGACATCGCGAGAAAAACAGATCACCGCGATCCTGCAGTCGGTCTACATGCGAGCCTCGGAAATCGAAGAAGCCGTCACGCTTGCATTCATGCCGCCACCCATCGACGGTCTAGGGAACGCGGGCGGATTCGAGCTTCAGCTACAGGACCGCGCCGCCGCCGGGATGATTCAACTCGAAGCGATTGCCTCCGATTTGGTTGTTGCGGGCGATGCGGATCCCGAGCTGACGCGAATGAATAGCAATCTGCAAACCAACGTCCCGCAGTTGTATCTGGAGATTGACCGCACGAAGACCACGAAAGAAGGAGTCCCGTTGCAAACGGTCTTTAGCACATTGCAGGCATATCTCGGATCGCTCTACGTCAACGATTTCAACCTGTTTGGGCGTGTGTACAAGGTGATGGTTCAGGCCGATCATCCGTTTCGAAGTCGCGTCGATGACATCAACCGGCTGCAAGTCCGCAACCGGTTCGGCGACATGATTCCGTTGAGCACACTGCTGGCAGTGGAAGAGACGGTTGGTCCGCAAACGATCAGCCACTTCAATCTTTATCCCTCGGCTACCATTACGGGACAGGCATCCCCGGGATACAGTTCGGGACAAGCGATCACCGCGATGGAACGGATTTCAAGGGATCGCATGCCTAGCTCCATGGGCTATGAGTGGTCGGGGGTGACCTACCAACAACTCGAAGCCGGAAACCAGGTGTCGTTCGTTTTTGGCATCGCGTTTGTTTTCGTGTTCTTATTCCTCGCCGCTCAATACGAGAGCTGGTCGATCCCGCTCGCGGTCATCTGTTCAGTTCCACTGGCGATATTTGGGGCAATGATCGCTACTTGGATGCGTGCGTTGGACAACAATATCTACACGCAAATCGGCCTGGTCTTGCTCATTGGCCTGGCCAGCAAGAGCGCGATTATGATTGTCGAGTTTGCCAAACAACGTCGAGCCGAGGGGCTTTCGATTATCGAAGCAGCCGACGAAGCGGCCCGACTGCTATTTCGTCCGATTCTCATGACCGCCTTCTCATTCATTCTCGGCGTCTTCCCCTTGGTGATCGCTACTGGCGCCGGGGCTGCGAGCCGCCGTGCCTTGGGTACCGCGGTGTTCGGCGGCATGCTCCTATCGACCTTGCTCGGAATCTTCATCACGCCCGTGCTGTACGTCATTATCCAACGACTCTCGGAATGGCGTTCGCGTCCGCCAAAGACCTAGCATTGATCCCGCGCGGTATCGATCGCGGGCCCCTGGTTCAATGACGCCAATACGATGCCATCGGCTGGGCTACCCGGCGCATTTTCGTGGCAAATAAAACGATGCGGTAACGCCTGAACGACTCGCTCAATCATCCAAACACAGCAGGCGCGTGGCATTATTGCAAAACAGGTCTTCGACTTTCGTATCTGTCAGACGAAGCCGTCGGCAGGCAAGGCGATGAGCACGAAGCGCCTCGACACCAATCCAACACATCTTCACCTCTCCATAAGGGGCCTTGGTGTCGACGTTCTCCGGCGACAGCCAAAGAAATGAATCCGCGATCGTCACGCAGCGCCCGCGCTCATGGCTTACGGGAAAGTCAGAGCCATACATCACGCGCTGGGTGCCGAACGCCTCGATCACGATTCCCAATGCGTCGGCTTCGGCAATAGCGGACGTGTCGCAGTACATGTTCTCCAAGTCGCGAATCGAATCGATGCCGTCGAGCAAGTCATAGATATTAAAACCACGCGCGGCGTGGGCCAAAATCCACCGAATGTTCGGAAACCGCCGTGCGTAGTCTCGTAACGCATTTTGATTGACGGGGTCGGCGATGGCTCGCTGGCGAACCATGTGTAGCGTGATCGTTAATCCATGGGAATCCGCCACGGCCAGTTGCTCTTCGGTAATCATCGCGGCAATCGGGGCATCGAATGTCGGTTTGCAATCCGCGTAGTAGTGATACACTTTGAGGCCGACAATCCGTGGGTCGGCAATCTGACGTTCGATGTCGTCGGTGGGTGTCGCTGGCGTGATCAACAGTTGCATTCGCGAGCGTTCATCGCGCCGCACTTCTTCGAGCGTGAAGTCGTTCGCCCCGGCAATGTCAAGATCTGGCGATGGCATGGCGAAGAACAGGCCACTCAATTCGCGGTCAGGCAGGATGGGGGCTATCAGCCGGAGATAAGCATCCCAGCCTGCGGATGGCAGGCCAGCGGCGCTCATTTCCGGTGGCGAGGCAAAGTGCCGTTCATCGTAGAAATGCGCGTGTGCATCGAAAACCCGAGGGGGCACAAACCCACCCAACTCACGACTCACGATGCTCCGGTCAAGGTCGTTGGGCGTGGTTTCCAGCATCGATTCCCCTCTCTCCAAGTCGAACGTGGTGTTACAATCATCCTACGAATGATCGACCGTTTTTCCCCGTGGAACGCGCGACATAACAGACTTACAGGTCCACATCGTCTGTCGGCTGTCCGTCGCGGGGAACCCCCAACTGAGCAACCAGGCAACGAAAAGACCTGAAAGTAGCGGCGCTGCGATGGCCAACGTGAATGTTGGAACCGCCTCGGTGTGAAACAGCTCACGCCAATAGTTCCAGATGACCGTGACAACCAGCGCGGCCAGACAACCGCCGATCGCGCTGGTTGGCCCCGCACGTCGAATGAACATCCCGGCGAAGAACAAGGTTGCCAATGGCCCGACAAACAAATTAAATGTCTTACTCATCAACTCGACGATGTTCACCGTACCCGAGATACTATAAGCCCAGTATGCCGAACCGGTCGCGATGACACCAATCACGATTGTAAGGGTTCGGGCCACCGCCAGCGCGTTTGTTTTCGGCTTGTCTTCTTTCGTGTCCCGCCCAAGAAAATCGGTCGTGACCACCGCCGTAATCGCGTTCACGCCAGAGTCCAAGCTCGACATTGCGGCGGCCAGCAAGGCCGCGAGAATAAAGCCGCCAACCCCGGGCGGTAATTGGTGCGCGATGAAGTACGGGAACAGTTTGTCGGCAAAGCCTTTGCTGGTTGGATGCAATCCCTCCGGCAAATAGTCGGGCAATTGCAGATAGAACGCCAACAACGACAGACCACAGAGGCAGAGCACAACCGCCAAGGAAATATCCGATAGCGCGGACATTAGATAACTCTTTCTGGCGGCCGATTCAGACGGCGTCGAAAAATAGCGTTGCAATACAACTTGGTCCGACCCGTAGGTACAGATCGTCCAAAAGAACGCATGGCACACAAAGGTGAAAACGGTGCGTGACTCGGTAATATCCCAACTAAACAACAGCGGTGCCGTATGCTGGCCGCGCATCTCGGACACTTCACGCCACCATTGGGCTGGTCCCGTTCCGGTGACATAGGCAACATACGCCACGGTCAGTACCGCACCCGCGAACAACAAGAAAAACTGCACGACGTCGGTCCAAATCACCGCGCGGATTCCACCAATCGCCGTATAGATCGTGGCGAAAAGTCCAACCACCGCGATAATGTACTCGATACGAATCTCGGTCATGGCGTTGATCGCCATTGAAGACGTATAGACGACAACCCCCATCCAGCCGAACCGCAAGAGGATGAACAGTGTCGCGCCCAGCAACCGCGTGGGATAGTTGAACCGCAGTTCGAGGTACTCATACGCACTGGTGATCCGCAGCCGCATGAAGAAAGGCACGATTAGCCAGAAGATGACGACGAAGCTAAAGGGCAGTGCCAGATTGGCCGTGAACATGCCGATGCCATTGCGGACAATCTCGCCAGGAGTTCCGAGATAGGAAACCGTCGACAGCAGCGTGGCGAACATACTCAGCCCAACGGCCAACCACGGCATCCGGCGACCGCCGAGAAAGAACTCTTCCGTCGAATCGTGACGTCGCGCCACGGCGATTGCCAGACCAAGAATGCCGGCCAAATAGACCGCAACCGTCACGTAGTCGTAGGTGCCAAGTCCGGAGTGAGGGGAGGGGACGTCCAACGATGCAAGACCTACACCTGAAGAAATAGCCTGTCTAGGAAACGGCGACGCAAGGGCGAACAGGTCACCAATTTGGTCGCTGAGCCGCACACAGTCAAGGCTTTGCGATACACCATCACAACCGGCAATGGTGGTGACACGCATCTCGGGTTAGGCTAGACGACGTATTCCGAAATAATCAAAGGAACCGGCATGAAACGTTTTTTCACAACTACGCGTCGTCATGGCTGCGTTGTACTGACCGCGTTGGTCGCGATTCTGCTCACATCTTCAGCGCGCGCCGACGATTCGGTTGCCGTGCGGTGGGCACGCATCGTCAATCGCCTTGGGTACGACGACCTCCAGGAGAACGTTGTCGAAAAGCTACGTCTTACGATGTGCGACTGGGTCGGCGCGGTGGCCTACACGTCGCAGCTACAACTAGTGCGGCGTTTTCGTGATGTCACCGACACAGAAGGACGCGGTGAGGCAACCGAATTGGTTCGGGGCCAAAAGTTGCCTCTCACAGCCGCCGCCGCCGTAAACGCCTTCGCGATTCACGGACATGAGGTCGACGATAGCAATCTTCGCAATCAACTCCGGGCTTCGTGCGTCGCCGTTCCCGCTCCGCTGGCCGTGGCTGAATCTATGGACCGCGATGGAAAAGAGTTTCTCGTAGCGCTCGCCGTCTCGTACCAGCTTAGCGATCGTTTGGCCACCGCGATGAACCGCCAACCGGAAGGAAAACTGCACCGGCGTGGTTGGATGCCAAGCAGCGTGTGTGGGGGAGTGGCTGCCGCCGCGGCGTGCGCCAAATTGTTTCACCTGACCGATGAGCAAATCACCTCGGCCATGGGGCTCGCGGCCGGGGGAGCCAATGGGCTGTTCCAATACTATCACGACGGCACGGACGAAAAGAAAATTCACGTCGCCCGATCGCAACGAATCGCCGCGGAAAGCGCGCTGCTCGCAAGAGCCGGATTTCGCGGCGCTCCCGGCTGTCTCGATGGTCGCGCCGGGTTGTTCGCGGCATTGGGCTTCAAGGCGAATCCAACACAATTGACCACTCACTTACAGTCATGCGACGCCGTGCTGCACGTGAAGCCAAAATTCTTTTCCTGCTCCCAGGGCGTGATTCCGTGGCTGGAGACCATCACACGCTTGCGGAAAGACCATCGCTTCGATGTCGCGGACATCCGACGCGTAACGGTTCATATCACTCAGCCACCCGAGACCATTTACTATCGCAAGATCAACGATTTCCACCCGCCGGCGAGCATCATTGACGCCCAAATGAGCGTGAATCTCGGCATCGCCTTGCTCTTGCTCGAAGGCGATGCGTTCGTTGGGCAGTACACTCCCGAGAAAATCGCCAACGAGAAAACGTTGGAACTGGCCCGTCGTGTCCACCCAAGGTACGATCTCCAACAAGCAGGACTGTTAGAGGTTGAACTGCGCGACGGTCGGGTGTTTGAAGCGAGGTATCCTCTGCAAACGCTGTATGAGCCATACAAGCCGGTGGTGGTTGACTATCGCCGCAAGTTCGATCGGCTTGCCGCCCGACTCTCCGCGGAGCAACGTGACGCCCTATGGCAGCATGCCTACACTGTGGGTGAGGCCCCCGGCATGGCACGCTGGTGCCGGGAGCTTGCCGAACTCTTGCAATTGTCCTCCGCCGTTGGAACCGAAACACCGTGATTGATGGACGATCTTGTAGAGAGGACAACGCGAATTCCCGGACAAGATCCAATCTCTATCCGTGATAAGGAACCAAAATGACGAATAGCCTCCGCCTGCTTGCAACCATGATCGTGGCCCTAGTGGCCTTTGGTACACCGTCGCTAGCTCTGTGTGAGACAAAGCTGGTCGATGGCGCCCTATCGACCGATTTGGTTCCAAAGGATCTCGAATACTCCGTTTTGCTGCCAGAGGGTTACGACGACAAGGGCGACCCTTACCCGTTGATGTACTTTTTGCACGGTGGAGCACAAGATCGTACGCTGTTGTCTCGCATTCGTCCGACAATCGAGGGCGCTTGGAACAGCGGCGCCTTGCCCCCGACCGTGATCGTCATGCCCAGCGCCGGTCGTTCGCTGTACATGGACTTCAAAGACGGATCGCAGCGATGGGAAACCGCGATCACCGGGCCACTGTTGGCCCATTTGCGAAAGACGTTGAACGTCGTGCAATCGCGCGAAGCAACGGTGATCGGCGGCGTGTCGATGGGCGGGCTGGGGGCCCTGCGAATGGCATTCAAACATCCCCGGATTTTTGCCGGAGTCGCGGTTGTCGAGCCGGCGATCATGCCGGCGATCGCCATGAAGAAGGTACCCCGGCGCAACTCTTTTTTTCGTTCCGTGCCGCTGCTTCGCACCATTTATGGACGGCCCCTCGACGCCGCATTTTGGCAGGCCAACAATCCCGCGGCCATTGCCGTTAAAGACGCGAACGCCATTCGTGGCTCTGGACTAATGATTTATATTGAATGTGGGTATGAAGATTCGTTGAACTTGTACGAAGGCGCGGAATTCCTGCATCGCACCTTGTACGATCATAAAATCAAGCATGAGTACCATCTCGTTCGTGGCGCGGATCACCTCGGTCGCACGATGCCACGGAGGATGGGCGAAGCGCTGGGGTTCTTGGGTCGCGTCATCGTCCCCCCGGAACCAGATCCCGTTGTCGAGAAGCTGCGCAAGGACTTGGCCCCCTTGAAACGACGTCTTGGGATTTAGGCGGATGGAAGAAGAATTTTTCCCATCGTAGCAAGAGATCCCGTCCCGAGAACTCCGTGGATTCCACACGAGACGGAATTCGATGCCATGAGCGTTTTCCGTCCACCGCTTGCCACAACAAAGAACGAGAATGACCGTCAGCGGTGGTTGTTCCCGAATTGGAAAGGTGACCACGATGCCCCCTGATAACGACTTCGCGATCAAGACGCTTGGAACTCCGGCGATTGACTCACCCTGTTGGGTCTCTCCCGATCCGAAGATCCGCGAAGCTCAGTTTGTCGACGACAGCGAACGAATCCTACTCCAAGACAGCGTCACGAATATGCCGGGAGATGCCCCTGTAGATTCACTGGCACTTGCCGGACCGCGGAAGCGGATCTTCTTCGCTCCTCAACACACGACCGCCGCCGTGGTGACTTGTGGCGGTTTGTGTCCCGGCATCAACGATGTGATTCGTGGGCTCGTCATGGTGTCGCACTATCGTTACGACGTTCGCCGTTTCCTTGGTTTCCGTTTCGGCTATTGGGGTTTTCACGACAAGTATGCCGATCGGATCGTGCGGCTAACGCCTGAGATCGTGACGGATATTCACGAACAAGGAGGCACCATCCTCGGTTCGTCGCGCGGCACCCCGGGCGTGAAAGTGATTGTCGACCGCTTGGTGGAGCGTGACGTCGATATCCTGTACGTGATTGGCGGCGATGGAACCATGCGTGGTGCATCGGCATTGGTCCAGGAGATCAATCGCCGCGGTCTTTCCATTGGCTTGATCGGAATCCCCAAAACCATCGACAACGACATTCAATACATTGACCAAAGCTTCGGGTTCAATACGGCATTCAGTAAAGCGGTCGAGGCCATTCAGAGTGCCCATATCGAGGCACACGGGGCTCCGAATTGTATTGGCCTGGTGAAATTGATGGGGCGCCACTCAGGCTTTATCGCGGCTCATGCCACGCTGGCGACCAGCCATGTGAATTACACGCTCATTCCTGAAGTGCCTCTCGTGATGGACGGACCGCGTGGACTGCTCGAAAGCCTGAGGCAGCGAATTGAGCAACGACATCATGCCGTGGTCGTCGTCGCCGAAGGTGCCGGACAAGATCTGCTGGAAGACGACCAACGGGAGCGTGACGCGTCGGGAAACCCAAAGCTCAAGGATATAGGCCAATACTTGATCGGGCGGATCAAATCACACTTCCAAGAAAACAATTGCGAGATGAACCTCAAGTACATCGACCCCAGCTACATGCTCCGTGGTATTCCGGCAACCCCCGCGGACAGCGTCTATTGTTGGCGGCTGGCACAAAACGCCGTGCATGCGGCGATGTGTGGCAAGACCGAAATGGTCATCGGGCAGTATCACGGTCGAATTGTTCACGTGCCGATGCACCAGACCACTTCGAGCCGCAAGTGCGTGAACCCCGAGGGCGAATTGTGGCTGAGCGTGTTGGAGTCGACCGGTCAACCACGATTCGTTGATTAACAACCCTACGCTGGAACTATCCCTCGTAAATCGCTTCACGCCTTCGGTATTGTTTCAATCGGCCACCAACTTCTTCAGCCATCGCGTTGTCTCCAGAGGACTCCGCAATCTGAAGCGCGCGGCCAGCCGTTGCCACGGCTTCCTCGAAACGACCGACCGCGGCGTACGACGCCGCCAACGTGTCGAGTAAAGCGGCGGGCGGCGCGGCGAGCCCTTTGCAAAGCGGCTCCATGAGGCGAACTGCCTCCTCACCATTTCGAATCGCTGGATCACGCTGTGTCGCCAATAGCCAAGCCAGGGTATTGGTCGCCTCGAACTCTTGGGAATCGATCTGAAGCGCGCGGCGGCAATGGTCGATCGCTTCCCGAGGCTTTCCCCGCTGGCTCGCAAGCAACCCCAGCTGGCTGTGAACATTGGCATTTCGCGGATCGAGCGTCAGAGCCTTGCGGAGATCCCGCTCCGTGGCCGCGAGCTGATTCAAATGCGTGTGCGCGGCAGCTAAACGAAGATATCCACTCGCCAATTTTGCGTTGGCTGTTTCAGAGACCGGGTGTCTTGTCAACGCTCTTTTGTATTGTTCAGCGGCTCCTTCCCAGTCTCCTTGCTTCTCCATCACGATTGCCAAATTCAACTGAAACTGAAAGTCATCCGGATCGAGCTCAGCGGCTCGTCGAGCGTAAGGCAGTGCTTGTTGATAATTTCCGCGACGTTCTTCCACCGCGGCGAGTCCTTCAAACCCCCGGGCGAAGGAAGGGTCGCGTTTCACCGTTTCCTGGAAGAACCGAAACGCCTCATCGAGATTGCCTCGCTGAAATAGAATCACCGCCAAGTCATGCGCGGCGAATGTGTCACGGGGATTCAACCGAATCGCCTCTCGAAAAGATTTCATCGCGGCGTCAGGCTGATCGGCTCTTCGAAGCGACACACCCATAATGTAATGAGCCAAAGCGTTGCGTTGGGTGACCGCGAGTGCGTGCGAAGCCAAGGTTGTATTGTTTTGCCATGTCCCCACTTGACGCCACGTCAAAACCGAGCAAATAACAACGGAGCCAATCGCAATCGTGCCAATGGCCTTTTGACCGGCGGTGCTTGTCGCAAACTCCGCCGTCAGCCATGCCACGATGAGCAACAATCCGATTTGTGGAATATACATATAACGATCGGCGTGCATCTGTCCGCCAACTTGCACCAAGCCGATCACGGGCAGCAACGTAATCAGGAACCAGAACCATCCAACGACGAGATACGGTCGATTCCGTCTTTGCCACACCGATATGCCCGTGAGAAGAGCCAACAACAACCCCGCCCCAGCGACCTGAAGGCCCAACATTGGTCGCTGGTGAATGTCGATCGGATAAAAGAAGGCTAAATCGACCGGCCAGAACGTTTGCCGGAGGTACACAACGTAGGTCAATAGGGAATTCGCCACGCGATAGCCAATCGGCATCTCATCCCAAGTTCGCACCGCACCGCTTTGCCATTGCACGAAAAACGTAACCACGCTCGACGCCATGGCCAACGCCAGCAGGGGAATTTTTTCCACGACAATCCGGGTCCGCAGCAACCCACACTTGCGGAAGTCTTCGATTCCGGTGGCAACGCGTCGCAATGGCCAGAAGTCAAGCAACAGCAACAGCAGCGGCCACGTCACCAAAATCGGCTTGCTCAACAATCCCAAGGCGTACAACATCAGAATCGGCAAGTAGGTTGTCCAAGAGAACGCACGGCGTGCATACACAACATACGCCAGGATCGTCAGCAGACCGAAGAACGTGCTCAAAACATCCTTTCGCTCCGCGATCCAAGCGACCGACTCAACATGCAACGGATGAAGCGCGAACATAGCAGCCACCCAAGCAGCCGCCCAAAACAGCATCGACTCGGAAAGGTGGAACAAGCCTGAGGTTGGTCGATCTCCCTTCGTTGGCACCGTTTTGGGTTTCTGTTTGGTTCGATTCTTCTTGTGTCCCGATTCGGCGTGATCACGCCGAGAGCGTTGCAGTGAGCCACCGGGTAATCCTGCGGTGGTTGCCAAACGAATAACGACAAACAGCAAGACGGTGTTTGCCAGATGAAACAGTACACTCGTGGCATGGTGCAGCCAAACACCTTGTTCAACGCCCGCCAGTTGGACATCGAGCATGTGCGAAAGCCAGGTCAGAGGGTGCCAATTCGACGCATGTGAGGCCGTGAGGGCCCAACACAATCCATCCGCGGTCAATCCAGCGCGGACCGGGGGATTCTCGTACACATAGAGGTTATCGTCCCAGACGACAAAATCGAAATCGACAACCTGCGAATAGACGGCGGCGGTGAGCACAACCAACGTCACGCTCATTGCCATTTCACGACGGCCAAACCACATCTTCGTGTTGCAACTCCTGAGTTCACACAAACTTTGCTCTGCCACGGATAACCAATCCATCAATCTACCATGGATGGCCGCGACATGACGATTGCCTGCGACATCCAAAGCACGATTGGCGTCCATGACAAGATCCACGACGGGTCTCTCTTGCTCCGCGAAGCGGACAGCCTCAGGGAATTATGATGCACGTGCAATCGCAAGACAGACCGCCTAAGCCCGGCTTATTCACCAGAAAGTTTTTTTATTTGAATCCCACGCGTGGTTCTCGGGGTTTTATGGGTGTAGGGATATCTTCCATGCACCCCAAGGAGACCAACCACGTGGGTGAAAGTCGAAACGATCAGCCGTGGCTATTTGAGCCCGG
>Ga0114931_10005364_pt1 | contig 15830 bp, 17 predicted proteins | sample 2SBtaG_FD_89579 | JGI IMG/M metagenome (GOLD analysis project Ga0114931, IMG submission 89579) | Deep subsurface microbial communities from Kolumbo volcano to uncover new lineages of life (NeLLi) - 2SBTROV14_V59a metaG | ecosystem: Environmental > Aquatic > Marine > Volcanic | place: Kolumbo...
GGCTTCCATTTCACTCTCTCGCTTGAAAATAAAGGTTTGTTGACCTGTAGTTTCTGCGCTCTTTCGGAAATGTAAACCTTCGCTTCGCTCGGCTTCCATTTCACTCTCTCGCTTGAAAATAAAAAAACTCATATCTCGAATTCGCCTTCTTATGACTCCCTCGCCGCCGGACGAAACATCGTACTCTTCACCCGGTTGCTTATCCATACCATTGAGTTCATCTTTGAGTGCCTTTAGAGACATATCGTTTTGAGCCAATAAAGCACCAAGGCCATCCTCTACTTTTTCTAGAAAATCTTTTAACAAATGAGACTTTTTCATTCTTTACCACCCTCTTTTTGAAGCTTTCAAAAAACCATTGCCTTAAGCAATGCAATCAAGGTCTAAAACACCAATATCGTCAATAACAAAAACTGAACCAACCTCTTAGATAAGTTAAAACAAAACTCAAAACTTAAACGATCTCGCGACTAATTGCGCGACCGCGAGAAAAGTCGCAAATTATTTTCAAGCGAGAGAGCAAAATGTGAAGTCAAGCGAAGCGAAGATTCACATTTCACTCGCTCGCTTGAAAATACAGATTCAATACCTCGAAGCTTGCTCCGTAACTGAGAGAGCGTAGCGAGGTCGTCGTAATATCCCACATACTTGCATCGGGGAATCTTTATTTTAAGGATCTTAAAGTTCCTTGTTTCGTCACTTCAAATATCTCAATAAATTCCACCATGGCCAAATCTCTTATATTTTTCATAAATTCCTTCGATATCACAACATTGCCGGTCCATACACTTTTTTGTATCATTTCAAAACCCATATTTAAAAGAGCGCCCCTGAGCCAATCTCTTTTTCTCTTTTCCTTTTCCGGTATGTCAAACATTACTATATTTAACTTACTTGAATCCTTCTTTCCATACTTAGAAGCCGGCAGAGATCTTCTTTTTTTGTCTCTTAGCGCATCCACTTTTTCTCTTCCTTTTTTGGTTATTCTGAAAAAATAATTATTGTCTTTTTTGGACTTTTCTATAAGGTTGTCATTTTCAAGCCTTCTACACATAGATAAAAATCTATCGTTTATCTTTTTCCAATCATCTTTTGGTACATTATCCTTTAGATCTTTAGGGCTAGATCTGTAAGCTTTATTTTTTATCTGATCAAAGGAAGCACCGTAACCACAGGTCAAAAATGCGCCAAACAAACTCACACCGTCCAAGGTTTGATCTTTTACGCGCTCCAGGATCTTTAAGGTTATGTCTCCTCGCATAAATAAATTATACGACTTTTCTCGCGGTCGCGCAATTAGTCGCGAATTAATATTATTTGAAATAATTTGAATAATAGAAGATGGAAGATCGTTTGAAAAATAAGTATTATTGATATAATATAAATACTTATTATCTTTTTAATTTAAAAATGCCAAAATTAGCCGAAAACAGAAAAGCGCTTTTTGATTATGAGGTCTTAGAGAAATTTGAGGCCGGTATTTTGCTGTTCGGTTTTGAAGTAAAGGCTATAATGAATGGCTTGTTGAATCTTCGAGGGTCTTATGTGTCAATAAGAAATGAGGAGCTCTTTTTGGTCGGAGCAACCATTTCACCCTATCAGCCAAAAAATACTCCAAAGGATTACGATCCTGAACGCCCCCGAAAACTGCTTTTGAACAAAAAGGAAATAGATCGCCTGGTTGGCAAAACCGCCGAAAAGGGATTGACACTTGTGCCAATCTCTGTTTATACTAAGGGACGACTTATAAAGCTGGAATTTGCCCTTGTTCGCTCTCAGAAAAAGTTCGAAAAACGAGAAAAGATCAAAGAAAGAGATTTTAAAAGAGATAGGGCAAGGATACTAAAAGAACAAAATTAAAGCAGAACTTTAACGATTTCTAAATCCTAAATGAAGGCACAATTAACAAAATTCAAATATTAAAACATTAAATTTACTTGTTTTGATATTAAAAAAATAAAGGTTCCCCGATGCAAGTATGCGGGGGTATTGCGCCGACCTCGCTACGCTCGCTCAATTTCGGAGCAAGCTCCGAGGTATTGAACCTGTATTTTCAGCGCTCGTTCGGAAATGTAAACCTTCGCTTCGCTCGGCTTCCATTTCACTCGCTCGCTTGAAAATAAAACAGGGTCCGGAATTCGAATTAAAACTTTCAAAATTGAGTGCAGGTCGCAGCTAAAAACTCATCGCTCGGTCTCGTCGTAGCACTGACCACCACTCAACCTCACTCCTCCTTTTTAGCAAGAGATGCGCCAATTTTGGAAGTTTTAACTTGGGGATGCTGGGCTTCGACAAAAAGTGCACCTTTTAAAATATGCAAACCGAGCTGCTGCAAGCTCGCAAAACTTACAGCAAAACGATAAGTGCAAACTTATTTTCAAAGGCAAGATCAGTATTTGCTAACGCATTTGCCTCAGATCTAGCTTTCGCAAGAGCTTAATATAGCTTTTGCCATCCGCCTCGCTGACGTCCGATAAGCGACCCGCGGGTGTTATAAACATCGGAATGCGTGAAGTGGATCTGTGACACATCACAAAGGAGTAGCAGATGGGGCGATAAAGCATTTTGCTCGTTTAAAGCTTTTTTGTCCGAGATAAATTAAACAAGCTATGTTTGTAGAGGTATTTTAAAAAGCTTTTTGGATGCGAGTTCAACTCTCGCCATCTCCACCAAAGACGATTAGCCGCCCGCAGGGCGGCAATTAGTCGGGGTTCTGTTGGAAATGAGTTCCAACTTTATCCAGCAGACAGCACAAAAAAAACACACCCCATCATAACGCCGCCCTTTTTGGGTGGCGTTATGTGTCTTTTACCCACTATTTACAGATATCACCTAAAAACTTTTTGCCATTGACTTTTCCTTTAAAAAAGGCTATTCTGGAGGTCAAAGCGTTACACATGGTACTCGCTTTGTTTAGTCTTAAGTATAAAAAGATCAGAAGACCATTTATAAAAAAACAATTTCAAAGAAGATTTGATAATAGACCAAGATCAAACGAACAGATCAGGGTACCGGAAGTTCGTCTTATAGATCAAAATGGAGATAACCTCGGCGTAGTAAGCACAAGCGAGGCTCTACAAAAAGCGAAAGAAGCCGGGCTTGATCTTATTGAGATAGCAAAAGATGCAAAACCTCCTGTTGCAAAGATAATCGATATGGGAAAATATCTTTACCAGCAGGAAAAAACCAAAAGGGAGCAGAAAGCAAAGCAAAAGACATCAGAACTTAAAATAGTAAAGGTAGGCCTTTCGACATCCGAGCACGACTCCATGACAAAGATAAAAAAGCTTGAGAAGTTCTTGGAAGCCGGACACAAGGTGAAGGTAGAGATCTTTTTGAAAGGAAGACAAAGAGCTAATAAAGATTTTGCTCAAGAGAGGTTCAATAATTTTTTATCCTTGATACAGACAGAGCACAAAGTTGACCAGCCGCTCAGAAAGCTTCCTTCCGGATTTTCTATAATCTTAACAAAATAAATCGAAGAAAAAAGAAAAATATGGGAAAAATGAAAACAAAAAAATCAATAACAAAAAGATTTAAAATAACAAAGAACAAGAAGATGGTCAGAAGAGCCGCGAACCAGAACCACTTCAACGCAAGAGCTACCGGAAGCCAAAAAAGAAAGAAGCACGGAAACCAAACAACACATACAAGAGACGTCAAAAAACTTTTAAAACTTGTTTAGATAGATATTAGGTGAGCCGGATCTTAAGAGTTATCTTACGATCGTAAATCTAAGATCTAAAATTTATTATGCCAAGAGTAAAAAGAGGAACAATTGCAAACAAAAGAAGAAAGAACTTAAGAGAGCACACAAAAGGCTACAAATGGGGTAGAAATTCAAAGTTCGGAAAGATGAAAGAAGCTACTCTTCACGCTTTTTCATACGCTTTTGCTCACAGAAGAAAAAAGAAGGGTGATTTCCGAAGGCTTTGGAATATCCAAATAAATGCATCAGCAAGAGCAAATGGAACAACTTACAGCAAGCTTATCGGACTTCTTACAAAAAAGAATATACAGATAAACAGAAAGATGCTTTCAGAGATAGGACAAGATTCCCCTGAAACATTCTCAAAGATCGTAGAGCAAGCATCAAAATAGATCGCGCTTTACCAGAAAAACAAAAAAACAGCTATTTCAAATAGCTGTTTTTTTGTTTATAATTAAACTATGAACAAACAGATCAAAAAACTAACATATTTATTTTTAACTCTTTTCTCCCTCCCTCTTTTCGCATCGGCTCATGTGAAATGGTTTGTAGATGCGGATGACGATCTCAAACCGGAACATCTAAATGAAAAACTTCCGACATACCTTGCTGTTTGGGGAGTTATTTCTATAATAATAATTTTATGCGGTATCTTACTTGAAGCGTATCTGCCTAAAATGAAGCAAAGCACCCTTTATACGCTAAACTCACACAAACACAAAGCTGCCTCTTTGTTCAGTTTGGTTGTTGGCGTCTATCTTTTGATCTCATCTTTTAGCGGATTTTTGTTCTCACCCGACATTCAAAATATAAATGATCTTGATTATTTTATGATCTTTATGCAGGCGGTGATCGGTCTAAGCTTTCTTGTTGGTGCAAGCGTGCGGACAGGGTCAATAGCTCTTATATCTTTATGGCTTCTTGTTTTTGTATACGCCGGCGTGTCAGAAGCCTTGGAAAATATATGGGTTCTTGGCGCTGGAGCGTTCACAGCGATCTACGGCAGAGAGTATTTCAAATTATCAAAAGGAAAAGTGTTTTTAAACAAATGCTTTTCACAATATGAGGATTACGCTCTACCGGTTTTAAGATTTATTGTTGGTTTTGACCTTCTATTCTTGGGTGTATCCGAAAAACTTCTTCGCCCGGAACTTGGTATGAGTTTTTTGGAAAGTCATCACTGGAACTTTATGCAAAACATCGGACTTACATGGTTCTCCGATTATCTTTTTGTAATATCAGCTGGAGTAGTTGAATCTCTTTTTGGAATAATATTTATGCTCGGCATAGTAACAAGACTGAATGCATCCGTATTATTGATATTTTTTTCCATACCGCCATTTTTTATGGGGCTAGAAGAGCTTGTCGGCCACCTACCTCACTTAACTGTCCTGATCTTGTTTATAATTTTTGGCTCCGGTAACAAACTTAAAGTGATAAAACCAAATGCAAGCCACAGCTATCACGATCCCGACAGAATCGATTAGTATATCCTTAGGATCACCATGTCTACCAAGAACAAAGGTTTGATGGTATTCATCTGAGACAGAATAAAAAAGAGAAAGACAAAATGAAAATAAAGATATCTTAAGGATGTCTTTATTTTTTGTTTCGCTTATTTTCCTATCGCCTAAAAGAGCATAAAAAACAAGTAGGGTCAGAACAAGATAAACAAAAATGTGGGCAAATTTCCTTAGAACAAAATCAGACTCAAGACCGCTCGATAAATTTGACACAGACGAAAGATAAAAAATAATGCTTGCCCATAAAAGAGCTGTTACCCATCTGATCATTACTTTACCATTTTATTAAGATCAAATAAAAGATGCTCAACATTTACACCATGCACTCTCGCTCCAGACTCCACGGTGTCAAAGTCAGCCGCCGCACACCCAATGCAGTGAAGCTCATAATTGAAAAACACTTCTATGGTTTGAGGATATTTTCTTACAACCTCCGCAATGGACATATCTTTTGTTATCTTTTCGGCTTTCTTAACAGCTTTTTTCTTTGTCACTTTTTTAACAGCTTTTTTAACTATTTTTTTCTTTTCGGTCTTTTTATCAGTCTGGATTTTTTTAACCGCAGCCTTTTTTACCACTTTCTTTTTTGTCTTCATTTTAATATACACACTAATTTTAAGAGAATATCATCTTACAAGAAACAAGAATACTTGTCTAGAAACCTATGGAGTGGGCTATGTTTGTCCCTTTCTTTGGGATCAAAGAAGCCTTTGCTGGAAGGGTGAAGTTAAAAGTTGTTCCATCGCCATCCGAGGTCTCCACCCATATTTTTCCACCGTGCCTCACTATGATGTTCTTTGTTATGAAAAGCCCTAAACCGGTTCCCTCTGTTTGCATCTTTATGACATTTGTTCCTCTGAAGAATTTGTGAAATAATCTATCAACTTGGTCTTTTGGAATACCAACCCCGCTATCTTTTACACTCACCTTAATATAATCATCGCCTTCTTTTTTCAAAGTTATCTTTATGGTTCCGCTGTCTGGAGTGTACTTCAAAGCATTATCGATAAGATTTGAAACAGCTAACTCTATCTTTTCCGGATCCATTTTTATCGGATTTAATTTCTCTTTAGGAAGATCAAGTTCTATTTTTATCTTCTTTTCCTGGGCCTTCAGCTCATAAGTTATAAGTGATCTTTTTATAAGATCAATAACATCAACGGCCGAGAACTCGTAGCCAAACCTTCCTTCTTCTATTCTGGCGACACTAAGCATATCTCCAACAAGCCCAATGATCCTCTCATTTGAATCATAGCCTTTTTGCAAAAGATCTTTTTGCTCTTCCGTAACCTTTCCAACATCACCGTCAAGAAGCATTCTAAATATCCATTTTGTTGCCGAAAGCGGAGTCCTTAACTGATGAGCGGCTATTGATATGAATTGTGACTTTGTTTCCGATATCGCTTTTTCTCTTGAGATATCGCGAATTATTTTAAGATAGCCATATACGTTCCCATTATAATCTGTCAGTTGGATGGTTGCCACTTGAACATCTATTTCGTAAGGTTTTTTTATCTTCATCTCGATAACCTTCAAGTCCTTTCTGTCCACAGGAACCCTTGAAAAATCATCCGCCAAAGCAGGATACATAACAGAAGCGAGTGATTCATATTTTTCCCCTTCCCTTATTATGTCGGTGGTTACTTTCTTTCCCAACACATCTTCTTTTTTTATGCCAAGCATTTCCTCTGCCTTTGGATTTATTAAGAGTATCTTAAATTCTCTATTATATTCTATGACCCCGTTTATAAGATGCGAGATTATTGTTTCTGTTTGCTTTTTTTCTTGACTTACCCTCTCCAGCGTTCTTGCTGTTGTGATGCTATTTTTTATCACCATAAAGGTCATTATAACAAAGACCAAGACGCTAGACATGGAAAGCAACCTGAGTCTTTCACTCACACCACCATAACTGGAAAAGAACCAAACAAAACTTGATATAAAAGCCAAAAAAATAACTATGAAAATATTTTTCCACAGAACACTCAGAAACCTTTTTCGTTTTATTTTTTTTATTTGTACTTCGTCGCTCTCTTTCATTTATTTTTAAAAAGCGCTCATATTTCCCCAATTCTTTCCCTTTGCAACATCAACAACAACAGGAACTCTTAGTTTATAAGCGTTTTCCATAATGGATCTTATTTTTTCTTTTATATCTTCAATTATAGCATCTTTTATCTCAAATATCAGCTCATCGTGTATTTGAAGCACCGGCCTTATCTCCTTATCGCTTTGTTTTTGCAGAATATCTTTATCTATCTTTATCATTGCAAGTTTTAAAATATCTGACTCGAGTCCTTGGGCCGGCATATTTTGCGCCATTCTTTCTGCAGCGTGTCTCAATATCCAGTTTTGACTTCTCAGATCCGGCAGCCATCTCTTTCTTCCAAGCTCAGTTTCAACAAAGCCTTTTTTCTTTGCATCTTCCAATGTCTTATCTATAAATTCCTTTATCTTTGGAAAACTCAGAAAATAATTTTCTATAAAAAGCTTCGCCTCGGACATCTCAATATCCGCAGACTCAGCAAAACTTTTCACGCTCATTCCAAAAAGTATCCCGAAATTAAGCGCCTTTGCCGCGCTTCTCATCTTCTTTGTCACCTCTTCTTCCGGAACTCCGGCAACCTTTGCCGCTGTTGCTGTATGAATATCTCCGCCTCTTTCGAATATCTCTATCATGTTCTTGTCATTTGTTATTGAGGCGATGATCCTCAACTCTATCTGCGAATAATCAAAAGATACAAGACTATAACCATCCTCAGACTCGAAGGCGCTTCTTATCTCTTTTGAAAACTCACCTTTTTGCGGGATGTTTTGAAGATTTGGCTCAGACGAAGATATCCTGCCAGTCGCTGTTCCGGTTTGGTTGAATGTTGTGTGCAGTCTTCCTGTCTCCTCATCCACCAAAATAGGCAAAGCATCCAGATAGGTGTTCTTAAGTTTCGCAAGCTCACGATATTCCAGAATGAGCGAAATTATATTATTGTCTTTTTTAAATTTCTCAAGCTCTGACTCACCGGTGGAATAAGCTCCTGTCTTTGTTTTTTTTATTTTTTTATCTCCTTGGATCTTAAGCTCCTCAAAAAGCACAACCCCCATCTGCGATGGAGAATTTATATTAAATTCCCTCTTTGAGATCTTAAATATCTCTTTTTCTTTTTCTTCTATCTTCTTTGCCAACCTGTCGGAAAGATCTTTTAGTTTTTTTACATTCAGCTTTATGCCGACTTTTTCCATATCTGCCAAAACACTGACAAGCGGCATTTCTATCTCTAAAAATATTTTCTCCAACCCATGATCTTTCAATCTCTTTTCAAGCTCATCCCTTAGCTCAAAAGAGAAATACGCTTCTCCATTCTTTACATCATCGCCGGAAACCTCTTTTCCTAAATTCTCAAATATTATTTTTTTAATATCATAACTTCTTAAGCCGGGCGCCAAGAGATAGGCCGCTATCATAACATCAAAAAGAGAACCGCTTAAAGAAATATTTCTCTCATTCAAAAACTTAATTATTTTTTTAGATCATAACCCATCTTTTCTATCTTCTCATCCTCCAATATCTCTTTTAGTTCTTCCGGACCGGCCTCAAACAACTCTTTTTTAGCAGAGACAACAAGCTTACCTTCAAAAAGAGCGACCGCCAATTTCTTTTCTTTTTGAAGCTCTGAAAGATCATCTTTGTTCGCATTTTTTATCTTTATCTCATTTTTTTTCGGCTCTTCCTTTTCCCCTTCTTCTTTTCCGGTACTTCCGGCAAGTCTTGATACCAGGGTAAAGAAATTGAGATCTTTAAAAAGTTTTATCACCTTATCTTTATCATAAACGCCAAACTTCGCTTCTTTCATATTAAAATCAACTTTCACATCTCTGATGATGGTAGCCAACTTCTTGGAAAAAAAAGCTTGGTCTTTGTATTCCAAAAGCTTATCAGCAAGTTTTTTTGGCACAAGCCCGATATTTTCATAAACCCCCTCCAAAGTTTCATGCTCCAAAAGAAGCTTGATAGCAGTTTTTTCACCAATTCCGGGAACGCCGGGAATATTATCCGAAGGATCCCCTTTTAATCCCTTAAAATCAGTCATCTGATACGGCTTGAGCCCGCCAAATCTTTCTTCGACTCCCTTCTGGTCGTAGATCACCGTATCGGTTATTCCTTTTTTCAGAGTGTAAACAAAAGTGTTGTCATCCACCAACTGCAGAGTATCCAAGTCACCGGTCAAAATAATATTCTCTATATTCTTGTCCTGCTTTTCCGAAAGGAGCGAGATGGTCCCTAAAAGATCGTCCGCTTCAAAACCAGCTTGTTCAAATACCGGAATATTAAAAGCGCGTAAGACCTCTTTGACCTTCGCAAATTGCGGGATCAAGTCCTCCGGGGTTTCCGCTCTATGCGCTTTATACTCTTCAAACTCCTCATGCCTAAAGGTCGGTGCCGGCAGATCAAAGCAAGCCACCATATAGTCGGGCTTCATCTCGTTTATGACCTTGATCAAAATACTGGTAAAACCAAAAACCGCATTGGTCAACTCGCCTTGTTGAGAACTTAAAGGCGGCAAGGCATGAAAAGCTCTATGGACCAAAGCATTAGAGTCGATTATAACCAGCTTCTTTCTATCTTTTATCATATGAATATTTTAACATTTTTTAAATGAAAAAAATAACCCCCCCCACTTAAAGATATGCATACCAACTCTAAAAACACCGACCAAGAGATCGGCGTTCTTAACTTATGGCTATCTTTCTCTTATTTTCAGAAATGTAGTAAAATTTTATTTTAATACATCTTTTTGGCAACATTTTTTTTATTCTCTCACCCCACTCTATGAGCACTATATTTTCCGGGTCTTCCAAAGCTTCCTTTATCCCTGTATCTTTAGCATCTTTCTCATCTTCCATTCTATAACAGTCAATGTGATAAAACTTTTTAAAAATTTCATTCTTGATTCTTGATTCTTGATTCTTAAATCCAAGTTTATATTCTTTCAATATCAAAAATGTCGGACTCTTCACATCTTCTTTTATGCCAAGCCCTTCGGCAAAGCCCTGAGTGAAGGTGGTCTTGCCGGCACCCAAAACACCCTCAAGCACCACGACTGTAGCCTTTTTTCTTTTTTTCTTAGAACTCAAAATATCACCTGCAATCTCCTTTGCCAGCTCCTTTGTCTCACCTTCGTTTTTTGTTATCTCTATTTTCATAAAAAACTTAGTGACCGAGTCACTCAGTAAATCTAAATTTTAAACTTTTTCTAAAAAAACATCTTTCGTAATCGTTCCCTGCCTTCTCTCTAAAATACCTTTTAATGATTGCTTGGCAAATTTTTCATACTCTTTTTTCGTTTTAAATTGATCTAATACAATTTCTTTTTTGCATAAACAATAATCTACATCATCAATATATTCACTCCAACTTGAGAGAGTTTTTAGGTCGTCCAACGAGTGAACTCTATTATTAAGATTCACATAAGAACTTAAGTGTAGTAAATATTCATTTGAATCTATATGCACAACTTTAAACTTACCCTGAAATAAAGAACCTTCTCTATCGTGCCTTTCATTAAAATATCTCGAGTATCCGCCACCAAGCCTCTTCATAAAACTACTGATACCACCATCAACTACTTGTTTCAAAATAATATGATAGTGGTTCGGATTTAGGCAATAACAAACAACCTCAACCAAAGGATCTTTATTTAACAACTTAGTGACCGAGTCACTAAGTTGTTCCTTATCCTTTCTACTAAATGAGTTTTTATATATACTTCCTATAGGGTCTACCGAATTAAACTCCTCCATTCCTTTTAGAAATCTCAAAAGATCATACTTATCTAAAAATATATCTCTTTTATCAACCCCTCTATTATAGATGTGATAATATTCATCGTTTACTAAAGTTTCTTTTCTCATTTTATTATTTTTATAATAAGTGTCTTATAATATCTGCAAGCAACAACTTACTTAGTGACTCGGTCACTAAGTAAGTTGTTACTTTAAAGGAATTTCGATATAAAAAGCTGCACCCTTGCCAAGCCCTTCCGACTCCGCCCAAATATTTCCTTTGTGCGCCCTCATTATCTCTTTTGCAACATAGAGCCCAATGCCAGAACCGCCGGTGTGCGCCTTAATGGCCTCTTGAGCTCTTGAGAACTTTTCAAATATCTTTTTCATGCTGTCTTTTTCTATCCCCATCCCCGAGTCTTCTATTCTTACTATTACAGTATTTTTTTTCTTGCTCTCAGTTATAAATACATTAACATATCCGGAAGCTGTATACTTTATGGAGTTGTCTATTATATTGGAAAACACCTGCCTTATCTTTCCCGGGTCAGCACTCACAACAACATTCAAGTTATCATTTGACTTAAATCCAAAGTCCAGACCCTTCTCGCTCGCAACCGGCCTAAGCTCATCTATCACATCCTTCAAGACATCAACCACATTTACATCTTCAGGAGAATATTTAAACCTCCCCTGTTCAATGCGCGACATATCCAAAAGATCATTTACTATAAAAACAAGTCTTTGACTGGAGTGAAATATCTTATCTATAACATTCGCTGTTTTTTTATTCAACTTTCCATACACCCCTTCTTGGATCATGGAAGTATAACCTTTGATGGCGGTCAGCGGAGTTCTGAGCTGATGAGAAGCAATGGATAAAAAGTCTGATTTTTGCTCATCCAACTCTTTCAGCTTTTGATTGGCGACTCTTAATTTGCCGACAAGCATTTCAGTGTGCTCACGCCTTTTAACTTCATTCTTAACACTCCTTATGAGAAATATACCAAGTACAACTGAAAGAAAAAGCGTCACGCCCTCGATCGCAACATCGGTAAAAGATTCCGCCAAAAACATTCTTATGGTAAGAATAACCCCTATCAACAGAACAAGAATCTCAGCCGACAATACCTTTATATCAAAAAGCTGATGCTTTAATATCGCATAAGCTAAAATAGCGGAAAAGAAAACTCCGGATAAATATGAAAATGGATAAACAGCCACACCATAAGCCGGCAAAAACCCTACCGATCCAATAACGGTTAAGATAAAGAAGCTTAAAAATATAAGCTGTATCCTTTCTTTCTCATTTTTTGATGTTAGTAAATTATAATATTTATTCAACATGAAGAACCACAATAAAATATATGTTGTAAAAAATATTATAAATACATTGTGAAATGTAGCCGCTTTTGTATGTACACCCCACTCATAAACAAACGCGCCACTCACAAAAAGACCTGTTGGTATTAAAAATAAGAAGAAAAATGAAAGTATGTAGCCCAAATATAAAAGTATCCTCTCTCTCCTGATGTCACTCTTTGTAACAATAATCCCAAAGTGATACATGATACTTGGTATAAAAACAACTCCGACATAAACAAGTCTATCCCAGAAAACGGCCGCAAGAACATCGTTTTTTCTGTAAAGCATCATAAAGGTAGAAAAAAGCCCTATTGTTATAACAACAATGAACATAAAAAATATTCTATTTATCTTTTTTTCTTTGCCTTCTATCAGAACTACAAAACCCAAAAATGAAACTAAAATAGCACTTATTAAAGGTAAAAATTTAGATACATCCATAAAAATTATTTCAAACTCAACTCAAATGAATCAATGTGTTTTCCGAAGCACCTTGGCTCAGGAGCCTTAAAATAAATTTCTGAAAAAAGATCCTTCACGAGCTCCATATTATCCTCACTCACAGAAAACCAATCTACATCCTTCACGCTATCGTTCCCTGACCTTAACGCATGAGCAACAGCAAGAGACTCCGAGAAACAACCAAAAGTAACACCCTTATTTAATCTTAAAGCCTTGTACGATAGAGGGCCCAAAACATATTCTAGTTTATGCGAGTAGGCGTTACCTGCATCTTGCCTCACAACAACATTCTTACACTTATCGTATTCTTTATAATTAAAGTTTGACGGCTCCGCAACATCCACAACAACAAGCTTCTTTCTTTCTTTTCTTAAGATATCAACATCCTCTGCTGTAAGACAAACATCTTTACTGTGAGTACACGCAATAACCGCATCAACCTTTCCAACATGCGAATTTTCTCTGCACAACTCTATTCCATATCTTTCTTTTATTCCAGACAAAGCCTCCTCATTTCGTCCAACGCCGACGACATCATACCCACTTTTCAAAAGAAACTTAAGAATGCTTTCTCCCAGTATTCCGTATGGTCCAATTATACATATCTTTGAAGATCCCGGTCTAAGATTAGACCTCTCAAGCGCTACCTTAACATCTTCTTGCAGGATAAACGCGGTTCCATTGTCACCATTTGTAAATAACACATCGGGAAATCTATATTTTAATTCCGCCCCATCCTTACCAAACAATCTTTTTGTTCCAGCAGCTAAAAGCACTACTTTTGCACCTTTTTTTCTTGCCCAAAAAACCGCTGATATAAAATGATCTTTTGCCTTCCTTTTTCCTTCCTCGGTTGTCAATTCTTCAGAATCAACATCTATTATCCTCATTCTTCCGGATGTTCCGGATATCCAGTACCTCACTCCGTCAAAATGACCGACGCTTGAACTAAAGATCCCCTTGCTTCTTTTTCTATCAAGGTCGTCACGTAGATTAGTTATGAAAACAACATCTATCTCATTTTTTCCAGATAACCTTCTTATCCATGACTTCCAGTCAAACAAAAAGACTAAAAATCTCCAAACATCTCCAAGCATAAATTTTAAAAACTAATTCTAATAATAAAGCTCCTCTATCTTCTTCATTATAAATTCTGTTTCCTTTTCATATTTTTTGTAAAGACCATTTTTGCTCATGTCTTTGAGTGAGAACGGCTCTCCTATCTTTATGGTTACACACCCGTTCCAAAAACCACATAATTTTGTTTTTTTATTTCCCCCTATAGAGACCGGTATTATCATAGCTCCGGAATTAAGCGCTAAAAATGCAGCCCCGGGCTTACCTCTTCCAAGCTCTCCATGAAAAACTCTTTCTCCCTCTATAAAGATAGCCACGGAACCTTCTTTCTTTTTTAAAGCTTCAAGCGGCATCTTTAGATTTTTTTCAAGTCCGGCGCCTTTCTTTACAGGAAAATGACCATACATAAGCGTGATCAACTTTAAGATTCCAATTTTATTTAAAAAATTAAGAACAGGTGTCTTGAATCCATCTCTTGCTACCAAATACCTTAATGGCCAAATTTCCGATGTTACGGGAACACAAACACCAAACAAAAAGGCATCAAAAGAACTTTTATGGTTCATTACAACTATCATGGGTCTTTTTACATCTTTTAAGTTCTCTTTCCCGTAAAGAGAAATATCAAAAAATATATAAAATATTGGCTTTAGAAAAACCCTGAGCGTCCTTTGCGTTACAATAATAAACATCAATCTTAGCATAATGATTAAATTATAACACAAACTTAAAAAAGTTCTCAATATTGGCATTTTCTTGGATTTTCTGTAAAATCTTAATATTACTATGACACCACAAAACTTTGAATTTGGATATTCAATACTGGTATTTATTGCTTTATCTCTATTTATTTTTCTATTATTAAAAAAACCTTCCAATAATAGGAATTGGTCTTGCGACCAGATGTTATTGCCGTACGCAACGATAAATTACCCCCTTATAAATATTTTTAATATAAGAAATTTTAAATATTTCAGTGAATTTAAATATGAGCAAAGGTTTTACAACAAATCTTTCGATCTTAAAAAAATAAAAAAAGTTTATTATGTAGCAGTTCCTTTCTCATCCATCCGGGGCGTAGCGCACACCCTTCTCAGTTTTGAATTTGAGGGCAATGATTTTTTGGCCATCTCAATAGAGATCAGAAAAAAAGAAAAAGATGAATACTCACCGATAAAAGGACTTTTTAAACAATATGAAATAATGTATGTTGTTGGAGATGAAAATGATCTTATAAAGCAAAGAAGCAATTATAGAAAAAACTCGGTTTATATGTATCCACTCAAATTAGAAAAGAACCAAGTAAAAGAACTATTCTTGGACATGATAAAAAAAGTTAATCTATTAAATGATAGTCCTGAGTTTTACAATACACTTACAAATGCATGCGCGATCAATATAGCAAAACATGCAAATAAAGTCCTCAATAAAAAGATACCATTCCATATAAATATGTTAATGCCTGAATACTCAGATAAACTCATTTACGAATTAGGGCTTATAGACACAGATCTCAACTTCAACAAAGCACGTGAACACTTCCTTGTAAATAAACTCGCGGAAAACGCAACAGAAGAAAATTTTTCATTGAAAATTAGAGGTAGGATACAATAACAACCACCCAAAAACAAAAGATCTTTTTCACTATAAAAGTTATCCACAACTTATCCATTGACCAAAGATCCAACTATGCTAATATATACATATCAAAGGGGTTCTATTGAACCCCTTATTTTTTTGCCTAATTTCAAAAAACCAACCAAAAGAATTAATGGGGTCAGGAGTGCTCTGTAGAAAACACAACAATGATCATGTGCCGTCATTGCGAGCGTAGCGAAGCAATCCAGTATTTATCAATATTCTCTGGATCGCTTCGTCGCTTCGCTTCTCGCGATGACAAAGTTTTCTACAGAGCA
>Ga0114931_10005365_pt1 | contig 15828 bp, 12 predicted proteins | sample 2SBtaG_FD_89579 | JGI IMG/M metagenome (GOLD analysis project Ga0114931, IMG submission 89579) | Deep subsurface microbial communities from Kolumbo volcano to uncover new lineages of life (NeLLi) - 2SBTROV14_V59a metaG | ecosystem: Environmental > Aquatic > Marine > Volcanic | place: Kolumbo...
CGATGCCGCAGTCCGGGTCATCCCGCAAAGCGCGCGCAATGTACCGTTCGAAGGCGACATGGTGCTGTTTCTCGGCGAGTTCGCAGGTGACGCCCAGGCGGTGTGCCCGCGCGGGCTGCTGCGCCGGGTCGCGGACCGCGCCAGGGATCTCGGTTTCGCGGTCAAGGGCGCCTGCGAGTTCGAGTTCTTTCTGTTTGAGGAGACGCCCCAGTCGGTGCGCGACAAGAACTATCAGAACCTCGACAGCATCACGCCGGGCTTTTTCGGCTATTCGATGCTGCGCGCCTCGGTTCACGCCGAATTTTATCAGGAACTGCTGGCGCTCTCCGAAGCCATGAATTTTCCGATCGAGGGCCTGCATACCGAAACCGGCCCCGGCGTTCTCGAGGCGGCAATCGCGGTCGATGAGGTCGTCGCGGCCGCCGACAAGGCGGCGCTGTTCAAGACTTTCACCAAGGTGCTTGCCCAGCGCCACGGCTGGATGGCAACCTTCATGGCCAAATGGTCGCCCGACTGGCCCGGCCAGTCCGGCCATATTCATCTGTCATTGCAGGACGCCAGGAGCGGTAAAAGCGTCTTTCACGATGCGGCGCACACTCACGCCATCAGCGACACGATGCGCCATTTCATCGGTGGCCAGCAGGCGCTGATGCCGGAACTGCTGGCAATGGTGGCGCCGACGGTGAATTCCTACACCCGGCTGATCCCCGGGTTCTGGGCACCGACGGAAGCAAGCTGGGGCGTTGAGAACCGGACCTGTGCGCTGCGCGCCATACCGGGCAGCGAAAAATCCCAGCGCGTCGAATACCGGATTTCCGCGGCCGACATCAATCCCTATATCGCCATGGCCGCCGCACTCGGCTCGGGGCTGTGGGGCATCGAACACAGAATCGAGCCCGACGCCGCGATCGAAGGCAACGCCTATGACAGGAAGTTTCCGGCAAAACGCGCCCTGCCGCGCACCCTGATGGAAGCGGCCGGGCGGTTAAAAAAGTCAACTGCGGCGCGCAGCCTGTTTGGCGATGCCTTTGTCGATCACTTCGCCGCCAGCCGTGAATGGGAGGAGCGCGAATTCCGCAAGGCCATCACCGACTGGGAAATGGACCGCTATTTTGAAATTATCTGATCATGACTGATACCGCAAAATGCATCTCGCCGGTCGACGGCAGCGTTTATGCCGAACGCCCGGTCGCGAGCGCCGACGAAATCGAGCGCTGTTTTTGTACCGCTCGGGCGGCGCAAACAGATTGGGCTGCCCTTAGCATCAATGAGCGCGCCACGTTTTGCAGCGCCATGGTCGATGCCATGCTGGCGATGGAAGCCGGCATCGTGCCGGAACTTGCCTGGCAGATGGGCCGCCCGGTGCGCTTCGGCGCAATCGAGCTCAGCGGCTTCGAGGAACGCGCCCGCCACATGATCGCGATCGCCGGCTCAAGCCTCGAAAACATCGCTCTCGAGCCAAAACCGGGCTTTGAGCGTTATATCGCCCGCGTCCCGCTCGGCGTCGTTTTCACCATCGCGCCGTGGAACTATCCATATCTGACCGCCGTCAACTCGATCGTGCCGGCGCTCATGGCCGGCAATGTGGTCGTGCTCAAACATGCCCGCAACACGCTGCTGGTGGCGGAGCGCTTCAGCCAGGCGTTCGCCGCCGCCGGCCTTCCCGAGGGTGTATTCCAGCATATCGTGGCGAGCCACGGCCAGACCGCCTACATCATTTCCGGGCGGCTCGCCGACATGGTGTGTTTTACCGGGTCGGTACCGGGAGGCGCCGCTATCGAGGACGCCGCCGCCGGCCGTTTCATCGCGGTCGGTCTGGAACTTGGCGGCAAGGATCCGGCCTATGTGCGCGCCGATGCCGATCTCGATTTTGCCGTCGAAAATCTGGTCGATGGCGCATTTTTCAACTCCGGCCAGTCGTGCTGCGGCATTGAGCGCATCTATGTCGGGGAAGATCTGTTCGAGCCGTTTGTTGCAGGGTTTGCCGATGCCGTCCGCACCTACGTGCTCGGCAATCCGCTTGATGAGGCAACGACCCTCGGGCCGCTGGTCAAGCCTGAGGCGGCCGACTTCGTGCGCGGCCAGATCGCGGCCGCGGTGCGCGACGGCGCGACGGCCCATATCGATCCGGCATCCTTTGCCATGGAGGCGACCGGCAGCGCCTATCTCGCGCCCCAGGTGTTGACCAACGTGACCCACCAGATGGCGGTGATGAGGGACGAATCCTTCGGGCCCGTGGTGGGCATCATGAAGGTCGCAAACGACGCCGAAGCCGTGACGCTGATGAACGACAACGCGTTCGGGCTGACCGCCTCGGTGTGGACGGCTGACCGCGACGCCGCGATCCGGATCGGGGACCAGATCGAGACCGGCACCTGGTTTATGAACCGCTGCGACTATCTCGACCCGGCGCTGGCCTGGACCGGTGTCAAGGATTCAGGGCGCGGCTGTACCTTGTCGAAGCTCGGCTATGACGCACTGACCCGGCCCAAGAGCTATCACCTTCGTCCTGGAAACTGAGTGAAAATACCATGACCATGAACGCCAACTGGAGCTTTCCGACAGACATCCGCTTTGGCGCCGGACGCATCGCCGACTTGCCCGCGGCGTGCCGCGACCTGGGCACCGCGCGGCCGCTGCTGGTGACCGATGCCGGACTGGCGGACCAGCCCATCGTCACCGACACTCTGGCAATGCTGGCGGCGGCGGGACTCAAGGCCGGTCTGTTCGCCGATGTCAAATCGAACCCGGTCGGCGCCAATCTTGACGCCGGGCTCGCCGCCTATCGGGCCGGTGGCCATGATGGCGTCATCGCGTTTGGCGGCGGCAGCGGCCTTGATTGCGGCAAGGCCATCGGTTTCATGAGCGGGCAGCAGCGCGGCGTCTGGGATTTCGAGGACATCGGCGACAACTGGCGCCGCGCCGATCCGGCCGGCATCGCGCCGATCATCGCGGTGCCAACCACTGCGGGCACCGGCTCCGAAGTCGGCCGCGCCGCCGTTATCACCGATGAGGAAAGTCACACCAAGAAAGTGATCTTCCACCCGCGGATGCTGCCGGGCATCGTGATTATCGACCCGGAACTGACACTTGGCCTGCCAGCGCCGCTCACCGCTGCGACCGGCATGGATGCGTTTGCCCATTGTCTGGAAGCCTATTGCGCACCCGCCTGGCACCCGATGGCGGCCGGCATCGCGGTGGAGGGCATGCGGCTCGTCAAGGGTGCGCTGAGCCGTGCCGTTGCGGATGGCGCCGACATTGAGGCCCGCGCCGACATGATGGCGGCCGCGGCCATGGGTGCGGTGGCGTTCCAGAAGGGGCTCGGCGCGATCCATGCGCTGTCCCATCCGGTCGGCGCCCTGTTCGACAGCCATCACGGGCTCACCAATGCGATATTCATGCCCTACGTGCTGGCCTTCAATCGCACCGCGATCGCGAACAGGATCGATCGCCTCGCAGCCTGGCTGGAGTTGGGTACCGCCGGGTTCGACGGCTTCATGGAGTGGGTGCTGGCCCTGCGCAGTGAAATCGGTATTCCGCACACCCTTGCAGGCATCAATGTCGGGCCGGAGCGGGCCGACGAGATCGCCGGAATGGCGATCGTCGACCCCACCGCCGGCGGCAACCCGGTGCCGCTGACCAAGGAGGGGGCGCGGGCGATTTTCGATGCCGCCCTCGCCGGACGGGTCTAGATTCAGAGCCCGAGGGCATTTCCCTAAATACACCGCCCGCCGTCAACTTCAAGCAGCACGCCGGTCAGAAATTCTGCCTCGTCAGACGCCAGGAACAATGCCGCATTGGCAAGATCGCGCGGCGTCGACAGGCGCCCGAGCGGCACAGTCGAGACGAATTTCGCATACATCTCGTTGGTGACTTCGCCGCCGAGAAATTCCGCCAGCATCGGCGTATCTCCGGCAACCGGGCACAGTTCGTTGACGCGGATGTTGTCGGCCGCAAGTTCAATCGCCATTGCCCTGGTCAGCGAGGCGGCGGCACCCTTGCTGGCATTGTACCAGACGAGCCCGGGCCGCGGGCTCAGGGCCGCGGTTGAGGCCATGTTGATGATCACGCCGCCGCCGATCGCACGAAATATCGGCACCACATGCATCGCCGTCAGGTAGATGCTCTTGACATTGACCGCGAAGATCGCATCAAAGGTCGCCTCGTCGACGCCCAGCATCGGCCCGTTGCGCTGTGGCCGGCCGGCATTGTTGATCAGGATATCGATGTCGCCGAAGGCGCTTTGAGTGGCATCGATCATTGCCGCAACCTCGTTGCCGAGCGACACATCCGCATGCACGAAATCGGCAATCCCGCCCTCGGCCTTGATGGCGCGGACAACGGATTCGCCGGCGCCGTCGTTAATGTCCGCGATCATGACCGATGCGCCCTCCACGGCGAAACGGCGGGCAATGCCTTCGCCAAAGCCCGAACCCGCCCCGGTCACGAGCGCACGTTTACCTTTCAGTCGCATGGCTCCCCTATTCTGTTCGATCAACGCCGCCAGCCGGCCTCATTGGCACCGTATTTGCTGGTTTTCCCTGTCCAGGCAGTTTGACAGCGCCGACCCGTCCCGTCACTCAGGAAATGCGTATCGATATGAAACACCCATCGCCGAGATGGCCTGCCCAGGACAAGAAAAGCAAGCCCGCTCATCGAGATCCGCGGCGATCTTCCCGGCGCCGCCGCCGGGCAGGCACCGCAGATTTGGCGCAACCGGCCAGCTTCAGCAGCCGGCTTGAGGCCGCGCGGCCGGACAATATCCTGCCCGAAACGATGCGGTCACACCGATCACATGCCACTGCAAACCGGACCGAAGCACGCGCCGGCGGAGCCCTTGATTTCACCGTTTATAGCTCGTTTGACGATGCCGCGGCGGAGTGGCGGCTGTTTCAGGACAGTGCCGCCGCGACACCGTTCCAGCGCCATGAGTGGCTCGCATTGTGGCACGACATGATCGGCAAGGCGCGCGGTGTCGTACCGCTGCTGATATTCGGTCATGACGCGGATGGCATGCTGCGGCTGATCCTGCCTCTCGGCATCCAGCCGGGCCGCTTCGTGAAGCGGCTGATCTGGCTCGGCGAGGGGATCAACGATTACAACGCGCCGCTGGTCGACGCCGCATTCGCCGCAAGCCTCACCGCCCGGGACGCGGCGCGGCTATGGTGGCACGCCATCGCGGCGGCCGGTGACGCGGACCTTGTCGATCTCGGCCGCCAGCCCGAAAAGATCGGCGACATCGCCAATCCGTTCGCGACCCTGTCAAACGGGCGGGAGCGCTACAGCGCGCACGCGGTCACGCTGGGCAAGGATTGGGACACATTTTATCAGGCGCGCCGATCCTCAAAGACCCGCCAGCGCGCCCGCGCCAAACAGCGCAAGCTCGAAGCCATGGGCGCGGTCGAATTCGTCTGGGCGGAGAGTGCCGTGGAGCGGTCTAATCTGATGCGTGAAATTCTCGCCCTGAAGCGCGCGCAATTGCATGACGCCGGCGAGCGCGACCCTTTCCGTTCCCCCGAAATTCAGGTTTTCCTGGACCATGCGGCGCGCCTCGCCCCCCGGCAGAGCGCACTGCGACTGGCCGCGCTCAGGCTCGATGGTGACGTGATCGCGGCCGCGCTTGGCCTGGTCGACGCCCACACGTTTCACTATGTCATCCCGGTCTTTCGAACCGGTGCGTTTTCCAGGTGCTCTCCGGGCAGCATTCTGCTGCACAACATGATGGCCTGGAGCATTGAACAGGGCCTGACCTCGTTCGATTTCACGATCGGAGACGAGCAGTACAAGACCGAATGGGCGGAGCACACCCAGAAACTCGGTTATGCGCTTTACCCACTGAGCGCCAGGGGCAAGGTGGCTGTTGCGCTGACCCGGCTTGCGCGCGCCGTCAAGGCCGCGATCAAGGCACGCCCCGCGCTGGCACGCCGGGCAGTTGCCTGCGAGCGACTGTTACGACGCCTTACCGGCGCCGATGCGGCACCGGGAGCCACCGGATCGGACTCCCGCACCAGCACCGCGCCAAGTGCCGGCTGAACACGCCGGCCAGACTGCTCCGTTGCCCCAAAAGTTCCACTGTTCCGGTCCTTCCGGCACTGGATATCGGTGAAAAAAACCGATAGGGTCCCGCATCGGCTGGGACCCGTTGAGAATGCGCGAGCCAGGGCGTGACCTCACGCCGGGAATACGTCGCCCTGACAGGGGGAATTCAGTGACTGTGAACCGTTTCATCCGCAGCATGGCTGCGCTTTTCGCGGCTGTTGCGTTAAGCCTCGTGGCGCTGGGCGCACCGCGGGCAATAGCAGGTCCGAGCCTGGTGATCGATGCGGCGAGCGGCCGGATCCTGCAGGAGGAATTGGCCGGCGTTCCGTGGTTTCCCGCTTCTCTGACAAAGATGCTGAGCGCCTATGTGGTGTTTCAGGAAATCAAGAGCGGGCGGCTGAAACTGGATAGCCAGATCGAGATTACGCGATATGCCGCCCAGCAGCCGGCGAGCAAGATCGGCCTGCCGACCGGCACCAGGATCTCGGTTGACCGGGCGCTGCAGGCGATGATCGTGCGCTCCGCGAATGATATTGCCATGGCGCTGGCCGAAGGCGTCGCGGGAAGCGAAAGCCGCTTCGTCAAGATGATGAACGATCAGGCCCACAAGCTCGGCATGACCGGCTCTTTTTTCGTCAATCCCAACGGACTGCCCGATGTGCGCCAGATTACGACGGCGCGTGACCTGGCACTGCTGGCACGGGCCCTGTTCAACGACTTCCCCGAATATGCGCATTATTTCAAACAGACCGTTGTCAAGATCGGGCGCCGCAAATACCGCACCCACAACAAGTTCCTGCGCGATTTTGAGGGCGCCGACGGCATGAAGACCGGCTATATCTGCGATTCGGGATATAACATTGTCGCCAGCGCGACCCGTGCGGGGCGTCACCTGATCGCGGTCGTGCTGGGCGCCGAATCGGGGAGCAAGCGCGCCAAGAAGGTAAAATCCCTGCTGGCCGCATCATTCCCGGGCGGCGGCGCTGATGATACACTTGCCGCCGCTCGCGCCGAGTCACCCCGGCGGCTGGCGTCAATATCCAATTGGGCTCTGTTTCGCCGCAAGCCGCGGGACATGAAGCGGATTGTCTGCAAACGGCTCGGCGCGGTCCGGCTGACGCGTTCGTGGATGCTGCAGAAATGGAGTGTCGAGCTTGGCCGCTCGGCAAGCGCGAGTGGTGCCGATGCCATTTTGACCCGCACATCATTCGCCCTGCGACCGGTCATCTACAGCGGCAAGGGCGCGGTCTATAAAGACAAGAAAAAGAAGGAATTCGTTGCGGTGCTGTCCAGTCTCGACAGCGACCAGAGAGACAAGGTGTGCGCCTGGTTCAAAAAGAAGGGCCGTGCCTGCAAAACCATCGCACCAGTGCCCTATGAGGTTGTCGTCGCCAAACTCAAGGCCGCTTACGTAGCGCGGAAGAAAGCCCGCGCGGCACGGCGCGCCAAGTACAAGCGCCGCCGGAAAGCCGCCAAATCCAGAGCGAGGTCAAAACAACGTTCGTTCGCTGACCGCAAACAGAAATAGTATGCCGCAAACCGGCTTTCCCGGAGGCAAACCCCACCTGAGGCCACCCGCCAGCAGAAGGCAAGATAATGGCCGGCAAGTTCTATCTGGGAGTGTTGTTTGCGGTACTGTCGGCCAGCGCTTACGGCTTCAATACCCCGATCACCCGCGTTGCTTATGAGAACGGTGTCATTCCGGTTGAAGCGGTGCTGATCCGGGCCACGGTCATGATGGTCCTTACCGGCGCTATTGCCGGTTTCACCGGGCGGCTGTTCGACCTGCCGCGCAGCATATGGCCCTCGGCGGCACTGCTGGCGGCATCGACTGCGGTCCTGAGCCTCAGCTACCTGTCTTCGGTGGCATTCATCCCGGTCGGGCTTTCAGCCATCATATTTTTCACCTTTCCGATCCATGTGCTGGTGCTGGCACCGCTGTTTGAGGGCCGCGGTGTCAGGCCATGGCGCTTTGTTCTCGCCATTCTCGCGTTTGCCGGTCTGGCGCTCGCCATAGGACCGACATTCGAAACCCTCGATCTGCGCGGGGTCGGCCTGGCGCTGATCGCCAGCTTCGCCGCGGTCTCGCAATTTTTCACCGGCCATCGCATCGCCGGCAAAGCCAAGAGCGCCGCTTTCCTGTTCTGGGTGCATCTGGCGATGCTTCCGGTCATGGCCGGCGCGGTCCTTCTGTTCGGCCATGGCATGGCGTGGTTTGATCCCGGCCCGGCCGCGTTTTTCACCCGGGCCGGCCTGCTCGCCGTGCTCGCGCTGAGCTGCACCTATACGCTCGGCTACAACGCCATGATGCGGGCCCTCAAATATGCCGCTCCCTCGACGATCACGCCGGTTTACAATGTCGAACCGATTGTCTCGATCGCGGCGGCCGGACTGTTGCTCGGCGAACGCCTGAACGCACTGCAATACAGCGGCGGTGCAATCGTGCTGGCGGCCCTGATCGCATCGGGTATTATGGCCGCCAGGCAGCGTCGGCAAGCGGCCGGCGGCCTGTCGCCACAGCGTCTGGAAATAGGGCCATGACTGTCGAGAAAAAAACCCGGGGTCCGATGCCGCCGATCCCGCTGACGGTGCTGACCGGATTTCTCGGCAGCGGCAAGACAACAGTGCTCAACCGGCTGCTCACGGCCGACGACATGGCCGACACCGCAGTGATCGTCAACGAGTTCGGCGAAGTCGGGATCGATCACCTGCTGGTGGAAACGGCGGATGAGGGCATTATTGAAATGTCCAGCGGCTGTCTGTGCTGCACCATCAGGGGCGACCTGATCAATACGCTGGAGGGCCTTCTGCGGGGCCGCGACAACGGCCGGGTGACGCCGTTTCGCCGCGTGATCATCGAGACCACCGGGCTTGCCGACCCGGCGCCGGTTCTGCACACCATCATGAACCATCCCTATCTGGTGATGCGCTACCGTCTCGATGGCGTGGTCACCGTGATCGATGCCATCAACGGTTCGGCGACCCTTGACGCGCAGGAAGAAAGCGTCAAGCAGGCCGCCGTCGCCGACCGTATCGTGCTGACCAAGACCGATCTCTGCACGACGCCCGCCGATCTCGCCGCGCTTGAGTCCCTGCGTACGCGGCTGACGGCGCTTAACCCGGCCGCCGTCGTGCTGGACGCAGCCAAGGGCGAAGCAGTGGCGGAGCGGCTGCTCGATACCGGACTGTTCACCGCCGACAGCAAAATTCCCGATGTCGCAAGGTGGCTCAACGCGGAGAGTTATGGCGGCGGCGAGACCTCCCACGGTCACCACCACCATGACAGGAACCGTCATGACGATCACATCGGGGCGTTTTGCGTCACCAGCGCCCAGCCGATCACCGTCAATTCGTTCAATCTGTTCTGTGAGCTGTTGCGCTCGGCCTATGGCGCGCAACTGCTGCGGGTCAAGGGGCTGGTGCTGCTCGCCGACGAACCCGACCGGCCGGTGGTGATCCACGGCGTGCAGCATGTGTTTCATCCGCCGGTGCGGCTCGATCGCTGGCCCGACGGCGAGCGCCGCACCCGGATCGTGTTCATCACCCGCGACCTGCCGAAGAACCAGCTCGACGATCTGTTCAAGGCGTTCGCCGTGCCGATTGATGGCGTAGAGGCACGCGCCGCCTACGAAGCCCGCGATGAACTTTCAGGCGAACCGCGCGGCGGCCTGTTTCGCCAGTAAATGGTCTGATTTGACGGAACTGACCCGGCACGCCGCCAAATAGCATTCACAATCGAGCATCCGCCATGGCCGCCCCTGTTCCCGATCCCGTCCCCGGTGATGACAAACTCCCGGAAAAAGTCGACGTTGTCATCATCGGCGGCGGGATTATCGGCGCGTCGGCGGCATATTTTCTTGCCGAGCGCGGCGTTTCGGTGGCGCTGTGCGAAAAGGGCGTCGTGGCCGGTGAACAGTCCTCGCGCAACTGGGGCTGGTGCCGGCAACAAGGCCGTGACCCGCGCGAACTGCCGCTGGTGATCGAAAGCCTGAAACTGTGGCGCACGCTGGATCAGCGTATCGGCGAAAAGACCGGCTTTCGCCAGTGCGGCATTCTCTACCTCTCCGACACGCCGGACCGGCAGGCCAGACGCGAGGCCTGGCTGGAGCACGCCCGCCAGCACCAGCTGTATTCGAAAATCGTCGGCCCCGACGATATTGCCGAGCTTCTGCCCGGCGCGGCGCGGCGCTGGGCCGGTGGCGTCCATACGCCAGACGATGGCCGCGCCGAGCCGCAGATGGCGGCGCCCGCGCTCGCCCGGGGGGCCCGCACGAAAGGCGCCGCGGTGCTCACAGGCTGCGCGGTACGTGGCATCGAAACCAGCGCCGGACGGCTGTCCGCGGTGGTGACCGAACGCGGCCGCATCGCCTGTTCTGCCGCCGTTCTTGCCGGTGGCGCCTGGTCATTTCACTTCTGCCGCAACATCGGTATTTCGCTGCCGCAGCTGACCGTCCGCGCCTCGGTGTTTCGTACCAGTCCGGTTGACAATGCCCCGGAAACGGCGACATGGGCACCCGGTTTCACCTTTCGCAAACGGCTCGACGGCGGCTACACGATTGCCAATGGCGATGTGTCAATTGCCGATCTGGCGCCGCAGAATTTCCGCTACATGCTGCAGTTCAGGAACCTGTTGACCAAGGAGATACGCAGCGTCCGGCTCATGCTGGGCCGGCGTTTCGTCGATGAACTGATGCGCCCGCGCCACTGGGCGCTTGACCGGCCTTCGCCCTTCGAGAGCTGCCGGATACTCGACCCGGCCCCGGTTCCATGGATACTGGACAAGGCGGCGGCGAACCTGAGAGCGGCGTTTCCGGTGTTCAGATCCGCATCCATCGTGGAAAGCTGGGCCGGCTATATCGACACCACGCCGGACGCCATTCCGGTGATATCGGAACTGGCGACGCAGCCGGGTTTTTTTGTTGCCACCGGCTTTTCCGGCCACGGCTTCGGCCTCGGTCCGGGCGCCGGACGTCTGATCGCCGACCTCACCACCGGCGCCGACCCGGTGGTCGATCCCGCACCGTTCCGCTTTTCACGCTTCACCGACGGCTCGAACCCGAAGCCGTTCGTGGGATTGTAAGCTCCGCTCACATGTGAATGGTGCGTTTGGCGACCGCCATGGCCGCTTCCCTGACGGCTTCCGACATCGTCGGGTGGGCGTGGCAGGTCCGGGCGAGGTCCTCCGCTGAGCCGCCGAACTCCATCAGCACGGCGGCCTCGTGGATCATTTCGCCGACGCTCGCACCGATCATGTGGACACCGAGTACGCGGTCGGTCCTGGCATCCGCCAGCACCTTGATGAAACCGTCGGTCTTGCGCATCGCCTTGGCCCGGCCATTGGCGGTGAACGGGAACTTGCCGGAGATATAGGCGATGCCCGCCTCTTTCAGCTCTTCCTCTGTTTTGCCGACCGCGGCCACTTCCGGCATAGTGTAAACAACGCCGGGAATGACATCGTAATTCACATGGCCTTTTTGCCCGGCCAGGATTTCAGCCACCGCCACGCCTTCATCTTCCGCCTTGTGAGCGAGCATCGGACCCTTGATGGCGTCACCTATGGCATAGATCCCGTCGATGGTGGTCCTGAAATTGCCATCGGTCTCGACCCGGCCCTGTTTGTCGCGCGCAATGCCAAGCTCTTCGAGGCCCAGCCCCGCCGTATAGGGACGCCGCCCGATCGCCACCAGCACGGCGTCCACATCAACCGTTTCCGCCGTGCCGCCGGCGGCCGGCTCCATGGTCACCTTGACGCCCTTGGCGCTGGCTTTCGCAGCCGTCACCCTGGTTGACAGCCTGAATTTCACGCCCTGCTTTTTCAGCGTCCGCTGGAATGTCTTGGCAACATCGGCGTCCATGCCCGGCAGAATGCGGTCAAGAAACTCGACCACCTGAACTTCCGATCCGAGCCGGCGCCACACCGAGCCCAGTTCGAGGCCGATGACACCGGCGCCGATCACCAGCAGCCTGCCCGGCACCGATGAAAGAGCAATCGCGCCATCAGACGACAGGATCGATTTCTCGTCGATCTCAAGACCCGGCAGCGGCATCACTTCGGAGCCGGTGGCGATGACGATATTCCTCGTCGCAATCGTCTCCGCCTTGCCTTTTTCAGGCGTCACCTCGACCAAGCCCGCGGCAACAATCCGGCCAACACCCTGAAACGCGGTGATCTTGTTTTTCTTCAACAGAAACTCGACGCCCTTGACATTGGCCTCAACGGTTTCGTCCTTGTGACCCATCATCGCCTTGAGATCGAGTTTCGGGGCACCAATCTTGATGCCGAGGCGGGCAAAATCGTGCCCCGCCTCCTCGAACAGGTCAGAGGCATGGAGCAATGCCTTTGACGGGATGCAGCCGACATTGAGACAGGTGCCGCTATGGGTCTTCCGCTTTTCGACCACCGCGACCTTGAGCCCCAGCTGGGCGGCCCGGATGGCGCACACATAGCCGCCCGGCCCGGTGCCGATGATGGTGAGATCGTAGTCTGCCATGAGAAAAACGTCCTTCTTTTGCGTTGCCGAGGTGCTCGCCGCGCGCCGGATCAGCGATCAGCGGGCACCCAGCCGGGCAGCGGCGTTCCGCCGCAATAGTGATTTTCCGCGGGCGTTTCGCGAAACAGAACATAAATGTCGGGTTCGTCCACGCCAATCTGGTGCTTCCGAATTTCCGCAATGGCATCGACAAGCGCCTTCTTGCGCTCCGGTTCGCGCCCGGGGCGCAAATCGATTTCGACGAGCGGCACGCCGTCACCTATATCAGCCACGGCCCCGCGCACCGCGACATAGTCGTACTTCGTTTCCTTTGGCGCCAGCGTGCGCAACACCGCATCCTTGACCTCGATCCGGATCTGCCGTTGCGTCGCCACCGCCGTCTCCAGCGGCACATCAATACGGATGACGGGCATGCTTCCTCCTGCTTGGTCGCCCTGGAAATTACGAGTTCGTGAGCTATGTCTCCGCCAGGGCCAGGCGCAGGCCGAACGCCGCGAAGGCGACAGCCACGGTGCGCCGCATCCATTGCATGATGCGGGCATTGTTGAGAACTCTTTCGCCTGCAATTGCTGCAAAACTGCCATAGACGGCAAAGACGGCAAACGTCATCACCATGAAAATCGCGCCAAGCACTATCATTTCGGGAACCGGCGATGCGCCATCCGAACTGACAAATTGCGGCAGGAAGGCGAGGAAAAAGACCGAGAGCTTGGGGTTGAGGATATTGATCAGAAATCCCGTTCGCACGATCCCGAGAAAACTGCGCGGACGCTGCCCGCCGGCACGTATCTTCAATGGGCCGCTTTCCTTCCAGGTCTGCCAGGCGAGGTAAACGAGATAGACCACGCCGGCATATTTCAGCATCTGAAACAGCACCGCGCTGGTGTGCAGAACCGCCGCCAGCCCGAGGACCGATGCGGTTATGTGCGGCAGGATACCAAGGGTGCAGCCGAACGCCGCGACGATGCTGGTCCGCCGGCCCGATGTGAGCCCCGCCGCAACCGTATAGATCACCCCTGTGCCCGGCATGAGAATAATGACGAGCGACGTCAGAAAGAACTCAACGCTCATGCTGTCTCCTGCATCTCGGCCATGACCGGCTCACAGATCCAGCACGAGACGCTGGGGGTCTTCGATCGCCTCCTTGACCCGGACCAGGAAAGTCACTGCCTCCTTGCCATCGACAACGCGGTGATCGTAGCTCAGCGCCAGATACATCATCGGCCTGATCATGATTTCGCCGTCGACCGCCATCGGACGCTGCTGAATCTTGTGCATGCCGAGGATGCCCGATTGGGGTGCGTTGAGGATCGGTGTCGACATCAGCGAGCCATAAACGCCGCCGTTCGAAATCGTGAAGGTGCCACCCATCATTTCATCGAGCGAGAGCTTGCCGTCGCGGGCCTTGCGGCCCAGACCGGCAATGGCTTTTTCAACCTCGGCGATGCTCATCTGGTCGGCATCGCGCACCACCGGCACCACCAGTCCCTTGTCGGTGCCGACCGCAACGCCGATATTGCAATAGTTCTTGTACACCAGGTCATCGCCGTCGATCTCGGCATTGACGGCCGGCACATCCTTCAGCGCCGTAACGCAGGCCTTGACGAACAACCCCATGAAGCCAAGCTTGATGCCGTGCTTCTTTTCAAACAGTTCCTTGTATTGCGCCCGCAATCCCATCACTTCCGTCATGTCGACCTCGTTGAACGTGGTCAGCATGGCGGCAGTGTTCTGGGCGTCCTTCAGCCGCTTGGCGATGGTCTGGCGCAGCCGGGTCATGCGGATGCGTTCTTCGCGCGGCTCATCCGATGGCGATGCCGGCGCACGGGCCGGCTGCGGCGGCGCCGGTTGTGGCGCTGCCGGCCTCGATTCGAGATAGGCCAGCACATCGCCCTTGACCAGACGCCCGTCCTTGCCGGTGCCCGAGATCTCGCCCGGATCGATGTTGTTCTCCTCGATCAGCTTGCGCACCGCCGGCGAAAGGGTCCGGGCCGCGTCCCCACCACCGGCATCTGACGGCTGCGGCGGCGCTTCAGCCGGTTTGGCGGAAGCGGTCTTGGCGGGTGCGGCACCTTGCGCCCCTTCGGCAATCGCTCCAAGCAATGCACCGACTTCTACGGTCTCGCCATCCTTGACGGTTATTTCCCGCAATACCCCCGCAGCCGGCGCCGGCACCTCGATCGTAACCTTGTCGGTTTCGAGTTCGACCAGCGGTTCATCGGCCGTGACCGCATCACCCTCGTTCTTGAACCACTGCGCGATCGTTGCTTCGGTCACTGATTCGCCAAGGGCGGGTACCCGGATTTCCATCGTCTTAGAACCTCATCGCATCACGTTTGATATCGCCAGTGCCGGCATTATCCCGACAGCCTCACCGTTATTTCGCTTTCAGCGCCGCATCGAGAAACGCGTCACGCTCTTTCAGGTGCCGGCTCATGGAGCCGGTCGCGGTCGCCGCCGATTCGAGCCGGCCGGTATAACGCACCCGCGTATCGGCCGCGCCGATCCGCTCAAGCACACTTTCCAGCCGCGGCGCAACGAAGCTCCACGCGCCCATATTAAAGGGCTCCTCCTGGCACCACACCATTTCCGCCTTCCTGAACCGGCCGAGTTCCTCGACCAGCGCCTTTTCGGGAAACGGATAGAGCTGCTCCAGCCGCAGCAGATAAATGTCATCAATACCGCGGTGTTCGCGCTCGTCATACAGGTCGTAATAGACCTTGCCGGTGCACATCACGACGCGGCGGATATCCTTGTCCGCCCTGAGCTTGATTTTCTGGTCCGGCAAATGCTGGGCGTCGTCCCACAGCACGCGGTGGAACGATGTGCCGAGATCGAAATCCTCGATCTTCGACACCACCCGTTTGTGGCGCAGCAGCGATTTCGGCGTCATCAGCACCAACGGCTTGCGGAATTCGCGCCACATCTGCCGGCGCAGAATGTGAAAGTAGTTCATCGGCGTGGTGCAATTGGCGACCTGCATGTTGTCTTCCGCACAGACCTGCAGATAACGCTCGAGCCGCGCCGAGGAGTGTTCCGGCCCCTGACCCTCGTAGCCGTGGGGCAGCAGCATGACCAGACCCGACATGCGCAGCCATTTGCGCTCGCCGCTCGAGATGAACTGATCAATCACAACCTGGGCACCATTGGCGAAATCGCCAAACTGCGCCTCCCACAAGACAAGCGCGTTCGGCTCGGCCAGTGAATAACCGTATTCGAAGCCGAGCACGGCGACCTCCGAGAGCATCGAATTGATGACTTCGAAACTGGCCTGGTCGGGCGCCACCGATTTGAGCAG
>Ga0114931_10005366_pt1 | contig 15826 bp, 12 predicted proteins | sample 2SBtaG_FD_89579 | JGI IMG/M metagenome (GOLD analysis project Ga0114931, IMG submission 89579) | Deep subsurface microbial communities from Kolumbo volcano to uncover new lineages of life (NeLLi) - 2SBTROV14_V59a metaG | ecosystem: Environmental > Aquatic > Marine > Volcanic | place: Kolumbo...
CAAACTGGACTGGCGCGGCGGCACCGGCTATCCCGGCAAACTGGCCGGCGTCGTTGCGGGGCGGACCCGCAAACGCCTCGGGCTTGCCGCCGGGCTCAGCCAATATGGCGTCAATCTGACAAGGCTGGCGCCCGCCGCCGCCTCGGCCCTGCGCCACTGGCACGAAACGGAAGATGAGTTCATCTTTGTGCTGGAAGGCGAAATAACGCTGGTCGAGGACGATGGCGAAACTCTGCTGCATCCGGGCGATGCTGCCGGCTTCAAGGCCGGGATCGCCAATGGCCATCATCTCGTCAACAGGTCCGGCCGCGACGCGCTGTTTCTTGAAGTGGGCACGCGCGCCAGCCAGGACCGCGCCCATTACCCCGACGATGATCTGGCCTATGAAAAGACCGCGGAAGGCGACCGGTTCAGCCACAAGGACGGCAGCCCATTTGGATAATGCCAAATGACGGCTCTTTACAATGCGAAAGGCACCATGCTGCTCAGTATTTGAATTTGACGAAAAAGGACAAGACATGACATCCGACAATATCACGATGGACATCGACAATGACGGCATTGCGCTGATTACCTGGGACATGCCCGAACGCTCCATGAATGTCCTGTCGGAAGAGTCTATCCGCGATTATGGCGAGGCGATCGAACGCGTTATCAGCGATGAAGCCATCAAGGGCACCGTCGTTACATCAGCGAAAAAAGACTTCATTGCCGGGGCCGATCTTAACATGTTCGACTTATGGAAAACCCGCGTCAGGGATAAGAGCCCGCAAGAGGCCGCGCGGTCCATTTTTGACTGGACCATGACCTTGCAGACCATGCTGCGGCGACTGGAAACTTGCGGCAAGCCGGTGGCTGCGGCGCTGCCCGGCACGGCGCTTGGCGGCGGCTTTGAAGTGGCGCTGGCAACGCATTACCGGGTCTGCGCCGATAACCCCAAGGCCCAGCTTGGCCTGCCCGAGTGCAAGATCGGCCTGATGCCCGGCGGCGGCGGCACACAGCGTTTGACGCGCCTGCTTGGCGTCATCGCCGCGGCGCCGATCATCATGGAGGGGCGGCCGTTAAAGCCACAAAAAGCACTGGCGCTTGGCGTCATTCATCAGGTGGTGGCAAAGGGCGCCGAAGTCGATGCCGCCAAGGCCTGGCTGCGCGGGCAATTTGCCGAGGCCGATCGGGCCAGAACCGCCAAGGTCGAAGCCGGCAGGGATCGCAAAAAGCTGGCCAAGGCGGTGGCGTCCTTCATGCCGCCCTGGGACCAGCCACGGTTCAAAATCCCCGGCGGCGGACCTTTTTCGCCTTCAGGCTTCCCGATCTTCATGGGCGCGGCGGCACAGATCCGCAAGAACACTTACGGCCTTTATGAGGCACAAAAGGCCATCCTCGCCGCCGTTTATGAAGGTCTGCAACTGCCCTTCGACACCGCCCTTGAAGTCGAGACCAGCTATTTCACCAAGTTGGCGCTCGGCGCGCAGTCGGGCAACATGATCCGCTCGTTGTTCGTCAGCAAACAGGCGCTGGACAAGGGCGCCCGCCGGCCTGGCGATGTGCCGGAACAGAAAGTCAAGAAGCTTGGCGTCTTGGGTGGCGGCGGCTTCATGGGCGCCGGCATTGCCAATGTCTCGGCGGCCGCCGGCATAGAGGTCGTGGTGCTCGACCGCGATGAAGCCTCGGCGGCCAAGGCCAAGACCCATGCCGAGAAATCGCTGGCCGGGCGCATCAAAAAGGGCCGCATGAGTGAGGCACAGGCCGACGCCATATTGGCACGCATCACCACGACCGCCGACTATGCGCAACTCGAAGGCTGCGACCTTGTCGTCGAAGCGGTCTTTGAGCATCCCGACGTCAAACGCGACGTCACCAAGGCGGCTGAGCAGCATTTGCCCGAGACGGCGATTTTCGCCTCCAACACCTCCACCATCCCCATCACCGAGCTGGCCAAAAACTCAAAGCGTCCTGAAAGCTTCATAGGCATTCACTTCTTTTCGCCGGTCGAGAAAATGCCGCTGGTTGAAATCATCATGGCCGAAAAGACCGGCGACATCGCGCTGGCCAAGGCGCTCGATTATGTCCGGCAATTGCGCAAGACGCCGATTGTCGTCAAGGACGCGCGCTTCTTCTATGCCAACCGCTGCGTGCTGCGCTACATTGAGGAAGCCCATTACATGCTGGCCGAAGGCGTCAAGCCGGCGCTCATCGAAAATGCCGCGCTGATGGTCGGCATGCCGGTCGGGCCGCTGGCGCTCAATGACGAAACCGCGCTTGATCTTGGCGTCAAAATCGCCGCCGCCACCAAGGCCGCCTTGGGCGATGCCTATAAGCCGCATCCGGCCGAAGCGCGCATCGAGCAGATGGTTGGCGACGGCCGCCTGGGACGCAAGTCCGGCAAGGGTTTTTATGATTATCTCGCGGACGCCAAGAAACACCTCTGGCCGGGCCTTGCCGCGCTGTTCCCGCTGGCCGCCGAGCAGCCCGACGTCGACGATCTCAAAAAGCGCTTTTTGACCGTGCAGGCGGTGGAAGCGGTGCGCGCCATTGCCGATGGCGTCGTCATAGATGTGCGCGAAGCCGATGTCGGCGCCATTTTCGGCTGGGGATTTGCGCCCTATAGCGGCGGCCCGATCTCCTATATTGACACGCTGGGACCGGCCAAATTCCTTGCCGACTGCGAGGCGCTGGAAGCTCGTTTCGGCAATCGCTTCAAGGCCCCCGACCTGCTGCGCGACATCGCCGCCACGGGCGAGACCTTCTATGGCCGCTTGTCACCCAGGCAGCAAGCGGCGGCGGCTTAACATCAGCTTGAATTGGTGCAGTCCGCCTCAGCCGGGCCTGCCCCGCCTCAGCCTGCTCCGCATGAAATGTAACGCAAGCGGCTTGCCGGATCGTCACTGGCCCGCAGGCCATCGTCACCAGCTCTCAGGCCTTTGAGGAGCGGCGCAACCTGTCAGCCAAGCCGATCGTGATCGGACCTGCCGCGATAGAGAAAATGCGATGTGGTCAGGGCGGCGGTCTGGCGGATGATGTCGTCGATGGTTCGCGCCGTTTTCTGGACCTTGCCATGAGCCATCGGCGCGAAGTTGTATTGCTCATTTTGATACCACCAGGCGCCCAACCCGCGCCCGCCGCAGGTCACCACAACGCCGCCGCCAAGACCACGCTCGAAGCGGCAGCCAAGGGCGCGCAGACTGATCGCGTCTTTCAAGAATATGAGCGCCTGTAATTCTGCATTGCGGCTTTGCTGGTCCATAAACTCCGCTTCCATACTATTGGTGCCGTTACTATGTAAAAGCGGCAGGCGGCGCGCAAGACAAAGGTTAAGAAAACCTTAACGGCATTGCTGAAAGTCGACATGACGGCATGAGCCGCATCAGGCAAGTCATAGCGGCTGCGCCATTGGGGGGCGGCAGCGCCATTGGCCCGCAGATAACCCGGCGCCACGGGCACCTCGCCCCGTCCCAAACTCCCTGCCCCGCAACAAACTGTCCCGCAGCAACTTGCTGCCCGGCCTGTCCCGCGCTATCACAGCCCCAGCCCAAGACCTTTACTCCAATGCGCGAGGACACGCGTCTGCCCCTTTCCCCCATCCGTCATGGGCAGAGGAACGGGGCTGAGGGGCAGAGGAACAGGGTGAGGACAGCAACAAACAGCGGACCCGACAGCAGATGGCAAAAACACTTTACGACAAGATATTCAACGATCATACGGTTGAGCTGTCTGACGACGGCACCTGCCTGCTTTATATCGACCGCCATCTGGTGCATGAGGTCACCAGTCCGCAGGCCTTCGAGGGCCTGCGCAGTGCCGGGCGCAAACCACGGGCGCCGCAAAAGACCCTCGCCGTCGTCGATCATAACGTACCGACCACGGACCGCTCCGCCGGCATAACCGAACCCGACGCCAAATTGCAGGTCGATACGCTGGCCAAAAACGCCGCCGAATTCGGCATCGAATATTTTGATGAACTGGATAGGCGCCAGGGCATTGTGCATATCATCGGCCCCGAACAGGGCTTTACGCTGCCCGGTACGACCATCGTCTGCGGCGACAGCCATACCTCGACCCATGGTGCATTCGGCGCGCTGGCCCATGGCATCGGTACGTCCGAAGTCGAGCATGTCTTGGCGACCCAGACGCTGATTCAGAGCAAGGCCAAAAACATGCGCGTGACAGTCGACGGCGTCTTGCCCGAGGGCGTCGGCGCCAAGGACATCATCCTGGCCATCATCGGCGAGATTGGCACTGCCGGCGGCACTGGCCATGTCATCGAATATGCCGGCGAGGCGATCCGCGCGCTGTCCATGGAAGGACGCATGACGGTCTGCAACATGACCATTGAGGCGGGCGCGCGGGCGGGCCTCATTGCGCCGGATGACAAGACTTATGACTATCTGAAAGGGCGTCCGAAAGCACCCAAGGGCGGCGCCTGGGAAGCCGCCATGGCCTATTGGCAGAGCTTGCATAGCGATGAAGACGCCCATTTCGATCGCGAGATCAAGCTGGATGCCGCCGCCCTGCCACCTACCATCACCTGGGGCACCAGTCCGGAAGATGTCGTCTCGATTACCGGCAAGGTGCCCGATCCGGCTGATGTCGAAGATGAGGGCAGGCGCCAGGCCATAGAACGCTCGCTGGCCTATATGGGCCTCACCCCCGGCACGCCGATGATGGACATCACAGTCGACAAGGTGTTCATCGGTTCCTGCACCAATGGCCGCATCGAGGATCTGCGCCAGGCCGCCGCCATCGCCAAGGATAAAAAGGTCGCCGGCAGCGTCAGCGCCATGGTGGTGCCGGGCTCCGGCCTCGTCAAGGAACAGGCGGAAGCCGAGGGTCTCGACAAGATTTTCACCGATGCCGGCTTTCTATGGCGTGAACCAGGCTGTTCGATGTGTCTTGCCATGAACCCCGACAAGCTCAAACCAGGAGAACGCTGCGCCTCCACCTCCAACCGCAATTTCCAAGGCCGGCAGGGCCCCGGCGGGCGCACCCATCTGGTTTCGCCGGCCATGGCCGCCGCCGCTGCCATAGCTGGCCACTTCGTCGATCTGCGCGAATTGGGCTGAACCCGCCCTGATTGATGACGGATGGCGAGGCTGGTGAGTGGCGAGGCTGGTGAATGGATCGGGTTAAACCCGTTTCATGATTTGACGCCTGATAAACAACTCCGGTAGTGTGCTGTCGCCAAGGTTGCCGATTTCTGCGGCCTGTATCTGCAGCCTGTATCTGCGGCTTGTTCTGCAAGCAATTTTTGCGGCATAAACCGCCATGGGAACAATATGTTAGCCAGTCTCGACTGGTTTGCCGGTGTCAACTCGTTGCAACGCATGAGGGAAAATTAGGGGTGCAACAGCGTAAAAGGGAAATCGAGCGCTGGATGAAGCCCTTGCTGAAATATGCCTATGTGCTCACCCATGATGGCGAAGCCGCCTGCGATCTGGTGCAGGACAGCGTCGTCAAGGCAATGGCGGCAAGATCGGGCCCTGATGATCCGGCCAAATACCGCAGCTGGCTGTTCGCCATCCTGCGCAACTGTTTTATTGATAACATCCGCCACGCCAATCGCGAAGTTGATGTCGTTTCCTTGACTGACGATGGCGATATGCCGGTGAACGGCGCATTGCTGGCGGTCGAAGAAAGCCTGGTGAATTCCCTTAACGTGCGCACCAGCATGGAAAAATTACCAACATCACAACGTGAAATTTTGCTGTTAATTGACATATGTGGTTTTTCATACGCGGAGACTGCCGCTATTCTGTCAATCAGGCCGGGAACGGTGATGAGTAGAATCAGCCGCGCCAGACAGAAACTTATTGAAAATATCTCCGCGACAAACGTGCACACCATTCCGCAACGGACCCTGGCAAAAAAAGGCGGCGCTTTGTGACCAACGAAACTTTCAGCCAGGAACAGCTTAATGCTTTCATTGATGGCGAGATGTCGGCAAGAGAGGCTGCGGTCTTTTCGAAGCAGATGGCCGTCGACCCGCAGCTGGCCGGCCAGGTTGCTGTCTTGTCATCGCTAAAAGCTGCCGTCCATGAATGCAGCAGCCATGAACCGCCCTGCGAATTGCCTGATATTGAAAGATTGCTGGCATCACGCCGGAAGCGCCTCACTGTGCCCCGCTTCAGACGGGCCGGCCTAGCGCTGGCCGGTTTTGCCGGCGTCATGGCAGCCAGCATTGTTGCAGCCATGATTTTTCTTGCACCAGCGCCCGCCACCACCGCGACGCTGCTGGCCAAGGCCTCAAGGCAACATGCAAGATGGCTGCAGCAAAGCAGCAACACATCCCCGGCTTTGCAGCTCGTCCGGGCAAATGCCAAATTGCAATTCGGCAATAATTTTCTTGTGCCTGATCTTTCCGCGACCGGCCTCAGAATCGCCACCGTGGAGCGGTTTGGACAAGCGGGTATGCACGTCGGGTATAGAGGGGTTCATGGCTGCCATCTAAGTCTGTTTGCCAATCCGTCGACAAACCGACAGCCTGCTGACTTTGTTGAGATCAAGCACAAAAGGGAAGTGTTTTATGTCTGGCGCACGCATGGCCTGAACTATCTGGTTCTCGGCGTCGGCATGGACCAGCGGCGTCTGCACTTGGTTGCCAGGGACATTTATCGCTCAAGCACAAAACTGAAATTATTCGATAAATCAATGTTGACGGCGCTCAGGCTCAATCATCAGGCCAGCAAACCCTGCGCCGCCTGATCCGCCCCGCCTGATCCGCCCTGGACAACAAGTCGCCCCCTGGAACAAGTCGCCCTGCCTCAATCGTGCGGCCTGATCCGCCCCGCCTGAGGCCAGGTTGCCAGATCCGTCCTGCCTCAATCCCCCTGGACAAGTCGCCGCGCTGGAACAAGTCGCCCCAAATGAGCCTGGTTGTTGCTGATTTGGCCGCCGCTTCAGGGTATCCAAAAAACGTAAACCCCTCATGGAATATTAACGCGCCGGCCAACGTCCACTGTAATGACGGCGATTATTGCGCCTGCATCCCATCTGCTTGCTAAAAGCAATAAATTTGCAATTGCGATTGCGAGGGAGGGCAGAGGCATGTTTTGCTGCCGAATTTGATTTTTTCAGATGTAGCAGAGGACAGACAATGACGAAAAAAAGACCACTGGCGACGGTAAACCGGCGTGAGTTTACCAAGCTGACGGGTGCGGGCGTGCTTGGTGCTGTCATGTCGCCCAGCCTTTCATCTCTGGCGCAGGCGGCTGGCAAGGTCAATCCGGCAGATGTCATCAAGGGCAAATCCTCCCAGATGATTATCCATAATGCCAAGCTCGGCGTCATGGAAACACCGCTGAAACTGCTGCGCAACCATGACATAACGCCGAAGAACCTGATGTTTGTGCGCAACCACTTCCCGCCCGCCGGCAAGCAGGCATGGATGGCGACCACCGACGCGCCGCATATGGACAACTGGACCGTTGAAGTGGCCGGCCTTGTGGTGCGCCCGCGATCCATAACGCTCGGCGAACTCAAAAAGATGACTCAGGTGAAACGCACGTCAGTCATGCAATGCGCCGGCAATGGGCGCAGTTATTATGCGGTCAAGCGCAAGGCACCTGGCGGACAGTGGAGACATGGCGGTCTTGCCAATGTCGAATGGGAAGGTGTGCCGCTCAAGGACGTGCTGAAAAAGCTCGACGTCGGCCCGGCGGCAAGCGTCAGATACCTGACCGCCAATGGCATTGATGAATCGCCCGCCCACAGGGGCGCCGATCTCATAAAGAGTTACCTGCTGGAAGATGCAGCGCTCGACCATGCCATCCTCGCATGGAAGCTGAATGGCGAACCGATCCCGGCGGTACATGGCGGCCCGCTGCGGCTCATCATCCCCGGCTATTATGGCAACATGAACGTCAAGTTCCTCAACCGCCTGTCGTTTGAGACGGAACAGTCGCCAAGCCCGTTCCAGTCGAAAGCCTACCGCTTCCCCAATATGCCGGTCGAGCCAGGCAAGTTCAGTATCCGCGACTATAATCACGGCAACAGCACCCCGACTTACGCCTTCAAGCTGATGAGCGTGATTTTTGCCCCGCTTGCCGAAGATACGGTCAAGGCCGGCCATGTCGATATTCGCGGCGTTGCCTGGAATGATGGGACCGCACCGATCACCAGCGTGACCGTGTCGACTGATGGCGGCAAGACATGGATGCCGGCAGCGATCAAGCGTTCCGCCAGTCCGTTTGCCTGGCATCACTGGTCGGTCAAAGCCAAGCTGGGCAAGGGCAAGCACGAGCTTCTGGTTGTTGCCACCGATGCCATCGGGCGCACGCAGCCGATCAATGGCAATGCCCGCTGGAACCCCAAAGGCTACGAGTGGAACGGTGCCGATCATGTGACGGTAACGGTCGTCTAGGATCGGTCATCGGACCTGCCCAGAACTGATAATGCGGGGCGCTGTTTGACATGGCGCCCCGTTGCGTTGTCATGCGGCAGTTTTTGCTATGGGATCAGTCATGCCAGGAAGAGAGATTTTTATGCGACATCCGGCTCATCAGTCCGGCACAGCAGGCAGGCAGACGGTATTCAAAAGCCGGCTGGCATCGTGGGCGGCAGCGGTTTTTCTGGCGCTGACGTTTTTGTTGCAGGCCGGTGCCGCAACAGCCGATCAATTCGTGCTTCCCGATGGACCCAACCGCGGGCTGGTTTATGGCAAGTGCCGCACCTGCCACGATCTGCAGTACCTTGTCGAAAGCAAGGGCATCGGCGCTGATTCCTGGCAGGCGATCCTTGAGGACATGGTCGGCTTCGGTCTTGAGATCAACCACAGCGAGCAAAAGAGATTGTTGGCCTATCTGGCGGCCTATATGGGCCCCAACCCACCACCCAAAACAGCCAAGACGGCCAAGCCCGCCACCATGGCGACGCCAGCGGCACTGCTGTTTGCCGATAACTGCATCTCGTGCCACCAGAAAACCGGCAAAGGCATCGAAGAAACATTCCCGCCGCTCGCCGGCAATCCTGATTTATTCTCGGACCGCCTATTGCCGGTGCATGTATTGCTGCACGGCATGAACGGCAAGATTACCGTCAAGGGGCTGCCATTTGATGCTGAAATGCCGCAATTCGACCACCTCTCTGATGGCGATATTGCGGCGCTGGTCAACTATATCCGCGGCGCCTGGGGCAATGCCAGCAGCAAACCGGCGGCCATGGCCAAACTCACCGCTGTCGATATCGCGAAGGCCCGCAAAACCGCAATGACACCGGAGCAGGTACATGCCTACCGGCAAAAGGTAGTGGGCAAAACCGCTGCCAAATAATACCGTAGGTATTTTGTTTTGACATATGGCTTCGTTGTATCCTCTTGAATTCTCTGCGCTAATTGATGGGTATAGGAGTCAGTAATTTGGCCGGTCGGTATGAGTCATGCCGCTAATTGCGTGGCCTTGGCTGCATGGCCGTGGCGGGGTTTGCCGGGGCGCGCGCTGGCCGGATCGGATAAAGACCTCAAGCCGCTTTCCGAGCCGATCTACGATTAGGATCGCGAACTCTCTGCCGCTTTGCCTGCCATCCCTGACGGTGCTTTGCGAGTTCTTGTGATTGCTGCAAGTCCAGACAGCGAACCAAACCGTCCGTCAGCCTTCAGCCTTCAGCCGTCAGCCTTCGGCCTTCGGCCTTCGGCAAAATAGGATCCGGAGACCGCACGCGCCGTTTCAATCAACGTCGGTACTATTTTTTCCACGACTTTCTCAACTGTCCATCGCGGCATGTAAACGGGAATCTGAATTGCAGCCACCGCCAGGCCCTCGCTGTTAAGGACAGGCGCTGCCGTGCTGATCTCATGCGCCAGGAATTGCTGCAGGGTAATGACGTAGCCATCTTTGCGGGCTTTCCTAATTATCCTTTGGATTTTCTTTGGGTCTGTGACTGTCCATTCGGTAATTGGCTTCATTGTTGAGTCAGCCAGTATGGCATCGACCTCATCCAGAGGACGGTTGGCCAGCATTACAATGCCGGCTGCGGTGCAAAAAGCTGGCGTCCGCCGACCTGGAATCGTTGCGCGGAAATAGGATTTTTCATGCGGTATGCGCAACGTATAAACGATGTCGGTATCGAGCGGTTCGCCGAGATTAACCGTTGTTTGAAGCGCTTTGCTGGTCTCGATCAGCCGCGGCATGGCCGTCTCCGCCAACTGGTTGGAAATGATATAGGTGTAGTAGAATTCGGTCAGCCCGAGCGCCGGCCGGTAGCGCCGCGTCCTGTCGTCCTTTTCCAGGTAGCCGAGCCTGACAAGCGTATTGGTGAAACGCTGGGTGGCGCTCTTGTTCAATTCAGCGATCGATGAGATTTGCGACAGACTGAGATCGCGCATTCCAAGTTCGCGTTGTCCGGTTCGGAAAGCACGCAGCACGCGAAATCCCTTTTCAACCGAGTTGACGAACAAGGTGTCGGAGCCCGGGCTCTTCCTGTTGTTCCTGTTGCTCCTGATTTTCTTGGCTTTCCTGGATGTGCCGCTCAAATTCAGTTCCACTTGACGCTTGCCACTACGGCCACTACTCTATCAATAAATAACTCTATCTATTAAATAATGATACTTGTCTAGTGGGATGAGACAGCCAGATGCGAGATGTGCATAGCGTAAGCTTCCGCCAGCCAGAGGACTGCCGCGCAGCTCCGGCATCTGCGCATGCAAAGCGCCGCCCGGCTCATGCCCGCAAGCAGTGCCCCCGCAACCAGCGTCCCCGGAGACAGCGCCCCCCCGAACCAGTGCCCCCGGAGCCAGCGTCCAATGCTTAGGGCTTGTGCAGAAATAAGTGAATCAGTCGCTGTCATGTTTTGTAATGAAATCGGGCATTGTTCAGGTTCTGCTGTCGCGGTTATTTCTGCACGGGGGCTTGCCGCAAATTTTGTCCCACAGATTTTTCTCCCCTGCCCGCAGCGCGCTCGAAAATTGCGCATCAGCGGATTGACTCCGCGACGGTCAAGGCAGCTCTGTTGCCAATTTCAATCAATCCAAGGAGGAATAGATGTTGAAAAAATCCGCATTGTTGCTGGCGGCCGCACTGGCTGTGGCGATCGGGCTGGCCGCTGGTCCGGCGCTGGCCGGCAAGTCCGATGATACATTGAACTGGGCGACCGACCGTGAGGTTTCCATTGTCGATCCCTATTATAATCGCACTCGTGAACTGGTCGTGATGGGTCATCTCGGCTGGGATGGCTTGATGTTTCGCAATCTCAAGACCGGAAAATATGAACCGCTGCTGGCGACCAAATGGCATTGGAAGGACAATGTCACCTTGATCGTTGAGCTGCGTAAAGGCGTCAAGTTTCATGATGGGTCTGACTTCGGCGCCGACGATGTCGTCTATACGATCAATCATGTGGCCAACAAGGCCAACGGCGTGCTCACCTATTCCAACGTCAAATTCATGAAGAACGCCGTGAAGCTTGGCCCCTACAAGGTTCAGATAAATCTCCGCAAGCCATTTCCGGCGGCCATTGCCTATCTCGCTGGTGCGGTCTTCATGTTGCCAAGCGGACACTATGACAATGCCCCGACCAGACCCGATGGCAAAAAGGACTATGGTGCTGTGAAGCCCAACGGCACAGGCCCCTACAAGTGGAAAGAAACCAAACCGGGGAACTATGTCCTTTGGGAAAAAAATACCAACTACTTCGGCGGGCCGAAGGGCAAGCCTTCGATCGGCAAAATCAAGTTCCGTACGATCAAGGAATCCAATACGCAGATCGCCGAGTTGCTGACCGGCGGACTTGACTGGATCTGGGACGTTCCCAAGGACCAGGCCGAACGCCTGAAGGCGCAGGGGCGGGTCACCGTCGAAAACGCCAAGACCATGCGCATTTCCTACATGGCCTTTGACGTCGATGGCAGCTCGCCGAGCAAACAGTTCAAGGACAAGCGGGTTCGCATGGCAGTGGCTCATGCAATAAACCGCCAGGCCATTGCCAAAAATCTCGTCGGCCCGGCGTCGGTGGTCATAAATGCACCCTGCCATCCTGATCAGTTTGGTTGCGCAACGGATGCGCCGAAGTGGGATTATGACCCGGCCAAGTCCAGGAAACTGCTCGCCGCAGCCGGTTATCCGAACGGCTTTGAATTCAAGATCTACGCCTATCGTCAGCGCGAATTTACCGAAGCGGTGATCGGCGATCTGGCCAAGGTCGGCCTCAAGGCCAAGCTGAACTTCATGGCATATCGTGCGCTGCGCGATCTGGCATGGAAAGGCATGACGCCGATCCACCACATGACCTGGGGATCAAACTCAATTCCCGATGCCTCGGCCATTATCGGCGTGTTCTTCTCCGGCGGCAAGGATGATCCGGCCAATGATCCTCAAGTGAACAAATGGGTCCGCGATGCCGGCACAACCACAGATCCGGCAAAGCGCAAGGAGCTCTATAAAAAGGCCATCAGCAAGATCGTCGGCGAGTTGTACTGGTTGCCGATGTTCACCTATGCGAAATACTACGCCTTTTCAAAGGACCTCGACTTCAAGACCACGCCTGACGAAATCCCGCGTTTTTATAGTGCGAAATGGAAATAGACCGGTTGATCTTGAACGCATTATGTCCCCGGTCCGGCAGTGTAGCCGGGCCGGGAACACAATAATACATCCGAGGCTGCGGCAATGTTGGCATATGCCCTGAAGCGGCTTGGCGTCGCGGTCCTCGTGGCGCTGACCGTTTCCGTTATAACCTTTTCCATGGTCTATCTACCGGGCGATCCGGCAATGGCGCTTGCCCCTGAATCCGCCTCACAAGAAGACATTGAGCATATCCGCCATGTTTACGGTTTCGACCGCCCGATCACGGTCCAGTATCTCGACTGGCTGGTGAAGGCGCTGCACGGTAATTTCGGGCGCTCTCACTATCTCAACGAGGATGCCGCAACGGTCATCTTCAACCGATTGCCGACGACGATGATCCTCGGTGCATGCGCCATGGCCTTTGCACTGGCGCTGTCAATCCCGCTTGGCGTTCTGGCCGCCGTCCATCCAAACAGCATATTTGATCGTTTCGCGCTCACTGTCGCTGTCGTAGGTCAGGCCATGCCGAGTTTCTGGTTTGCTCTGACCCTGATGCTGTGGTTTGGCATCAACTGGCGTCTGTTGCCGATTACCGGCACCGACAGCTGGCGCAACTTCGTCATGCCCTCTGTCGTGCTTGGCTATTACGTCACCCCTGCAGTCATGCGCCTCACCCGTGCCGGCATGCTCGACGTTTTGTCTTCAGACTACATCCGCACGGCGCGTGCAAAAGGCCTGCGGCCGATGCGCGTGCTGTTCAAACATGCCCTGCGCAACGCAATTCTGCCCGTTGTCTCGCTGGCCTCGGTACAGTTCGGATTCATGCTTGGCGGGTCGATTGTTATCGAAACCATTTTCGCGATCAATGGCCTGGGGTTTCTGGCATGGGAATCCATACAGCGCGCCGACCTGCCGATGATGCAGGCCATCGTTCTCGTGCTGAGTGTGTTCTACATTCTGCTGACCCTGCTGGCGGATTTGTTGAATGCCTTTCTCGATCCGCGCATCAGGGTGACGTGACATGACAGAGCAGAACATGGCAGAGCGCACCATAGCCCGTGCCGGCATCCCGACAGCCGAAGAGATCCTGGAGCCAACCCCGGGTGCCATTCTGCAGCGGCGGATCTTTGGTCATACCAGCCTTGTCATTGGGATCGTGATCCTCGCCAGCATCATCTTGATGGCGATCTTTGCCGGCGTTATCTCACCCGGTGATCCCTACGACCAGGTGCTTTCGCGCAAGCTCATTCCACCCATCTGGCACGACGGCCCAAAGGTCTCCTGGACACATCCATTGGGCACCGATTCGCTCGGCCGCGACTATCTCACGCGGCTGTTCTACGGCGCGCGTATTTCGCTGTTCATCGGTTTTACGGCAATGCTGATCTCCGGGCTGATCGGCACGACACTTGGTGTGCTGGCCGGCTATTTCGGCGGGCGCGTCGACATGCTCGTCAATTTCATTTTGACGACACGTCTTTCCCTTCCCGTGGTTCTGGTGGCGCTGGCCGTCATCTCCCTCATTGGCTCGTCGCTTTCCGTGGTCATCTGGGTACTGGGGCTGTTGATCTGGGATCGCTTCGCCGTCGTCATGCGCAGTGCCACCCAGCAGATGCGGGGCCTCGAATTTGTCACTGCGGCAAAGGCACTCGGCTGCTCAACCCCGCGCATCCTGCTGTCCGAAATCATGCCGAACATCGCCAATCACCTGATTGTCGTGGCGACGCTGGAAATGGCCCATGCCATCCTGCTGGAAGCGGCACTGTCGTTCCTTGGCCTTGGCGTGCAGCCCCCGCAACCGAGTTGGGGCCTCATGGTGTCAGAGGCCAAGGGCCTGATATTCTTCGATTCCTGGCTGATCGGCATTCCCGGCTTTGCGCTGTTCACGCTGGTTCTTTCGATCAACCTGCTGGGTGACGGCATCCGCGATGTGACCGCACCTGAAAACCGCAATTGACGGGCGGGGGAAAGCCAATGACAAAGCGCATCCTGGACGTCGAAAATCTCACCGTCGATATTCGTGTGCCGGGTGGCATGCTGCATGCCGTGCAGGACGTGAGCTTCACTGTCGACAAGGGTGAAACGCTGTGCATTGTCGGGGAATCGGGATGCGGCAAATCGATCACCGCCCTGTCCTTGATGAATTTGCTGCCCAAAGCCGCGATACGAAGCGCCGGCCGGCTTCAGCTTGACGGCATGGATATGCGCGACCTCGATGAGCGCAAGATGTCCGACCTGCGCGGCAACCGGATCGCGATGATTTTTCAGGAACCCATGACCTCGCTCAATCCCGCCTACACTATCGGCAATCAGCTTATCGAGGCGATGCTGCGCCACCGGGATGTGTCAACTGCCGCGGCACGCCAGCGCGCTCTATTCCTTCTCGAAAAGGTCGGCATTACCGGCGCGGCAAACCGTATCGGACAATATCCGCACCAGCTCTCGGGAGGATTGCGCCAACGGGTCATGATTGCCATGAGCCTGATGTGCGGGCCGGCTCTTATTGTTGCCGATGAGCCGACGACGGCGCTCGACGTCACCATCCAGGCGCAAATTCTCCATCTACTGGCTGAACTGCAGCGCGAACTTGAGACCGGCCTCATTCTCATCACCCATGATCTTGGCATTGTCGCGCGCGTCGCGACCCGCGTCGCCATCATGTATGCCGGCAAATTCGTCGAGACCGGCACTGCCGATCAACTGTTCAATGCGCCATCCCATCCCTACACGCAAGGACTGCTGCGCTGCATCCCGATTCCCGGCCGAACCAAACGCGGCGCACATCTCGGCGCAATTCCGGGGATTGTCCCCAGCCTCATCGGCGACATGCAGGGATGCCATTTCGCCAGCCGCTGCCGGCATGTGCATGATGCCTGTCTGAGCGGTGCCATTGACCTGCGCCCCGCCTTTGACAATGGCCACCAATATCGCTGTCTGCTGTCGCCGCAAGCCTGCGCCGAAAACCTGAAACCGGAGGGCGTGGCATGAGCGCTGCAGCCATCGAGGTTAACAACGTCACCCGGACCTTCATGATTAGTGCCGGCTTCATGCGCGGCAAGAAAGAGCTGCACGCGGTGAACGGAGTTTCACTACGCGTTGAAACCGGCCAGGTCCTCGGACTTGTCGGCGAATCGGGCTGCGGCAAGACAACATTGGCGCGCATGATACTCGGCCTGCTTGAGCCGACCTCAGGCTCCATCCGCATCAATGGCGAGCCGGTAAACAGCGGCGATCGTCTGGCCATCGCCCGCCAGATGCAGCCCATTTTCCAGGATCCCTATTCATCGCTCAATCCACGCAAGTCCATCGGCGACATAATCACCCTGCCGCTCAAG
>Ga0114931_10005367_pt1 | contig 15825 bp, 16 predicted proteins | sample 2SBtaG_FD_89579 | JGI IMG/M metagenome (GOLD analysis project Ga0114931, IMG submission 89579) | Deep subsurface microbial communities from Kolumbo volcano to uncover new lineages of life (NeLLi) - 2SBTROV14_V59a metaG | ecosystem: Environmental > Aquatic > Marine > Volcanic | place: Kolumbo...
ATAACACCTCCGGCAAAGTTTTGCAATGTCCCTGACAAGGCCATACCAACGGCAAATCCGGCAGAGGCAAGAATGGCAATAAAAGAAGCCATCTCAATGCCCAACATGCCCATGATACTAATGGCCAGCAGAAGCTTCAGAACTACAGATGAAAGGCTTTTGAGGAAAGGGCGCAGTGATTCATCGATTTTGGCCCGTACCATCATTCCATTCATACCTTTAACAATCCAGCGGATCAGCCATAGTCCTATGACAAGTACAAGTACGGCCCCAATCAGTTTCGGTCCGTACGTAGTTAAGAATTGCCACAGGAAATCCATATACTTTCCACCATCAACGCTCAGGTTATTCATAGAATTCATAATTATTTAAAGATTAAGTTGAAGCAAAAGTAGTAAACTAGTCCAGTTTTAAAAATTATTCCACCTTTAAGGGAATGAAGAATGCATTGATCGGCCATGTTAGCCATGTTGGTATCCATCCATTACTTGGACCTTGCAGGATTGACGCTGCAGAAGTGAACTGGTGGGGAATTCTCCTACTCCTCGTTCTGGCCTTGCTTGCCACATTGATCCGTCGAAAATTTCGATAAATGGTCTCCTCACCTACGGTTTTGCAAATTTGTAGTACCTGCAACAGGAATTATTGTTCTTTGAATTTCAATGATGATGAATTCAGTCATTTGAAGCCAGGCAACAGATTTATCTCAAGCTGACAACTGTACCAAGAGAATAGTTTGAATCCAGAATGGACAGTTCGATTAAGATAGTGATTATCCTTACAGGCTTCAGTGATTCTGGTTGTTTAATAGTACAGATTTATCAAAAAACCTGACATTCACTATCATTAATACTTTTTTAAAAAAATTAGCAGTTGCTTTAAGTCAGTTGCTTTTTCATATTGATTATGTTGTTTTGCACCATGATACATGTTAAACCTACTGAAACCCAGGCATGGAAAGAGCTGACAGGTCATTTCAAGGAGATGAAAAGTGTGCACATGAGAGACCTGTTTGCCGGTGATCCGAATAGGTTTGAAGAATTTTCCATTCGGTGGCAGGCTTTTCTGGTTGACTTCTCCAAGAACAGAATAACCGGCGAAACCGTAGAACTACTTATTCAATTGGCCCGGGAAAGGGGTATGGAATCGGCCATTGAGGCCATGTTTACTGGTGAGCATATCAATAAGATGGAAGACCGGGCTGTACTTCACACGGCCCTTCGAAATCGGTCGAACCAACCTGTATTGGTCGATGGAAGGGATGTAATGCCGGATATTAACAGGGAGCTCGATAAAATGAGGGTCTTCAGTGAAAAGGTGATCAATGGGGAATTGAAAGGGTATTCGGGGAAACCCATTTCCCATATTGTCAATATCGGGATAGGAGGATCAGATTTAGGGCCAAAAATGGTGGTAGAAGCGTTGGGAGCTTATAAAATTCCTCATCTCAACACCCACTACGTTTCCAATGTTGATGGAACACATATTGCTGAAACATTACGGGTTGTTAACCCGGAAACCACTCTCTTTCTTATTGCTTCGAAGACATTTACAACCCAGGAGACCATGACCAATGCTCATACAGCCCGGAATTGGTTGTTGGATCATTATAAAGACAAAAAGGCTATTGCAAAGCATTTTATTGCTATTTCAACCAACAAAGAAGGCGTTGAATCCTTTGGGATAGATCCGAAGAACATGTTCGTATTCTGGAATTGGGTTGGGGGTCGATTTTCTCTATGGTCTTCAATTGGCCTTTCCATTGTCCTTTCGATAGGTTACGATCGATTTGAAGAACTGCTGGAGGGGGCCCATGCAATGGATCAACATTTTCGAACCACTCCGTTTGAGAAAAATATTCCGGTTGTTCTGGCCTTGTTGGGGGTATGGTATAACAACTTTTTCAATGCCGAAACCCATGCGGTACTTGCCTACGACCAATACCTCAGGCTATTGGGGACTTACCTCCAGCAGGGGGATATGGAAAGCAATGGAAAAAGTGTCGACCTGGACGGCGATCCGGTCAACTACCAGACCGGCACTATTATTTGGGGGGAGGCCGGGACCAATGGTCAGCATGCGTTTTATCAATTAATACACCAGGGCACAAAGTTGATCCCTTGCGATTTTATCGGGGCAGCTATCAGTCACAATCCGATTGGTGATCATCATCCCAAATTGCTGGCCAATTTTTTCGCACAGACGGAAGCATTGATGAATGGTAAGACGGAGGAGGAAGTTAGCGAAGAACTGTTAGGCCAGGGGCTTGATGGCGCGTCATTGGAAGCTATTTTGCCATTTAAAGTATTTAAGGGGAATCATCCGACAAATGCCATATTGGTGCGGGAAATAACACCCTATAACCTGGGAAGCCTTATCGCCATGTATGAGCATAAGATATTTGTCCAGGGTGCGATCTGGAATATCAATAGCTTTGACCAGTGGGGAGTAGAATTAGGTAAACAACTGGCCAGGGTTATCCTTCCAGAACTTTCAGGAGACTCAACCATTTCCTCCCATGATTCTTCAACAAATGGATTGATCAACGCCTACAAAGAAATGAGATCATGAAACCTTCGCTTTATCCCCTGAGATTTGAACCTATCTTGAAATCGAAAATTTGGGGAGGGGAAAAGTTAGGTAATATGCTTGGGAAGGCCATTGGTTCTATGGATAACTGCGGTGAGTCGTGGGAAATATCATCGGTAGAAAATGATGTGTCCGTCGTTGCCAATGGCTCATTGAGAGGGGCATTCTTAACAGAATTAATCGATACCTATAAGGATGAGCTAGTTGGGAAAATGACCTATATGACCCATGGGAATCAATTTCCACTACTGATAAAGTATATTGATGCGCAGGCTGACCTATCCATCCAGGTACACCCCAACGATGAGCTGGCCCGGAAGCGTCATAATAGTCTTGGGAAAACGGAAATGTGGTATGTCATAGACGCTGAACCAGGAGCATCCTTAATTTCCGGATTTAACCGGCCTACTGACAAAGAAGAGTACCTCAAGTACTTCGATCAGGGCCGGCTGACTGATCTTCTCAATCGGGAGGTCGTTCATCGGGATGATGTGTTTTTCCTACCTGCCGGAAGAGTGCATACGATTGGCAAAGGTCTTCTGGTTGCTGAGATCCAGCAGACCTCAGATGTCACCTACAGGATTTATGATTATGACCGGGTCGATAGAAATGGGAAAAAGCGAGAACTTCACGTCGACCTGGCCCTGGAGGCCATTGATTTCACCTTCCACAAAAACTACAAAACCAACTATGATCATCAGGCGGTGGAATGTTTGTTGGTCGCCTCTCCTTATTTTGAAACCAGGAGGCTTCAGATAACGGACTATTGTACTCGCAACTATGAGACCATACCAGGATTTGTCGTCATCATGATCCTGGCAGGGGAAGGCATTGTTCAAACAAACACGGGAGATATGGTGATCAATACAGGTCAGACATATCTTTTACCCGCCTCATTGAAGAAAGCAGGCCTTATCCCAAAACAACCTATGACCCTGTTGGAAGTCCATATTCCGGAATAATGACGGGGTTATTTTTTCTTCCTGTCGCGGATTAAAATGCCCTCTCCATATTTTCTGACAGTAAGCTTTTGGTGAGCTTTCCATCCAAGTTTCCTGACAACCCCTATGGGAGGAGTGATGATATATGACTTTCCTCCTCCGGTTTTTAACAAGTTTCGTGCGTTACGTTCGCGAAATGATCTTCTGGCCAGGGTCTGCTGAAAAACTATAAACATTGCAAAATCAACGTTTATGGAGGTTATGAAATCATTTTAGACTTCTTCTTGTAAATTTAGCGCAGGCATAACTGGCAGATTGGTTAAAAACCCGTGCACTTTGCGCTAATTGTGGCCTTAAATTAAATGCGTTAAAAATTTTAATTGGTGGATCAGTTAAAAAAAGTTTGCTGTTTGAACGCAGCGATTTTCAAAGTTTTTCAGTGTAACAAATTGAAATTTAGCAATTTAATTTACAGCCATGACTTTTCCCCAAAGAGATGCCTTTGGTATTGCTTACTTTTTGTGTCAAAACAAAAAGTAAGGGCCTGTCCGGCCTTGCTCCGCCGTAGCGGCTACGCGAAGGCGATGCTTGAGGACAATCATGATACTTAATCGCAGGATCAAGAGTTTTTCAGCAGACCCTAAATACAAAAGAACCTAAACTAACCAATTGATCAACATTGCTTCAAAAGTCTAATTTTCGGCCCAGCCTTCACGGTCCAAACTTCTATATTGTATTGCCTCCGCTAAATGTTCAATTTTTATTTCATCACTCGAAGCGAGATCAGCAATGGTCCGGGAAACCTTCAGTATCCTGTCGAATGCGCGTGCTGAAAGGCCCAGTTTCTCCATGGCTGTTTTCAGCAAGACCTTCCCAGCTTGGTTTACTTCACAGATCTGTTTTACCATGGACGAGGGCATCATGGCATTGGAATGTACAAGAGGTCGATTTTTAAAACGATGCTGTTGTCTCTCCCGTGCCTGCATTACCCGCTCTCTTATGGTGCTGCTAGATTCTGCCTTTTCATTACCTGTCATCTGGTCAAATGATACAGGGGTGACTTCAACATGCAGATCAATGCGATCGAGAAGAGGACCGCTGATTTTATTCAGGTAACGTTGTACAACCCCGGGAGCACAAACACATTCTTTCTCGGGATGATTGTAGAAGCCACAAGGGCATGGATTCATTGAAGCAATCAACATGAAATTAGCAGGAAAATCCAAAGAAACCTTTGCCCTGGAAATTGTTACCCGTCTGTCCTCCATGGGCTGACGCATTACTTCCAAAACCGTTCTCTTAAATTCAGGTAATTCATCCAGAAACAACACTCCATTATGCGCCAGAGAAATCTCTCCTGGCATCGGATTCCCCCCGCCACCGACGAGAGCAACATCGGAGATGGTATGATGCGGACTTCTAAATGGTCTGGAGGCCAAAAGAGAGGCATCTTTTCCCAATTTACCCGCTACCGAATGGATTTTAGTAGTTTCAAGTGCTTCCTGAAGCGTCATTGGAGGGAGAATACTATGAAGCCGTTTGGCCAACATCGTTTTTCCAGATCCCGGTGGACCGATCATAACAACGTTATGACTGCCGGCAGCTGCAATCTCCAGCGCTCTTTTGATATTCTCCTGACCTTGAACATCACTAAAATCGACGGGGTAATTGTTAAGATTCGTCTGGAAGATATCCCTCGTATCCAGATCCAGCGGTGGAATGATATGTTCGCCTGTCAAATGCTCAATTGCTTCTTTTAAGGTGCTTGCTCCTATGATATCAAGATTGTTTACAATGGCAGCTTCGGATTCATTTTCCTTCGGCAAAATCAGGCCTTTCAACTTATTATTCCTGGCTTCAATAGCAATAGGTAAGACTCCCTTGATAGGCCTCAGAAGACCATCCAGGGCCAATTCGCCTATGATCATGTACTCATTCAGTTGATCAGTTATTATTTGTTCAGAAGCGGCAAGTACGCCCAGGGCCAAAGGAAGGTCAAAGGCGCTACCCTCTTTTCGAATATCCGCCGGGGCAAGGTTGACAATCACTTTTTTCCTTGGCATTCGATATCCGAGGCTTTTAATGGCAGACTCAATGCGATGCTGACTTTCCTTAACAGCATTGTCCGGTAAACCTGACATGAACACTTTTGTGCCATTGCCAATAGTCACTTCTATAGTGATAAGCCTTGCATCAACCCCATAGACAGCGCTCCCAAACGTCTTGGCCAGCATAACTACCCTACCTTCGGCTCATCTCTCTCTTCCTCCTTGGCCGGATCGGCAACAATCGTCTTTTCCTGCATATCAAAAAGCCGGGCTTTCAGCTCATTTACTTCCTGACTGAGTGTATGATTCTCCTTGCGAACGCGGCTGAATGTCATCCTGGAGAAGAAAAAACTTATTCCATAAAGGATCACCCCAAGAAATGCAAAATATTTTCCCAATGAAAGGTAGTTTTTCATGCCTATCAAAAATTCCAAATTATTCTCGTTGTAGTCAATGACGAGCGACAGGATTAGATTTAATAACATATAAAGACCAAATACAAGCCAGAAGATTTTTTGAGTTTTATTCATAAACAGGAAATTGTAGGTATTAAAAATGAAAAAAAAATACCGATGCTACAACTGATTGATCAGTTATTGATAGATTCAGCATCCTCCGACCTGGTAACCTCTATCACTGCAGCTTCAGAATCTTTATAATTCCTCCTCATACTTAATAAAGGATTCATACTTTTTAAATGATAATTAAACCTTCTCATTTCTCCTTTCGTTAAGAAATGAGGAAATGATTTTTTAAACATAGTTTTTTTTCGATATTTATGGTAACTGACCTACAGCCTCACGGATGACATTTTCTTTAAAAAAAATCATTTGTCAATGGAACCAAAAATCTAGATATATACCTTCAACAGAGTCAATTTGGATAGAAGACGGGCATTATCGTTTTCATAAATATGACCCCTTTTTATGAAAAAAGTGCATAGATTCATACGTCCCTTTACATTTGAATCGCTTATCTGGATAATGGCCCTTATTTCCATGGCATTCTTAACGCCGGAAACTGAAGGTCATTTCTCACTTTGTATTTTTAAGAACGCAGGGTTATCTTTTTGCCCGGGTTGCGGTTTGGGGCATTCCATCAGCTATTTAATGCACGGGCAACTTCAGCAGTCCTTCAGGGTCCATCCATTAGGGATCCCGGCTACAGGAATTCTTATTCACCGAATATATACCATCATAAAAAAACAGCTAACTCTATTTACCTATGAAGAAAGTAATTGATGTATTACCCGAGTTACAAGGCGAAGAACTCACCTATGTACAGGAAATTCTAAAAGACCTGGATGATGATCAGGCAGTCTCATTTGCAAATGTTTATCGAACCCGTCGCAAAGACCCAACTGTTATATTACTGACCGCACTCCTTGGCTTAGTCGTCGTCGCCGGGGTCCATAGATTCCTAATAGGCCAGATTGGTATGGGTTTACTATATCTCTTTACTGCAGGCCTTTGTCTGATCGGTACGATTGTTGACCTGGTAAATTATCAAAAGCTTGCGTTTGAGTATAACAGCCAGATGGCACGTGAAGTTGTGATGATGCTCAAATAGCCAGGGTAGGAACCGTAGACCTTACTTCTTGTCCAGTTCAATGAACTTGCCATTGACAAGTTCTCCCAATATAATGACCTCCTTGCTGCGTTCATATTCTTTGACAGCCCGCATCATCATATCACGGGTATCTCGCCTAACCTTGATGCCGGATTTAGACCCCTTATTCCTTACCTCAATGTAAAATCCGTCTTTCAGTTTTTTGGGTTTGGTAGGAGGTCTGCCCATAGTAAGAATCTATTTTGTGGTTATTATGCTATTTAAGGGAAAGAAATCTAATCAATAGTTTCAAATCATGTCCTATCCCGATTTGAGGGCAATATAGAAAATATATTTAATATACTCCCTGAAAACGCCGACCATTCCATTTATGGCATAAAATCAGTCAAATGTAGTGATCATGGTGATTCCCGGGCCTCCCGTAGAATTCATGTTCTCAAGATATTTTCCTGCTTGGCTAAGTGATGTTTCCCTTGTAATCATCTTGTCAGGCTTAAGTTCACCTGAAATGATGTGTTTGAAGATGTCGTGATATACTACTGACTGAATTCCATGGCTTCCTAAAATGGCTAATTCATTAGCTATTATACTATCCATTGCTAATGATATGAATTTATCCTGGCCTGTCATGAGGCCTACCTGCACATGTCTGCCTTGTTTGCGCAAACACTGTATGGAGTTTAGGCAGGTTTCTTTACTGCCAAAGGCATCCAGAGATACCTGTGCCCCGCCAGAGGTCAAGTCCCGGATTTGTCCGGGGATATCTTGAGATGATGAGGCATCAAGGCAATAATCCGCTCCAAGCTGCTTTGCCAGAGCCAAAGCCGAGGAGGATATATCAACAGCAATTACGTTAACAGAAAAATGGCAAGCAATCATAATGGCAGAAAGACCTACACCACCACATCCATGGATGGCCAACCATTGGTTTGGTTTGACGTTCCCTTGAACAACTAAAGCTCTCCATGCGGTTCCGAACCTGCATCCCAAACTTGCTGCGACAGAAAAATTTATCTCTTCAGGTAGATGAACAAGATTGAAATCGGCATATTCGATCGCTACATACTGGGCAAATGACCCCCAATGAGTGAATCCCGGTTGAAACTGGTTATCACAAACCTGAGGATTCCCTGATTGGCACTGTTCACATCTACCACAACCACATACAAATGGAAGGGTTACCCGATCGCCTTTCCTAAATTTTCGAACGGCTCGGCCTGTTACTTCCACTATACCGGCTAGTTCATGTCCGGGCACATGAGGAAGACGAATATCAGGATCATGACCCTGCCAACCATGCCAATCGCTTCTACATAGGCCTGTTGCTTCCACACGCAGAATAACCCCCTCAGGACTGACCTTTGGATCAGCAACAGAAGAATAGGATACCCTACCACCAAACGCTGAATAAAGACATGCCTTCATTATCTACTGTAAAGTTAACTATTGACGTAATAACTTTATTTAACGATAATCATAACCATAGTTTCGATCTATTCATGTTAATTTGTTAGTATCTATGAAGGGAAAATGGTAGTGCCGGGCATCAACCAAACATAAAGATGCTCCATCAGCTTCACCCATGAACAAGCGAGTAAATCAAGTGAATCCGAATGTAGCCCTGGTGTTGGGAAGTGGAGGTGCCCGTGGGATCGCTCAAATTGCTGCCATTGACGTTTTAACGAGTCGAGGATATCATATCACCTCTGTGGCCGGTTCTTCTATTGGAGCACTCATCGGGGGGTTGTTTGCCTGCGGCACCATGGATGACTATAAGAAATGGATCCTCACACTCGACTACTGGGGAGTATTCCGTCTTATGGATTTCGGACTTAATCTGAAAGGATTGATCAAGGGTGAAAAGGTATTTAAAAAAATAGCTCCATTTATTTCGGATGTGAACATTGAAGATCTAGACATTGATTATGTGGCCGTTGCGTCAGACATTGTCAGAAAGAAACCAGTTGTGATTAACCGCGGTAAACTACTTGACGCTATCAGAGCATCCGTATCTATTCCTACCGTTCTTCAGCCGATTGAAAAGGAGGGGTCTGTCATTGTAGATGGTGGTGTGGTGAACCCGTTACCCGTCAATCTGGTCAAGCGGAATCCAAATGATATGCTGGTAGTTGTTGATCTAAATGCCCACATACCTGTCTCAAAAACGCCGGTAGGTAGGCAGCAGCAATCAAAACTGGATGAACTTACCAATCGGTACTTTCATTGGAAAAAAACGCAGAAAAATAAGACAAATAATTTCGGAGTATTCGATATGTTAAATGAGTCCATTGATTTAACCCAGGAAACCTTATCTGCCATGATGCTTCAACAATATAAACCGGATATTCTTGTCCAAATACCTAGAAAAGCCTGTGGTACCATGGAATTCCATAGGTCGGACGAAATGCTAGTCCTTGGAACGGAAGCCATGGATAAGGCACTGGATGCATTCGAACAGCAATCTATTGCTTCATGAATTAGAAAGGATACAGATTTTTTTCAATCATGTGATTGGCAATTCTACGGCGTGCTTCTTTCAGGTTCATTGGTTCAATTTTCGTGAAACGCTTTAGGCCCATTAACATAAGCCGGAGCTCATCTCCTTCAGCGAAAGCATATATTGCCTCTTTTCCGGCCCGGCTTATACCGTCGACCGCAAGATGAAGATAACAACGCGCCATATCCATATGAAGGCTACAGGCCTCTTTACCTCTTAGTGATACCAGCTTCTCAACCCTTAACAGAGCTGATTCAGCAACATAGCCTTCAATCAGCATATCAGCCAGATTCATCAACACCTCCTGTTCTTCTTTCATGTTTTGCATAAACTTTTGCACAGCTGCACCGGCCACCATAAGTCCTGCTTTTTTCAGATTTTGAATCACCTTATGTTCTTTGGAAAATAGGCCATCACCATCATTTGTTGAGAAATCCGGGACTGCCATTAAATCTTTGGCTACGGCCTGTGCCGGACCCAGCAGATCAAGGGATCCTTTCATGGCCCGTTTCATGATCATATCGATGGTTAGCATCCTGTTGATCTCATTTGTCCCTTCAAAAATTCGATTGATCCTGGCATCACGGTAGCCTCTTTCAAAAGGCCCTTCTGCAGAAAATCCCATTCCGCCACCTATCTGAACCGCCTCATCCACAGCATAATCCAGCACTTCTGAACCGTGTACCTTCAAAATAGCACACTCTATGGCAAATTCTTCCAATGATTTCAATCGGGCTTTCCCGGGTTCTATCCCATCTGCAATAAGAGCATGATAGACATCATCAATGTTCTGGCTGGCCCTGTAATGAGCAGATTCCGAGGCGAATATCTTGACAGCCATTTCTGCCAGCTTGAACTTAATGGCCCCAAAGTCTGACAAGGGATGACCAAACTGTTTTCGCTCATTTGCATATTTTACAGAACCGGTAGCTGCTGCCTTTGATCCGCCGACGGCAGCAATGCCCAATTTTATTCTTCCAATATTGAGGATGTTAACGGCTATTTTAAATCCATTTTCACGTTCAGATAGCATGTTCTCAACCGGCACCTTGCAGTCATTAAAAAATATCTGGCGGGTGGAGGATCCTTTTATTCCTAATTTTTTTTCCTCATAATTCATAGTGATCCCTCCGAACACTTTCTCAACGATAAAAGCGGAAAGATTTTTGTCATCTTCAATTTTGGCAAAAACGATGTAAACATCCGCAAATCCTCCATTTGTGATCCACATTTTCTGACCATTGATCAGATAGTGTTTCCCATCTTTGGAAAGCACAGCTTTGGTCTTCCCGGAGTTTGCATCAGATCCGGAATCTGGTTCAGTAAGACAGTAAGCAGCCTTCCACTCTCCTGTAGCAAGTTTGGGAATATACTTGGCTTTTTGTTCATCATTTCCATAATAAAGGATGGGCAAGGTGCCAATACCTGTATGAGCCGAAAGAGCCACAGCAAACGAATGACCTGCTCCACAAACCTCCGTAACAAGCATGGTGGTATTAAAGTCCATCCCAAAACCACCTAAATCTTCAGGGACGGAGGTGCCGAGTAGTCCTAGCTCACCGGCCTTATCCAACAGGGAAGGCATTAACTCCGGATGTTTCATAGAATCAATATCATCCAGCTTGGGCCGGATCTCCTGATCTATAAAGTCTCGACAAGTTTGAGCAATCATTTGCTGTTCTTCAGACCATTCTTCAGGAATAAATACATCATTGGAGGAGGTCTCGCGAATTAAAAATTCGCCCCCTTTTATGGCTTTTTGTACTTCTTCAGTGCCCATGGTATATGTTAATTGGTTGTAATTAATTCAAAAATTCATAAATCCCTGCAACGCCCTGGCCTCCGCCAACACAGGCTGTAATCATGCCGTATTTTTGTTTTCTCCTCCTCATTTCGTTGAATAGCTGGACAGACAACTTCGCTCCTGAACATCCCAGCGGGTGTCCCAGGGCTATGGCTCCTCCGTTCACATTCAGTTTGTCCATATCAATATCAAGTTTTCTAACAACTGCCAGGGACTGGGCTGCAAAAGCTTCATTGAGCTCGATCTGATCTATATCATTTAGTTTCAGTCCTGCCAGTTTCAGGGCTTTGGGAATGGCTGCAATCGGGCCAACACCCATAATCCGGGGATCAACGCCGGCTGCAGCATATGACACCATTCTTGCAATTGGTTTCAAATCCAGCTCTTTCATCATGTTTTCAGACATCACCATAACGAAAGAGGCTCCATCCGATGTCTGCGAAGAGTTACCAGCCGTCACTTTGCCACCCAACGCAAACACAGGTCGTAGTTTAGCCAGGACTTCGAGACTGGTATCAGCACGTGGTCCCTCATCCGTATCCACTACATACGATCGTTTCTGTCGTTTTCCATCTTCTCCGACATACGTTTCTTCAACAGTCACCGGCACAATTTCATCCTTAAACTTACCTTCCTTAATGGCAGCTATGGCTTTCTGATGTGAGTTATAAGAGAATTCATCCATGTCCTCACGACTTATATTATAATCTCGTGCTACTTCCTCAGCAGTCAAGCCCATACTTGTATAGTAAGTGGGATTCTCTGTTGCAATTTTATAGTTCAATGACGTTTTATAACCCATCACAGGCACCAGCGACATCGATTCAGTTCCTCCGGCAATGATACAATCCGCCATACCTGCATTGATCTTGGCACTGGCCACCTGGATGGCCTCCAATCCTGATCCGCAGTAGCGGTTAAGGATCATTCCGGGTACTTCCATTGGAAGGGATAATAGCGAGATCATTCTGCCCATCTGCATACCTTGCTCAGCCTCTTGTACGGCATTCCCAACGATCAGATCATCAACCCGATTCGGATCAAATCCTTTAATAGATTTCACCAAATGTTTAATTACTACTGCGGCCAGGTCGTCGGGGCGAGTAAATCTAAATCCCCCTCGCTTGGCTTTACCTACGGCCGTTCTGAATCCTCCAACGATATATGCATCCATAATAATTTTGTTTTTAGTTGTGCGTATCTAGTAAGTGCTGATTTTTCAATTCCTTAACGGTTTACCTCCATTCAATATCGACTGGATCCTTTCCAGTGTTTTGGGTTCGCCTGTCAATGAAAGAAAGGCCTCTCGTTCGAGATCCAATAGGTACTGCTCACTGACCTCCTGCGGATAGGACAGGTCACCGCCACACATTACCCATCCTATTTTATTGGCAATCTTGACATCGTGGTCGGTGGCATACCCCCCCATTTTCATCCCCTGTACCCCGGCAGCTACCAGGGCAAGTCCCGTCCTTCCCTGGACCTTAACAGACCTGGATTGCACAGGCATTACATATCCCTCAGCAGCTATCTCCAGCACTGTTGTTTTGGCATCAGCAATTTGCCGATTTTTGTTCACGGTTACCCGGTCCCCTTTACCCAAAATATGCATGTCGAAGGCCTCATAGGCTGATGTGGCTACTTTCGCTGTGGCTATGTTCATAAACGCATTTTGGAGATCATTAAGTTCAACATCGCCTGCTTCAAAACGATCCGCAACGCGTTTGGTAAGCTCCTTGGTCCCGCCACCTCCGGGGATCAGCCCTACACCTACCTCTACGAGTCCGATATAAGTTTCAGCAGCTGCCTGAACACGGTCAGCATGAAGGGTCATTTCACAGCCCCCTCCAAGAGTAAGGCCATGTGGCGCTACCACAACTGGCACAGAGGAGTATCGGACGCGCATCATGGTGTCCTGGAAATGCTTTATCATGAAATTTATTTCATCATACTCCTGCTCGATGGCATACATGAATATCATTGCCAGGTTAGCACCGGCAGAAAACTGGGCTCCCTGGTTACCGATAACCAACCCTTTAAAATTTTCTTCTGCCATGTCAATAGCCTTATGTATGCCTTCTACTACTTCCCCTCCAAGGGTATTCATCTTGGTATGGAACTCAAGGCCTAAAACGTCATCACCCAGATCAAAAATACTTGCCCCTGAATTGCTCCAAACTACCTGGTTTTCTCTTATGGTGTCCAGGATGATATACTCCCCGGCACCCGGTACCGGCTTGTATTGTTTGTTGGTAACATCGTAATAGTGCCGTACACCTTCTTTTACTATATAAAAGGAATCTATTCCGGCATCAATCATCACCTTGACCCAGGGATGTGGCTTAATACCGGCTTTTTCCATTTGGCTCACCGTATCTGCCACCCCCACGCTATCCCAGGTCTCAAAAGGACCAACTTCCCATCCAAAACCCGCACAAACGGCATGGTCTACTTTGTACAATTCATCGGCAATCTCAGGAATGCGATAAGAAACATATTGGAAAAGACCGTAAAAAGACTCCCTGTAAAATTCTCCAGCTTTATCCTTGCCTGACAGCAGTACCTTGAACCTGTCCCTGACCTGATCAATAGCCTTGGTAAGCTCCAGTGTTGCAAATTTGACTTTCTCTTTAGGCTTGTATTCCAGGGACTCAAGATCAAGAGTAAGTATCTTTGTTTTACCTTTTTCATCCTTGGTTTTTTTATAAAATCCTTGCCCTGTCTTATCCCCCAGCCAGTTATTTTCCTGGAGCTTATTGATTAGATCCGGAAGCTTGAAGGTATCTCTCGATTCGTCTTCAGTCAACGCCTCAAACAGATTGTTTGATACCTTAATGAGCGTATCCAGGCCTACAACATCAGAAGTTCGGAACGTAGCCGACTTGGGCCGTCCAATCACCGGGCCTGTCAATTTATCCACCTGATCCACATTCAACCCTTGGTGGCGCATGGCTTCTACCACTTTTAAAATGGCATAGATGCCCACGCGATTGGCTATGAAAGCAGGGGTATCTTTGCACAACACAGTTGTTTTTCCCAGGTATCGATCTCCATAGTGCATCAGGAAGCTGGTCACTTCAGGCAAAGTTTCATGGGTAGGTATGATCTCTAACAAGGGAAGGTATCTCGGGGGGTTAAAAAAATGAGTGCCACAGAAATGTTTTTTAAAATCGTCACTCCTTCCTTCCAGCATCAGGTGAATGGGTATTCCGGAAGTATTAGAGGTGATCAGGGTACCAGGAGTACGATGCAATTCAACCTGTTCAAAAACCCTTTTCTTAATATCCAGATTCTCTACAACTACTTCAATAACCCAGTCACATGACGCTATTCCCTTCATATCATCTTCAAAATTTCCGAGGGTAATTCGGTTGGAGAAGGTCTTGTGATATAGTGCCGCAGGTTTTGATTTGATTGTACTGGCAAACGCCTCATGTACAATCCGATTTTTCACCCGGGGATCATCAAGGGATGACTTTTTAGCTTTTTCACTTTCATTTAATTCTTTGGGAGAAATATCCAGTAGCAGTACCGGTACACCAATATTGGCAAAATGACATGCTATCCGGGAACCCATAATCCCGGATCCTAATACAGCAACTCTCTTTATCGATCTGTTCATTTATATTGTATTACTTGTATTGAAGGCCCCATGTTGGTTAGGGCTATGATTCTCTTTCAATTTAATAATTATTTACCACTTTGTTTGCCTTAGACATTACCCTGAAGAAAGCCTGAAGATCAGACTCATTCAGGCCTTCTCTCATTTTTTCGTTGAAATCAAGAACAGTCTTTCTTGAGATCTCTTGCTTCTCTTTTCCCTCTTGTGTCAAGAAAATACGAACCATGCGTCTGTCATTTTGATCTTGGCGTTTAACAATTAAGCCTTTTTCTTCCATACTTTTCAATATGCGAGTCAGGCTACGTGATTCAAGACCCATCAGCGGGGCAATCCTTGTTGCCGGGGTCCCCTCGTCGTCCCTTATGTTAAGTAAAACAAAACCCACAGAAGTAGAGATGTCATATTGGGCGCCAATTTGGTTGTACATCCTAAAAATGCCATGCCAGACAGCCCGAACGTGATAATCAATGGTTTCTTCAGGTTTCAAAGGATTATGTTTTTTCAAATATATAATCTTTTAGTATGCGCGCATACTAAATTATAAAAAATTATGCATGCAGACTGCTGAATATATACAACTTGGGTCATGAATTAGTTCAATATCGATTAACGAACGCTGATTTTCGATTTCATTCTTCATTCTTCATACATCGACGTACCTTGTTCGTAATTCAAGAAAAATCTATACCTACGCGGTTCCCTTCTGAATATCCAATATCGATTAACGAACGCTGATTTTCGATTTCATTCTTCAT
>Ga0114931_10005368_pt1 | contig 15823 bp, 20 predicted proteins | sample 2SBtaG_FD_89579 | JGI IMG/M metagenome (GOLD analysis project Ga0114931, IMG submission 89579) | Deep subsurface microbial communities from Kolumbo volcano to uncover new lineages of life (NeLLi) - 2SBTROV14_V59a metaG | ecosystem: Environmental > Aquatic > Marine > Volcanic | place: Kolumbo...
CATTGGTAGCACAACCGCACCATCTCAGTGTTCATCCCGGTGGTACGGTGATTGCCCCCACCGCCATCACCGATTTTGTGGCGGTGCAGATGGCCCCGAAAGGCTTCCTCATCACCCAGCTTGACCACCGCGATGTGGAAGAAATTGGCCTGCCAAAACTGGATTTGCACGGCATCAGCGCTCTCACCGTGCTGGCCGATGCCGCCGACCTGGTGCGGCGCACGGTTGATCCCGCGTTCCGCGCGGTGTCCATCCCCCTGAATGACCCCAACACTGCCGCGATGATTGCCAAGGGTGACACAGTAGGGGTGTTTCAGTGCGAATCAACCGGCGCACGCGCGACCCTGCGTAAACTGAACGCCCGTACCATCCGAGATATGGCGGTGGCGAATGCGTTTTTCAAACCCGGCCCTGCCACGGGCGGTATGGCGGATGAATTTGTGCGCCGTTATCGCGGCGAAGCGCCGGTGTCATATCTGCATCCCAAACTTGAACCGATTTTGAGCGGCACGAAAGGTGTGTTGCTGTTTCAGGAACAGGTGATGCGGGTAGCCACCGAAATTGCCGGTTTGACGTGGGCGCAGGCCAATCAAATCCGCAAAGGAATGAGCAAATTTCGCCCCGATGATATTGCACAATTGCGGGAAACCTTCATTGCCGGCTGTCAACAGGCGGATGGCGCCGGGTTTTCGGCTGCACAGGCTGAAACGTTGTGGGAGCAGGTCGCGGCTTTTGCCGGATACGGGTTCAATCAGGGACATGCCACAGCGTATGCAGGCACCAGCTACCGCATGGCATATATGAAATTGCATTTTCCGGCGCAATTTTTCACGGCGCGGCTCGCAACCCACGGCGGATTTCATCATCCCGCGGTGTATATCGCCGAAGCGCGGCGGCTGGGCCTGACCGTGCGCGGCCCGCACATAAATTTTAGCGGGCGGCGTTTTTCGCTGGTGGATGATGTGCTGTGGATGGGACTCGGATGGGTTCGGTCACTGCGGCGGCGCACGATTACCTCAATTTTATTGGAAAGAAAGAATGCTGCATTTACCGGTTTACGTGATTTTGCGAGTCGAATATCATTGCAAAAAAAAGAATTGGCGCATTTGATTCAATGTGGTGCGTTGGATGGATTGGGTGAAAATCGGGCTTCCATGCTTGCTGATGCTGAAGCTCTGCCGTTGACGGGCGGTGGCGGGGGAGTGCAACTATCGCTGCCATTGGAACGCGCCCCCATCGCAGCGGAAGCGGCGGCACAGCGTGTGCGCTGGGAGTTGGAATTGCTGGGTATGCCGGTGAACGTTCATCCGCTGGATGCGTTGAGCGCCGCAGACGGCGTGTCGCGGCTGGCGGCGGTGGTTGCGAGCGGAAAACGAGGCACAGCGGCGGGGGTGCGTCTGCCGGGTTGGACGGGAACCAGTGGGTTTTACTTCGCCGACCGCGAAATATATGTGGTGGCCAAACCGGTGGATGGTGTGGCTGTGCCGAAACCGTGGCAACCGATTTCTGCACGGGGTATTTGGCGGGAAGATGAATTTGGTAACGGGTATTTTCAAGCGGAGCAAATTGTATATTTTCAGGAGAGATAAAATGGAAATTACCATTCGGCGAGCAGAAGTGAGCGATGTTGATGCCCTGCATGCAATTTTTTCGCAACCGCGTGTTATTTGGGGAACACTGCATTTGCCGCATATCAGCCGCGCATTATGGCACGAGCGCCTTGCCAACCCAACCACAGGTGTAACGCATTTGGTTGCTTGTGTGGATGAAGTGCCGGTGGGGCAGGGTCATTTGCAGACCTTCGATTCGCGTCCGCGGCGAAAACACGTCGGGTCAATCGGTATGGCGGTTCACGACGACTGGCAGGGCAAAGGTATCGGCACGGCATTGATGGCAGCGTTGCTCGATATGGCAGATAATTGGTTCAACCTGCTGCGGGTGGAACTGGATGTTTTTTCGGACAATGAACCTGCGATACGGCTGTATAAAAAATTCGGGTTTATCGCCGAAGGCACGGCGAGAAAATACGCTTTTCGTGATGGGGAATATGCAGATGTGCTCCGTATGGCACGCCTGAAAACAGATTCCGGCTGGTGATGATTCTACTTTTGGAGGAGCGGCAGCGAGCATATCTCCATCTCCGGAAAAATGCCTCACAACCTTGTTGATAGCGTGATTCTGTAATATAGTAAAAGTAAGCTATCCAAAAACAAACAGGGGCATAACATGGCAGACAAAGTAATGCGGTGCGTTGAATGTGGCCAGTCATTTGTTTGGCGGCACGGTGAGCAAAAATATTTTCGACAACACCGGCTTTCTCCACCCAAACGTTGCCCCGCCTGTCGAGCGCGTCGCCGCCATCGACCACTCTACCGCACCCAACCGGTTCCATTTTATTTTGGTATGGGTGTTACAGCGTCCCTTATTCTGGCAGCAGGGGCATCGTTCGTCCTACAAACAAATTTACTGATAAGCTGGTTGGTAGCCATAAATTTCATTGCATTTGCAGCATTTGGCTATGACAAACTTTCCGCCAAAATGCACGGAAACCGCCTTCCAGAATTGATGTTGCATTTGCTGATGTTCATCGGCGGCTCAATTGGCGCATTGATTGGGTTCTTCTTATTTAATCACAAAACATCAAAAGCTACTTTCCAATATCCATTTTGGGCATTAATCCTATTTCAGATAGTATGGATGTACTTCGTGTTCTTTCGGTAAAAGGCTGAAATCCCTGCGCTATCTGTGACGCCAGGTTGTACGGCTCAGTTACTAAAGATAGCGAAGTTGCACAAAAAAACCGAGCGCAATTGCGCTCGGTTGTGGTGCCCCCAACGGGATTCGAACCCGTGTCACAGCCTTGAAAGGGCTGTGTCCTAGGCCTCTAGACGATGGGGACGCCCTCTCAACAACGGGCAGAATTTTACCATTGACCCTGACTTTTGGCAAAACAGGCTACCGATTATGGTTCAATTTTTCCAGCACACGGCGGGTAATTTCGGCGACGAGTGCATCATCCGCTGAACCGGTTGCCGCCGGTTTTTCCGTGGATAAAGAGACCGGGCACGCTGTGCCGTGTGGATGCCACGCGCCGCACACTTCGCAAAATTCATCGGCTTCCGTCCGGCCGTGCGATAGCCCCAGCGCGACCCGCTGCGCCAGTAGTTTTTCCACTTGATGCGGGGGCAGCGGTTCACCACCGCCCATCAGTTTCGCCATAAAGGTGATGCGTGCAATCTGCTCGATGCTTTCGGTGCGATGGAATGCCTGCATCGGGCTGTTGGCAACAGCCAGTGTGCCGTGCCGCTGTAACAAAATAGCATCGTGGTCTTTGATGGCTTCGCGGATGGCAACGGCATTTTCTTCGCTGGACGGGGTGGAATACGGCGTCATTTTTATCAGCCCCAGGGTGACAATCACTTCCGGTAGCATGCAATCGGTCAGCGAAACATTGGCGATGCTCAACGCAACGGCGGTGGGGGGATGACAGTGCACCACTGCCGTCACATCGGGGCGGTTTTTGTAAACTTCCAAATGCATTGCCATTTCTGATGTGGGGCGCAGGTTGCGGTTGATGGCGTTCGGCGTGTCGGCACGATTGCCATCCATATCGATGATGAGTAGTTCCTCTTGCCGCATCATCCCTTTGCACAGTCCGCTGGGCGTACATAAAATGTGGTTTTCATCCAGCCTGACGGAGATGTTTCCGTCGTTGCTGACGATATATTCTTTTTGATAGAGTAATTGCCCCACCCGTATGATTTCGGTGCGGGCGGCGGCTTCTTGAGCGGCTGAATACGACATTGGATTACTCCTTCAATAATTTTGCAGTCAATTGAGCGATGGCGGTGGTGGTGGCGGCTTGAGGATTGCTGATAGCCAGTGGCTTTCCGCCGGAAATTGCCGCAACCATTTGCGGTTCGAATGGAATTTCGGCATACACGGGTTGGCGCAGTGTTTTTTCGATGCTGGTTTTTTTGAGACCCGGCGGCGTCATATTCATATTGAATACAGGGTGAATCTTTTCGGGTAGCACGCCGAGCGACGGCAGGGTTTTCATTGAAACTGCGGCCGATTGCAGCGCCGGTAAATCGGGGGCGCAGACCAGCACGATATGGTCAAAAAGCGAAAGCGTCTCTTCCAAATCGGGTGTCAGCGCGGAGGGCAAATCGAATATGCTGTACGGGAACTGTAATTTCAGTTGCTGAACCACGGTCGCCAGCGAATGATGCGGCGGTTCGGCGTTGTAAACCAACGGCGACGCGAGCAAATGCACGCCGGTATTGTGGCGGGCGACGAACAGATCAACCTGTTCGTCCGACAGGGGCGTGGGGTCGCGCCGCAAATCTGCCAGCGATTTTTGCGCGCGGATGCCGAGCATCAACCCCGCGTGCCCTGCCAGCGTGTGCAGGTCGGCAAGGGCGATGGGCATTTTTTTGCTCAGCGCCAGCACTGTGGCAACATTGACGGCTAATGTGGAAACCCCGACGCCACCGCGCAGGCTAAAAAACGCAATGGCTTTTCCGGTATTGGGTTTGACGCTGTTTTCCGTCGCTTCGAGAAGTTCATTCACTTTGCCGATGATGTCTTTTGGCGAAACGGTTTTTGGGATGTAATCGGTTGCCCCTGCGTTTAGGGCTGTTTCTTGGTCAATCGGCTGGAATCGCGCCGAATAGACTAAAATTGGCAACTTCCCCATGCCGGGAATTTGCCGCACTTTCTCGGTGAATTGATAGCCGGTCATTTTGGGCATCATCACATCGGCGATAATCAAATCGGGTGGTTTGGCTTGAATTTCAGCCAACGCTGTGGGGCCATCTGCCGCGGTGGTTACAGTGTGGTGTGCGTTTTTTAAGGTGAATTGCATCAGCCGTAAAATATCGGGGTCATCATCAACAACTAATATATGTGCCATAATTAATCCTTTGCGACCACGCTAAACAAGGCGACGGCTTCTTTGTTTACCAGTAAAACGGGGCCGCCAAATTGAACTTCGGGGAAAAAGGAATTTACGGCTTCGCCGCGGAAAACAGGCATAAATTTGGTCGTGCCGATTGCCAAAATTGCTTTCAGGTCGAACTTGCCGATTATTTCCAGATTGCCGTTAATTTCAAACGATGGCAGGGTGATAAAAACGCGCTCGGTGCTTTTTGAAAAGGCGTTGTATTTGTGTTCTTTTGAAAGGCCGTCTGTTTCGGTGGGGAGTACCACAAATGTGATGTGGCGTTTCAGTAACGAGGCTTTTTCGTACCGCCCCACAATTGCGCCGGGCGAATTGATGCGCGAAACGTAAACATTTTCCACGGTCAGAAAATCCGTCAGCCGGTCGTTGAGCACGTCTGCCAAACGCCGGTTGCCGATATTTACCTGTGCCGAAAAACGGTGGCTGGCGGTGAAGATATCGGCGGTGAGCTGGGATTGTCGCAAAAGTGGCGAAGCCATTTGCTAATGTCCTTTCGCTGTGGGGGGAGGTTGCAGGTTTATGGAATCGAGGATGCCCACGATGACCGAGATGATGGGCGCATCTTCGATGGCGGTTACCTGCCGTGCGCCGTTCCCTTCTCTCATAACCAGCACGGTGTCGCCGATGCCTGCTTGTGCGTGGTCAATGGCGACAATGGCTTCCGGTTCGGGCTGTTCCGGTTGGTGCATCGGTTGTACCAACAGCAACTTTTTGCCGTGATATGCCGGGTGTTTGATGGTAGAGACGATTGTGCCGATAACTTTGCCGATTTCCATAAACTTGTGCCGTTAAAATTCCGTATAACCTTCTTTTAAAATATATGAAAATCCCGATTCTGTCACATCAACGGTTTCAACAATGCCCACCACCGCGAGGTCGGTAGGCGTGCCTTTTACATCCAGTGCCAACGATGCTTCTCGCGAGCGCACCATCACCACCACATCGCCGAAACCGGCGCGCAATCCGGCATCGGCGGCAACTTTGCGCCCGCCAACGGGCTGCAATTTTTTGTTCAGCGGTTGAACCACCAACAACTTCACCCCTTCCAATCCGGGGTATTTGATGGTTGCCACTGCGGTGCCGACGATTTTCCCCAAAAGCATTTTGATGCTATCCGTTGAATTTTGCCATTGTGCCGGCGATGGCAGCATCAATGACCGATTCTGAAACCCCTTCGCCCAGTTTGGCGAGTACAGCGGCTTTTACCTGCGCCGCGAGTTTCTCGGCGGCGGGGGTAGTGGCGGGCGTTTCGGCGCGTTCAAAAGCAATGCCCATCGAGCGTGCTTTTTCAAGCGCCAATTCGGTGTAAACGATGTCTTCGCCCACCGGCAGCGACATCACCCCCTGCGCGGCTAACGATTCGATATCGCGTTCGGTATAAAACGTTTTTCGGCTCACAATCGGTTCCTTTTTCGCTACTCGGCATTCGCTATTTGGACAGCGGTTTGCCTTCCAGTTCTTCCAAAGCGTTGATGGCGGCGGTTTTGGCGGTTAAAATTTCCGCCTCGGTGCCGCTCATCCACATTCTGCCAAAGCGCCCCACCGATGCCACGTGGATCAGTTTGATGTTGGCGCGTTTTTCGGCTTCGTTTGCCGCCAAGTTTATGTATGCTGCCGGTGCGCATTCCAGCACCAGCAGCGTTTCGCCCGCCACCAACATACTTCCTTTGGTGAAACGGTTGAGCAATTGTGCCTGATACGGGTCAACATTGGTGATAACCCGCGCCGAGGCGATTTCGGGTTTGATGCGGTCTTCTTCCATCAGCCCCAGCCGTGCCAGCACCATATGTCCCGCTTCGATGACGGCGGCTTGCGAATGGGAGTGAATTTCAAACATTCCGAATTCCCGCTCGACGATTTGTGCGCCCGGTTTTACTTCGGTGGATTTGACGGCAATATCTACCACCCGGAAGACCTCATTGCCGGGCGCCATTTCGATGAACAGCGATGCCATCCCTTCAACGGGCAGGTCGCCTTGGGTGACTGTGCCGACAAATGCGCCGAATTGCGGCTGCATCCTGTCGAGAAAACAATATGCGCGCAGTTGAAAGTTTTGGTCTGCCATTTTTGCCCCTTTTCAGTTGAACAATGCCACGCCGGTGGGTGTGACAAACATTGGATGCGGTGGAATTTCGGTGGGAATGCCGGTAACTTGCTCGACCACGCGCCCGATGCCGGTGAAACTGGCTGTGCCGCCGACCAGATACAGCCGCTCGACGGCGTATGGTTCGATATGGCGGGCAACGATGGTCGCAACTTTTTCCATAACCGGTTTGACAACCGGGAAAAGTTGTTGATGGTTGGCCGGGTCTTTTTTCATATTTTCCGCTTCTTCAAACGGAATGTCGTGTGCGCCGGCGATGACCAGCGAAAAATGTGTGCCGCCGGTGGCTTCGTCAGCGGTGTAAATAACTTTGCCGTCTTTTAGAATGGCAACGCCGGTGGTGCCGCCACCGACATCCACAACTGCACCGTTTTGAATGCCCAGCACCAAATTGGCGGCGCTCGGTTCATCGAGCATCCCGCTGCATTCCAGCCCGGCGCTGTACAGCACATTTTCGCCGACGCGGGCATCGGCGCGGCTGGTTCCGGGCGGATAGCAGGTGGCGGCGCTGGTCAGTTCAACCCCGAGCCGCGCTTCAATTTCGGATTTCATCCGGCGCAAAATAGTTGTCGCACCGATGTAATCAACTACCAGCCCGTCGCGCACTACTTGGGCGAATTGATATGCTCCGGCCAACGGCACACGGTTATCATCCAGCACGACCATCACAATATATGCCGTGCCGAGGTCAACCCCCACGTGTAATCGTCCCTGTGGTTTTGTGGACCCGTTGGGGGTGTGCATCAATGTGCTGACGGCTTCCAACAGGGGATAATCTCGCATTGGGCACTATTTTCCCTGCGGCAGAATCATCTCCACGTCGCCGTGGGGGCGCGGGATGACGTGCACGCTGACCAGCTCGCCGACCCGTTTGGCGGCTGCTGCGCCGGCATCGGTGGCGGCTTTCACTGCGCCGACATCGCCGCGTACCATCACGGTTACGTATCCACCGCCGATCATTTCTTTGCCGATGAGTTTGACGTTGGCGGCTTTGACCATCGCGTCGGCGGCTTCGATAGAGCCGACCAGCCCTTTGGTTTCAACCATACCGAGTGCAATCATTTGAATGTCCATAATGTGTCTCCTTTGGGTTCAGTGTTTGAGGTTTATCTATCGTAACTATACAGGATAGCGTGAAATAAAACACGGATGACACAGATTACAAAGATTAACACAGATTTTCAGTATCTTCTCAAAATATAGGGGTAATCCTTGTGGAAGTCCGGTAGTGGCACGCTGCAGCGTGCCACTACGATATCGTACCCCAATTTATTGAAATGAAACGATTTTCAAATATATCTTTCAAAAAATCAGTGAGAATCAGTACGGTCTGTATCATCTGTGTTCTATTATACCCTGTGCTGAACAGATACTATATACCTTTATTTATTCGCTTTTGCGGAAAGTGATTTCACCCTCCACTTCCAGACTGTCTAAAATTGCCATAATGACGGTATCCACCGGGCGATTTTGGGTGATGTCGGTTTGCCGCGCCGATGAACCGCTGGCGGTGAGCACCAAATCGCCCACGCCTGCGCCGACGGTATCCACGGCAACCAGCGGTTTGCCTTTCGGTGTGCCGCGTTCATCGGCTTCGCGGATGACGAGCAATTTTGCGCCGGTTAGTTTTTCGTCTTTTATGGTAGAAACGGCAGAGCCAACGACACGGGCGATGAGCATAGGTTACCTCTTTCCTGCTTGCGATGATGGCCGCATAGGCGATCGTGGGGGTGGGGTGAGCGTTGTCCACAGCAGTTGCTGCAAGTTTTCCAGTGCCTGTAAATCGTAGGTTTTTTCGCCGCAATTGTCGCACACCATTGCCGGAATGCGGTCAACAATCACCAAATTGGGGTCTTGCCATTGCACGTAAATCACTTTTTTCATTTCGAGTTTACCGGTATGGCATCGTGGGCAAAGTTTCATATTATCCCCGCACTTCTTTGATGATTTTGACGCCGGCACTGGCGCCGAGCCGGGTTGCGCCTGCCGCCAGCATATTTTTGGCGTCACTGGCGTTGCGCACGCCGCCGGATGCTTTCACGCCCATATCGGGGCCAACCACACTGCGCATCAGCGCGACATCTTCCACGGTTGCGCCGCCGCCCCCAAACCCGGTGGAGGTTTTTACGTAATCTGCACCGGCAGATTTGGCGAGTTGACAGGCGGCAATTTTTTCTTCGTCGGTCAGTTTTGATGTTTCGATGATAACTTTACACAGTGCGCCGTTTTGGTGCGCGGTTCGTGTAACCATCGCAATATCTCGCTCGACCAAACCGTAATCGCCACTTTTTAGCGCGCCGATGTTGATGACCATATCCACTTCGGTAGCGCCGTCGTTGATGGCTTGCCGCGTTTCGAAACTTTTTACTTCCGGGGTATTCGCACCGAGCGGGAAGCCGATGACGGTGCAGGTTTTTACCTCTGTGCCGTACAGCAGTTGCGAGCACAGCCGCACATAGGTGGGGTTCACGCATACCGAGGCGAAATTGAAATGGATGGCTTCTTGACAGAGTTGGGTGATTTGTTTGGTGGTGGCTTCCGGTTTTAGCAGGGTGTGGTCAATATAGCGTGCCAAATCTTGGTCAATTTCGGTGATGCCCAATTGCGCCGAAATGCGGGTTGCGCCGGCTTCCAGCGCGGCGGCAACTTTATCGGGGCAGTAGATGACGCATTGCCCGCCGCAAACATCGCAGCTGTCGGCGCCGGTGGGAATGGGTTGCACGCTGACGCCACCCGGCACGATGGCGGTTTCGCCTTCGTGTGTGCTTTTCAAGATTTCTTCTGTAATTTCGTGTACAAGTTTTTCGATGGTTGTGTTGTCCATTATTTTTCTCGCAGATAACGTTTTTCGATGGCCATAATTTTTTGTGCCCGCCGAGCGTGACGGCCTTCGCCCACTGGCGTGGCGAGCCACGTGCTGACGATGCGTTCGGAGGCAGGTTGGTCGATCATCCCCGCGCCCAATGTCAGCACATTGGCGTGATTGTGTTCTCGGCTGTTTCTGGCGGTGGCTTCATTATAGCACATCGCGGCACGAATGCCCGGTACTTTGTTTGCCGCCATACACGAGCCGATGCCCGCGCCGTCGATGATGATGCCGTATGTGGCGCTGCCGTTGGCTACCAATTTCGCCACGGCGTAGGCTTGGTCGGGATAGTCCACCGAGTCGCGGCTGTGGGTGCCACAGTCAAGCACGGTGTATCCCTGTGCGGCCAAAAAGGGTTTCAGGGATTCCTTCATTTCAAAACCGCCGTGGTCTGCGCCAATGGCGATGGTTTCGGCGGTTGCGGTGGCGGGGGCAAGCTTTTCCAGCACTTGCCGCACAATTTGGTTGATGGTTGCTTCTGAAAGGTGTGTCATTGTGAATGAATTTAGTCCGATTTGATATCAGTTCTCTCGCATATACCGGAGAAACATAAAGTTATTCAGCCAATGTTTGAGTGTGGTTTCGGCAGTGGGGCGGTTGTTGGTGATGATGCCCCATGTTTCCGGCGGCCAATATGATATCAGCGCTTTACCGATGACTTTTTCTTGCGACAGCACACCCCAACTCCGCGAATCGTTTGAGTTGGCGCGGTTATCGCCCAGCACGAACAGCGCATTTTCCGGTATAGTCAATGCCGCCATCGAAGCGTGGTCAAGCCGGGCGCCGAAGGTGTTGGGCAATGGTTCGCCGTTGATGAAAACTTGTCCGTCACGCAGAGCCACCGTTTCGCCGGGTAGGCCAATCACCCGTTTGACGAAATCTTTGTTCGGCGCGGTGGGTGGCACAAAGATGACGACATCACCGCGGCGGGGTGGATGCAGTCCAAAGGGCAATCGGTATGAGAGTTTGTCTACCACCAAATACTGTCCGTGATGCAGGTTGGGGTCCATGCTGTGCCCTTCAACCCGAAAATTGCGGATACCCAGCTGTAGTAAAAATACCAATACCAACGCGAAAATGACGGTTTCTGCCAGTTCGCGGATGACGCCCAGTACAATTTGCCGCGACGATAGTGACGAGGCGGTTGAGTCGGCAGGCGAGGTAGTATCGGGCGCTGGCGGTAAATCCTCCGGTTCAATGTTCAAAGGGACACGCTCACAAAAAGTATGTACAGATTATAATATAGGTTTCGTTTCTGAGCAAAGATTTGTCGGATATCCGCCGGATTTTTGCCCTACCATCGGGAAAACTAGACACAGGGTGATACAGAATCTAACGAACATTTTGTTATCGAGTTTCGGGAAGTATGGTATAATCAATTTCGGTTCTTTGGAAATTATGCCATTGCGAAGCACGTTTTTTGTGCCGATGCAATCCCCATGAACATAATTTGAGATTGCTTCGCTTCGCTCGCAATGACAGACCCCTTAAATTCCCGGAGATCCTCAAATTCAATACATTTATGGAGGTGTTCGTTGTATTTCAAAAAAATCGGACTTATTTTGTTTATTGCTGCACTATTTTTTGCTATTATGCTGGCGTCGGTTGCCGCACCGGCCGCCGTTGTTCGTGCGGATGAACCCGTTGCGCCGGAAAGGGCATCCGGTACTGCCATCAATGGCACGCAAACGATGTCCGGCACGGGCACGTTTACCTTTTCGGCGCGGGTGTATCTGCCGCTGGTGCTGAATGGCTACCCGCCCGCTCCGGCCTGCCCGACGACTTCCACCCGCCAATACGATTTGATTCCTGTGGGCGGTGCCCCTGCTGACCATCCGGACTATCTGCACGGCGATTTGAATCTGTCGCTCCGAGGCTGGGAGCCGGTGGATGCGCCACTAGTACTGAAGGATTACGGCGGCGACACAGATGACGACCCTCCCAATTTGCGTGGTATTTTCGGCGATAATCGAGTGCCGGCATTCACCGCGGCATATCAGGTCTACGATTGGGATTGGAACTGCGGCACAGCAGATGGTTGTCGCGGAAATTTGTTAAACACGTGGGATACCACATTACTGCAGTTGAAAACCACGCCCGGCGAAACATTGCGCATTCCCCAACGTTCTCCGGATATTTATCAGGGTATTTATCGGGCATTGGTGTTGTATGCTGAAGAAAATCGTTTGACATTGGTATATGCCCGTCAAGACACAGTAGCATTTGTTTATGCAGTTCATTTTGAAGATGTGTGCGTTGACCCCAATTTGTTGGCATTGTACCGCTCGCGGGTGGATGCTGACGGCTGGCGTGTTGCTAGTGGCGGCTATCAACTCCCGGCATTGAAGAACGGGCAGGTTTTCGGTACGGCGGCAGGCAACGGAATTAAGGTTGCCACTCGGGACAGCGGCGATTTTATGAACCCGCGTTCCCGAAAAGACTGGTGGCAGTAACAATTGAATAAAACGTGAATCCGTGATGCGTGAAAATCAACGCTGGCCGGCAATTATCAATTTCACGTATTACGGATTACGGATTACGGATTACGCGTTACACGCTGGCGGTGGGGTTGAACAGCCGCTCGTGTTCTTTGATGGCGTATCGGTCGGTCATACCGGCGATATAATCGCACACAACCCGGTGCAAATCTTCACTTGCCAACTTTGCTTGTGTTTCAAATGGCAGCATTGACGGGTCTTCGATGAAAGCGTTGAACAATTCGGTGATGAGCCGTTGCGCTTTGTTTGACATACGCATCACCCGCCAATGGCGATACAGATTTTTGTACAAAAATGTTTTCAGCGCGCGGTTTTTGGGGGCAAAAGCCGGGTCGTGCATCACCAAATTATGGGGCATCTGGCGCACATCATCCACCGATTGGATGTTGTTTTCTGCCAGTGCGGCAGTGGTGGCGTTGACCACACTGGTCACTTCGTGCCCCACCAATCGCCGGATGATGCGGTGACGGTCCATTTCGCTCAAATCGAGCCGTCCGTCATCAATACCCAACTCGGCGGTGATATCGTTCCACAGCTCAACTTCGCGGGTCAGTTGCGGCGGGGTAATCATTCCGGAGCGCAGCCCGTCATCCAAATCGGCGGTGGTGTAAGCGATTTCATCGGCAAGATTGACGATTTGTGCTTCGAGTGTGCCGCGCAATTCCGGCTCAAAAGCGAAGGCATCGCCTTTGTCGTACTCGCTTTCGTGTTTCAGCATCCCTTCGCGCACTTCCCACGTCAGGTTCAGCCCGTCAAAATCGGGGTAGCGCCGTTCCAACTGCTGGATGATGCGCAATCCTTGATGATTGTGGTCGAACCCGCCATGGTCTTTCATTAGCCGGTGGAGCGCCTCTTCGCCGCTGTGCCCAAAGGGTCCGTGTCCCAAATCGTGTGCCAGACAGATGGCTTCGGTTAAATCTTCGTTAGCGCGCAGGGCGCGGGCGATGGTGCGCCCTATTTGCGCCACTTCGATGGTGTGTGTCAGTCGGGTGCGGTAATAGTCGCCTTCGGTGATGATGAATACCTGCGTTTTGTATTCCAGCCGCCGAAACGCAGTGGTATGGATTACCCGGTCGCGGTCGCGCTGAAAAGCGGTTCGGTATGGATGCTCGTCTTCCGGCACCGCACGCCCCCGGCTTCGTTTGCTTGTCATTGCATACGGGGCTAAAATTTCTTCCTCTTGATTTTCGAGAAATTCTCTGGTGAGCATGGTATAATCTCCTTTAGACGTGAAACGTGATGCGTGAAACGTATTTTATTTTTGACAACCAAAAATTAAAAACCGAAAACTATTATAGTTATGGCAGACGATAACAAAAAAGACAAATCGAAATTGAGTAAACGTGAATTGCAGGTATTGGAAGCCCTCGCCAAAGGTTTGAGCAATCAGGAAATCGGGCGAGAATTGGTTATCAGCGAGAATACCGTGCGTGTTCATCTGCGAAAAATTTACGCCAAACTAGAAGTGCAATCGCGCACCGAAGCCACGATGAAAGGCTTGCAAATCGGCATTATTGAAATGCCCTCCGGCGAAAGTGGCACCGCTGAAACCGCACCGTCATCCGCTACCGATACGCCCGCACTGTCACCCGCCCCGACGCTGGCAGGCTGGCAAGTGGGCTATTTTGCCCTAGCGATTGTGGCTGCGGCGCTGGTATTGCTGACCCCGTATTGGCGACGCACATTCAACCACCCGGCAGGCAATCCGATTCTCGATGCGCCGGTTGCATCTGCCGCACCCGCTGCTATCGCCCCGCAGCAAAACCAATGGCAGCTGCGCGGACAAATGCCCACCGCACGCTCGCGGATGGGGGTGACGGCTTTTGACGGGAAATTATATCTGATTGGCGGCGAACGAACCAGCGGCACCACCGGATTGGTTGAAATTTTTGACCCCGCCATTCAAAAATGGCTCGAAGGGGCCGCAAAACCGACGGCTGTTGCCAATGTGCAGGCGTTGGCGATGGGCGATGAAATTTTTGTGCCGGGCGGCTGCACCGGTGAAACAGAGGCCGTTGACACGGTGGAAGTGCTCAACCCCGATGAAAATTCGTGGCGCACAGCTGCCCCGCTGCCGTCGGCGCGGTGCGCGTATGCTGCGGCAGTGTATGGCGATAAACTGTATCTGTTCGGTGGGTGGAACGGTACGGCATATTTAACCGATACGCTGGTATATTCCCCCGCTGATGACGTGTGGCAAACGCTCGATGCGCCGGTGCCGATGGCGGTCGGGTTTGCGGCGGCGGTATCGCTGGGGGATGAAATTTATATGGCGGGGGGTTTTGATGGTGAACGGGAATATGATGCGGTGAACCGTTTCAATCCCCAAACAGAAACGTGGCAGCCTGCGCCGTCGCTCAATCATCCGCGCGGTGGGCTTGGCTTGGTTGCGCTGGGCGACACACTGTACGCCGTCGGCGGCGGTTGGACGGCGATGGTCACCACCGGCGAAAAGTTGGTGCGCGGCGAACAACGCTGGCGGGATATCGCCAGTCCGCGTGCGGGCGAGTGGCGCAATTTGGGGCTCGCTGCAGTAAACCGCGATATTTTCGCTTTGGGTGGCTGGGACGGCGATTATCTGAATGAAATTTATTCATACAAAACGGTGTACACAATATTCATTCCGCTGTCATATTGACGTTTACTTTTTGCGGAGCAGACATACCCCAAAAAGCAAAAACCTGCTGCAAAATTGTAGCAGGTTTTTCATTTCCCGAAAGAAGTGCGACGTAATCGATTATCGAAGTGCAGACAGCAGATAACCGACGGACATACTTAAAACAACCAAAATACCGATGATTGCCACACCGATTTGTTGTTTTGTCCACTTGCTTTTTGCTACCGTCTGTTTACGGGGCGCAGGCCCTTTTTTCTTCCGGCGTTTTTTGGGTGGGCGTTTCGCCATAACTATTCTCCTACCATCCATATATCGTAAAAAAATTATACAACCGCTGCGAAACTTTGGCAAAATAACACTCATAGCGGGGTGCGTTTCACATTTTGGGCGGGATTGAAGAAATATCCGGCAGCCTACCGGAATTTCGCCTCGAATTAAAATTCAAGGCTCAAAACTTAAGCCGACTTAAGTCAGCTTGGGCTTTTAACCCGGAAATGAATTTCCGGGTTAAAATTTGCCTGAAAACTGAAACGCCCCCCTCATAGCGGGGTGCAAGCAAACATTGATTTTGTGCATCGAAAAATCTTTTGACGCATCTTTCGGGCTGTGTTATACTTTGCCATCTTTTGGTGGTAAATGATTAACTCACCTTACGCAGTCAAGGATTTGACAAAATAGAAATTATGGAATTGTTGGTGAAAATTCCGAATTTTGGGTTTTCCCCATCCCCCCTGTGTCCCCCCTTCCCTCAGGGAAGGGGGGAGTGAGAGAGAGC
>Ga0114931_10005369_pt1 | contig 15821 bp, 6 predicted proteins | sample 2SBtaG_FD_89579 | JGI IMG/M metagenome (GOLD analysis project Ga0114931, IMG submission 89579) | Deep subsurface microbial communities from Kolumbo volcano to uncover new lineages of life (NeLLi) - 2SBTROV14_V59a metaG | ecosystem: Environmental > Aquatic > Marine > Volcanic | place: Kolumbo...
CAACCATTATGGATGGTTGGGATGGTTGTTCCGCACTGGGAAGTGGGGCTCGGCAAGGCAGCGTGGTTTGAGACAAAACGCAATGGCGGCTGCAAGACGCGCCAAGAAAGGTCAAAACATCTTGGCGGAACGAGGGGCGTTGTGTTGTGGTTCAGCGATTGCGCCGGCGGGGGGGCTTGGGGACGACTTTGATGGCGGGAAAGGTGGAGGGACCGCCGTGGAAGGTGCGGCCGGTGGGAAGATAGTGATCGTAGAGGAAGACGCCGGTTTTGGAATTGCCGGCTGATTGACAACGCAGAATTGCCGGCGATCCGCATTCAGGACACTTCACCCGCAAACCATTGCTGTCAAGCAGTTCGTGAACGCTCTTCGCAAAGGTCTGATTGTTGCGCAGCGAACCAAAACTCATGCCGGCATAGCTGTTGATTGTGACTTCAAGCGATCGGCAAATCGCATCTTTGAACGCTTCGATCTCCGATTTGGCGGCTTCGAGGTTGACCAATGCGGGTTGCAACGGAGCGGCACTGCCCAGAAAACGCAATGCAATTCCTTGGCTGACATACGTCACCAGATGGTCGAGCCATAGTTTGTACCGCTGGCGATCGCCTGCCGTTTTGCCGCGCGTGGGCGTGGGGCCAAGAAACAACTCGACCACGCCTAACCGTTCGCCGCGATGATCGATGGGGCCCAGGACGACGAAGGAATCGGTCGGGTTGTTGGCAGGGGCATCGGCAACCGCCGCGGAAAAGGGATTGACGACGAAAGCTTTGACTTGTGTGAGGGCATAACCGAGCAAAGCGTTGTGCGCGGCTTGGTACTCGTGATCTAATCCTAGCCGGTCATAGTTGATCCGCGCGCGGGCAGACAATTGGCCGCCATTGGGACTTCGAAACCAGATCGCGCCCGCGGTCGCAGCATACAAGCGAACGGTGTGGTCAAGAAAGTCGTCGAGGAACTGTTGAAGATCGGTTGCCGCGCCCGGAAGTTGAGTAATGGCGAGATAGTCGTTTCGAAACGCCTCGCGCTGGGCAGGATCGATTTCGTTCAAGAGTGCGTTGAGTAGCGAAGCGTTTGTCATTGTGGAGCTGTCTTGTTGATGGCGTGTGATGACGCGAAGCAAATCATGCTGCGGAGTTCGGCATCGTCGAGCTTCATCATTTCATCGGCGGCGAGGCAGTCCTCCGCGGTGGGAAGCGGATGGGAATGCACTTCACGGCCGGCGGCCGACGTGTTTTGATCGATGAATTGAAGCATCGCTTGTGCGTCGTCGAATCCGTTACTCCAGGGATCGCCGTTACTCCAGGGATCATGGTGCGATTGGCTGACGGCAGCCTCGTAAACCATTTGTGTTGGCTCGACGACTTCGTCTCGCGATGCAGTTGCCAACAGCAACAGGACGGCGCTGGGCGAGGCTTTGGGTTCAAGCTGTTCAAAAGCCAGAACACGTTGACGTGATGTCGAACTCATCCCGGTGTTCCCTGCGGACTCGAGGTGGCCTGTTGTGATTGGAGTGTTTGCCGACGGTCACGTCGAGGATTTCGCGGCGCGACGGCGGTAAAGACAGTTTTTTTGAACTCGCACAAAAAAAACCGGCGATTTGCTTGACGCAAAATGCGTTCATACTTAAAGTATGAGTTATCGGTTATACGTTAAGTATGAACGTGCCGGACTGCGAAAGCAACAGGGATTTGTGAGCCGTTGAAATGAACGTGAATAATCGTCAGAAACGGCAAGTTCTTAGGGAGTTCCGCAGTTTTTGGACTGGGGAGGCAAGCTGCCTTGTTGAAACACGGGGGACCACAAATAGAGTGGAACCCATAGAGTGCGGGGCATCTTCTCATCGGCCTCTTCGGTCCACTTTCACTTTGGCAGGATCTCGATAGCTATGTCGGCAGAACAATCGTCGGTGAACGCAGAAACGATTGAGCAGACCAAGCAGCAGATTCGCGGCTTAGTCGGCGAAATCTCACAGCTTTCCAAGAGTGACCTCAGTGCTGAAGAGTACTATGCGGCGTTTCTGCAGCGGATCGTCTCGGCGCTGGCTGCGGTGGGCGGAGCGATCTGGCTGGTTGTGGACGGCCGGCGGTTGCAGTTGGCTTATCAAATCAACTTGAGTCAGACGCTGCTTGATTCTTCATCCGAAGATGCAGGCCGCCACCTGCGCTTGCTCAATCAAGTGATTCAAGGTGCGGAAGGCAAGCTCGTGCCGCCGTTATCAGGCACTGTCGACGAGGATGCGGGGGGGAACCCGACACGATATTTGCTGGTGCTCTCGCCGTTGCAAAGCGATGGGCAAGTCGAAGGGATTGTCGAGATCTTTCAGCGTCCTGATTCACCGCCGGCGACCCAGCGCGGTTACCTGCGGTTTTTGGATCAGATGGCCGAACTGGCGGGCGAGTGGTTGAAAACGCAGAAGCTGCGTTTGATCAGCGACAAGACATCGTTGTGGGCCCAAGCCGATCAGTTCTCGCGTTTGATTCACGAGAGTTTGAATCTCCGCGAGACGGCTTACACGATTGCCAACGAAGGTCGCCGCCTAATCGGTTGCGATCGCGTTAGTGTCGCCATCAAGAAGGGACGCAAGTGTTACGTCGAGGCGGTCAGCGGCCAAGATACGTTGGAAAATCGATCGAACATTATTGCGGCGTTGGGACATTTGGCGACGCGAGTTGTCGCGACGGGCGAACCGTTGTGGTACGAGGGATCGACGGAAGACTTGCCGCCGCAGATCGAGAATTCCATCGAGAACTATGTCGAAGAGTCGTATGCCAAGTCGATCACGGTGTTGCCGATTCATCGGCCACAAGGCTCGGTGGCGGAGCCGCCGTCGGGAGACGTTGAGCGCGACCAGGTCGTGCAAGGTGAAGTCATCGGCGCGATGATCGTCGAGCAGATCGAGACCGAGTTGCCGCATAACATCGTTGCGCCTCGTGTCGATCTGGTTTACGAGCACAGTACCCGTGCGCTGGCGAACTCGATGGATCACAGCAACCTATTTCTGATGCCTGTGTGGCGGGCCTTGGGCCGCGCTTCATGGGTCGTGCGTGGGCGGACGTTGCCCAAGACACTGACCATTGCGGCACTCTTGCTGGTGGCGGTACTGGTGTTGACGTTCTTCCAAAAGAGTTTTTATCTGAAGGCAAAAGGGTCGTTACAGCCAACGATCAAGCGGGAAGTGTTCGTGGCCGAACGCGGCTTGGTGACGGCGGTTCATGTCAAGGATCAAGACACGGTCAAAAAGGGCCAGGTGCTGGTCGAGTTGGAAAACAAAGAGCTCGAAGTTCAGTTGGTCGATGTGCTCGGCGAATTGCAAAGCACACGTGAGCAACTGTTGTCGGCAAGAGATACCTTGTTGAACCCGTCGTTGAATCTGACCGAAGCTGACCGGGCACGCTTCGCCGGCGACATCAAGCAATTCAAGGAACAGGTCAGCAGTCTCGAGCGTCAATACGAGTTGCTGCAGGACAAGCAGGAGCAGTTAAAGGTCAAGGCGCCGATCGACGGTCAAGTCATGCTGTCGTGGGATGTGGAAGAATCGCTGCGGAACCGGACTGTGGAACCGGGGCAGGTCCTGATGGCGATTGCGGATTCTTCCGGCGACTGGCGGCTCGACTTGTTCATGAAAGAGACACGTGTTGGACACGTCGACGAGGCACGCACCACCATTACCAAGGATTTGCCGGTGGAATATGTGTTGGCTTCGGATCCGGGAACCAAACGCCACGGCAGGGTGCTCGAGGTCGAAGAGATCACGCAAATGCACGAAGAAGAAGGTCACACCGTTCGGGTTCGCGTTTCGATTGATGAGCCCATCGCGGAGCCGCGGCCGGGCACGACCGTTCGCGGGAAGGTTCTTTGTGGGAAGCGTGCGATTGGCTACACGTGGTTCCATGAAGCATTCGAGTGGGTGCAAGCCAATATTCTTTTCTGATCGATGTGGAACGTAACTCGTCTCGGGACATCTCAAGACAAGAGGACTTAACAGTCATGAACATCACCTCTGGCGTAGCGACGGCTCTCTTATTGTTTGGGCAAACCTCGGCGGACCGCGTTCCGTCCGCGGAGAACGTGTTGATACTGAGAGATTGCATCGTCTCGGCGAAGGACCACGTGCAACTGCCCGCGCAGCAGGCGGGCGTTATCAAGTCGCTGGAAAATGCCGACGGCCTCCCGATTGTCGAAGGCTACGTCACGAAAGAAAGTGAATTCATCGGCAAGCTCGACGATGAAGATGCCGCGGCCAGGCGGCAGGCGGCAGATTTGGATTACCAAGTTTCGATCGCTGAACGGCTGAAGGCTGAATCGAGTGTCGAGGCAGCAGTGGCCACGATGGATGTGGCCAAGGCGGAGTTGGTGGAATCAATGGACGTCAACAAGCGAGTGCCCAATTCGATTCCAACAACACAGGTTCGCCGGCAAGAGTTAACCGTGACTCGCTCGGCAATGGATAAAGGTGTCGCGGATCGTGACGTCGAAGTCGCGAGCTTGACGCAGGAGTTGCGCCAAGCTCAGGTGACGGTGGCAAATATCAACTTGAAGAAACATCGAATTGTTTCGCCGCTGGACGGGGTCATCGTACAGATTTATCGCAAACCGGGCGAATGGGTCAGTCCCGGGGATCCAATCGCGAGGATTGTCCGCATGGACACGTTGCGCGTGGAAGGCTTTGTGAGTGCCGAACTGTATTTGCCTGAAGATATTGACGGTCAACCGGTCAAAATCGTGATCCGCCGGCCGAATCGGAAGGCGGAAGAATTCGAGGCGACAATCAGCTTTGTCAGTCCCATCGTTGAAGCAAGCGGTGAGTATCGCGTGTGGGCCGAGGTCAAGAACCGTCGCTCTCGCGGCAAGCATTGGACCTTGCGGCCTGGCATGGATGCGGAAATGACGATCCAACTCCCCTAGTCTTTAACTCACAGCACTCGTTACTCAGGACTTAGTCGTAACTCTGCCATGGCTACCCTTGCAGACAGTCTGATCAGCAGCACATCGCGACCGTTGACGTTGCGGATGCGGCCGGATTTGTCGTCGCGGCGGCAACATTATCGTGGCCGAACCTATTGGGTCGTGAAAGAGCCAGTGGGGCTGAACTACTTCCGCTTTCATGAAGAGGAATATGCCATCCTCTGCATGATGGATGGCCAGTCGAGTTTAGAAGACATCAAGGAACGATTTGAAACGGAATTCACACCGCAAAAGATCACGTACCAGGATCTGCAACAATTTATCGGCATGTTGCATCGCAGTGGGTTAGTGATCTCCGAGTCGATTGGTCAAGGCAAGCAATTGAAAAAGCGGCGCGATGAAAAGAAGTGGAAGGAACTGCTTGGCAAGTTTTCCAACGTTTTCGCGATTCGCTTTCGCGGTATCGATCCTGAGTGGTTTCTGACGCACGCCTATCCGTACATTGCGTGGTTCTTTCATCCGGTCACGATGATTTTGTGCATGCTGTTTGCGCTCAGCGCACTGGGTCTCGTGGTCGTTGAATTTGATACGTTTCGGTCGCGATTGCCGACGTTTCACGAATTCTTCGGGCCGCACAACTGGATTTATCTCGGCATCACGATGGCGGTCGTGAAGGTCTTGCATGAGTTTGGGCACGGTTTTTCCTGCACACACTTTGGCGGAGAGTGCCACGAAATCGGCTTTATGTTCCTGGTCTTCACGCCGTGCTTGTATTGCAACGTTTCTGATTCATGGATGCTGCCGAATAAATTCAAACGCGCCTTCATCGGCGCCGCAGGCATGTATGTGGAAGTAATTCTCGCGTCGATCGCGACCTACATTTGGTGGTTTAGCGAACCGGGGCTGCTCAATTATCTCGCCTTGAGAGTCATGTTCATCAGCTCAGTCAGCACGCTGATGTTCAACGGCAACCCCCTGCTCCGTTTTGATGGCTATTACATTTTGATGGACTTGACGGAGATTCCCAATCTGCGGCAGAAGTCGACGGAAGTCGTCAAGCGATTCATGATCGAAAAATGTTTGGGAATCGAACAGCCTGACAATCCCTTCCTGCCGCAGGAACGGCGCTTCGTTTTCGCGATGTACACGATCGCGGCAGTGATTTATCGGTGGGTTGTCGTCTTCTCGATCGTTTATTTCCTGACGAAGATCCTGGAGCCGTATGGTTTGAAGGTCCTCGGTCAGATCGTTGCCTTTGCCGGCTTCTTTGGATTGTTAGTCCAACCGCTGTGGCAGTTGGGTAAATTCTTCTATCTTCCCGGGAGGATGCACAAAGTGAAGAAACATCGCGTTGCCGCATCGTTGGCCATCGTCGGAGCGGCTTTGGCGACGCTTCTCCTGATTCCGTTGCCGTTCCATGTGAACTGCACCTTTGAAGTATCGCCGCTCGGCGCCGAATCCGTGTTTCCGGGAGTGCCAGGTCGTTTGACAAAGGTACTCGTTGCTCCCGGCGATCGCGTGAAAAAAGGCGAAACGGTCCTCGCACGGCTCGACAATGTCGATCTGCTGTTGCGGGTTGAGAAGCTCAGAGGCGAGCAAGCTCGGCTGCAGGCTCAACTGAAGAGTCTGCGGCGGCAGGGACATGAAGACACTCGCGTGCTGATGCAGATCCCCTCGCTTCTTGAGATGCTCAAGACAGTTGACGACCAACTCGGCTACGAGCGGACGCGGGTTGGCCGTCTCGAAATCATTGCACCGGTCGATGGGACCATCTTTCCCCCGCCGGTGAAACCAAAGCAACGTAGCAGCGACGGCCGCTTGCCAACTTGGACTGGCTCGCCATTCGATAAAGAAAATCAGTCACAGGAATTGGTTGTTGCAGCCAGCGGCGACCAGTTGGAACGTCGTGTCATGGTGGGTGGGGCGTATCTGCAGGAACGCGATCAGTTTTGTCAAATCGGAGATGCCGAGAAGTTTGAAGCCGTGTTGGTGATTGACCAAACCGATATCGACCTCGTTGCCCAGTACGCTCACAAACATCGCGACTTTCCAGCGGTCGACATGAAGCTCGACGCCTTCCGGTGGGAGTCCATGTCGGGCCGCATCAAAAAGGTTGCTTCGGCGCCGATGGAAGTGACACCGGCCAGTCTTGCTGGGCAAGGTGGCGGCGATTTGGATGCCAAGACCGACGCACGAGGCATGCTCCGCCCGATCAGCACTTCGTATCAGGCCCGCGTGCCGCTCGATAATGTGGACGGCACATTACGCGTGGGACTGACCGGCAGTGCCAAGGTCTATACGGGCTGGCAACCGTTATGGAGGCGGTTGTATCGCTACTTAGCACGCACTTTTAACTTTGATTGGTAGTTGTAACTTGCCTTGTAATAGAGGGTTGAAGCGATTCATGTGGCCGGCCGCTGGGAATCCGGGCCGTCACGAGAATTGATCACTGTTTTCGTCGTGAACTCGACGTCCGAGTTCACAACTTTGATATTTCGTGTTTCCAGAAAATGGGAGAAATGAACGATGGCAAAAACCGCAGAGAAAACCGCTGAAAAGGAAGCCCCTCAGGCTGAAGCAAAGGCACCCGCCGCGGCACCCGCGCAGCAGCAACAGCAGCAGCAGATGGTGCAGGTCAAAGTTGAAGATGACAAGGCGATTGCGCTGTACGCGAACTTCTGCCGCGTTACCGGCTCGCCCGAGGAATTGATTATTGACTTCGGCCTGAATCCGCAGCCGGTTGGCGTTCCGAAGGACCCAATCCAGGTCAAGCAACGGATCATCGTGAACTACTACACCGCCAAGCGACTGCTTGCTGCTCTGCAAATGTCGGTGCAGCGTCACGAAGCCGTCTTCGGCGTGCTCGAGACGGATATCCAGAAGCGGCTCAAGAACCGTCAATAAGTCGTTGCCGGTTCAGTAGTTGAGGCAGCTATTCATTGGCTGTGCCCCGGTCACTCGGTTAATCGCCGTACTGGAGCGCAGCCATTTTCTTTGCGCGGACATCGCGTCGCACCAGACCCCCCACTTCTGGCGGGCCGTGCTTTCCTAATGGAACTCACCGCTGACAGCAGCGTCGAATGATAGCCAGCCCAATGAAGGCAATCGATTTGAGAAGGTGAGAGGTTTGGGATGGGTGAGTCGACATCGGATAGTGGTTCGATTGCTGTGTTAATTTGGGAAGGATATGTGTGAATTGAATGGTCATTTCCCATTTTCTTGCAATGGGTTCTGCGCCAACTATAATCGATGGAATCTACGGAAACTGTGTACTACCACCGGATTTAACGCTACGAGGGAGCCCATGTGAAGCTCTTCTGCAGTGGCATTATCTAGTTAATATATCTGCTTTTACTTAATTCAGCCTTTCAACCACGCTCTAGTGGTATCCCCCTAATCTGAGGGCTTGTTCATGACGATTGGACGTTCACGTCAGTCGCTCTCTCGCTCGAAGCGCAAGCAGTCGAAGCGCAAATTGGAGCAAGAGAGGCTGTCTCAACGCCAGCTTCTACTTGAACAACTTGAGGATCGCCGTTTGCTGTTCGGTCCTCAACTCGCTGGCATTCAACCGAACAACAGCGACCTGTTTTCATTGGACGATCCGTCGGCAAACGTGCGTCACGTTGCGCCGCGCGAGTTGGTATTGCGGTTTGATGAGAATCAGCGAATCGACTCTAGTACGCTCGATGGGATTCGCATCACGCGCAGTGTAAACGGAGTTTTCGGAGATTTAGACAGTCAAGGGCAGCTTAACGATCAACAAATTGTGCCGGGATTCATCGGTGTCGGTGACGTGCCGAACGAGAATGAAGTGACCATTCGGTTTGCCGAAAACCTTCCGGACGATTTGTATACGATCGAGATCTTTGGGAACGGTTCGGCAGCTCCGCTGAGAAGCCTTGGCAGTGGCGGGATACCGGGCGAGCCGTACGAGACGACTTTGGATGGTCGTGACGGAGACGGCGACGATCTGAAGGACACGATTCGATTCAATCTTGATTTGGGGCCGCAGGTGGTGGCGGTCGTCCCACAGCCGGTTACGCGAGACGCCGGTGGCGGCTTGGTGCAGGCTAGGGACCAGATCGATGTTTATTTCAATAACGATGAGCTGTTTGTCGAGGATGATGAATTAGGCCGCCCGACGCAGCGATCTGCCGAGAATGCGGACTTTTATCAGTTGATCTTCACGGCCGATACGGTTCGCAACACCGACGACATCACGATCAAGCCGAAACGTGATGGAGTCGTGTACGACGCGGCCAGCAACCGTGTGACTCTGACGTTTTCCCAACCGCTTGACGAGTTGATCGATCCAAACACGGGTGGCGCGATCGGTCCAGGAACATTCCGCTTACGGATCGGCACGGACGAAGCGGCACCTCTGCCGGCGCAACGGCTATCCCCGGGAACGGTCGTATCGTCGGACTTTAATACGAATGACGAGGTGATCCTTCAATTCAGCAGCGTCCGCCCCGGCGAGAATGGATTGTCGCTGCTGTTAAGTAAGCGAGATCGAGCGACCCAAGGTGTTCCGGGTGTCAATGTAGTTGGCAAAGTCATCGCGGTCGAACTCGACACGGATGCTGATAATGGCGGTGCGAATGCGACGACGGCGCGGCAGGTGATCGAGGCCATTAACGGCGATCCTGTTGCGAATCAATTGGTCGTGGCCGCGCTCAATCGTCCTGGCGACGATCCCGAAACGGTCGTGGGCAATCGCGAAATCAACTACTCACCGTTGCAGCTATCAGGCTTAGGCGACAGTTTTGGGACGGCGACTGACTTAACTGACAATGTCGATCTTGGCCCCGTCTTGGTGATCACCGGCAGCGGTGCTTCGTTTGTGGATGGCGAGTCGTTCGAGATCCGCGACATTACCAGCGATCCCACGCGGATCAACGATGCGTGCGAGGACGTCCCCGGTTGCCGGAAGTTCGAATTCGATTCTGACGTCCCGACGGCGTTGAATGACGATTCAGCCAGGCCGATCGCGTTCGATGTGAACATGACGCAAGCGGAGATGACGGAGGCGATCGCGGCGGCAATCAATGGCGGCAGCTTTGCGGTCCGCGCTCAGGTCGCCGGGAATACGATCGTCTTTGAGGGCGAACGGAACGTGGGCCTTGGCAACGGCGTGTCCGGGCTAAGCAAGCGTTTTCAGAATGGGTTTGATAGCGGCCAGGTGTTGGCAGTCACGGCCAGCGGCAGCGCGCTCGTCGAGGGCCAGCAGTTTGAAATTACCGACAATGCGGCAACACCCGTCAGCAAGACGATTGAATTCGACAGTGGTTTTATCATTCAAGTTGCGCCACCGCTGGCGCTAGCTGTGCCTGCCGGCGGCATCAGCGATAGTGAGCAATTCACGATCGACGACGGTCTTGGTTCGGGTGCGCTGGTGTTCGAGTTCGACGACGATGGCATGACGACGGGAACCGAAGACGTTGCGATTTCGATTGCTGCCGGCGATTCGCAGGATCAGCTTGGCCAAGCGATTGCCGCGACGATCCGGCGTGCGATCACGAGCGGGCAATTGACCGGGTTTAATGCGATTCATTTGGGTGGCGGCGTGGTTGAACTGCGCGGCAGCACGACGGTCAGTTTTGATCCGCTGGCGAGTTCACTGAGCAAACTGACGTTCGATGCCACCGTGCTGGATGGCCAAACGTTGACGATCGCTGATACGAATGTCGCCGCGCCCAAGACCGTCACGTATGAATTTGAGTCGCCGACGCAACTGGTCGCCGATGTGTTGGCGGCGGATCTGAAGATCACGGTTGCCGATGCCAGCAATCTTCCAACCGTGACACCGTTTACGATTCGGGTCGACGACGAGTTGATGGAAGTGACGGCGATCGGTGTTCCCGCGCCGCCAATTCCGTTTCGGCCGAACGCCCGTGAGCTGACGGTGACACGAGCTCGGGGTGGAACGACCGCAGATCCGCATTCGCGGTTTACTCAGGTCAATGAAGATCTGCCGCATCCGATTTTCTTCTCGCGATTTGATTCCTACCTCGATATCACAGACCAAATCGCCAACGCGATTCGAGTGGACTTTGATGTTCCGGCGGCAGCGCCTGGCGAGCCTAGCTTCACACCATTGAATCTTGGCGATGGACGCATTCATTTGGGAGGCGGGCCGACGCATGTCGTGGACACTTCCGGATCGACCAACCTTTCTCACAACGGGATGCCGGGGAGCCAATCCGGCGACATTGCCGCGTTCTTCATTCCGGACAGTTCCTTTACGGCGAATGATGTCGCCGCTTCGATTGCCGGAGCCATTAACGCCTTGAACGCGCAGGGCGGGTTCATCGCGACGGCGAGCAACGCGGGGAATCAAGTCCACTTAGACGGCGATAAGACGGTTCACGTCGGGAACGAATTGACGAGCATTCAAACGACGATTACGTCGCGGTTTGATGCCGGCCCGGTGCTGGTCGTGACACGCCCCGGGACGGGTTTCACGGACGGGCAAACGATTCGGATTCGCGACGATCAAGGAACGGTTCAAGCGTTCGAATTCGACTCGGACGGCACGTTAAAGGATCCCGCGGCGATTGCGATTCCGTTTACGGCCGCTACCACGATCGAGGAGGTGGCCGAGCGCGTCACCGCTGCCATCAATCAAGCGGGACAAACGGGTTTCCGCGCCAGCGCAACGGTCTTGGGTGAGAAGATTTATCTGACGAATGACCGTCAAGTCATGCTCGACAGCGACATCGAAGGTCTCCTGCGGACCTCGCAAGGATTGATCATTTCGTCGTTCATTAACCCCGAACCGTTCTTGCTGGACTTCCCCGGCGGCAACGACGAGCCGGGACACCGTGATTTGCCCGATGAAGTGGGTGGCGGGATTGAGCAGCACATTAACAAAGCGTTCGCGGATGCGGGCCGTGACGGCACGCCCGGCGTCACGACCATCCTGTACAACTTCCGGGACGATTACGGCGTCGACCAACTCGGCAATTCGTTATCGAATGCGATTACCAACGAACAAAAGGCTCGCGCTCGCGAGGCATTTCAACTTTGGGGCAAGTACATCGGCGTGCAGTTCCTCGAATCAGCCAATGAGGGCCTGACGTTGGCGACCGGCGACCTGAATGCGCTGAACCCGATCGTACCCGCCGTTCTGGACTTTCCCAATAACAACTTCCGCGTCCGCACAGATCCTCGGTTTGCCGACGGCGCGCTCGTGATGGACAACTCGGTTGTCTGGAACGAGGATCTGGGAGGCGATTGGTTCTTGAATGCCATGGTCGGGATTGGCAGCATGTTGGGGCTGGACCTGGCCAACGATCTACCGCCGACCGAGTTAATGGCCCGGTTCACCGCGCCGCTTGATCCCATCACGCAGCGGCAGACTCCTTTCTTTAATGCACCGGATCCCGAACCGATCTTCCCCGGCAACGCCGACATTTTGCACGGCCAGCGGCTGTACCGGCCGGATGGTGTCGACGTCGATCTGTACCGGTTTGAAATTGATGTCGATCAGGGCCGGCAAGGTTTGTTTACTGCGGAGACGTTTGCGGAGCGTTTGCCGAATTCAAGTCTGCTCGACACCGTGCTCACGCTGTATGCCGAGAATCCTGACGGCACGCGCGAAGTGCTGACGCGGAATGACGATTACTTCAGCCGCGATTCGTTTATCGAGATGAATCTTGGGCCGGGTGTTTATTACATCGGGGTTAGTGCCGGCGGGAACACGGGCTTCGATCCCAATTCGGAAGGCACCGGCATCGGCGGAACCAGCCAAGGCGCTTACGATTTGCGGTTGAATTTCCGGTCGCAGGTTGACGAAGACAATGTCATTCGCGACACCGATGGCCAGCGGACGGCGTTCGATGGCGATTTGGACGGAATCCCCGGCGGTGTTTACAACTTCTGGTTCCAAACCCGGCCGCTGAATCGTGTGTTGACCGTGACGGGCGACGGCGGCAACTTCCAGGACGGGCAAGTCCTGACGATCACCAACGGCCAGGGCCGGATCGCGCGGTTCGAATTTGATAACAACAACTCGGTGCGTCCCGGCAACGTCCGTGTTGGTTTCACGGCGACGACGACCCCGGAGCTGATGGCTCAAACATTGGTCGGTTTGATTAGCGGCCAGCCCGGCTTCAACATGACCGCCAGCAATCCGTTGGACGATTTGGGCAATCCGACCAACTTGGTGTTATTGGGTGACCCGGGTACGCAGGTTGGCAGCGAGCGAAATGTGTCGCTGAGCAACGGGTTCCAGGGAATTGAAATTGAAGGCCGGACGATCTTTGTCGACAAATTGGCCGGGCCAAACGCGGACGGGTCGCTCGGCAACCCCTTCAATAACATTGCTCGGCAAGGCTTCACAAACGCCTTTGATTCAACCAGCCCGAACGACATTGTGCGGATTGTTGGCAACGGGGGCACGGATGACGACCTCGATTCGCGGCCGGACAACTTCGCATACGAGATCGGTTTCGGAACACTTCCCGGTCAGATCCTGTCCGATGGCATCGAGATGGCGGTTCCTAAGGGCGTGACCGTGATGATCGATCCCGGCACCATTTTCAAGTTGCGTCGCTCGCGAATTGGCACCGGCAGTTCATCGCTGACGGTGGATCGCAGCGGTGGTTCGTTGCAAGTCTTGGGAACACCCGATCGCAACGTGGTCTTCACATCCTGGTTGGACGAGACGATCGGCCGCGATACACATCCGCCGACGACGACCCCTGGCCGCGGCGACTGGGGCGGGTTGATCTTCCGCACCGACTTGGACGACGCAGAATCACGTCCGAATCTTGAGACCGAAGGGATTTTCCTCAATTACGTCAATCATGCTGACATCCGTTACGGCGGTGGCGGCGGTGTCGTCGTTGATTCGATTCAGCAAGTTGTCAATCCGATCCAGATCGCGGAATCGCGGCCGACGATTACGTTCAATCACATTACGCACAGCGCCGATTCGGCGATGTCGGCATCGCCTGACAGCTTCCTGGAGACGAACTTCCATTCTCCGGAATTCCAGCGGGCGGGCGAATTCACTTCGGACTACGATCGCGTGGGGCCGGAGTTTTCCTTCAACACGCTGGTCAACAATTCGATCAATGCGTTATTTGTGCGGATCGAAACACCCGCTGGCAACACGCTACGCCCCTTAACGGTACCGGGCCGCTTCGACGACACCGACGTCGTGCACGTGCTGGCGGAGAATCTGGTAATTCAAGGCAGTGACGGCGATCCGTTCCTCGATTTGCAACGGCCGGCGGTGGATTTGGTCACCTTCTCGCCGCGGACCGGTGGAATCCTCACGCCTGGAACGTATGCCTACAAGATCACGTTTGTTGACATCAACGGTTTTGAGGAGCGTCCGTCGGAGGCGACAGCCAGTGTCGCATTGACCGGAACGAGCAACGCGATTCAACTCAATCAGTTGCCGCCGACAACGGGCGACTTCATTCGCCGCCGTATCTATCGTACCGATGACCCGGTCCGTGGCATCTACAACCTGGTCGCCGAAATCAATGGTTCGGATACGGTGTTTGTCGACAATGGCCAGGCGCTGCCGGATCAGTTGCGTCGCGATCCGCCTGATGCGTCGGGTGTCACCTTTACGACACAAGCCCGCGGTTCGCTCGCGGCGGGAGATTACAACTATCGAATCGTCTTTGTCGATTCGCAAGGCCGCGAAGGTGCGTCGTCGGAACCAACGCCGAGTGTGCCGATTACGATCAGCGGCGCGCCGGCACAGGGCGGCATTGTGCTGGACAGTCTGCCGGAAGCGACGGGCGAGTTCGTCTCGCGACGTCTCTACCGCAGTACCGTCGGCGGCATCAGTCCTTACACGTTGGTAGCCGAATTGGATGCCACCAGCAGCCGCTATGTGGATGATGGTTTCACATTAGGCGGCGCGCTCGATCCCTCTGCGTTTGGTGTTATTCGGGCCCGCCCGCACGCACGCCTGGCGATCGATCCGGGGTTGGTTGTCAAACTGGAAGGCTCTCGCATCGAAACGCGATTCGGAGGCCAATTGATCGCCGAAGGATTCGATGGGCAAGAGGTCATCTTTACCTCGCGGCTGGACGACAGCTTCGGTGCCGGCGGGACATTTGATACCAACGACGATGACGATCAATCGGCCGGTGAAGCGAGTCCCGGGCCCGGCAACTGGGGCGGTTTGTTCTTTGGCCAATTGAGCAGCGGTAGTATCGATCATGCACTGATTGCTTACGGCGGCGGCATTAACAAGATCGAAGGAACGTTCACAGGCTTTAACGTCATCGAAGTGCATCAGGCGGATTTGCGGCTGACCAACAGCGTCGTCGAAGACAACGCGGAGGGCGTCGGCGGGCAGGGACCGCTCGACCGCTTTGGCCGCGGCTTCAATTTGCCGGCGACGATTTTTGTACGCGGCGCACAGCCCGTCATCGTCGACAATGTCTTTCGCGACAACAACACACAGTACGATCCGAGCAAGAGCGCCGCCAACTTGCAGATGCCGGTGATCACGATCAACGCCAATTCGATGATCTCCGACAACCTGACAGATCAAGGCCGCCAAACGGGACCGATCAACAAGATTACCCGTTATGGCGACAACGCGGGACCGTTGGTGCGCGGCAATCGGCTCGCCAACAATGCGATCAACGGCATGGTGATTCGCGGCGAGATTCTGACCACTGAGAGCGTTTGGGACGACACGGACATCGTTCACGTGTTGACCAATCAATTCGATCAAAAGAACACACGCAACGGCGAACGAATCTGGGCGTTTGACGAAATCGTGATTCCCGAGACGCACACCAAAGGTGGGCTGCGGCTAGCGAGTTCTTCGACCGAGAGCCTGGTCGTCAAATTCCTCGGTGCCGGACAACTCAACAACAACATCAACCTTGTGGATGATGGCGACATCTCGAACCGCAACGCCTTCAACGGGGCGGGCA
>Ga0114931_10005370_pt1 | contig 15821 bp, 10 predicted proteins | sample 2SBtaG_FD_89579 | JGI IMG/M metagenome (GOLD analysis project Ga0114931, IMG submission 89579) | Deep subsurface microbial communities from Kolumbo volcano to uncover new lineages of life (NeLLi) - 2SBTROV14_V59a metaG | ecosystem: Environmental > Aquatic > Marine > Volcanic | place: Kolumbo...
GAATAGAATTCAATAATTGAACACCTTCGTCAGTCGGACGTTGGAACGCCTTGCGACCTGAAATCAAACCGGTTCCGCCACCGCGTTTATTAACAACCGCGGTTCTTACGGCTGCTGCTAAATCACCATTTCCTTTTGATTCGCCACCGGAATTTATCAAACCGCAACGCCCCATATAATTATTCGCAACCTGATACCGCACAAGATCAATCGGATTTTCGGACGTCAAATCGCTGTAAACCTTGTCGTGGGTTTTACCGTATTTTCCGTTCTTATTCATCGCCGGATAACCGCCGTTTGAAGTCGGCAATTTTTGTTTGATGATGTCAGCTTGAATCGTTACCCCGAGGTGATTTGCCTGACCGGTCAGATCTGCTGAAGCATGTTTATTTCCTTCATCGGTATTGAAGGCAGAATTCCTCAGATAACACCAAAGAATCGTCGCCATCCCAAGTTCATATGCATATGCAAATGCCTGAGAAACCTCAACAATCTGTCGGGAAGATTCTTCGGATCCAAAATAAATCGTTGCGCCGACGGCAACCGCACCCAAATCTTTCGCTTGATCTATTGTGCCAAACATAACTTGATCAAAGCTATTTGGATAAGTCATAAGCTCATTATGATTGATCTTTACGATAAAAGGAATCTTATGAGCGTATTTACGCGAAACAGCTCCGAGCACTCCAAAGGTCGATGCAACGCCATTACAGCCGCCTTCAATCGCAAGCTCGACAATATTTTTTGGGTCAAACAACTTGGGATTAGGAGCAAAACTTGCTCCGCCCGAATGTTCGATCCCCTGATCAACCGGCAGAAACGAAACATATCCGGTTCCGCCAAGCCTTCCATGATTAAAAAGTGTTTGAAGAGATCGCAGCACGCTTGGACTTCGATCCGATTCAACCCAAACACGGTCAACAAAGTCGCCGCCCGGAATATGTAGGTTTTCTTTTGAAATTGTCGTAGAGGTATGACCTAAAAGGGTTTCCGCTTCATCGCCTAAAAGTTCTTGAATCTTACTGTAATCAACAGCCATTATATTCTCCTGATTTCTTAAAAGTTATTTTGTTTATCAAAGTGAATTTCGCCGAAATTATAACATAAAAAATTAGTTTGTTCCCTTTACTAAGAATTTGTACAAATACAAATTTTCGTTGTATTATAATTGAGAAATATAATAATTTACCTTGATGAGTTGCATCTTATTTAATTGCACCTCTCTCAGAAGTTCGCGTTCTTGCCGCAGTTCAAAAAGGAACGTCTTTTTACAATGAGGAGATAATCAAATGTTCTTCCCGATCAAAAAGCAAATGATTTTGCTTTCTTCCGTTTGCTTACTATTTACTTTTTCAACCAACCTTTGCGCCAAAGATGAATGGAAACCAGTTTCGCCTTCCGAGTTGTCGATGAAGCATGGAAAAGTTGATCCGGATGCTGATGCTGAGGCTATTTTTTGGGATATTAAGGTAAATGATGCTGGTCAACAAAAAATGATCATGGATCATTATATTCGCCTGAAGATATTTACCGAACGCGGACGCGAGAAATTCAGCAAAGTTGATATTCCTTTTGTAAAAGGACTGAAGATTAAGGACATAAAAGCAAGGGTAATAAAGCCTGACGGAACGATTGTTGAACTTGAAAAGAAAGACATTTTCGAAAGAGAGATCGTTAAAACAAACGCCCTCAAGATCAAGGCAAAATCATTTGCGGTTCCTAATATAGAAAAAGGCGTAATCGTCGAGTACCGTTACAAAGAGGTTCACAAAGGAAGCTCGGCAGAAGATATGCGTATGGTTTTCCAACGCGATATCCCTATGCAAAATGTTACCTATTATTTTAAGCCCTTTAAATCGGTTAAGTACCTGACTTTTAATTTAAGCGGTAATAAATTTGTTAAGGGTAAGAAAGGATTTTATCGGGCTACAATGTCGAATGTACCTGCACTTAAAGAAGAGCCGCAAATGCCTCCGTTGGACCAAGTTCGGTCTTGGCTTCTGGTTTATTATTTGTCCCGCAGAAACTTAAAAAGAAGCTCCACAGATTTCTGGTCTCGTGTTGCCGGCGCGATGATAGAGGTTTACGAGATTAAAGACACTCTTAAACCCGGAAAGAAAATGAAACTTGCGGCAGCCGAAATTATAAAAGGCGCGTCATCAAATGAGGATAAAATTCGAAAACTCTATGATTTTTGTAAAACAAAGGTAAAAAATATTGATTTTGATACCAAAATAACGGACGAGGAAAAAGACAAGATCAAGATAAACAGCAATGATTATAAAACCTACAAGATACTGCGGGGTCGTTCTCACGAAATAAATAAACTCTTTGCGTCATTGGCTGATGCTGCAGGGTTTGAGGCGAGAATTGCATTTACCGGAGACCGAAGTAAGCTCTTTTTTAATACACGAAAAGCACACGAATCCTTTATTCATATGGCAGGCGTCGGAATTAAAATCAATGGGCGTTGGAAGTATTTTGATCCGGGAAGCCCGTTTCTTCCTTATGGACACCTTGTTTGGTACGAGGAAAATACGCCTGTTTTCTTAATGGCGTATAAAGATTATATCACGACCAAAACTCCTTTATCATTACCTAAAGATGCGGTCAAAAAACGTACGGGACGCTTTACGCTTTCGGAAAATGGCACACTCGAGGGAACAGTTGAAATAAAATTCACCGGACATTTTTCGTATCGACAAAAGATGAATAATTACGATGTTTCAGCTAATAAACGCGAAGAGTTTCTAAAAGATTCGGTCAAAAAACTGCTCAGCACGGCAGAACTCTCCAAGATCGCTATCGAAAATGTAACTGACCCTGAGAAGCCTTTTACCTACAAATACAACATTAAAGTTCCCAATTATGCTCAAAAAACCGGAAAAAGAATATTTCTAAAACCGGGAGTGTTTGAATATGGATCGGAGCCGAGGTTTTCGAGTGCTACCCGAAAGTACGATATCTACTTTCATTATCCCTGGTCGGAAAAGGACGATATTACGATCAAACTACCGAAGGGTTTTGTTCTAGATAATGCCGACACGCCAAATATGATTACCGATAGAAATAGAATCGGCATGCTCGATATCAAAATGAGTATAGATCGTGGGAGTAATACCCTAGCATATAAAAGAAATTTCTATTTCGGCGGCGGAAATTTGATCTTCTTCCGTTCAAGTGCTTATAAACCGCTTAAAGACTTGTTCGATTCTTTTCACAAAGCGAATAATCACTTGATTACATTGAAAAAAGAGATCCCATAGAAGCAGCGGGTTTTTGGGGAATAATTTTTATATCATTTGTCATATTGGAGGTATCATGAAGCTTTTTATCAGATCATTTTTAGTGCTTTTAGGTGTACTTGTATTCTCACTATCTTCTTTAGCTTTCGGAGATAAAGCTCCGGACTGGCTTCGACAGGCTTCTGGTGTTACGACACCTTCCTATGACAAAAAAGTGCCGGCTGTAGTTTTGTCAAGCCGCCAAAATGTAACTTTTGGACAGAATGGAAAACTCGTTACGGTAAAAAAAGAGGCAATTAAAATTCTTACTAAAGAAGGGAAAGCCTCTGCCATTGCAAGGGTTTTCTATTTGGTAAGCTCCGGAAAAATTCGCAATATTAAAGCTTGGTTAATTAGAGGCGGCAAAACAAAGAGTTATGGAAAGAATGAGACGCTGGATATAATCTCAGACCCCGATGATATCTACAACGAATACCGAATAAAATTGATCGATGCTTCACGAGATGCGGAGATCGGATCAGTTTTTGGTTACACGATCACATCAGAGGAAGAGCCCCTGTATTTTCAGGAAAAGTGGTTTGCGCAAAGCAATCTGCCGTCGATCAATTCCCAATACACGCTAAATCTTCCTGTCGGTTGGAAAGCGACGAGTGAAACATTTAACCACGCAAGAATATCACCAAATGTTTCGGGCAATTCTTACACTTGGAGCGTACGAAATTTACCTTTTGTTAAATCGGAACCGATGAGTCCTTCGGTTGTTAATATGGTGCCTTGGTTGGCAGTTAATTACGCGCCCGAAGATCCTTCGCAGGCGAACAATAAGGTGTTTAACAATTGGACGGATATTTCCAAATGGACTTCTGCCTTATACGATCCTCAGGTAATAATTAACGACGAGATTGCAGCAAAGGCAAAGGAATTAACGGCAAACGCTAGAAATGAATTCGAAAAAATTTATGCGATTGGCAAATACGTTCAAAATCTACAATATATCTCAATTGATATAGATGTCGGACACGGAAATGGTTACAGACCGCGCCCCTCAGATTTAGTAATGAGCCGCGGTTACGGCGATTGTAAGAACAAAGCCACTTTGATGCGAGCAATGCTTAAGGTGCTCAAGATAAAAGCGTATCCGGTGGCTATTTTTTCGGGTGATCCGACTTTTGTCCAAGCTAAATGGGCTTCTCCGGGGCAATTTAATCATTGCATAATAGCTGTCTCCGTTAGTGATGAGACCAAATCCCCAACAATTATCAACCACAAAAATCTGGGAAGACTTTTGATCTTTGACGCTACCGATGATTTAACACCGGTCGGTGATTTACCCGATTATCTGCAAGGGAGTTTGGCGTTGATTATGGCTGGCGAAAATGGCGATTTGACTAGAATGCCCGTCACACCTCCCGGATCAAATACTCTTGAAAGAAACGTAGATATAAAAATGGCGGAAAACGGCTCTGTAATTGGAACAATTCGCGAAGTTACCCGCGGACAATCGTCAAAATATGAGCGCGCTTTGTTTAGAAAGGTTTCCAAAAGCGACTACCGCAAAATCGTTGAGCGTTGGCTCACAAGCGGAGCTACGGCAGCAAAACTCATGAAGTTTTCCCCGACGGATAATCCTACAAATGCAAGTTTTGATTTGAATATCGAATTCTCGGCACCAACTTACGGACAGTTAATGCAAAACCGACTTTTAATTTTCAAACCTGCGATTGTCAGCCGTTCGCGTTCGATTTATTTGACGGAAAAGGAACGGGTCCATCCAATCCGACTTGAATCAAGTTCTTTTACGGAAAAAGCTGTTTTTGAACTACCCAATGGTTTTAGGGTGGATGAAGTACCTGATGAAGTGAATTTAAGAACTTCTTTTGGCGGCTACACGACAAAATATGAAGTCCGCGATGGAAAATTAATTTTCAAACGAACGATGACAACAAAACGCAGTATTTTGCCAACAAAGCAATATGGCTCAGTGAGAAGCTTTTATAAAAAAATTCTCGATGCCGAACAATCTCCGGTTGTTCTCTTGAGAAAGTAATTAGGGGTGCTGAATTACATTCATGTTTTGACCGACAAAATAAATTCTTAGGAAACCCCTGTTCGTTTCCTGGCTAATACCAAAAGAGCGTTGAATTGTTCGAGGTCCTCTTTTCCAACGTGTCCAAGAACAACCTTACTCCGGTTCAACATCGGTTCGTCCAAATTTTTCAATATCGCTAAACCTTCGGGTGTGATTTTCACAATCTTGATGCGTCCATCATGGGTTCCATTTTCCCGTTTTAATAAGCACCGATCCCTAAGCGGCTCAAGCCATTTTGTCGCGTCAGAGTCTCTTATGATAAGTCGCTCACCTACATCTTTAATTGGCAATCCATCTTCGCCGGCACCTCTAAGTATCCGCAGAACGTTATATTGAACATCGCTTAAATCGAAAGGCTCTAAAACGCTTAGTATTTCTAAACGCGCTAAATAAGCACTGCGCTGAAGATTCAAATATACCTCTTGCTCAAGACTTGGAAAGGGTTTTGACTGTTTTATATCTCTAGTTAATTCGCTCATCATTAGAACAGACATCCTCATATCGTGTTTTTGTTGAATTTGGAATAAAGTGTAACATATTGGGAATTAAGCTACTTATGTGGGAAACTTTTACAGAATGGTTTATGAGTCTCGGCGCAGAATATGGTGTAAATCCGTTTATCTTTGGCGGAATTTATATAGGCGCAATACCCTTCTTTTCGCTTTCAATTGCTTGGCTAATTCGTAATTACCGAAAGGGAAAATCAATTGTAATGCCGGCAATGTCAGCAACATTTTTCTTTATTTCAGCCTATCTATATTTAATTATTGCAGGACAAAATGTACCTATTTGGGTTTATGCCGTGGTAGTTTTATTGGTTGTCTTTGGAGCTTATTCGACGCTAAAGAAAGTTCGGCGACAGATGAGTGAAGCCGATGCGGAGAACGAATCAGTATAGTGAGCCGATAGCGAACACGTCTATTATCTTTAATAGAAATAGTGTTGCTCACTACGGTTCGCCATACAGATTTCTTTATTATGAATGAAACTTACGATTTAATTGTAATTGGCGGCGGTTCCGCCGGATTGGTGGCGGCTGGCGGCGCAGGAATTTTGGGCGCAAAGGTCGCACTTATTGAAAAAGCAAAACTCGGCGGCGATTGTCTTTGGACAGGTTGTGTTCCTTCAAAGGCGTTTATACGTTCGGCGCGTTATGCCTCGAGCATGCAGCGTGCCGAAAAATACGGTTACGAAACAGTTTTACCGAAGTTTAAGAATAATGATTTTGCTTCAATCACAAAACGAGTTCAAAATGTAGTCGATATAATTAAAGAACATGATTCCCCTGAAGTTTTTGAAGAAATGGGCGCGGAGATTGTCTTTGGAACACCAAAGTTTATCTCAAAAAATGAAGTTGAGGTTGTACTTAAAGAAACTGGCAAAAAACGAATAATGAAAGCAAAACGCTTTTGTATTTCAACCGGGTCTTCGCCATTTATACCTCCAATAGAAGGCATCGAAGAGATGGGCTATCTGACAAATGAAGATGTTTTTCATATTAAGCAGCTGCCCGAATGCATCGTCATAATAGGCGGCGGCGCAATCGGGCTTGAACTCGGACAATCTTTTGCAAGATTTGGTTCGCGAGTAACGCTGATGGAAATGCTCGATCGTATCTTAGTGCAGGAAGACGAGGAAGTTTCAGCTCTCTTGCAGGAAACGCTTGAAAAAGAAGGTGCGCGGGTATTAACCAAAACAAAAGCCGTAAAGTTTCATAGAGAACCGGGCGGTAAACGAATCGTAACAGTCGAAAAAGATGGTAAAACAAGCACATTTTCGTGCGATCAAATCCTCGTGGCGGCTGGCAGAAAGCCGAATATTGAAGGATTAAACCTCGAAAAAGCCGGAGTTGAAATTGAGCGCGGGAAAATCAAGGTAGATGAATATCTCCGCACCACAAATAAAAACATATATGCTGCGGGTGACGTCAACGGAAAATTCCAGTTTACCCACATGGCGGACTATGAGGCGCAGATCGTGCTCAAAAATTGCTTTTTATTTTATCCCTTGATGACAAAAGCAGATTACCGCGTGGTTCCATGGACAACATTTTCTGAGCCCGAAGTAGGACGTGTTGGAATGCTTGAAAGAGAAGCGCGGGCGAAATTCGGTGATAGTGTAAAGGTTTATAAGGTGCCTTTTTCGCACAATGATCGGGCGCTTGCTGAGGGCGAGCCGTTTGGTTTTGCAAAATTAGTGACTAAAGGAAAGAAAATTTTAGGCGTAACAATTGTCGGGCTCCATGCCGGTGAATTATTGAGCGAGTTTACTGTAGCAATGAAGCATGGTCTCTCAATCGCCCAACTAAACGAAGCCATCCACGTCTATCCAACCCTTTCAAAAATCACCCAAGCCCTCGGCACCGAAGGAACAATCGAAGAATTAAAGAAGCCTTGGGTACAAAAATGGTTCTGAAGATATTTGAAGATTTGGCGGTAGAGTGTATGTAAAATTCATGCAAATTCTATTGCTAAATGGAACATTTTTTGTTACCTTAAAGCTAACAATACCCGCCAAGCCTATGCCGCAAGGTAAGCTCAAACAGGTGGGTTTTCCTTTATTATGAAATACTCAAAGCCACCTCTTTCCATAGACGAACAAATCAAACTGCTGGAAAGTCGCGGTCTTATTATTTCCGACAAAACCGAAGCTAAAAGATACCTCTCAAACATCAGTTATTACAGATTAAGTGCATATATGTATCCGTTCAAGGATTTAGCAACAGATAAGTTTGATGGCAAAATTACGTTTGAAGAAATTATTGATTTATATTTTTTTGACAAAGAATTGAGGCTTTTAATTTTTGACGCTATCGAATCTATTGAAGTTACCTTTCGCACACAGTTAATCTATTTTCCTTCAATGGAAAAAGGAGCATTTTGGTTTGAAGATAAAACCAATTTTAGAAATGAAAATTTATGGTTGTCTCATATAAAAGAACTTGATGACAAAGTTGACCATTCTGACGAAACTTTTATAAATCATTTTTTTAGTAAATATGATGAAGAAACTCCGCCCGCTTGGATGGTATTTGAAGTTCTCTCTTTTGGTTTACTCTCAAAGTTCTATCAAAACATCAAAGATTCACTCAAATTTAAAAAAGAAATTTCAAGACATTTTGGCATTCCTCAACCAATTGTTTTGCAAAGTTGGATGAGAAGCATCAACTATGTTCGCAATATCTGTGCTCATCACAGTCGTCTTTGGAACAAAGTTTTGACTAATAAGCCTTTAATTCCGCGCAATCCACCAACAATCTGGATTTCCGAAAAGAAACCCGATAATAGCAAACTCTATTATTTCTTATGTTGTTTGGTATATTTGCTTAAACAAGTAAAATCGGACACAGATTTTGTTCAAAAATTAGAACGCTTATTTACCAAATATCCACAAATCTCAAAAGATGCAATGGGCTTCCCCAAAAATTGGAAAGATGAAAAACTTTGGCAATAATCACTAAACTCATTGAAGCCATCCACGTCTATCCAACCCTCGCCAAAGTAACCCAAGCCCTCGGCACAGAAAGCACAATCGAAGGTTTGAAAAAAGATTGGGTACAAAAATGGTTCGGAAGATATTTAAAGATATGGCGGTAATTGTTGGATTTAATTAGTCCGCATTTGAAATTTCAGATGTATGGGAATATATTTTATAAAAACCTTTGACAATTATATTCCCAAACTAACATGCGAAAATCTGATATTTTTCTTAATTTCCTACCAATCAACTTTCACGACTCTAAGTTTGAAGTTTACAGAAAACTTTATAATCAAGAGAAAATTTCTTCTCATGACCTTTTTAATTTTAAACTTCCTATAAGCGAAAAAGATGATAATGACTATCAAAACTATTTAATTTCTTTTAATCCAAAAGATAATTTTGAAAAATTTGTGTGTAATAACAAACAAATAAACAACTGACGTTGAAATGGCTACAAAAATTATTGTTAAGAAAGCTACAAGAAAATTCAGTTGAATACTTTGTTGATGAAAATTCCTTTAGAAATTATATTGATATTGTTTTAAGTTCAGTAAATGAAGGGTTTCGTTTGATTAGTGTACAGCCATATCATCTTAAGAAATCGAAAAAATTAGGCTACTTAATTGACTTTAGATTTAAGAAAAACCCAGATACTCCATTCAATCGTGAAGTTCAAAGATTAAGTCTTAGTCTTGATAAATCTTATTCTGCAAATAAGAAATACTATACCAATAAATATCATATAATTAGAAAGTTCATTGAGGATGATTTTGCTCCTTTGTTTCCTATTTCTTTTCCTAAAGGTAATGGGAAAATAACTATACAAAATGATTTTGAAAAATTAGAAGGTAAGTTTTTAGATAAAAAAACCTATATCTTTAGTAACAATAGAAAAAGTTCATCCCAATTCATGGGACTTAAGGGACACAAACCACTTAAGCCAATTCAATCTAAAATACGATATGCGTTTATATTCGAACCACGGTTTAAAGATTTCGCAAATGATGTTTTTTTAGGCTTGTTAGGAAAAAAATTTGGTGGAACATTTGCTGGCGTAAACTCATTATTTGGTGTCAATTTTCACAAATCTGATGTGACCCGAATCTCAATAAATACCTATGACAAACAGTCTTTAAGAGAATGTCATAGTGAAGTTGAAAAATTAAAATCATTAAATCCGAATGATACAATTATAGGAATTTTTATAACTCCTAGAGAGGAAGTAAATGTTGAAGATACTACTGCATATTATTATCTAAAACATTTATTTGCGAGTAGTAAAATACCTTTACAAGTAGTTAATTACGACCATTTAAGTAACTACATTACTCTCAAATGGTCTTTAGCAAATATAGGGCTTCAAATGTTCTGTAAATTGGGCGGTATTCCTTGGAAAGTTCAACCAAGTAATGAAAAATGTCTAATTTTAGGTTTGGGAAGTTCACATCGTTATTTGGAGGACGGAACAATACAAAAATACTTTGGATATTCCGTCTGTTTAGATTCAAGCGGTATATTCAAAAAAATAAATGTCCTAGCATATGACGAGGATAGAGATAATTATTTAATCAATCTAAAAAATGAACTTGTTTCCACGATAAATAACAATCTAGGCAGTGAATATGATAAATGTGCATTACATTTGCCCTTCAAAATTAAGAGAGAAGAAATTGAAGCTATTCAAGAATCACTAAAAGAGGTTAATTCTGAAAAACGAATAGATTTTAGAGTAATAAAGATAAATACAGAAAATAAGTTTTTTGGGTTTAGCACTCATAATACTCGAATTCCTTATGAATCGACATACATTCGGTTGTCATATAATGAGTATCTAGCTTGGTTTGAAGGACTTCAGTTTGGAAAAGAAAATGTGCATAAAAAAATAGGAAATCCTGTGCATATTCAGTTTTTGCGAAGAGATGAAGAAACCGATTTGCAAGATGAAACTTACTTACAGGACATAATTAATTTATCTGGTGCAAATTGGAGAGGTTTCAATTCCAAGCTAATCCCAATTTCTATTTATTATTCTTCACTAATTGCAAAGTATGCAAAAGAATTTGAAGAGATTGATGATGTCGATGTAATTAAAAAAGAGATTTCTTCAATAAGTTCTCCTTGGTTTTTATAAAATTCATGGATGCAAAGTTATGAAAAATGATTCTTCAAGTACAAATAAAAAAAATATCCTTGTAGAACCTGAAAAATCAAATGAAACTGCCTTAGAAATTGCCGAGAATAATGTCTTATTTTTGATTGGAGCAGGTTGTAGTGCTGAATCCAAAGTTAAGGTAGCCAACCAAATGGTTAATGACATTGAAAATTTTGTTAGAAATAAAGATGAATGGAAAAAATATAAGGAATTATATTACTACCTTAAAAGTTCCATATTATATTCTGACGGAATTTTAGGAAATTTCACTACTACACTAAACATAGAAAAACTAGTAGTCATTATTAACGAACTTGCTAAGAAAGAATTAAACATTGCTTATCCTTTTATAGGAAATTGGAATACACGATTATTGGACGTAGCAGGAGATAATTTTCAGAACATCGAACAATTTGGTAAAGAAATAAAAAAACAACTATTTGAATGGATTAATATTGGGGATTACTCGCACGCTTCATATTATAGAGGGTTTGCAAACTTTAAAACTGAGATTGGATACCCAATTAGGATTTTTTCATTTAATTATGATGTTTGCATTGAACAAACCATTGATGAGTTGTCTATGGAATTGGGGTTCGATCCGCAAGATAAAGAGTGGAAATATACAAATTTTGACTTTAATGAGAATAAAGACATCGGAATCTATCTCTACAAATTACATGGTTCAATAGATTGGAAAAGAGACAAACATAATGGAAATATTCTGATTAAGCAAGCAAACCCAATTACTGAGGCTGAGTTGATTTTTGGAACGAATGACAAACTTTCTTCTGTTGACCCGTATTTATTCTATGTTTTTGAGTTCAGAAAATACTCTTTAATGGATGAATGTAAAATCATAGTTGTTATCGGCTACAGTTTTGGTGATGATTACATGAACAAATTGATTGCTCAGGCTCTCTCAGCTTCGCAAAACAGAAAATTATTGATAGTCGATTCTGGAAATCCTGAAGGACTAAAAAAGGACTTCTCAGAAAAATATAGTGTTAACCAAGATCAAATAGAAATTTGGAAGGGAGCGGCGGGCGATTTCTTATTAAACCATCTAAATCAAGAAAACATATACAACTACTTCTCTAAATTAGAAGAATCTGCCTTCTAATTTTGGCAAGAAATTAAAGCCTATGAAATAGGCGACCAGCATAAAACCCTGTGTGGAGCGTGAGCGGAACGCAGGGTTTTAGATGACAACAGATTTTTGAGCTATCGTGAGATAGCGACAGCCGATTTGATTACAATTTTTAATGCTGTCGCCCATATTCATGGGCATAATTTTTTTCATAAATACCGAGCGTTACGCTTCGCTACACACTAGGCTTTACGATGTCGCCCGTTTTCACGGGCTGTTTCTTTTTGAGATTCTATTTGATTACTTCCATAGATATTTTTGTTCAAATTCGACTTCATTTGCTCGTAGGATTTTAATGAATTCGCTACGGAAACCGTAATTGTTTTTTCTGTGATGTTCTTCTTGGTTGGCGATGTATTTTTGGACGGCTTTGATTTGTGAGGCACTTACGGTGCATGCTCCGTAGCCGTTTTGCCAAGAGAAATCTGATGCGTCGGAGAAGACTCTTTTCATCCAGCCAGAAGAGTTGGCTTTGAGTTCACGCATTATGTCGGACACAGATTTATCAGCACGGAGTTTGGCGAGTATGTGAACATGGTCGCTCATTCCGCCAACACCGAGAGATTTTCCGCCGAGTCCGCGAATCGTTCCACCGATGTAAACGCACGAGTTTCGATTGTTTTTCAGGCGTGATAATCGGTCGGCGGTCTTTGGTTGAAAATACGATGTGATAAATCAGGTGAGACTACTGCATAGAGCTACGACTTTTGCGATTTAGCGGTTTTTGGTGAAATCTTGGTTGGAGAATTTGAAAATTCTGATTTTTGTAACTCAATTTCCAACTTTCTTCCGATTTTTTTTCTCAAAACTTCCGTCTTATACCGTTTTTCGAGGTAGTGTTCAAAATTCCGTACTAACGAAGAGAAAAGTCAAGTAAAAAAACTTCGATTGTGCCAAAAACCTAGATATTTTGCTAACTTTCAGTCCCTTTACGAACTACAATAGGCAACTTGAGAAATCCTTTAACTATTGAGATGGTTGGATTTCGATCACCTCACTCGATTGAATTGCTAGTTGAGGTTCTCCACTCTCGTCAGTTTCCATTTTCAACCCGTTCTCCAGTAACTGACCGGCAAATTTTGCGCTGGCAGGTTTAGAAAAAAGATATCCTTGACCAAGTCCGCAACCTAAGCTTGAAAGCCGCTCAAGCTGCTTTTTGGTTTCTATTCCTTCGGCGACTACTTCTATTCCGAGATTTTCACCCAATAGCAAAACCGTTCTTACAATCGCCTCGCTTTTATTATCCGAGTCCATTTTTCCGATAAAACTTCTATCGATTTTTATTCGCTTGAACGGAAATTGATGGAGATAGCTCAAACTCGAATATCCAGTTCCAAAATCATCTGTGCTGAGGCTTACTCCCAAATCGTTTAGTTCATTCAGAACGCGAAGGGCAATCTCTGCGTTTTCCATTACCGTAGTTTCAGTCACCTCAAGCTTTAACGAATTGAGTCCCAATGAAGTGGTTTCCATCACATCTATTACCTGACCTATCAACGATGGATGCATAAGCTGCTTCGCAGATAAATTAACGCTGACTGTGATATCCGACAACTCTTTGGAAGTCTCTTGCCACACTTTTGTTTGGCGGCAAGATTCTCGTAAAACCCATTCACCGATATCGATTATCAAGCCCGTTTCTTCGGCGACATTTATAAATTCGTCTGGAAACACAATGCCATATTTTGGATGTTGCCAACGAATCAAAGCTTCCATCTCTTTAATGGTATTTGTTTTTAAACATACTATCGGTTGGTAATAAACCAAAAACTCGTTTCGCTCGATCGCGCGCCTAAGGTCAGTTTCGAGTTGAAGAAGGTTCCGATTCCGTATGTGCATTTCCTGGTCAAAAATCTCGTAACGAGCCTTTCCAGTTTCTTTTGCTCGGTACATCGCGGAATCTGCATCACGAAGAAAATCTTCAGGGCTACGCTTCGAGCCGTCCGAGAGTATTACTCCAATGCTCGCGGAGGAAAACACTTCATAATTATCTAGTCTGAAGGGGTGCGCCAAGGTTTTTTGAATTCTTTCAGCTACATTAGTTGCGCCTTCAATCGCTTTTACATCGTGAATAAGCAACGTGAATTCATCGCCTCCCAGGCGAGCGACGATATCACCGGGACGCATAATAGCTTTCATTCTTTCCGCTATCGCTATCAACAACTTGTCTCCGATGAGATGACCTAGTCCGTCATTTATTACCTTGAACCTATCTAAATCTAAAAATAGAACCGCAAATCCACTTTCAGGATCACTCTCGTGTTTGGTGATGGCGGCGGAGAGATGATTCATAAACTGGGTTCGATTCGGCAAATTCGTCAGCATGTCGTTCAAGGCATTATAGTGCAATACCTCTTCCGCATGCTTTCGGTCCGTAATATTGCGTCCAACTGCGTACGAAATCTGATCAGTTACTACCGGTGTAGTACTCCACAATATCCAGCGGTGCGAACCATCCTTGCACATTAACCGTGATTCAAAGGAAGTGTTTTCTCCAGCTTTCAACTTTTCGGCTTCTACTAAGCTCGTTTCCCGATCGTCTGGATGGGTGATGTCCAAAATGGAGCTCCCATAGAGCTCATCATTTTCAAAACCGAGAATATTTCTCCACGCAGGATTTAAATGAAGCAGCACACCGTCAAAACTTATAGTCGCCAAAAGATCATTCGAGAGATTGTACAACCTATCGCGCTCTGCCTTTGCCATTTTGCGATCGGTAATGTCACGCATGATCGCGGTGTAATAAAATCTATCGTTTGTCTCCCAAAGCGAACCCGATATTTCAAGTGGAAACTCAGTACCATCTTTGCGCCTTCCATCTGCTTCAATCCGTTTTCCGGCTTTCGATCCTAAGATATCTTTAATCGTCGTATCAAGTCCCGCCTTAACCAAAACTTTCGCAGATTTCTTGCCCATCAATCTAAGCGCCGGTTTACCAATTATCTCTTTTTCCGTGAAGCCAAAAATCCTCTCCGCCGCTTTATTCCACAAAGTAACCTTTCCATTATGATCGACCAAGAAAATCGCATCACTTGCAGACTGGATTACTGAACGAAATTTTGTCTCGGACACTTTGATCGCTTCAAGCGAACGGGCTTGCTGCAAACTATATCGTAAAACTCGTTCAAGGAGGGGCGCTTCAAATTGACCTTTTACAAGATAATCCGCAGCTCCTGCCTGCATCGCCTCAAAATCAAGTTCCTGGTCACCCTGTCCGGTCAGCAGGATTATTGGTGAAGTGCAGCCATTCCCTATCGCTTCTCGCAAAATCTCGAGTCCGTCATATTTACCTAGATGATAATCAACAAGATAGACGTCGTACTTTGACGAAGCCATCGCACGCAATGCTTCTTCTCCATCCGATGTCCAGGTCAATTCGTACCGTAAATCTTTGAAATCTTCAAAGAGATAACGAATCAACATGTAGTCGTCTTCGTCGTCGTCGACCAATAAAACCCTGACAATGTTTTCATCTGTTCGGGACATGGGGCATTTTATCCTTCGTCCGATTGTGGTAATTCGACTATATGAAACCAATACTTACCTAGGTCTTTGATTAAGTCGACGAGGGAATCAAATGTGACGGGTTTTACGATAAACGAACTCACACCAAGATCATATGACCTTACGATATCCTCTTCAGCCTTAGATGTGGTTAACACCACTATCGGAATTCTTCTTAGTTTTGGGTCTGCTTTTATTTCC
>Ga0114931_10005371_pt1 | contig 15820 bp, 13 predicted proteins | sample 2SBtaG_FD_89579 | JGI IMG/M metagenome (GOLD analysis project Ga0114931, IMG submission 89579) | Deep subsurface microbial communities from Kolumbo volcano to uncover new lineages of life (NeLLi) - 2SBTROV14_V59a metaG | ecosystem: Environmental > Aquatic > Marine > Volcanic | place: Kolumbo...
AGCGTCGTCTTACCGTGGTCTACGTGACCGATCGTCCCCACATTCACATGCGGCTTCGTGCGCTCGTACTTTGCCTTTGCCACGTCCGATCTCCTACCAATCTACGCCTTTAATCACTGATTCTTGCTGATGATTTCGTCGGCGATGCTGGCCGGCGCCGCCACGTACTTGAGGAATTCCATCGCGAAGGTCGCGCGACCCTGCGTCAGCGAGCGCAGGTCCGTTGCGTAGCCGAACATCTCTTTGAGCGGGACTTCCGCGTGTACCGCGCGACCGGCGGCCGTTTCATCCATCCCCTGGACCAAGCCACGGCGGCGATTCAGATCGCCCATCACGTCGCCGAGATACTCTTCCGGCATCACCACCTCGACCTTCATCACCGGTTCCAGCAGAACCGGATCCGCGCGTTTCGCGCCGTCACGAAAGGCCATCGAGCCGGCCACCTTGAACGCCATCTCGCTGGAGTCGACTTCGTGATACGACCCGTCGTAGAGGGTCACCTTGACGTCAACCACCGGGTACCCGGCGATCACGCCGTTCTGCATCTGCTCGCGGATCCCCTTATCCACCGCGCTGATGTATTCGCGCGGCACCGCGCCGCCGACGATCGAGTCCTCGAACTCGTAACCCGCCCCCGGTTCACGGGGCTGCAGACGCAACCACACATGGCCGTACTGACCGCGCCCGCCGGTCTGACGAACAAACTTTCCTTCCTGTTCGATCTCGCGGCGGATGGTTTCCCGGTAGGCTACCTGCGGCTTGCCGACGTTGGCTTCGACCTTGAACTCGCGGCGCAGGCGGTCGACGATGATTTCGAGATGCAACTCACCCATGCCGGAGATGATCGTCTGGCTGGACTCGGAGTCCGTCGCGGCGCGGAAAGAGGGATCCTCGTGGGCCAGCTTGCCCAGTGCCAGGCCCATCTTTTCCTGATCGGTCTTGGTCTTGGGCTCCAACGCCACCGAGATGACCGGCTCGGGGAATTCCATCCGCTCCAAAATCAATGGCGCCTTCGGGTCACACAGCGTCTCGCCGGTCGTGATCCCGCGCAGCCCGACCGCGGCGGCGATGTCACCCGCATAAACTTCAGTGATCTCTTCACGGCGATTAGCGTGCATCTGGAGCAATCGCCCGACCCGGTCCTTCTTCCCCTTGACCGAATTGAACACGCTGTCACCCGAATGCAGCACCCCGGAATATACCCGAAAGAAGGTCAGCGAACCGACGAAAGGATCGGTGGCGATCTTGAACGCGAGCGCGGCAAAAGGCTCTTCGTCGGATGCCCCGCGCGCCACCTCTACGGTCGAATCGGAATCGCTGATACCGCGCACCGCCGGCACATCCCGCGGCGACGGGAGAAAATCGATCACCGCGTCGAGCAAGGTCTGTACCCCCTTGTTCTTGAACGCGGAGCCGCACAGTGTCGGGATGATTTCGTTACGCAGGGTGCGGACCCGCAGACCGGCACGGATGTCGCCGGCCGTCAGATCGCCCTGGTCGAGGTACTTCTCGGTGAGTGCATCGCTTCCGTCGGCGGCGGCCTCGACCAGGTGCTCGCGATATTCCGCGCAAACGCCGGCGAGATTCTCCGGGATGTCGCGCATCTCGAAAGTGGTACCCAGAGTGGCTTCGTCCCAGTAGATCGCCTTCATCTCGATCAGGTCGACGACCCCCGCGAAATCCTCCTCCGCTCCGATCGGCAACTGGACCGGCACCGGGTTCGCTCCGAGCCGGGTACGCATCTGCCCCACGACATTGAAAAAATCGGCTCCCGCGCGGTCCATCTTGTTGACAAAGGCGATCTTCGGCACGTGGTACTTGTTGGCTTGCCGCCAAACGGTTTCCGATTGGGGCTCGACCCCGCCGACCGCGCAAAACACACCGCACGCGCCGTCCAGGACGCGCAGCGATCGCTCCACTTCAATCGTGAAATCAACGTGTCCGGGGGTATCGATGATGTTGACACGGTGCGGCTCGAACTGCTGATGCATGCCGCGCCAGAAACAAGTGGTCGCCGCCGAGGTGATGGTGATCCCTCGCTCTTGTTCCTGAACCATCCAGTCCATCACCGCGGCGCCGTCGTGCACTTCCCCGATCTTGTGGGAAATACCCGTGTAGTACAGGACGCGCTCGGTGGTCGTCGTCTTACCGGCGTCGATGTGCGCCATGATCCCGATATTGCGATAGCGCTCGATGGGAGTGTTACGTGCCACCAGGATCCGTCCTATACACCGAAAATCATGCTGCCGTGCCGCGCGCGCCGCGCCTTACCAGCGGTAGTGCGAAAAGGCCTTGTTGGCCTCCGCCATACGGTGGGTGTCTTCGCGCTTCTTGACCGCGGTGCCGCGCTGGGCGGCGGCGTCGAGAAATTCGTTGGCCAAGCGTATGCCCATCGATTTTTCGCCGCGCTTGCGCGCCGCGTCGACCAGCCAGCGCATCGCCAGGGCGGTGCGCCGCCCCGGCCGCACCTCCAGCGGAACCTGATAGGTCGCACCGCCGACCCGCCGCGACTTGACCTCGACCAGCGGCCGCACATTGTCGAGCGCGCGCGAGAAAACCTCGAGCGGTTCTTCCTTGCTTTTTTCGGCGACGATGTCCAAGGCACCGTACACGATGCGCTCGGCAACCGATTTCTTGCCGTCGAGCATGAGTACATTGATGAACTTGGCGAGCGTGTTATCCCCGAATTTCGGATCCGGAAGTATGCTGCGCTTCGGCCTTTCTCGACGTCTAGACATCTTGCTGATCCTCTCGGAGCTTGTGGATCAATCGCCCGCCGCCGCGGGGCAATTCAACAGCGTAAAATTCACGGCGTCGAGCCGGGCTACGTAGCGGCGCTGCGGGCAGCCCGAAGATCGGCGACGAGTGTGGCATTGGCGTTCAGCTTTTCGGGCGCTTGGCGCCGTATTTGGAACGGCTCTGACGGCGACTGGTAACACCGGAGGCATCGAGGCTGCCGCGGACCGTGTGGTAGCGCACCCCGGGCAAGTCCTTGACCCGCCCACCGCGGATCAGAATCACGGAATGCTCTTGAAGGTTGTGTCCCTCACCACCGATATAAGTGGTGACCTCCATACCGCTGGTAAGTCGCACTCGAGCCACTTTACGCAACGCGGAATTCGGCTTCTTCGGGGTCGTCGTATAGACCCGCGTGCAGACCCCGCGACGTTGCGGACAACCCTGCAGCGCGGGCACGTTGCTCTTGACCTTCTGGCGCTTGCGCGGCTTGCGCACGAGTTGATTAATAGTCGCCATGCCTCTTGCTCCATAGCGCGGAGGGCAGCCCGGAAATCGGGCCTTACCAAACTGGAACAGGCAGGGCGAACCTGCCTGTTCAAAGACAATCAATTTTATGGGTGGCCCGGTCCGATGTCAACCGGACTCCGGCTCAAACCTCGCTGATCGGACCCTCGGAAACCACCGCCTCACCCTCCTTGGCGTCCGCCGCGGCCACCGCTTCCACCAGTTGCTCCATCGGGTCGATATCGGCCGTCTCGTCGAGCAACTGTTGGTCTCGCTTGCGCCGCCGCTCCTCGTGATAAGCGAAGCCGGTTCCGGCCGGAATCAAGCGCCCGACGATCACGTTTTCCTTGAGACCGCAGCGCATCGGCCTTTCCATTCACCGAGGCTTCGGTCAGCACCCGCGTGGTCTCCTGGAAAGAGGCCGCGGAGATGAACGAATCGGTCGCGAGCGAGGATTTGGTGATACCGAGCAACACCGGCCGCCAAGTGCAGGGCTCGCCGCCCTGCGCGATCGCCCGTTCACTTTCTTCGATCACCCGCGTGCGGTCAACCTGCTCGCCGCGCAGCAACGGCGTATCGTGTCCGTCCAGGATTTCGACCTTGCGCAACATCTGACGAACGATGACCTCGATGTGCTTGTCGTTGATCTTGACGCCCTGGAGTCGATAAACGTCCTGGACCTCGTTGACGATGTAGCGCGCCAACGCACTGACCCCCAGCAATCGCAGGATGTCATGCGGATTGGGCATCCCGTCGACCACGGTTTCGCCCTGCTCGACATGCTCGCCTTCGAAGACGATGATCTGGCGCCACTTCGGCACCAACGATTCGTGCTGTTCACCTTCCTCGTCGGTGATGATCAGCCGCTGCTTGCCTTTGGTTTCCTTACCGAAGCTCACCGTCCCGGTGACCTCGGCAAGAATTGACGCCTCCTTGGGCTTGCGCGCTTCGAACAGATCGGCGACCCGCGGCAGTCCGCCGGTAATGTCGCGGGTCTTCGAGCCCTCATGCGGCATCCTTGCGATCACGTCGCCGATCCCGACCTGCTCGCCTTCCTGAAGGGTGATGATCGCCCCCGGGGAGATCACGTACTGGGCCGCCGCACCACTGCCGGGCAGGCGTACATCCTCGCCGTTTTCATCGATCAATCGCACCATGGGGCGGAGATCCTTGCCCGCGGTGCTGCGTTGTGTGGTATCCATGACCGCCATCGAACTCAGCCCGGTCACTTCGTCGATCTGCTGTTGTACGGTGACCCCTTCGATGGCGTCGCTGAAGGTCACCTTGCCGACCACCTCGCTGATCACGGGGTGGGTATGGGGATCCCAGTGCGCGACCACCTGACCACTCTCGACGGCGTCGCCGTCGGCAACCGACAATTCGGCGCCGTAGGGCAGCTTGTAACGCTCGCGCTCGCGCCCGCTGGCGTCCAGCACCGCCAACTCACCGGAGCGTGAAACGGCTACCGAGTGACCCTTGGCGTGTGACACCAGCTTGAGGTTGTGCAACTTCACGGTGCCGGCCGACTTGATCTCGACATTGTCCACCGCCGCCGCACGCGACGCGGCACCACCGATGTGGAAGGTCCGCATCGTCAACTGGGTACCGGGTTCGCCGATCGATTGGGCCGCAACGACGCCGACCGCCTCGCCGATATTGACGACGTAGCCGCGCGCCAGATCGCGCCCGTAGCATGAGGCACACACCCCGAACCGGGTATTACAGGTGATCGCCGAGCGAACCTTGACCCGATCGACCCCGAAATCCTCGAGCCGATCGACCCAGCGCTCGTCGAGCAGGGTTCCGCGCGGCACCGCGACCTCGTCACCGCCGGCGCGCAGGACATCCTCCGCGGTGATCCGACCGAGCACCCGTTCGCGTAACGGCTCGACCACATCGCCGCCCTCGATGAGCGGGGTCATCACCAGTCAGTCGCTGGTCCCGCAGTCGGATTCGGTCACCACCAGATCCTGCGCAACGTCGACCAGGCGCCGCGTAAGGTAACCCGAATTCGCCGTTTTCAGCGCGGTGTCGGCCAAACCTTTGCGCGCCCCATGGGTAGAAATAAAGTACTGGAGCACGTCCAGCCCTTCGCGGAAGTTCGCCGTGATCGGGGTTTCGATGATCGAACCGTCGGGTTTCGCCATCAGGCCACGCATGCCGGCAAGCTGCCGGATCTGCGCGGCCGACCCTCGCGCACCGGAATCCGCCATCACGTAAATGGAGTTGAATGACTGCTGCTCGACCTTGTTGCCGTCTCGATCCTCGACCACGTCCGTGCCCAGCTCCTTCATCATGGCCTTGGCCACCCGCTCGCTGGTGTAGGACCAGATATCGACGACCCGGTTGTAACGTTCGCCCTGGGTCACCAGGCCGCCGGCGTAGTCCTTCTCCGCCTCTTTCATGGCCTTTTCGGCATGTTCGAGGATGCTTTTCTTTTCGCGCGGAACTACCATGTCATCGACCCCGATCGAAATCCCGGAGCGGGTCGCGAACTTGAAGCCGGTATACATGAGCTGATCGGCGAAGACCACGGTCTCTTTCAGACCGACCTGCCGGTAACTCGCATTGATAAGGGCCGAGATCAACTTCTTGTTGAGCGTGCGGTCGATCATCGAGAACGGCAGGCCATAGGGCAGGATGTCGTGCAACATGGCGCGCCCGGCGGTGGTCTCGACCAGCCGGGTGACATCCGTTCTCACACCGTTTTCGTCGATTTCCACATCCGCCAGCCGCACCTTCACGCGCGCGTGCAGTTCCACCGCGCCGACGCCGTAGGCGCGTCGAATCTCCTTGGTGTCGGCAAACACCATCCCGGTACCGCGCGCGTTGATACGCTCGCGGGTAAGGTAATACAGACCGAGGACCACATCCTGGGTCGGCACGATCACCGGCATCCCGTTGGCCGGAGAAAGAATATTGTTGGTCGACATCATCAAGGTGCGCGCTTCGATCTGCGCCTCGATCGACAGCGGCACGTGAATGGCCATCTGATCCCCGTCGAAGTCGGCGTTGAACGCCGTGCACACCAGCGGATGGAGCTGGATCGCCTTGCCCTCGACCAGTACCGGCTCGAATGCCTGAATCCCCAGACGATGCAGGGTGGGTGCGCGATTAAGCATCACCGGGTGCTCGCGAATCACCTCTTCGAGGATATCAGACCTCGGCATCCTCACGCTCGACCAGCTTCTTCGCCGCCTTGATGGTGGTGGCACGGCCGCGCGCCTCCAACTTTCCGAACACGAAGGGCTTGAACAGCACGAGCGCCATTTTCTTCGGCAAACCGCACTGCTGAAGCTTCAGGGTCGGACCAACGGTGATCACCGAACGCCCCGAGTAATCGACCCGCTTGCCGAGCAGATTCTGCCGGAACCGCCCCTGCTTGCCCTTGATCATGTCGGCCAACGATTTCAGTTGGCGCTTGTTGGTCCCGGTGATCGCCCGCCCCCGGCGCCCGTTATCGAGCAGCGCATCGACGGACTCCTGGAGCATGCGCTTTTCGTTACGCACGATGATGTCGGGTGCATTCAGGTCGAGCAGGCGCTTGAGCCGATTGTTGCGATTGATGACCCGGCGGTAGAGATCGTTGAGGTCGGAAGTCGCGAAACGGCCCCCGTCGAGCGGCACCAACGGTCGAAGTTCCGGCGGCAACACCGGCAAAACCTTGAGCACGATCCACTCGGGTTGATTGTTCGAACTCTTGAATGCCTCGAGCAGCTTGAGCCGCTTGGAAAGCTTCTTGATCTTGGTTTCCGATCCGGTGGCGGCAAGATCTTCACGCAACTGCGCGATCTCGCTGTCGAGATCCAGGGTGCGAAGCAGTTCGTGAATGGCTTCGGCGCCCATCCGCGCGTCGAACTCGTCACCGTATTGCTCGATAGCCTCGAGATACATCTCGTCGGTCATGAGTTTGCCGCGCTCGAGTTCGGTGAGACCCGGGTCGATGATCACGAAGGCCTCGAAATAGAGGATTCGCTCGATATCGCGCAGGGTCATGTCGAGCAGCAACCCCATCCGCGACGGGAGTGATTTCAGATACCAGATGTGCGCCACCGGGCTGGCCAGCTCGATGTGGCCCATACGCTCGCGCCGCACCTTGGCCAGGGTCACTTCGACACCGCATTTTTCGCACACCACGCCGCGGTGCTTGAGACGCTTGTATTTGCCGCACAAGCATTCGTAATCCTTGACCGGACCGAAGATCTTGGCGCAGAACAGTCCATCACGTTCCGGCTTGAAGGTTCGATAATTGATGGTTTCGGGCTTTTTCACTTCACCGAAAGACCATGAGCGGATCTTGTCCGGCGAGGCGATCCCGATACGAATCGCATCAAACCCTTCGATTTGACTCTGCTGCTTGAGAAGCTTCAATAGATCTTTCAACGTGCTTACTCCCGCCCGCCTTCGGCGTGGCCCATATCGCGTTCGCTCATCATTCGGCTGATCCTCGCGGGATACCCTCCCACGATCCTCAATCCTGCTCCAGCTCGACGTCGATGCCGAGCGAGCGGATTTCCTTCATCAGCACGTTGAACGACTCCGGCATACCCGCTTCCATGCGGTAGTTCCCGTCGACGATGTTCTTGTACATACGCGTGCGTCCGTTTACGTCATCCGACTTGACCGTCAACATTTCCTGCAACGTGTAGGCGGCGCCATAGGCCTCCAGTGCCCACACTTCCATCTCGCCAAAGCGCTGCCCACCGAACTGCGCCTTGCCTCCGAGCGGCTGCTGGGTCACCAGGCTGTAGGGGCCGGTCGAGCGCGCATGCATCTTGTCATCGACCAGATGGTTGAGCTTGAGCATGTACATGTAGCCCACCGTCACATCCCGATCGAAGGCGTCGCCGGTGCGTCCGTCATAGAGCCGGGTCTGACCGCTGAGCGGCAAATCGGCGAGCGCCAGTGCCGCCTTGATCTCGCGCTCGCTGGCGCCATCGAAGATCGGCGTCGCCATCGGCACACCGTCCTGGAGGTTCTTCGCCAGCTCCATGATCTCGTCGCTGGAAAGCCCGTCGAGCGGGTCGCCCTTTCCCTCGACCGCATAAACGCGGCGCAGGAAGTCGCGCAATTCACCCACTTCGGCGTGTGCCTGGACCATCCGCGCGACCTTGTGACCGAGTTCCTTGGCGGCCCAACCGAGGTGGGTTTCCAGCACTTGGCCAACATTCATTCGCGAAGGTACGCCGAGCGGATTCAACACCACGTCGACCGGCCTGCCGTCGGCCATGAAAGGCATGTCTTCGGTCGGGCAGATCATCGACACCACGCCCTTGTTGCCGTGGCGTCCCGCCATCTTGTCGCCGGATTGCAGGCGTCGCTTGACCGCGACGTAGACCTTGACCATCTTCAACACCCCGGGGGCCAGGTCATCGCCCGAGGTGATCTTGCGTTTCTTCTCTTCGAAGCGTTCATCGAGGGCCTGGCGCTGACCGGCAAGCTGCTCGCGCGCCTTCTCCAACTGGGCGTTGGCATCCTCGTTGCGCAGGCGAATCTCAAACCACCGTTCGCGTGCCAGATCGGCGAGGTAGGTCTTGGTCACCCGGGCGCCTTGCTTTAGCCCGTCCGGCCCACCCTCGGCGGACTTGCCGGACAGCAAGCGCTCGAGGCGTGCGTAGGTATCCTCCTCGACGATTCGGAACTCGTCCTTGAGGTCCATGGTTACCTTTTCGAGCTCGAGTGCCTCGATATTGCGCGCCCGCGCATCCTTTTCGATCCCGTCGCGGGTGAACACCCGCACATCGATCACGGTCCCGTTCATACCGGAATGGACACGCAGGGACGTGTCCTTCACATCCGAAGCTTTCTCGCCGAAGATCGCGCGCAGCAGCTTTTCCTCCGGGGTCAGTTGGGTTTCGCCCTTAGGCGTGACCTTGCCGACCAAGATATCTCCGGCCTTGACCTCGGCACCGATGTAGACGATGCCTGACTCGTCGAGCTTCGCCAGCGCACCCTCGCTGACATTCGGGATGTCGGCGGTGACCTCCTCGGAGCCGAGCTTGGTATCGCGCGCCACGCATACCAGTTCCTCGATGTGAATCGTGGTGTAACCGTGTTCCTTCACCACCCGCTCGGAAATGAGGATCGAATCCTCGAAGTTGAATCCGTTCCAGGGCATGAATGCGACCAGCATGTTCTGGCCGAGCGCCAGTTCCCCCATGTCGGTCGCCGGACCGTCGGCGAGCACATCGCCCCGCGCGATCCCGTCACCCGGCTTGACCAGCGGCCGCTGATTGATGCAGGTATTCTGATTGGAGCGGGTATATTTGGTGAGGGTATATATATCGACCCCCGGTTCACCGGGCACGGTCTCGTCGTCATTGACCCTGACCACGATGCGTGCCGCGTCGACCGAGTCGACCACGCCGCCTCGCATCGCCACCACCGTCACCCCGGAATCGATCGCGACCTTGCGCTCCATCCCGGTCCCGACCAGCGGTTTCTCGGCGCGCAAGGTGGGCACCGCCTGGCGTTGCATGTTCGCGCCCATCAGCGCGCGGTTGGCGTCATCGTGCTCGAGGAAAGGCACCAGCGAGGCCGCCACCGAAACCGTCTGCTTGGGCGACACGTCCATGAAATTGACCCGATCCGGGGCCGACAGCATGAACTCGTTCTGATGCCGGCAGGTGACCAGCTCGTCGGTCAGGCGACCATTCTCGTCGAGCGTCGCATTGGCCTGTGCGATCACGTACTGGCCTTCCTCGATCGCCGACAGATACTCGATTTCATCGCCGACACGGCCGTCTTGCACCTTGCGGTAAGGGGTCTCGAGAAACCCGTAATCGTTGGTCCGCGCATACACCGCGAGCGAGTTGATCAGTACGATGTTCGGGCCTTCAGGGGTCTCGATCGGACACACACGCCCGTAATGGGTCGGGTGCACGTCACGCACCTCGAAGCCGGCGCGCTCGCGGGTCAACCCGCCCGGGCCCAGCGCGGAAACCCGGCGCTTGTGGGTGACCTCGGAGAGCGGATTGTTCTGGTCCATGAACTGCGATAGCTGGCTCGACCCGAAGAACTCCTTGACCACCGCCGACACCGGTTTCGCGTTGATCAGTTCCTGCGGCATCAGTTCCTCGGTCTCGGCCAGACTGAGCCGTTCCTTGACCGCGCGCTCGACCCGGACAAGGCCGATCCGGAACTGATTCTCGGCCATCTCGCCGACGCTGCGAATGCGTCGATTCCCGAGGTGATCGATGTCGTCGACCACGCCCTTGCCGTTCTTGATCTCGATCAGCGTCGAGAGCACCGCGATGATGTCGTCCTTGCTCAAGATCCCCGGGCCGGTGACCTCACTGCGCCCGACACGGCGGTTGAATTTCATCCGTCCGACCGCCGACAGGTCGTAGCGCTCGGGGCTCGAGAACAGGTTATGAAAGAGTGTCTGAGCGGCTTCCTTGGTCGGCGGTTCACCGGGACGCATCATCCGATAGATTTCGACCTGGGCTTCGGTTTGGGTGTGCGAAGGATCAATACGCAGGGTCGTCGAGATATAGGGGCCACGATCGACGTCATTGACGTACAGCGTGTCGATCCGCTTGATCCCGCCTTCGCGCAGGCGCTGCAAGGTTTCTTCAGTGATCTCGTCGTTGGCCGCGGCAATCACCTCACCGGTGCTTTCATCGATCGCCGGGCGTCCCAGCACCCGCCCGTACACGTAGTCATCGACCGCCTCGAGATACTTCGCTCCGGTGCGCGCCATCTGGTTGATGTGACGCGCCGTAATCCGGCGCCCGGCCTCGACCACGGTCTTGCCCTTCTTGTCCTTGATGTCGAACGCCGCAATCTCGCCCCGCAAGCGCTCCGGGATCAATTCGAACCGCACGCCGTGATCGGTAATTTCAAAGGTATTGATCTCGAAAAACAGATCGAGGATCTCTTCGGTCTCCATCCCCAGCGCCCGCAACAGGACCGTCGCCGGCAGTTTGCGCCGCCGGTCGATGCGCACGAAAACGTTGTCCTTGGGATCGAACTCGAAGTCCAACCACGAACCACGGTAGGGGATCACCCGCGCCGAGAACAGCAGCATGCCCGAAGAGTGCGTCTTGCCCTTGTCATGTTCGAAGAACACGCCCGGCGAGCGATGCAACTGGGCGACGATCACGCGCTCGGTACCATTGATCACGAAGGTGCCGGTATCGGTCATGAGCGGGATTTCGCCCATGTACACCTCTTGCTCCTTGATGTCCTTCACCGCACGCCCGCCGGCGGCATCCTTGTCGTACAGCACCAGGCGCAAGGTCACGCGCAACGAAGCGGCATAGGTCATGCCCCGGATCTGACACTCCTTGACGTCGAATAGCGGCGCCCCGAGACGGTAGCTCACGTAGTCGAGCGCCGCATCCCCGGTATAACTCGTGATCGGAAAAACCGACTTGAAAGCGGCGTGCAGTCCGCGCACCGCGCGTTGCCCGGGCTCCACGTCCGCCTGCAGATACTTGCGGTAAGAGTCGATCTGGGTCGCGAGCAAAAACGGTACTTCGAGCACGCTCGGACGTTTCCCGAAATCTTTGCGGATGCGCTTTTTCTCAGTAAAGGAATAGGCCATACTTGCCTCTGCGGATCGACGCCGCACTAAACGGCGGTCTAAACGGCACCAACACGACGAGGCCGGCAGCCACTCAGGCTACCAGCCTCGCCCGTACCTGAAAGCGTTGCGTGTCAAGCAACGCCACTACTTGATTTCGGCGCTTGCACCAGCCTCTTCAAGCTGCTTCTTGAGCGCCTCGGCCTCGTCTTTCGGCACACCTTCCTTGATCGTGACCGGTGCGCTTTCGACCAGTTCCTTGGCCTCCTTGAGACCCAGGGTGGTGGCCGCCCGCACCGCCTTGATCACGCCCACCTTCTTGTCACCGAAGCTGGTCAGGATCACGTTGAACTCGGTCTGCTCCTCCACCGATTCCACGGCGGCACCGGGTGCCGCGGCAACCGCGGCAACCGCGGCCGAAACGCCGAATTTCTCCTCCATCGCGTCGATCAGATCGACCACCTCCATTACCGTCATGCCGGAAATGGTCTCGAGAATTTCCTCTTTAGATACAGCCATCGTTAAACTCCTACCGGGGATCTGCCGGGAATCTGTGATATTGAATATTGGACCGTGGCGTCAGCGCCGTGGTGCGAGGTCAAGCCGCCTGCTTCTGATCGCGCACCGCCGCGACCGTACGCACCAGCCGCGTATGCGGCTCGGCGATCGTGCGTACCAGTTTCTCGATCGGCGCCTTCATCAGCGCCATCAGTTTGGCCAACGCTTCGTCGCGAGTCGGTAACGATGCCAAGCGCTCAACCGCGGAAGGATCGAGCAACTCGCCACCGAACGCGACCAACCGGATCGCCAGTTTCTCGTTGTCCTTGGCGAAACTCCGCATCACGCGCGCCGCCGCGCTCGGCTCGGAACGCGAGAACGCGAGCACCAGCGGGCCGATCAAACCATCACGCATGCAGGCGAAATCGGTACCTTCCAACGCGCGTCGCGCCAGGGTGTTGCGCACCACACGCAAATAAACATCCGCCTCGCGCGCTTGCACGCGCAGCCGCGTCATCGCGCCGACACTCAATCCGCGATACTCCGCAGCCACCGCGGACTGCGCCTGCTCGGCGATCTCGGCCACCTCAGCCACCACCGCCTTCTTGTCTGCCAATGTAAGGGGCACGCTGTCGTCACCTCCGCTATCGCGGGCCAACCGTGGCCGGCCCGAACCGGGATACATCTACGGGACGCAAGCAATGCGCCCCCCCTGTTAACGGTGGATGCCCGACACCCGTGTATCAGACAACACCGCCTGCGCGGACCGAAGACGGGCGATCCGTCTTGCGATTAAGTGCCACCCGGCACGCCCGCGGTCTTAGACGGCCCCGCCTTCCGCACCCTCCGGCGCCAAAATCGGTCGCCGGCGTATGGCCCGGAAAAACAGGTCAGCCCAAAGCCCGTATCGAGGCTGCCCGCCCACCGGGACACGCCTCGTCAATCCTTCATCCACGCGCCCCGCGCCGATTGCGCGTTCGCGCTCACCATCGCGCGTGGCGCGCCCGTTACAACTCCAGCGTCGCCTTGTCGATCATGAGGCCCGGGCCCATCGTGCTCGACAGCGTGATTTTCCGCAGATAAACGCCCTTCGAGGCACTTGGTTTGACCTTATTCAGATCCCCTACCAAGGCCAGCAAATTGCCCCGCAGCGCATCGACCTCGAAGCTGATCTTGCCGATACTGCAGTGAATGATCCCGGCGCGGTCGGTACGATACTGAACCTGGCCGGCCTTGGCCTTGTGCACCGCCTCGGCGACGTTCGGCGTCACCGTTCCGACCTTGAGATTCGGCATCAATCCGCGGGGTCCCAGGATCCTTCCGAGTTGCCCCACCACGCGCATCGCGTCGGGCGCGGCGATGACCAGATCGAAGTTGAGCTCCCCCGCGCGAACCTGCTCGGCGAGATCATCCATGCCAACGATATCCGCGCCCGCCTCACGTGCGGCGTCGGCCGCGGGGCCCTGCGCGAACACCGCCACGCGGGTGTCTTTACCGGTGCCGTTGGGCAATACCGTGGAACCGCGCACCATCTGATCCGACTTGCGTGGGTCGACCCCGAGGTTGACGCTCACGTCCACCGACTCGGCGAATTTCACGGTGGAAATTTCCTTCAACAGCGCCAGCGCTTCATCCACCGCATAGGCCTTGCCGTGTTCGACGCGCTCACGCACCGCCCTGACACGCTTCGATTGGCGAGCCATCAGGAGACCCCTTCGACGTTGAGGCCGATGCTGCGCGCACTGCCGGCGACGATGCGCACCGCGGCATCCAGATCGTCGGTATTCAGATCAGGCATCTTCTGGCGTGCGACATCCTCGAGTTGCGCCCGACTGACGGTACCGACCTTGACGCTGTTCGGGGTCGCACTACCCTTGTCCAGGCCGACCGCCTTCTTGAGCAACACCGCCGCAGGCGGTGTCTTGGTGATGAACGTGAAGCTGCGGTCCGCGTATACCGTGATCACGCACGGGATCGGCATACCCGGCTCCAGATCCTGGGTCTGGGCGTTGAACGCCTTGCAGAACTCCATGATGTTGACACCGTGCTGACCCAGTGCCGGACCGACCGGCGGGCTGGGGTTGGCCTTGCCGGCCGCCACCTGCAACTTGATGTACGCTTCTACCTTTTTTGCCATGTTCGCTCCTGTCGGGTACCAACGCCTCGCGGCTCCCCGGACTGTGTAGCGTGCCGCCGAATTCCGGCCCGCGCGGCCGGCCGTTCGGACCGGCGCAGCCGGTTAATCCTTCTCCACCTGCCCGAATTCGAGATCGACCGGGGTCGAGCGCCCGAAAATCATCACCGCAACTCGCAAGCGGCTCTTCTCGTAGTTGACCTCTTCCACCACCCCGCTGAAGTCGTTGAACGGACCATCGACCACGCGCACTACCTCGCCCGGTTCGAACAGCACCTTGGGCCGCGGCTTGTCGGACCCTTCTTCAACCCGCTGCAGAATCGAATTCGCCTCGGCTTCCGAAATCGGCGCCGGGTGGTCACTGGTACCGCCGATGAAACCCATCACCTTCGGCACACTCTTGACCAAGTGCCAGGTCTCATCGTTCATTTCCATGTTGACCAGGACATAGCCGGGAAAGAACTTGCGGTCGCTCTTACGCCGCTGGCCGTCGCGCATCTCGACGACCTCTTCGGTAGGCACCAACACGTCGCCGAACATTTCCGGCGTATCGCTGCGCCCGATTCGATCCAACAGCATCTTGCGCACCTGGCGCTCGAAGCCCGAGTAGGCGTGTACGACATACCAGCGCTTCGTCATCGTCTCGGCCTCCTAAGCCATCACCGCGCGGACGATCCACGACAGCAGGCCGTCGATGATCCACATCAGGAGCGCAACCACCGTCACCAGGGCGATGATCACGCCGGTGGTCTGCACGGTCTCCTTGCGGTTCGGCCACACGACCTTACGCACTTCGGTGCGCGACTCGCGAATGAACTCCCACGCCACGCGCCCGGTCGCCGTGCGGGCGGCGATCGCGACCGACGCCACGATAACCGCCAGCAACACCACCACACGGAGGAGAAAGGAATAATCGGCGTAGTAATAGAAACCGCCGAGCGCCGCGATCAGCAGTGCGCTTGCGGCAAACCATTTCAGTCCGTCAGGCATACCGCCCCCGGTTTCAACGTGAGCGTTCATTCGTTGCCTCGCATCGAGCGCCCGGCGGGCGATACCCGCTCGCGCCGCGATCGGACGCCATGGGTGCTACCGACAACGCCTCCGCACGACTGCATTTCTCTAGTTGGTGTCATTTAGAAGCAGGACTAATATGGCAGGCCAGGAGGGAATCGAACCCCCAACCTGCGGTTTTGGAGACCGCCGCTCTGCCAATTGAGCTACTGGCCTAACGAGTCAAATCGTGACCTCTGGTTCACCCGATGCCGGGCCCATTCGATAATGCTCATTCGATGATCTTGGAGACCACGCCGGCACCGACCGTGCGCCCGCCTTCGCGTACCGCAAAGCGCAATCCTTCTTCCATCGCTATCGGTGCAATCAGGTTCGCCTTGACCTTCACGTTGTCTCCGGGCATCACC
>Ga0114931_10005372_pt1 | contig 15820 bp, 13 predicted proteins | sample 2SBtaG_FD_89579 | JGI IMG/M metagenome (GOLD analysis project Ga0114931, IMG submission 89579) | Deep subsurface microbial communities from Kolumbo volcano to uncover new lineages of life (NeLLi) - 2SBTROV14_V59a metaG | ecosystem: Environmental > Aquatic > Marine > Volcanic | place: Kolumbo...
ATGCGAGCCTTGTCCCGGAAGTCGATGTCGACGAAGAAGATCGAGGGGCGACGTCGGACGATCGCGAACAGGATCGCCAGGAAGGGCGTCGGCCGGGCCACGTCGTGGGCGAGGCCCGAGTGGACGACGGACGATCGACCCACCTGTCGCCAGAGCGCCGGCACGATCCGGCCGGCCTCACGGGTCCAGTAACGGCCCACGCTGGCGTCCTCTCGGTAGAGCGGAAGGTAGGTGATCTCGTCCACCTCTTCGCGCAGCTCGCCGAGATGGGAGCGATTCGCCTCGTAGAACTCCGCGCTGTACGAGGGCGCCGCCACCACGATCCGCTCGAAGCGAGCCCCGAGCATGCGACGCAGGCGGCGAAGATGCTCGGCAAAGGCGCTCTCGGTGACGAAACGGCCCGGCCCTACCTCGTAGCAACGGGCCTCGACGACGATCAGGTAGTCCATCGCGTGCGTGGGGACCCCGGCTCGCGCCCAGGCGTGCGCCGGGTCGCTCGGACCCCGCGGATATAGGGCGGCCCGAGGGTCGCCGTCAAGCATCCGGCACCGTTCCCGGAAGCGCCCGCCGGCCGGGGCCGCGCTCAGTCGGGAAGCAGGATCGGGGCCGCGGGGGGCTGCAGGCCGCCCCCGCCGCCGGTGGGAACCGGCGTGCACGAGAGCCCCTGGAGGCGCCGCTGCGCCGGCAGCATGGCGTAGACGCCCGCGGTGTCCGTGAAGGCGCCGATGTTCGGGAACGCTCCGCTCTCCTGGCACCACCAGGACGGAGCCTGGCTGCGATACAGGGAGGCCGGGAAGGAAAGGCCCGACCAGGCAGGGTCCGGGCTCGAGCGCACGGGGTTGTCGTGCTTCACGGTGGTGGTGGCTCGTGGATCGAACTCGACGCCCGAACGGCTCACGTTGTAGGCGACCCAGGTGTCGAGATGGGTGTGCCGGGCGTCGGGCGTGTGGTCCAGCCCGAGACCGGTGGGGAAGGGGCCGCCCCGCAGCTCGTTGACGTGGTTTCCGATCACCGTGATGTCGCGATGGATGTAGGAACCTTGCGCCTCTCCGCCGAGCCGGCCGCGGTAGTAGCCACCGAACGAGGGGCTGGATGGACTCTCGCGCAGCCGGTTGCGGTAGAAGGTGTTGTAGTAGCCTTGGCCGTCCCGGAAGCTGTCCCACTCCATCATGCACGTCACGTCGTTGCCCTCGATCAGCGACGCGCGAACACCCTGCCCGTGAAGGAAGACGTGCCGTTCGCACTGGACGGAAGCGTCCGCCGAGAGATAGTTGTAGGCGACCACGTTCCCCCCGCCGCCCTGGAGGAGAGGGCCGCTAGGCGAGTTGCGAACGGTGTTGTTCTCGAAGACGTTGTCGTAGGCATGCTGGTTGAAGTAGATGGCGCCCTTGTTCCAGAGGCAGGTCTGACCCGAGTCCGTGCACTGGTTCGAGCCGAAGTCGTTCCCGCGGATCAGCACCCGGGACGAGTCGCCGATCACGATGTGGGAGTTTCCGGCGTCGCCGAAGTGGGTGTCCACGACCCAGCACTCGTGGCAGTCCTCGATCACGAGTCGAGAGCGATAGCTCTCGATCTGGCTCGGGGTGCGGTGCCGGATGCTGAGGCGCTCGATGCCGGAGTACTCGACGAAGCGGCCCGTGACACGCTCGAGGACCTGCCCGCCCTGCCCGAACTCGCTGTCCAGGGGACGGTCGAGCCGGACCTGGTTGCTGGCGAGGCCCGCGCACGCCGCGCCGCCCGATGCGCCGACGCAGGCGAGCTTGGCCGAGTAGCCGTTGCGGGAATTCGAGTGCCAGTCGGGCTCGTTGTTCGCGCGCAGACGCACCCAGGCGCCGACCTGGAGTCCCGAGATGCTCGCCAGGGTCAGGACGTCGTCGCCGAGCCGGTATCCCGCCGTCCAGGGGCGCGGGTCGCCGAACACCTCGTTCAGCGGCCAGCCGCGCAGCCCCAGCACGATGCCCGTCTGGTCGTTGTGGGTGAACTCGAGCACGGTCGAGGGCCCGGCGCCGCGGAGGACCAGCCGCGACTTGCCGATCTCGAAGGTGAAGCCGTCGATGACGTAGGTGCAGCTCCCGGCGAGCTGCAGGATCGTGTTCGGGCCGGCCGCCGCCACCGCCGAGGTGAGGGTCGCCTGGCCGCCGCAGGGGACGTCGCGGACGGCCCAGCTCGAGGTGTCCAGGGGCAGGTAGTCGAGGGCGTACCAGTCGGGAACCCGCGAGGCCGGGATCTGCAGGTCGCCCAGGCTCGCCGGATCGCGTGCAGCGGCCGGGCCCGCGAGCAGCCAGATCAGGGCCCAGGACAGGAGTCCAGCGCTCCGGCGAGCGAGTGCGTCCGCGGCTCGTGCGGGCCGCGTCGGGGTGTGGACGGACATGGATGCGGGTGGCCTCCGGACGAAAGGATGGACCCCGGCCCCCCCGGCCACCCTTCCGAGCGCTGAACTGGAAAGCGTATCGGACCGGTCGCCGGCCGCCGGTGTGCGCGGGCTCACCCGGCCCCTCCGGGTCGCGGCCGGACCGTCGATTCGCCGGCTTGGACGGACCGCGCGGCCTGCATCACGGGAGGATCCTTTCGTAGACCCGCATCGGGCTGCGCTCGGCTCGCCAGCGCACGGCGGGCATCCAGTCGAAGGGGAACCACGCGGGCGTCGGCGTCCGCACCGTCTCGCGCAGCCGGTAGCCCAGGGCTTCGACGCCCCGCCAGCGCGGGAATTCGAGGCCCTGGCTGGCGAACAGCTCCGCGCGGGCCGGTGCGCCACGGGCGTCCTCGAGGAAGCGAAGGGTGCCCTCGCTCGCGTAGATGCGGTCCGGGAGGGATGCAGGAGCCGCGTCCAGCAGCTCCTGGATCGATCGCGGGTCGAGGCGCTGCCCGGCGACCTCGAGACGCGACTTGCCCGGCACCCGCGGATACACGCTCAGGACGTTCAACGATCCATCGAACGGCGGGTCCTCGGAGGCGAGCGCACGCTCGATCGTGCGCTCCGGCCGGCCCTCGAGCTCGAGCCACGCCCAGCTGGCGAACCACGCGTTGGCCCCGAGCGCCAGGATCGCGAAGCCCCAGAGCGAGGCCCGGGCCGGTCCGGTCCGGGCGCGGGCGCAGAGCGCGTCGAGACCGGCCGCCACCGGCGGTACCAGGGTCACGGTGGCCATGGTGTAGAAGCGGTCGCCCGGAAAGCCCAGGGGTACGAGTCCGAACAGGGTGAGGCTGGCGAAGGGCAGGAGCAGCAATGTCCGGTGCCGCCTGCCCAGGCAGACGAGCGCCGCCAGCGCGACCGGCACCAGCCACAGCCCGCCCGGGCCCAGGGTGTCGAGAAAGCCCTCGAACGCCTCCACGGCGCGGACACCGGGCGTCAGCGCGGTCGCGCCGCCGGCGCGCCAGACGTCGGCGCTCGTCCCCGTGCCGCCCAGCCAGTGGGACATCCGCCGCGCCCAGACCGCCGGGTCGTAGACCACGTTCAGCAGCAGGTAGGCGGCGACGCCGCTGGCGAGCGAGGCGCCGACCAGCCGGCGGAATCGGGCGCGGCCCACCGGGCCCGTCGCCGCCTGGCGATGGAGTCGGAGGCCGAGCCCGAGGTACGGCAGCAGATACGCCGGCCCCGCCAGCTCCTTGCTGGAGATCGCGAACACGGCGAGCAAGGACAGCCAGACGACGCGCGCCGGCGTGGCTCCCCGGTCCAGGATCCGGACGTACACGCCGAGGGAGGCGGCCAGGAAGGCGTAACTGAGCCCGTCCGGCCGCGTGTTCGCGAGGAAATGGGCTGCGGTGTAGCTGGTTCCGACGCAGGCGAGGAACGCGGCCGCGGCGGCCGCGGGCCGGGGCGTCACGAACCGCAGCGAGAGCAGCAGGAAGGCGTAGAGCCCGAGGCCGAGGACCATGAACTCGATCCGCCCCGCCCGGATCAGGAACGAGAGCTGTCCGAGGGCATCGCGCAGTCCGTAGGGAAAGTCGCCGCTCGGCCCGGCGAACGAGCCCGTCGCCCACCAGACGGCCAAGCTCGGGCCATAGACGGGCAGCAGGACCCAGTTCGGCATGGGTCCGTACTTGTGATAGGCGCCGCCGAGGCTCGAGTAGAACTTCAGCGCACGCAGGGGTTGGTAGTTCTCACCGAGGTGCGACTCGAAGCCGGGCAGCAGATAGTCGATGGACGGCGCACCGTGAAGCGCGAGCACGAGCAGGGGAAGGACGACCCAGGCGAGCGCGCGGGCTCGCGACGGCCGCGGCGGGCTCCCCTCGGCCGTCACCTGGCGCTCTCCGGATGGCGGGAGTTCTTCATGGGAGACCGGGTCGAGGCTACCCCGCGCATGCGACGGGCGCGACCGGAACGATCGGATCGGGCTCGGTGCGGCGCGCATGTGCGTCGCCTATGCTCGGCCGCGTTCCGCGCGACGGGGTTGGGGGGTCGCATTGGGGCTGCTTCGCACGCTTCGGGACCAGGAGAGCCGCTTCTCCCTGGCGCGCCGCATGCGCTGGCGTCGCTTCGCGTTCTTTCGTGGGCTCGTGGGCCGGCTTCCTGCGCCGCTCTCGATCCTGGACGTCGGAGGCACCCAGGCCTTCTGGGAGACCATGGAGTTCGTCGATCCCAGCCAGGCCCGGATCACCGTCCTGAACCTCGATGCGCCGCCGTCCCGCCACGAAAACCTGAGCACCCGCTCCGGGAATGCCTGCGACCTGTCGATGTTCGAGGACGGGCACTTCGACGTCGTGTTCTCGAACTCGGTGATCGAGCACGTGGGCGACGGCACGGCCCAGCGGGCCATGGCGCGCGAGGTCCGACGCGTGGGCCGGCGCTACTTCGTCCAGACGCCGAACCGGCGGTTTCCCATCGAGCCACACTTCCTGTTTCCCTACTTCCAGTATCTTCCGCTTGCGGCGCAGGCCTGGCTCCTGATGCATCTCGAGCTGTCGTTCGGCGGCCGGATCGGGGAGCGCTCGGTTGCCGAGGCCACGGCGCGAGGCGTGCGGCTGCTGTCCGAGGCCGAGCTCGCCGCCCTGTTTCCCGGGGCGCGCATCCACCGGGAAAAGGTCCTGGGTCTGACCAAATCGTTCACCGCCTACGGGGGCTGGTAGCCGCCGGCGTCGCGCACCGGGCCGGGGGGGCGGCGGCGAGATCCGGAAGCGCCACCATACGGACGCGCGGGTCGCGCTTCAAGCGGCGCACGAAGCGGCGCAGGGTCTCCAGGCGACCGTCCTCGGCGTAGCGTTCGTGGTGGAGCATCACACCGACGCTGGCCAGGCGGGCGGCGCAGGCCTCGAACTCGAGCCAGAGGCGATCGGCGTCCTTGACGAGCTTGCGACCGAGCCGATCCACGGCCTCGTCGACGTCGATGCAGACGCTGATCTCCGTCAGGCGCGTCCCGGGCGGGCTCGCGCCGTGGTAGGAGACATGCCCGCCGAGCAGCGAGACCCGTCCGAGCCACCGCCCGAGGCCGTAGTAGGCGCGCGCCGCCGGGCCGACCCGGACGCCAGCCGAGAGCGTCCGGAAGCCTGTCTCCTCCAGGACCCTCAGGGTGGTCGTGTCGTACTGGTGGCAGGGCGGCGTGAATACGTGCGGATCCAATGCCTCGGCCAGCCCGTCCTCGAGCCGGCGACGTCCTTCGCGGATGTCGGCCCGCTGCTGCTGGTAGGGCCGTCCGGCAGCGAACTCGCTCCAACGCGTTCGCCCGCGCACCTCCTGCCGATGGCGAAGCCCGTGCTGATGGAAATAGACCAGCGGGCCGTGAGCTTGCTTGAGCCGACGCGCGTGGGAGGCGCTCTCGGCGGTGAGCCGCATCGGGACGACCTGGTAGCTACACGCGACCGATTCTTCCAGCAGCAACGCCATCACCGCGCGCAAGGGCTCGCTGAGCGGGCCGACGTCGTCGTCGCGGAAGAAGACCGCGATCTCGTCCGGGCAGCGCTTCATGATCGCGTCCCCATGCAGCGCGCGGAGTCCGTTCGGGGGGGGAAGGGAATTCGCCGGGCGCGAGGCCGTCCACTTCGGACTGCTATGGTAACCGGCCGCCCGGCTCGTCGCCTTCCGCCGAGCCCCGCACGGAGCCACCCATGGGAATCGAAGTGGTCCCCTACACCCCGGATCGGGTGGAGGCGGTCGCCGCGTTCAACCGTCGGCTGGCGCAGGGCGGAAGCCCTTGGGGCTGGTACGAGCAGAGCGAAGACGCGTGGCTTCCGCGGCGGCCGGGCGGCAAGGTGTGGCGCGAGCACTACCTCGCGGTCGAAGATGGGAGCCAGGTGCGGGCGGCCTATGCCCTGAAGCCCCAGGAGTGGTGGCTGCGGGGAGAGCCGGTGGTCGTCACGGATTGGCAGGGGCCCGTCTCCGAAGGCGTGATTTCGCGTCGCTACAACACGCTCGCGCTGCGGATGATGCGCGACATGCTGAATCGACGTCCACTGCTCTACGCCTGGGGCCACGGCGAAGACGAGGCCGAGCTGGCCCGCCTGTTGCGGGCGATGCGCTGGTCGTTCGTTCCGACGCCGTTCTGTCTGAAGATCCTGCGGCCCCAGCGCTTCCTGCGTCGGAACGCCTACCTGCGCGGCTCTCCCCAGAGCCGCCTGGCCCTGGACGTGCTGGCCTTCACGGGGCTCGGCGGGCTCGGCTTGAAGGCGCTGGACGCGGCCCGTTCGATCGGACGGCACCGGCCCCGCGGCGTCGAGATCCGGGTCGTGGAGCGCTTTGGACCCTGGGCCGACGACCTCTGGGAGCGCTGTCGCGGACACTATGCCGTCCTGGGACTGCGCGATCGCGCGACGTTGAACGCCCTCATGCCCGAGGGGGGCTGGCCGGCGGCGATCCGCCTGCGGGTCGCTCGGGCGGGTGCGGACCTCGGCTGGGTTGCGGTGCTCGACAACCGTCTCGAGGGCGATCGCCGCTTCGGCGATCTGCGCGTGGGGACCGTGATGGATGCCCTGGCCGCGCCCGAGGATGCCGCGGACGTGGTGGCCGTCGCCTCCCGGTTTCTCGCCGAGCGGGGGGTCGACCTGCTGTGCTCGAACCAATCCCACCCTCGCTGGATCGACGCCTTCGCGAGTTCCGGCTACCTCGTGCTGCAGGGCCGGCGCCAGCTCGTGCTCTCGCCCGAGCTGCGCAGGCGGCTGGAGCCTCTCGACGAGGCTCGCCGGGGTCTGTACCTCACCAATCTGGACGGCCACGGCCCGCACGGCTTCTAGCGCGGCGCGGAGCGATCGCAGCCGGCCTTCCGGCGAGCGTGGAAGCGGGGGCCCGGCTACGCGATCCGGGGCACGGAGCCCAGCACCGGAAGGTCGCCCGCCGCCTCCATCTGGACCGCCGTCAGCAGCACGGGATCGAAGGCCTCGAGCACGAGCACGAGGGCGCCGGCCAGACCCGCCGACGCCACGATTCCGACGAGCAGGTACTTCCAACGGGCCCGCTCGGGGCGGGTGGGCGGGGTCGCCCAGCTGAGAACCGAGACGCGCTCTCCCGACTGGGTCGCCTCCAGGTTCTCGGCCAGCTCGGCCTCCTGGACCTTGCGCAGGAACTCCAGGTAGGTCTCGCGGAGGACCGACGCCTTCTCGTCGAGCGCGGCGAGCGCCTCCTGGCGCGCCGGCGTGCGGCCGACGCGCGAGTCGAGATCCGCGAGCTCCGCCTCGGTCGCGCGCAGCTGGGATCGCAGCTCGTGGAGCGTGCCCTGCTCGGCGGCCACCAGCGTCGCCGGGGTCGATCCGTCGCCGGCCGACCGGCCACTCCGTTCGGCCTCCACGGCGCGGATCTCGTCGCGCAGCGCCACGACGTCGGGGTGGCGCTCGGTTCGCACGGCCCGCTCGGCCGCCAGCCGCGCCCGCAGCTCCTGGAGCCGTACGTCCGGGTCCGCTCCGCTGCCCGTGGGCGCCTGGGCTGCCAGGGAGGCCATGCGGTTCGCCGATTCGGCGATCTGCAGGGCCAGCGACTGGCGCTGCGCCTGGAGGCGCTCGAGCTTTCCCAGATTCGCCTGGAGCTCGCCGGGCAGCTCGCCGCGGTAGCGTTCCTTGAACCGTGTGATCCGGGCGTTCTGCTCTCGCAGCTCGGCGTCGGCCTTGTCGAGCTCGCGCTTGAGGAACTCGGCCGTGAGCCGTGCCTTGCGTGTGCGGCTCCGGACACTCTCGGCGGGGAGCAGCCCGGCCACCTCGTTGGCGACGCGCGCCGCCGTGGCCGGCTCCGGGTATCGGAAGGACACGCTGAAGATGCGCGCGCTCTCGGCGCGCGGGGCGCGGGCATAGCCCGGATCGGGCGCGATCTCGAGGTCGCTTCGCACCCGGGCGATCAGCTCCGAGCGGGGCACGGCGTCGACCTGGCCGGGATACAGGGCGTACTGGTCGAGCAGCCGGCCCATGCGCTCCTGGGTGAGGACCTGGCCGACCATCTCGTCGATTCGGCGCAAGGGATCCTCCTCCACCGTCGATCGCACGAAGCTCTCGGGAATCTGCTGGCTGCGGATCAGGACCGTGGCCGTGGCGACGAAGGTCGGCTGCATCCGGGCCACCAGCAGCCCGCTCGCGAGCAGGCCCAGCAGCAGGATCGGCAGAGCCCAGACCCAACGGCGCCGGAGCGCACCGAGGGGGTCGCGCACGAAGACCGGCAGGCCGGGGCCACCGAGCTCGCCGTCCTCCGGGTGCGCCGCGCTCATGCCTCGTCCTGCGGGCCCGCGTCCTGCCCGCCGAGGTAGTAGCCGTACTCGGCCCGATGAGCCGCCGCACGGACCTGGTTGAGGAAGCCCCCCAGGAGCTTGTCGCGGGGCAACAGCCCGAGCATGTCCTGGAAGGCCGACCGGGTCGTCTTGCCGACCCGGGCCACCACCAGGCAAGCGTCGAACTCCGGAGCGACGAGGGGCACGTCCGGAACCAGCAGGACCGGCGGCGTGTCCGTCACGACCACGGAGTACTGCTCGCGCAGCTCCGCCAGCACGCGCGGCAGGGCCGGCGTCGAGAGCGCCTCGTGCGCGTGTCGCATCGGCTGGGCCGCGAGGTAGAGGTCCAGGGAGGCGACATCCGTGCGGAGGCGGGCCGATCCCAAGGACGCTTCGCCCCGCAGCACCTGCTCGATCCCGATCTTCGGCGCCACGGCCATGGCCCGGGCGACGCTCGGCCGTCGCAGGTCGAGATCGAGCAGCGCGATGCGCCGCTCCGAGGCCATGGACGCGAGAGCCAGGGCCAGGTTGCATGCGGTGACCGTTTTTCCCTCCTCGCGGAGGCTGCTCGCCACGAGCAGGGTGCGACCGCCGAGGGGCTCGAGCTCGCGCCGGACCCGCACGGCCAGGTGGCGGAAGCGCTCGGCGACGGCACCGGGCCGCTCCATGTGGACCGCGCGCGCCTGCCAGAAGCCCTCGCGTCGCCGCGGGATCGCGACCGGCGCCTGCACCGGTTCCATGGCGGCGGCGCGCGCGACCGCCGGGCTCGGCGGAGCGGCCGCCTTGTCCGCCGACGACGAGCGCGTCGCCGCCTCGCGCTCCGCGCGAGCGCGGCGCAGGGCTTCGGTGATCTCGCCCATCAGCGCTCCCGGGCCTCGTCCTCGGGCGGCTCGAGGGCGCCGGCCATCCGCTGCGCCTTGGCCTCCACCAGGGATGGCGGTACCGGGCGCGTCCCCTTCCCATAGGCCGAGAGCAGGCTGCGATCGGCCAGCAGGTTGATGAGCCGCGGGCAGCCCCGCGAGAACTCGTAGAAGACCTTCTCGGTCCCCGGCGCGAAGATTTGCTCGTAGCGGCCGCCGGCCACCCGGATGCGATGCTCGAGGAACGGTCGGGCCTCCTCGGGAAGCAGGCTCTCGACGTGGTGCTCGAGCGCGATGCGCTGGCGTAGCGGGCGCAGCGCCGGGTTGCGGAGGGTGGTGCGAAGCTCCGGCTGCCCGGTCAGGACGATCTGCAGCAGCTTGTGGGTATCGGTCTCGAGATTGGACAGGAGGCGGACTTCCTCGAGGGAGGCCGCATCGAGGTTCTGGGCCTCGTCGATGATCAGCACGACGTTGCGCCCATCGGCCAGCCGCTCCAGCAGGAACGCATTGAGCGCGATCACGTAGTCCGCCTTGGACTCGAAGCGTCCCTGGACGCCGAGCTCGCGAACGATCAGCTTGAACAGGTCGAGGGCACCCAGCCCGGCGGTGTTCAGCACAAGGGCCGTGTCGGTGTTCCCGGCGAGTCGTTCGAGCGCGGCGCGCAGCAACGTCGTCTTGCCGGCACCGACCTCGCCGGTGAGCAACAGGAAGCCGCGGCGGCTCTCGATGCCGTAACAGAGGGCCCCGAGGCCTTCCTCGTGGGTCTCCGACAGCCACAGGAAGCGCGGATCGGGAGTGAGCGAGAACGCCGACTCCCGCAGCCCGAAGAACGCCTCGTACATCGCGAACAGATTACCTCAGGTCCACGGCCGGCTCCCCCGGGGGCAAGCTCTCGACCGTCCTACCGTGAGAGTCCCTTCGAGGCCCGTGCGTGACGATCGCGCCCGATCCCGCCAGCGGCCCACGAGCGACCGGGCGCGCGGATACCCGAGCTTCTTGGGGCGGCTGACGCCACGGATGCCGATCGTCCGCACACGGGTTGCCCGGTCGGCCCAGGCGCCGACTGCCGTCGCGGTCGCGACGGCCGGCCGAGCCATCCGCCCGGGCGGCCGCCGGCGCCGTCTCCGTCCGTGCCCGGCGCCGAAAAAAACCCTGCAACCTCGCTGCGCGAAGAGTCCACCTACTCCATGGAACCCGGTGATTCGCGTCACGGACGCCGGATCCCTCGAGCCGGTATCCCACCGGTGGTCCAAGCGGAGCGGAACACGTTGCCCTCGATCCTGAAGACTCACGCCCCCCTGTTCCACAGCCTGACGCTCTGCATCGACATCCTGCTGTCGGTCGTGCTGTTCGTCGGGTTCACGGCCCTCTACGCCGGAATGCCCGAGGCCCACGACGGCCTGCTCCGGCTGGTCGGGCTGGGTCTCGTTTCCTGCTTCGCCTGGCCCCTGATGCTGGATCGCTTCCAGCTCTACGACTCCCAGCGGCGGCGGACGCTGCTCGCGATCGCAGGCCGGCTCGCGCTCAGCGCCGTCGGCGTCACGGTGCTGACCCTGGCGGCCTGGCGCCTGCTCGCGCCTCCCGCGCCCCCGATGCTGCCCGTGGCCTGCGGAGCCGCCCAGCTCGTCACACTGGGCAGCTTGCGCCTGCTCGTCTGGGGAGCCCTGCGCCTGGCGCGGCGCCACGGACGCAACTTCCGCAGCGTGCTGATCTTCGGCACCGGTTCGCGCGCGGCACAGGTGGGGCTCGAGATCGGACGCCACCCCGGCTGGGGCCTGCGCGTGCTGGGCTACGTCGACGACCGGGACACGCCGGTCGATGATCGGATTCCCGTGGAGCGGGTCCACAAGCTCTGGGAGCTCGAGGAGCTGCTGCGCAGCCACGTGGTGGACGAGGCGCTGCTGGCCTGCCCGCGGAGCATGCTGGCGACCCTGGCACCGGCCGTGTCGATCCTGTCCGAGGCCGGCGTTCCGGTGACCTTGCTTTCGGATCTCTTCGGCGACCTGATGCCACCGCCGCGCGTGACGCAGTTCGGCGCTCTCCCGGCCCTGTCGTTCGCCCCCGTCCACCACGGCAAGCTCGCGCTCGCCCTGAAGCGGGTCGCCGACCTCGTGGGCGCGGGCCTCTTGCTCGTGCTGGCGGCGCCGATCCTGGCGGTCGCCAGCGTGGCGATCCGGCTGACGTCGCCCGGGCCGGTCCTGTTCCGACAGATCCGGAGCGGCCTGAACGGTCACCGGTTCGAGATGCTCAAGCTTCGTACGATGCACCTGGACGCCGAGCGGCGGAAGGCGGACCTCCTCGAGCTGAACGAGATGGACGGGCCGGTCTTCAAGATCGCCGACGATCCGCGCGCCACGGCCGTGGGCCGCTTCCTGCGCCGCTTCAGCATCGACGAGCTGCCTCAGCTCTGGAACGTTCTGTGCGGCGACATGAGTCTCGTCGGGCCGCGGCCACCGCTGCCCTGCGAGGTCTCGCAGTACCGCAATCGCGATCGGCGGCGCCTGTCCATGCGGCCCGGGCTCACCTGCTCGTGGCAGGTGGGGGGGCGCAACAGGATCGGCTTCGAAGACTGGGTCCGGATGGATCTCGAGTACATCGACCGCTGGTCCCTCGCGCACGATTTCCGGATCCTCGCGCGGACTCCGAGCGCGGTGTTCCGCGCCAAGGGCGCGAGCTGAGGCACCCGCCGAGGCGCCCGCCGCGGTGCGAGCTCACAAGACGATGGTCTCTGCCGAGAGCGGCGATTCGCCGGCTGCGTTGTACACGGTGGCCTTGAATTCGCCGGGAAGGCCGAAGCGGATCACCCAGAGCGCGAGCTGAGGCGCGGCTCCGCTCCGGTCGACGTCGGCCGACAAGGTGATGCCGGACGAAGCTCCGCTCGGTTCCAGGAGCTCGTACTCGATGAGCTCCTGGCCGTTCTCGATTCGCCGACTCCCCAGGCGGATCTCGGAGATCGGCTGGAAGACCTGGGTCGCTTCCGAGAGCCGCCAGAGCCAGATGCCCTGGATCTCGGCCTCGTCGAAGGACGGCAGCTGGATCCGCAACACCTTCACCTCTCCGGGGGCCTGTCCCGGCGGGAGCGAGTGGGGATCGACGGCGCCGCAGCCCGAGCCCGCCGAAACGAGCGCGAGCGCGAGCAGCACCGCCGGGGTGGCAACGCGGTGTGCGGTAGACATGTCGAGCGGACCCTCCGAGAGTCCGTTCGACGCGCCGACGGGCCGCTCGTGTAAAGGCGATCACGAACGTTCGAGATTCCCGGCTCGAGAGAGGCCGGGCCGGGATCCGGCCGCTCCGGGGACCGGATTCAGCCGGTCCGCGCGGGCTGCTCGGCGGGCCAGTGGGTGTCGAGCAGGGCGTCGAGGCGACGGGCGAAGCCCATCAGCCGGCTGCGCACGACGGTCGGGTCTTCGTCGCCGAGGGGGCTGCTCAGGCGCACCAGGGCGCCGTCGGAGCGATCGTGGCGCAGGCGCCCGAGGAACCGATCCCACGCCTGGTCCGCGCCCCCGAGCAGCCCGGTGCTGCGAAACGAGCGGTACCAGAACTGGACCAGCGAGCGCTCGCCGCCCTGGTGGACCTCGAGCTCGTTCACACGGAGTCCGCGGTCGGGGTCCACCAGCAGGGTCCGATGCGCATCGATCTGCCAGCCCGCGCTCGGGTAGCAGACCCACGGCGTGTGCTCGGGCCGCCCGCCCCGCTCCGTGCCGTAGTAGCCGACATAGACGGCGATGCGCGGCCCCAGCGGGTGGTGATACACGCGCTGTAGATTGAAGTCGGCCCGCAGGATCGATTCGACCGTCGACTCGAGCGGCACGTCCTCGGCCCGCCAGCCGGCGATCTCGCGCGGGAAGGCCTCGAGCGGGCGCGGATCGATCACCAGAGGATCGCGCAGCGCCAGGGACCAGGCGAGAGCGCCCACCCCAAGCAGGACGCCCCCGAGCAGCAGCGTCTGCCGGCGTCGTCCGGGATCCAGCGGGGTCTCGCTCAAGGTGTCCGCGACGATAGCGGCTCGTGGCTCGCGCCCGAGGCGCTGTCCGCGCCGGGCGGCGTGCGTCGGCCCTCGCCCCGGAGCCCGAGCAGGCCCATGAGCGCCACGCTGGCCCAGGGCGCAACGTCCAGGGCTGGCCGGACGCTGGCGCCGGCGCCGACCGCGAGCGCGGCCAGGGCGATGGCCAGGGTCTGGACGGAGCCGGCAAGCAAGATGCAGGGCACGAAGCGCAGAGCGGTTCCCGGCAGGGACCAGCCGCGTCGGAGGCCGCCGTACCACACGAGACCGGTCAGCAGCGCCAGCACCGGGAGGCCCCCATCGGCGTCGAGCAGGGGCAGCCGTGCGCCCGCGATCTCCACGACCACCCCGCCACGGTCGAGCTCCACCACGGCGGAGCGGCCGACCCGCTGCAGCAGGGCGACGGCGGCGTGGGCCCAGACCGCCACCGGTCCCGGGCTCCCCCATGACACCAAGGCGCTCGGGACCGGCACCAACCAGAGGAGCAGGGCCGCGCGGCGCGGAGTCGGTCGCCCCTCGATCCAGGCCAGGCCCAAGGCCCCGAGCGCGAGGGCGAAGCGTGCCGCGCGGGTCAACCCCCCGCCCACGAGCAGGAGCTCGGCGGCGAGGGCCAGCCCGAGGAGCGTCGAGCCGAGGCCGGACCGCGTCGTTCCGCGCGGCCCTCGGTGAAGCTCGAGCGAGAACAGCGGCAGGAACACGAGGCAATAGCCAGCCCAGGGATGCTGGGCGACGTGTTCCAGCAGGTCGATCAGGACCGGGGAGAAGGCGGCTGCGAGAAGCAACCACGGGAGTGCCGAAGGCGGCGCCCCCCGCGCCGAAGCCGGAGGGCGGAGGGGAGGCTCGGAGGGCATCGTTCGGGCTGGATAGCCGTTTGCGCGTCGCCCGCGCAACGAGGCCGGCCCGGGCCGAGGCGACTCTCGACTGGCTGCTCCTGGTCGGGCTCTGCCTCGCCTTCGCGCCGGCCTTCCTTTCGATGTCCAGGGTCTGGGGCGCGGTCGACTACCAGGCGCACGGGTATCTGATCGCCCCGGTGGCCGCGGCGATGGCCTGGAGCCGCCGGGGCGCGCTCGCCCGGGCCGGGCGTCTACCGCACGCCGGGGGCGCGCTGCTGTGGCTCGTGGCGATGGCGGCGTATGCGGTCGGCCTCCTGGCGGGTCTCACCGCGCTGCAAGGCGTGGCGTTTCCCGTGGCGCTCGCGGGTCTGCTGGCCTGGCGCCGCGGGTTCTCTGCGGCCTCGGCCCTCGGGTTTCCGCTGGCCTATCTGCTCTTCCTGGTGCCGGTCCCGCCCCAGTGGCTCGCTCCCCTGGTGACCGGGCTCCAGAGCCTCGTCATCGGTGTGGCGATCGCGCTGCTCCAGGTCCTCCACGTTCCGGCCCTGCGAGAGGGCAACGTGCTGCTCCTGCCCGAGGGCTCCCTGTTCGTGGCCGAGGCCTGCAGCGGGATCACGTCGATCGTGACGCTGCTGCCGCTGGCGGGGCTGCTGCTCTTCCTCACGCCGGGAGCCCGGTGCCGAGGCGTCTGGCTGCTGCTCGCGGTGTTCCCGATCGCCACCTTCTGGAACCTGGTGCGGGTCCTCTGCACCGTGGCCGCCGTACGCTCGCTCGGGGTCGCGAAGGCCACCACGGGCTCGCTCCACGACGCGGCCGGGATGCTGACGTTCGTGATGGGCTGCCTGACGCTCGTGGCCCTCGGCGCCCGGCTCCCCGGGCGGGCCGCTCCCGCGGGTCGCACGGGGACGTGATCGCGATCACCGCCAGGCGAGGGATTTCGTGCAACCTTTCGGCTGCAATCGCCACTTACTACTGATGGGCGGACCGCCCTGGCAAGCGGGCCCGCATCCGACGCTCCCGGAGGCTCCCATGTTGCGCGCTGCTCTCGTCGCTCTCGCTGCCGTCCTGGCATTCGCCGCTCGCCCGGCGTCGGCGGTCCCGGTGACCGCCGTCCTGGCCGGTAACGACGGCAATTTCGGATTCTCCGTGGTCCACAGCTCCAGCGGCGGTAGCGACGGCCAGGCGGGGACGATCCTCGGCGACGTCTTGCTCGGTGGCGCCGGGGGCGACTGGAGCGTGCTCGGGGACCTGGGGACCCTCGACGTCGAGCTGCTCGTGGACGTCGGTGGGAGCGTCTCGAGCTACGACGCCCTCGGCGGCTTCAGCGTCTCGGCCCTCGGCGAGTTCGCCAGCCAGGCGGACGTGATGCTCGGCTCCCTGGCGTTTTCGCTTACGTCGGGGGCGGACGAGGTGGGGATCGACGGGCTGACCTTCTACTTCGAGAACCGCAACTACTCGAGCGCGGGCGATCCGCCGAACGGCATCCAGCTCGATCCGAGCGGCGACGTCCTC
>Ga0114931_10005373_pt1 | contig 15819 bp, 19 predicted proteins | sample 2SBtaG_FD_89579 | JGI IMG/M metagenome (GOLD analysis project Ga0114931, IMG submission 89579) | Deep subsurface microbial communities from Kolumbo volcano to uncover new lineages of life (NeLLi) - 2SBTROV14_V59a metaG | ecosystem: Environmental > Aquatic > Marine > Volcanic | place: Kolumbo...
CGGTCGCCGACCACGCGGGGCTCGACGTGCGCTACGCGGTCTACGGCAGCTTTCCCGAGATGATGGCTGGGCTCGATCGCGGCGAGATCGCTGTGATCCCCAACTTCGGGATCACCGCGGAGCGCCGCGAGCACGTGTTGTTCACGCGGCCCGTCGAGACCTTCGACATCGTGCTCGTGGTGCGGCAGGGCAGCTTCGACCTGCGCGGCCTGCAGGATCTGAACGGGCGGCGGGTCGCGGTGGTCCGCAGCAACGCGGGGACGGCGATCGTCCACGCAACCCCGGACGTGCGGGCCATGACCTACGACGACGTGCGCAGCGCCTTCTACGACCTGCTGGCCGGGCGGGTGGACGGGCTCGTCTACCCGGAGCCCGTGGTGCTCTCCCTCGCACACCAGGCGGGGCTCGAAGACCGGGTGCGCATCGCCGGGCCGCCGCTCGCGGAGATCCGTCGCGCGATGGCGGTCCGTCGCGGCGAGGCCGCCCTGCGCGACCGCCTCGACGAGGCCCTCGGCACCCTGATGGCGACCGGCGAGTACGAGCGGATCTACGGCCGGTGGCACGCGCATGGTGACGGGTGGTGGACGGTCAAGCGGGTGACGCTGGCGGCCGGCCTGCTCCTCGTGCTCTTGGTGCTCGGCGTGCTCACCTGGCGCGTGGCGATGCAGCGGCGGCTGCTGCTCGAGGCACGCGGGCGGCTGGAGGCCGAGGCGGCCCAGCGCCGCGCCGAGACGGCCCTGCGTGCGCAGGAGGCGGAGCTGCGCCAGGCCCAGAAGATGGAGGCAGTCGGGCGCCTCGCGGGGGGCGTCGCCCACGATTTCAACAACCTGCTCACGGTGATCCTCGCCAACGGCGAGCGCCTGTCCGACCGCGCCGGCCCCGAAGCGTTCCAGGCACAGGAGATCGTGGAGGCCGCTCGCCGCGCGGCGGATCTGACCCAGCAACTCCTCGCCTTCTCGCGCAAGCAGGTGCTTCACCCGGTGGTGCTCGACCCCGCCGAGGTGGTCACGGACCTCGAGCGACTGCTGCGCCGTCTGCTCGGAGAGAACATCCGGCTCCAGGTCGTCGCGCCGCTGGGTCGGTGGGCGGTCCGGGTCGACCGGAGCCAGCTCGAGCAGGTGCTGATGAACCTGGTGGTCAACTCTCGGGACGCGATGCCCGGCGGAGGCACCCTCGTGATTCGGATCACGTCCGAGCGGGTGAGCTCGGAGCGGGGCGTGCCCCTCGCCACCGAGCCGGGAGAACACGTCGTGCTCGAGGTGGTCGACACGGGCGAGGGGATGTCCCCGGAGACCGTCTCCCACGTGTTCGAGCCCTTCTACACCACCAAGGAAGCCGGTCGGGGCACGGGCCTGGGCCTGGCCACGGTCCACGGCATCATCCAACAGAGCGGTGGGTGGATGGAGGTGCGCAGCGCGCCAGGCGCTGGCGCCACCTTCCGGATCGGGCTGCCCCGGGTCGGGGTGGCCAAGCCGGCCAAGCCGGCCGTGCGTCCCACGGTGCTGCGTGCCGGCGAGGGCACGATCCTCGTGGTGGAGGACGAGACGCCGGTCCGCCGTCTGCTCGTGCGCACGCTGGTCGAGGCGGGCTACGGCGTGGTCGCGGCGACCGACGGGGAGGAAGCGCTCGATCTGGCGCTGGCGCAACGGCCCGATCTGGTCGTGACCGATGTGGTGATGCCGGGCCTCGGCGGGCCGGGGCTCGTGCGGCGTCTCGCCGAGCGCGGCTGCGACGCCCCGGTGCTGTACCTGTCCGGCTACTCCGACGAGCCCCTCGCCGCCGAGCTGGAGCACCCGCGGCGAGCCTTCCTGGCCAAGCCCTTCACTCCGGCCACGCTGCTCCGGGAGGTCCAGGCGCTGGCCCACCGGGAGCGGCCGCGCATCACGGGCACGTGACCGGCCTCACCTCGTACACGAGTGGCCCGCCGGTGACGCCCGACGCGGTCACCCGGTAGGTGCTGCCGGGCTCCGGGGTCCAGCCGGACGGCGTCCACGCGACGGCGGGCTGGGCGTAGCCCTCGTCCAGCCGCTGCACGCGCACCGGGAGCAGCGCGCCGTCGCCCACCCGGCGCACCGAGATCCCGGCGTCGGCGAGCCCGCCGAGGTCGCCTTGGAGCGTCCAGGTCCACCGCGCCACCTGCACCGGGACCACGCCGGGGTTGGGCATCGCGGTCCACGCGGGGTGCGGCCCGCCGCCGCTGGTGCCGAAGATCCGCACGCAGGCGGCGGTGCCGTACTGCCCACCGGTCTGCCAGAAGCCGATGCCGACCGGGCCGAGCGGTGGGTTCATGAGCCACCGCCGGTGGCCCATGGTCGTCTCGTTGCCCGCGTCGACCATGAACTGGTCCAGGGCGGCGGCCGGCCCGCTCGGACCCCACGCGATGTTGCTCTGCGCGGCCGTCGTGGCACCCTCGGACGTGTAGCACTTCGAGGAGGCCGGCGGGTCGTGGGGGCTGCCGCCGTCGAACGGCCACCACGCCTCGAGGTTCGCACAGGCCTGTGCATCCGCGTCCAGGGCGTCGTCGTCGGTGGTCGGCCCGAGGCCCGCGAGCCAGCGGAACAGGTCGATCCGCGCCAGCGCGTCGTCGATCCCCGCCGCGCTCAGGGTGCCCGGGTCGCAGTCGGCGCCGCTCGCGTCCAGGGGCGCCTCGTCGGTGATCGCGTGGCCCGCCTGCCACCGGGCGCACACCTCGTCGGCGGTTCGGGCATACAGCCCGGTGTCGCCGACGTCGGCGGTGTCGAGCCAGCCCGTGTCGGTCGCGCTCGTGTCGGTGGCGGTGTCGCCGCGGTCCGTGTCCTGCGTGGACGCGGCGCCGAAGGGCAGGCACGCCGCGAGGCCGAGGGCGGCGAGGATCGGCAGGTCGCGGAGGCTCGGCACGGGGTGCGCTCCCAGGGGCGTCTCCCCCAGCATGCCACGCCGCGGGGCGGGCCGGAGGTACCATGGCGGCGGAGGGCTCGCGGTGCACGAGAACGAAGGTCGTGGCTGGCTCGATTCTCGGCGACTGACGGTCTCCCCGCGCGTCTAAATGGCGGCCTACGCCGTCCTGGTGATCGACTGGCTGATCCTGTTCCACGGCCTGATCGACCGCGCTGGCAACCCGCTGGGGGCCGACTTCGTGACCTTCTTCGCGGCGGCGCGCCTCGCGGCGGCCGGCCACCCGGCCCAGGTCTACGACGTGGCCGCCCTGCACGGGGTGGAGCGGGCGGCGGTCGCGCCCTCCGTGGCGCCCTACGCCTGGCACTACCCGCCGACCTTCCTCCTCGCGGTGACCCCGCTTGCCGCGCTGCCCTACCTGCTCGCGGTGCTGTGTTGGACCGCCCTGGGCCTGCTCGCCTACTACGCCTGGGTGCGGCGCGCGGACGGACGCCCGATCGTCACCGGCCTCGCCCTCGGGTTTCCCGGACGGTTCCTGTGCGTCGCGCAGGGGCAGAACGGCGTACTGAGCCTGCTGCTGCTCTCGGGGTTGTGGCTCGTGCCGGCCCGTCCGCTCCTCGCCGGTGCGGTGCTGGGTCTGCTCACCTACAAGCCACAGCTCGTGCCGATCGTGGTCGTCACGCTCCTCACGGGGAGGCGGTGGCGCGCGCTGGCCGGGATGGGGGCGAGCGCAGGCGCGTGGGTCGGCCTCACGCTGCGGGGGCGCTCCGGCTGCTCGGGGCCGGCGTGGAGGTCACCTGGGTGGCTCAGGGGGCCCTCGCCCTGGCGACCGTCGTCGCGGTCGGCTGGATGGCGTGGCGTCGCGCGCCCTGGCCGCTCGTCGCGGCGGCTACCGTCGTCGGCGCGCTCCTCGCGACGCCCTTCGCCTTCGAGTACGACCAGGTCGTGCTCGCGCTGCCGCTGCTGGCGCTCGGCCAGTGGGCGGAGGCGAGAGGATGGCGGCCGGGCGAGCAGCTCGTGCTCGTGCTCGGGTGGTTGGCGCCGGCCCTCACCGACATCACGGGCGCCCTGGCCGGCGCGCAGGTGGGGCCGCTCCTGCACGCGGCGCTGCTCTACGCGCTGCTCCGGCGCGGTCGGGACCGGTCAGTTCGACCAGCGCCAGGGGTTGGTGGCGGCACCGCCGAAGGGCAGGCCCGGGCTGGCCACTCGGGTCGCGCGGCCGGTGTGCGGGTCGATGGTGTAGATGTCGCCCTCGTGGCTGAAGCCGAACAGCTTGTCCTGGGCCCAGCCGACGCCGAACAGGGCGCCGACGCCCGTGGGCCGGGTGCTCATCACGTCGGTGCCGTCCAGCACGACGAGACTGCTGTCACCGGTCTGCTGGGAGGGCTCGCCCATCGCGCAGTACAGGTAGCCGTCGGGAAGGCTGACCATGTCGCCAGAAAAGGCCCAGGCCGGCACGTCAGTGGGCCAGGAGAGCGCGCCGGTGGTCGTGTCGACCCGCCACATGGTCGAGTCGCCGCCCGCGATCAGCGTGCCGTCGGCGAGGAAGGACAGGGCGACGGTGAAGTCGCCGTCGTGGCGGGCCAGCGGCGTGAGGCGAACCGTCTGCGGGTCGACCTCGAAGGTCTGCCAGGTGCTCACCGCGAACATGCGCCCCTCGCCGTCCACGGCGAGGTCGGTGATCGAGGGCGGGTCGCTGCCGTCGCGGAGGCTGAAGCGGCCGATCTCGGTGAGCGCGTAGGTGCTCGGGTCGACCGCGTACAGGGTGGTGCCGGTCTGGGCGTACAGGAACTCGGTCGCGCCGCCGGGAGGAGCCGTGTCCTCGGGGGGCGCGGTGTCCTGGGCGATGGCAGTGTCGTCCGGACCGGTGGCCGGGTCCTGAGTGGGATTCAGGTCGTACTGCGTGCAACCGGCCAGAAACGCGAGCGCGAGCAGCACCAAAGACCTCCCTCCCGCCTGCCGAAGCGCCAGCGAGGGGCCGATATAGCATGTGCCACGGCGGCCTGCTCGGCTCTCAGCGCTGGTAGGCCTCGATGGCCGGCAGGCGCTCGGCCAGGAGTGCGTCCATTCCGTGGTCGTGGGAGAGTGGCCGGGTGTCGAGCGCGCCGGCGACCAGCACGAGCAGGATGCTCTGCCCCTTGCGCGCGATGCAGCTGATCCCTCGCTCGTTGCCGGCGGCGACCATCGCGATGCACTGATGATCGTCGCCCCAGGCGAGGGCGTCGGGGCGGTCCTCGGCGGACACGGTCCGGCTCGCGGCGGTACCGACCGACAGGGAGACCTTCATCGCCGAGTAGTCGAGGCTCGCCGCGCTGGCGTCCTTGGCCACGAGCACGTGGGTCTCCACGAGGAGCGTCGGCTGCTGGCCGTCCGGCGTCTTGTACCGGTAGGTGTTCTCGATGCCGCCGTTGGTCAGCCGCCGCTTGCTGTAGGTGCCGAGCGCCGGGTCGACCTTCAGGCTCGGGTACTGGGTGACCACGTCCACGACGTCGAGCAGGATCGCGCGGTCGCGGGGCTGCACCTTCAGGTCGTGGGTGAGCAGCCCGCCGCAGGCGAGCAGGAAGACCACCAGAGTCCCGAGGAAAAACCGTCGCATTACGGGCGCGACTAGCGCGCCCGGGCCCGGTCCGCAATCAGGTCGTGTACTCGGCGTGACCTTGCACCATCTTGACAGACCACTTGGGTTGACTGCCCGCCGGTCGGTCCGGCGTGGTCGGGTTGGTGGTGATGGAGAGGTTGTAGAAGGTCGCCGCTTTTTTTGAGGATGTCCCCTCTCTTGTCGGAGGATGTTGTTCTCCCGCCGGAGCTGCCGCAGCTCCTCTCGCTCTGCAGCGGTGAGCGCGCCCGAGAGGGCGGCCACCTTCGCCTTCTGCACCCACTTCGAGAGCAGGCTCTGGGAGATGCCGAGGTCGCGAGCGACCTGGCTCTGGCTCACGCCGCCCTCGACGACCAGGGCGACGGCCTCTGCGCGGAACTCCGGGGTGTACGTGCGTCTCTTCTTCTTGACCAGCTCCCGCCTCACCTCCGCGAGAGGAGCTACCTCCTCGCCTCGTCGAGCACCGCGTGGAGCGAGGCGTCGTCGGGCGACTCGGACTTCAGCTCCTCGACGACCTGGTCGATGATTCCCGCCTGCCGCGCGTAGCGCAGGCCGGCCCGCCAGGCGTCCACGGCCTGTTCGCGCGGAACGCTCGGGTTGCGGATGCGGGTGGCGATGAACTTGGCGATCTGGGTGATTTCCGGCTCGTCCTGGCGCATCGGAGCTCCCGTGCTTGGCATGTCAAGAGTATGCCTGAAGTATTCTATCAAGAAAGTCACGGGCCGTGCGCGAAATCCAGCGGGTGTATCGTCTCCGTCCGATGCCCGACGTCTCGCCGGCCGCCGGTCGGGCCAAGCGGGCTGCCGAGAACATGAAGGAGAACATGGGGCTATTCGTGCCCCTGTTGCTCGCTGCGGTCGTGGGGCACGGCGACGCGAAGCTGCTCGTAGCGGGCGCGTGGACCTTCTTCGTCGCGCGGGTGGTCTACCTCGTGGGCGCCCAGTACCTCCGAACCCTCGTGTGGTGCGTGGGGATCTTCGGGATGGGCCTGCTCATCGCCTCGCTCGCCGGGGCCTGAGGGTCAGGTCGTCGCGGCGGCCTTGGCTTCTTGCCAGCGGTCGAGCTTCTCGCGCGCTTGGTTGCGCCTCGGGTCGGTCTTCTCGGCGTGATTGGGCTGCAGGCAGGTCAGCTCCACGACGTAGCCGTTGGGGTCGCGGAAGTAGATCGAGTGGATGAAGTCGTGGTCGGCCACGCCGCGCACCTCGCGCCCCTCGGAGCGGCCCTGCTCGAGCATCTTCATCATGTCGGGCTCCGAGACCTCGACCGCGATGTGCATGTCGTAGTCGTGCTGCTCCTTGAACTCGAAGGGCGAGTCCGGGACCTCGAAGAAGGCGAGGTAGGAGCCGTCGTCCATCTCGTAGAAGGTGTGCAGCGCGCTCACCCTGCGGCCGGTCTTCGTCTCGCCGATCTCCAGGGTCGTGGCCAGGGGGAGGCCGAGGAAGTCCTCGTAGAACCGGCGGGTCTCCTCGGAATCCCGGCAGCGATAGGCGTTGTGGTGCAGGCCCTTGATCATCGCGGACTCCTGATTGCTTCGACGTCGAAACGTAACCACCCCAACCCGGGCGGCCACGGTGGCGGTCGGTCAATCTCGGCGGGGTAGATGTTCTCGCCGCCGGACTTGATCAGGTACTTGACCCGGTCGACGAAGTCGAGCGTCCCGTCGGGGTTCCGCACGAAGACGTCGCCCATGTGGAACCACCCGCCGCGGAAGTCCTCGGCGTTCACCTCGGGGGCGCGCCAGTAGCCGCTGAACAGGGTGGGCCCGCGCATGCACAGCTCCCCGGGCTCCCCGTCCGGGACGTCGCGGTCCTCCGCGTCGACCAGACGCCCGCGTCGACCAGACGCACCTCGCACAAGGGGCTCTAGTCCTTGGACAGCCGCTCGGGAGCGACGCCCATCGCCCGCGAAACCGCTCGGCCTCTCGCGGTAGAATCGAGTCTGGAGGCCGCCGATGGGACAAAGTACGCTCGCGCCCGGCGGGACTGCGAAGCTCCTCCCGCCCCAGCAGGGCATCGCCCGCCTCGAGGAGGCCCTCGCCGGTGGAGATCCCGCCGAGGTGGTGACCGCCTTTGATGCGCTCGCGCGCACCGCGCCCGACGCACTCCAGGAACGGGGCGATCTGTTGGAGCAGGTGGCGGCCATGACCCACGCGCAGCTCGCCGACATCGGTGCGGCGCTGCAGGGGCTCCGGGCCTACGCGACGGGGCGTCGCGAGGCGAGCGAGCGCGAGGCGTCGGAGCGTCGCGACCTCGCGCGTGCGGTCGCCGCCTTCGAGAGCGACGCCGCCGAGGTGCGCACTCGCGGCGAGGAGCTGCTCGCGCGCGCCGAGGGGCTGGGGGAGCCCGAGCTGGCCCGGGTCGTCGTCGAGCACCTCCGGGGGCCGGCCGCGCTCCACGGCAACTGGCGGCGCGTGCTCGACCTCCAGCGCCGGCTCGCCCATGTCGCGGCCGAACGGGGAGAGGTTCGTGCCATGCTCCGGGCTCGGTGCGACGAGGCGCTCGCCCTGTCGCAGCTCGGGGAGCACGCCGAGGCGCGCGAGGTGGCGGAGGCCACCGTCGTCCGGGCCGCCCTCGACGCCTACGACCTCGTCCCCCGCGCCGCCCTCTCGCTCGGACGCGTCCTCGAGGAGGCCGGCGAGCCGGGGCGGGCGCGCGAGGCCTACGCGGGTCTCCTGGAGCGGCTGGACGGCGACGCCGAGGCGGAGGTGGCCTGGGCCCTCGCGGCGGCCGGCATCGCGCGCACCCTCGTCGACGTCCCCGCGGAGACGGAGCGTCGTCGCCGCCTGCTCGAGGTCGCGCGGAGCATCGCCACCCGCCACGAGGACGCCGACCTGTACCGCGAGGCGCTCCTCGGCTGCGCTCAGGTCGCCGCCGAGGAAGGTGACCTGGCAAAAGCCGTGCGCCTCGCCGTCGACGGCCGGATCCACACCTCGGCCCTGGGAGGACATGCCATGGCGGCACCCTTCGACGGGTTCCTGGCCGAGCTGGACGAGCTGTACGGGCGAGCCCCGGTGCAGGAGGCCTTCGAGGACGCACTGCACGGCGTGTAGGCGGGCCGGCTCCCGACCCGCCCACCCCAGGATGGTGGCGCAACGCCGCGGATCGAGGCGCATGGAACGCCGCGGTTGTGCTGCTCATCCGGATCGGCGATCCCGCGGGCGCGAAGGGGTCCGAGGGCGGGGACGCCGTGCAGATCGGCCAGCGCAAGGCCTACGGCGGCCAGGGCGATTTCGTCGGCGCGAGCGACGACCTGCGCCTGTACCCGGCGGCGCTCACGGATGCCGACGTGGGGGCCGCTTCGCAGTGCGACCGGCTCACCGGCCGGTGCGGCGTGTGCCAGGTGCCGCCGAGCACTACCGTCGATCGGCAGGAGGACGTCGCCTCGAGGGTCACGGAGCTCGACGACGACTTCGGGGTTCCCTCGGCGACACCGTCTCCCACATCCCCGCCGAGCGCCACCCCATCGACCAGGTGATGCCGCTGATCCTCGACTTCGCGGAAGGCCTGCCCTCGGGCGACACCTTCTGGCACAGCCCAGTGGGCGGCGACTTCAGTTTCCAGGCGCCGCCGCCGCTCCCGCAGGCCCCCTTCTGACCTGCGGAGCTACAGGCCGAGGGCCTTCACCGCGGTTCGATAGGCGTCGGGACGCACGTAGATCACGCAGCCGTAGCGGCCCTGGCCGCCGGCGACGCCGCTCGACGCGTAGACGTCCACGCCCGCCTCGGCGAGCTCCGCGTGGACCTCGGCCAGGGCGCCCAGCTCGTTGTCGCCGGTGACGAGCAGCGCGGGGTGCGGGCCGTCGAGCTGGATCTCCGCCCGCTTCGCGACCTGCTCGAGTAGCGCGTCCTCGGAGGGAAACAGCGTGAGTTGCGTGTGCATCGGCCCCAGGGGTAGCGCGGCGAAGGCGAGGAGGTCCACCCCCTGCTCGGCCAGGAGCGACAGGATCTGGTACCCGGCGCTCGGCTCGTCCGCGACGGTGAAGTAGTAGTAGGACGCGGTGCGGATCTCGTAGGCCATGATCCCTCCGCTGGGATTCTAGCAGCCCTCGGGAGATGTCTCCCGTCGCCCGCTGGACGGACTCGTGCCGAGGACGACGCGCCTCGACAGTCAGTTGCTTCAGCAAGCTCGTTCCTCGGCAACGCCAAGATCCCCCACGGCTCGTCACCCTCGCCCCGATCCGCCTCAGCGTGGTCGGTCCGATTTCTCCCGAGGGCTGCTAGCGCTCGATCACGGCGGTGAAAGCGGACTTCGGTCGTGGGCCCGCGGACCGATATCGCCGGATCCAAAGACAACGCCGCGGTGAAGACCCCTGCCAGACTCTCCACCGCGGCGCCACGCTCGCTTTCTCGATCTCAAGCTAAACGGGCCCACTCCCACCGAAAACGAAAGAAGATTTTTTTCGGGTGAATTCATCGGCTGAGCACCCGGTCGCCGGGCTGGGTCGCGCGAGGCCCACCCCCGCGTGCTCGGAGTTTGCGCCAACGCGCCGCGCCGTCCTCGTGGGCGTCCCCGTGAGCCCGGGAGGCGTCCTCGCCCAGGTTCGGCCTCCGAGGCGGGACACGCGGAGACCGCTCCGGTCGCCCTTGCAGTCTCGATCCGCCTTGGAGGAGACTCTGCAAGCGAAGGGTCGACAGGCAGGAGACAGCCTCCACACGGGGGCAGGGCAGGGGGAAGCGGCGTGCCGATGGTACCGGGCATGACGAATCGCGGAGAGGCTGGCGGACACGTCGGTCCTCGTGGGCGTTCGTGCTCGAGCCGCGTTTGTCGTCCGGCAGGGCCCCTCGCGTCGCGCGGACGATCCGCGCCTGCCAGAACGCTCCGTGCTCCGTCTCTCTCGAGGAAGATCATGAACCGATTCGCGCTCCTGACCATGGCGCTGGTGTTCTCCGCTTGCCAGCCGATCGCTCCGACTCGGCTCGAGGACGTCCAGATTCCGCCGGACTTCCACTTCGAGACCACGCGGGGAACCGTGCTGGAGATCGACATCGGGCCGCAGGCGCGGGCCGACGCCTCCACCGTGCGGATCGAGGTCTACAAGCCCGACGGCGGCATGATCTACCGGGGCACGGCCTCGGCCGCCTCGGACTGGAAGACGACGGTTCGGGCGCAGGTGGCGAAGTACGTCGACCACCTGCAGGTCAAGGTCGTCCGCGGCGACTGGGAAGACGTCCAGGACATCGACCTCCCCGAGGACGGTCGCGCGGTGCTTCAGGAGAGCTGATAGGGCTACCGCTCCGGTCCGGACGGTCGGTCCCTCGAAAGCCGGCGGTGCGATGTTCCTGCGGCGCGCGTCGGGTCACCGGACGTGCGCGCCGCATCACGGGGTTCGGTCGCCCTGGCTACTCCGCGGGCTTCTTGCCGAGGTGCGCGTCGATCTCGGCCTGGGGCGCCTCGTGGCCGTCGCTGAAGACCAGCGGCATCGGAGCGCCCTTGGCGTCGAGCAGGTAGGTGCGGACGTTCGGATCGGGCGCCTGGACCCGGTGCCAGTGCTGGGTGCGGCCGAGGAGCGAGAACCCGATGTAGCCGCGCACCTTGAGCAGGTCGTCGCTCTGCTCGGTGATGTAGCAGCCGTAGGTCTTGCCGTTGTGCGGGTCGAGGATGGTGCCCCCGTCCCAGCTGTCGCCGTCCTTGTGCAGGCCCTTCATGATGGTCAGGCCGATCACCTTCTCCTTCTGGAGCTCGCCGTTGCACTCCTTGCACAGCGGATCGGCGTCCTCGTCGGGCTCGCGGTAGAGCTGCACGATCTTGCCCTGCACCTCGCCGTTGTCCTCGGTGATGTGGACGATCGACCGGGGACGCTTGCTGTCGTCGTCGATGGTCTTCCAGTAGCCGGTGACCCCGGCGAGGGCGGAGGCGGGCAAGAGCAGGGCCAGGGCCATGAGGGTGGCGCGTCGAAGCATGGGTCTCTCCTGGGGACGGTGCGCGATCATACTCCACAACACCGCTGCGGGGCACCCCGTTCCGGCGCGTCGCGGAGGGCCTACAGGCCCATCGCCGCAAGGCGGCGTGCCTGGGAGAGGTAGAAGGCCCGGTGGTCGAAGGCGGGGTTGCGCGTGTCGCCGATCTGGCCCACCTCGTCCAGGTGATCCGCGGGGATCTCGCCGCGGTAGTCGCCCCACTTCGCCGAGGAGACCGGCACCATCCCGTCGTTGGCGCCGTCGGTGGCCTCGAGCAGGGTGTAGGTGGCGCCGAGCAGCGGCGTGACGATCTCGCCGTGCTCCCGGGCGATGCAGCCGGGCTCGAGGATCCCGCAGGAGTGGCCGGCCCAGGAGGCGTAGTACACGCCGGGCGCGTCGGGGGTCTCCGCGTCGAAGCGCGCCATCGCCTCGGTGTTCAGGCTGCCGATGGCACCCATGGCGTCCTGGGGCGGGAGCCCGAGGAGGCCCGCCACGTCGTCGGCCACGCCGTCCACGATCGCCTGGCCCAGGGGCGTCGGGTCGAGGATCCCGGCGGCGAGATCGGCCACGGCCGAGCCGCGGTGAGGCGTGGCGACGGTGACCACGGCCGCCACGTGGTCGGCGTAGCCGAGGCGTGACACGATGTAGCGCGCGTCGAGGCCGCCCTGGGAGTGGCCGATCACGTCGAACTTGCGGCCCACGCCGTCGGTGAGCAGCCCGTCGAGGTGGTCGGCCCACTGGGCGCTCCGCTCCTCGATGGAGGCGAAGGGGTCGACCTCGGGGGTGATCACCAGGTACCCGCGGCCCTCGAGCACCGTCTGAACGCCATTGAAATAGTCCACGAGGCCCAGGACGTCGCCGGGCGCGGCACCGTGGAACAGCACGATCGGGTAGCGCGTGTACTCGAGGTCGCACCCGGCGGTGCACGCCACCGACAGCGCGTAGTCGTTGCCCGCGCCCTCCGGCGCCTCGGGACGGACGTGCACCAGAACCTCCCCCGACTGCCGCAGGGAGACCGGCAGGCTCTCGCCCGGCGCGAGGGCACGGGGGCCGGCCAGCGGCTGCCCGAGCAGGTCGAGCACGGTCACCTCCGCGAGCCCGGGGCCCGCCCAGGCGTCGAGGTGCACGGCGAGGGTGGAGCCCTTCGCCCCGGCGGCGGCGTGGATCCCCTCGGCGCACGCCGGGCGCCATGCCGAGACCACCGTGCCACGGGCCAGGAAGTCGCCCTCGGGCGCGGGGGCGAGTGCCTCGCAGGCGCCTGGATCCGCGCCCGGTACGGTGAAGGCGCCGTCGTCGGCCGAGCCGGGGACCACGACCGGGGTGGTGCAGGCAGCGAGCAGCAGGGCGAGCAGCGATGTGCGCATGGGAGCGGCGTTGTACCACGAATTCCGGGGACGGACGTGGCGGATGACCTGAGCCCCTGTGCGGAATGACACATGAACCTGGCCAGCGACGGGATCGAGAGGTAGGAAGTTCAGGCAGAATCAACACTCTCGTCTACGGCACGATCGTTGCGAGCCCCCTGGGCAAGGAGGCCCCTCATGCAGACCGATCCCACCGACCCTTCCGACCTTCTCGATGCTCCGATGCCGGTGCTCGAAGAGCCGGCCGAGCGTGCGCCGCTCACCCGGGTCGACCACGTGCTGCTCGCGCTGGAGACGATCCTCGTCACCTCGGCACTCGCCGGCGGCATCCCCGCGATCATCGACCCGACCGGCAACCTGCACGGCCTGGGCGTGGAGATCCTCGAGGGCACCGCGTTCAGCGACTTCCGCTTGCCGGGCATCGCCCTCGTGATGCTGCTCGGGCTCGTGCCCTTCGTCGCGATCGGTGGCACCCTGCTGCGCAAGCCCTGGGTCCGCGCCGCCCACGTCGAGGTGGGGATCATCCTGATCGCGTGGACCCTGATCCAGGTCGCGATGGTCGGCTGGTTCACCTGGGTTCAGCCGCTTGCCCTCCTCCTGGGCGGAGCGATCATCGTCCTCGGGGTGCGCAACCCCTCGACGTGAGGTGCCCGCTCAGGCCGTCGGGCCCGCGCGCAGGGTCGTGTGGACGGGGACGCCCGCACGGAGGGTCTGCAGGTGGACACAGCAGTGCTCGGCGCTCGGCAACAGGCGCTGAAGCCGGGCTGGGTCCGTCCCGGGGGCCGCCTGCAGGTCGATGGCGCAGCGCATCTGCTGGAATCCGGCGTCGTGGTCGCCGCCGACGGCGTGGTGGATGCCGAGGGGCCACTGAACGCCGTATTCCTGGCTCCCGGGGACGACGGTGACGTGGAACGGGTCGGCCCCGGCGCCACCGGTGGTGCGGGCGCGGTCGGTGATCCGCGCGGCGTCCGGCTCGGTCTGGTACCGGGCCCGAAGTGGATCCCGGGGGCGGCGACGGGGGTGGGATGATCGGACATGGGGCTCTCCTCGGTCAGGCACGCGCGCCGGCGAGCAGCGCCTCGAAGGCGCGCCGCGCCCCGGGGCTCGGCCGCGGGATCGCGGAACAGGCGGGCGTAGTGGTGGTAGGCGAACACGATCCCGTGCAGGTCGAAGACCACCTGCGTGGGCCGGGGGGGGACGCAAGGTCGACGCGGGCCGGCAGCCTGACGTCGCCGGGCGCGATAGCGGAGGACATGGCGTCCCACCTCGCATGGACCGAGATCGTCACGCCCATCGGCCCCTTTCGCCTGGTGGGGGTCGGCGGCGTGGTGCTGCAGGCCGCGTGGGCGCCCGGGCCGCCACCCGATCTCGACGCCGAGCGCGACGACGCGGCGCTGGCCGAGGCCGCCGCCGAGGTGGTGGCGTGGATGGCCGGCGAGCGCACGACCTTCACCGTGCCGGTCGCGCCCGCGGGCACGCCCTTCCAGCAGATGGTGTGGGCGGCGGTGCGCGAGCTCCCCTTCGGCGAGACGGCCACCTACGGCGGGCTCGCGCACCACCTGCGCAGCCCGAACGGCGCCCGGGCGGTGGGTTCGGCGAACGGGGCGAACCCGATCCCGCTCTTGATCCCGTGCCACCGGGTGATCGGCGCCCGGGGCGAGCTGGTCGGGTATGGCGGCGGCACCGACGTGAAGGCGTGGCTGCTCGACCACGAGCGCCGGGTGGCCGGGGCCGGACAGCCGCCGCTCCCCCTCGGGCTCCGTCGCCGGCACGATCCCTGACGCTGGATGGTGCGGGGCTTCGGGGGAGACGCGCCCTCGGAGATCATCGACCCCGGGCAGTGGCGGCTGCGCGGCGACCGGCTCGCGGCCTCGGTTCCCGCCGACCCGTCTGGCGTGGAGGCCGCGCGGCGCTCGGCGGTCGCCCACCGCCTCGAGGAGGCCACCCGCCGCCTTTACGAGGTCGCGAAGTTCATTCCGCTCGGGGAGGACAAGGTGCCCGCGGCCGCGTTCTGGACCCCGATCGGCCAGCTCGGCCACCCGCGGGAGCCGGGACGGTTCCGGCGTGCACGCCTGGGCGCCGCGGCCGACACCTACCGCACCATCGCGCGCCGCTTCGACGGCGAGGAGCGCTCGAACCGGGAACCGGGCGGTGCCCGAGCGCGGGGACGCGCCGCCCTGGGAAGCGCTCCCGGCACCGGGAGGGCGCTTGCGCGCGCGGACCCTCGGCGAGGCCCTGATGTACTTGCGCGTGCGGGGCGCGGCGGTGCTCGGGGCGCGGCACTACGAGGGGGGGGCTGCAGCGGGTCGAGGTGCGCGCGCCGCACGACGGCGAGGAGAAGCGCTTCGTCTTCGCCCTGCCGCACGTCGACGCCGGCGATCTGCTGCATCTCGGTGGCGGTGCTGCGTCGACGCTGCTCGATCCTGGCGACCTGGTCCTGTTCGCCAGCCGCGTCGAGCGGGAGCGGCCGGCCAGCCTGGAGCAGGTCCCCGCGCCTGCCCTCCGCGACCAGCTCCGCGACCTCGCGCTCGCCGCCGAGGCGGCGGACGAGGCGCTGAAGTTCATTCCGCGCTCCTCGGTGCAGGTGCCGCGGGACGCGATGACCACGGTGGCTGCGCGGTGGCTGTGGGATCGGGCCCCCGAGCGCTTCGCCCGCGAGCGCCTGAGCGCCCTCGGCGACCGGCTGCGCCGCCGCGCGATCTGGTACCAGGAGGTCCTGCGCCGCCTCGAGGAGTGAGGGGCGGACAGGGCTGGGATAGGCTGGACCGGTGCCTCGCTCCATCCACCACGCGGTCCTGCTGACCCTGCTCTTCCGGGCCGCCACGGCGGCGGCCGCGCCACCGCCGGCGGAGCTCGCGGCGTGGGCCACGGAGGCGCCCGTCCGGGTGCTGCCGCTGGTCGAGGAGGTCACCGGACGGCACCTCGAGCACACGCCCGAGGTGCGGTTCGTCGGGCAGTCCCACTTCCTGGCCATCGAGCAGGCGCGGGTGGCGCCGCAGATCGCCAAGGCCCACCCCGGCGCCGATCCGCAGGCCCTGGCCGAGGCGGTGGGCGACTACGTGCGCTCCCTGCGCCACGTGACCGCGGCC
>Ga0114931_10005374_pt1 | contig 15818 bp, 16 predicted proteins | sample 2SBtaG_FD_89579 | JGI IMG/M metagenome (GOLD analysis project Ga0114931, IMG submission 89579) | Deep subsurface microbial communities from Kolumbo volcano to uncover new lineages of life (NeLLi) - 2SBTROV14_V59a metaG | ecosystem: Environmental > Aquatic > Marine > Volcanic | place: Kolumbo...
GAGGCGCAACGACGCGGAATAGTTAATTATGTCCATGGATGGACGGTATGCAGAAAATGCAGGAGCAATTTTCTGCCTGTTCCAAGGAGTTGTAAAGCTTGCCGCTCCCAGCTCACGCCCCTCACCTACGTCCATGTAGGCGACGCAGTCATGCACTACCGCAGGCGTGCAATTTGCCCTGTAGCGTGATTCACCCAACGGGTGATAAGGTCAATCGAAGTGAGTGTTTTCATATCAATCACTTGGTTTCAGAATGGAGCGATCAACTGAGGAATCTAGGTTGAAACAAAAAAGCCACCTTGCGGTGGCTTTTCTAGCGGCTGTCGACAGGGCCTATTTGTTGGCGACCGCCTCCAGCTGCTTGGCCGGGATGATATGGCCGTCCAGGGCCGCGTCCTTGGCGCTGCGCCCGAAGGCCACGCTCATCAGGGTCGAGTAGTAGACCACAGGCATTTTGAACTTGGTGCCGTAGGTATCGTTTATCTGATCCTGATAGATCTCCACGTTGGCCTGGCAGAGCGGGCAAGGGGTGACGATCATGTCGGCACCGTTGTCGTAGGCCGCCTCGATGATGCCCTTGATCATCTCCTGGGACTTCTCCGGCTCGGAGAAGGCCAGGGCGCCACCGCAGCACTGCACCTTCTTCTCGTAGGTCGGGATCGAATCGGCACCCACCGCCTCGACGATGTGGTCGAGGTATTTGGGGTTCTCGAAGGACTCACCGGCGATGCCGAATGGGCGGTTGGTCTGGCAGCCCACATAGCCGGCGATCTTGATTCCCTCCAAGGGCTTCTTGACCTTCTCCTTGATGCCGTCGAAGCCGATATCCTCCACCAGCACCTCCGCCATGTGGCGGACCTTGGTTTCACCCTTGTAGCGCAAGCCGGCCTCCGCGAGGGCGGTATTGGCGTCCTTGAACAGCTGCTCGTCCTCGTTGAGTCGTTCCTTGGTCTCACGGGTGGAGAGCCAGCAGGCGGCACAAGTGGCAACAATCTCCTGGCCGCTGTTGTGTTCCTCGGAGAGGGCGATATTGCGCGCCGACAGGGTCAGGCGGGGCAGTTCGCCACCCCCACCGTAGCCGATTGAGGCGCCGCAGCAGTTCCAGTCGGGGATGTCGTTGAGCTGGATGTCCAGCTCCTCGCACATGGTCTGCGCCGAGACCAGGTAGTTGGATGAGGTTGCGCCCTTTTGCGAGGAACAACCGGGGTAGAAAGAGAGTTCTATTTTAGCCATTTCGGTTCGTCCTCGCTCAGTTGAAATCCTGGATGTGGGCCGCCTCGATCTCCTGGGCCTTCTTGATAATCTTCTGCAGTTCACCTGGGTTCTTGATACTGTGGCCGCCAAAGAACTCCATGGCGCTCATGCGTTTGGCCTTCATCATCTGCTGACCCAGCTTCTGGTTGGCCAGGGCGTTCTTGATGCCCTCACCGAAGCCGTCCTTGAAGTACATGGAAAGGCCCAGCTTGAGCTCGTTGACCCGCCCCTTCTTCATCAGGTTGTCCCAGAAGATCTGCGAGAACTCGGCGGTGGGCTGCTTCTTCGGGGTCAGCCCCAGGCGCTTGGAGTAGACCGCCAGGCCGTGCATGATGTGGGTGATGGGCAGGCCCCGGGGGCAGCGGGCGATGCAGTTGTAGCAGGAGGTGCACATCCACATGGAGTCACTGCTGAGGACCTCGTCGCGCTTGTTGGCGCGGATCATCATGAAGATCTCCTGGGGCGGGTGCTCCCAGTGCTTGCCGAGGGGGCAGGAGCCGGAGCAGACGCCGCACTGCATGCACATCTTGACCCATTCGCCTTCCTCGACGTTGGCCTCAACCTCCTTGAGGAAGCTGCTACGGTATTTCTCAATCATTGCGCTGTTTAGATTACTCATTTTCTCTCCCCTTTGTAGGGTATCCGAGGTGGTCGACCCATTCCACCCTACAAAAAGTCAATGTTCAGGTCGTTGGTCGCACGGCGGGCCGGAGCCCGTCGTGCGGGCTGCCATTAGAACTTGAATGGGCTCAGGCCGATCTTCTCGACCGTCTCGGCCATGTCGTTGATCAGCTTGGGGGCGCGTTCGATATCGGTGATGGCGACCTCGTAGAGCTTTACCCGCTCCGGTTCGAGGTTGAGCGACTCCAAGGTGTCGCCGACCTTGCTCATGCGCTCTGCCGCCATGGCGGAGCCACGCACGAAGTGGCACTGGTAGTCGTCGTCGCGCCGGCAGCCCATCAGGACGATGCCGTCATAGCCGCTGTTGAGGGAGTCGGTGATCCAGGAGAGGCTTACCGAGCCCAGGCAGCGCACCGGGATGACCCGGGCCCAGGGATTGATCTCGACCCCGTTCATTCCGGCCTGGTCGAGGGCCGGGTAGGCGTCGTTCTCACAGGCCAGCACCAGGATGCGGGGCTTCTCGTCCCACTCTTCCGGGATCTCGCAGTTCTTGATCTGCTGGTTAACCGTCTCCACCGAGTAGTTCTCGAAGGAGATGACACGCACCGGGCAGGCCCCCATGCAGGTGCCGCAGCGGCGGCAGCGGGACTCGTTGTAGACCGGATAGCCCTCCTCGTCCTCGTTGATGGCGCCGAAGGGGCACTCCACGGTACAGCGCTTGCACTGGGTACAGCCCTCCTTGCGGAAGCTGGGGAAGGAGAGGTCGCCGGCGCGCGGATGCACCGCCTGCCCCCCGGTGGCGTGCACTGCTGCCTGGATGGCCTTCATGGCGCCGCCGGTGGCATCGTCGCGGGCCTGCTGGATGTCCATGGGGCGGCGTACCGGGCCGATCGCGTAGATGCCGGTGCGGCGGGTCTCATAGGGGAAGCAGATGAAGTGGGAGTCGGTGAATCCGTGCTTCAGGTGCGGCAGGTCGGTGCCTTGGCGGTACTGGAGGTTGAGGATCGACTCGACGCTCACCTCCTGGGGGGCCGGGGCGTTCTCCGCTGCATCGGTCTCTTCGCCCTCTTCGGCCTCGAGGGGCACGGCGTAGGGATCGGGTCCGGAGTTGGGCTCCATGCCCGTGGCCAGGACCACCAGGTCGCAGTCCATCTCGGTGTCTTCGTTGAGGATCTTGTCCTTGAACCTGAGCTTCAGGCTGTCACCTGGGACCACCTCCGAGGCGATACCCTTGGCGAAGGTGACCATGGCCTGCTGTCCGGCCCGGTAGAAGTCCTCACCACCGGCCCCGGGGGTGCGCAGGTTGTCGAATAGGATGGTGGTGTCGCAGTCGCCGTTGAGCTCCTTGAAGTACATGGCCTGCTTGATGGAGACCAGGTCGGTGACCCCGGAGAAGTAGGGCAGGTGGCCCTCCTTGGTGGAGCACTGGCCGGCATTCTGGATGAAGCAGACGGCCTTCACCTCCTTGCCGTCGGAGGGGCGTTTGATGGGCCCGCCGTTGGCGGCCTTGGCCAGGGCCTCCAATTCATGGTTGGTGACCACGTCCGGGCTCTTGCCATAGGCGAACTCCGGCAGCTTGTTGGCATCGAAGGGCTTCCAGCCGGAGGCCTGGATGATGGCACCCACCGAGACGGTCTCGGAGCTGCCGGACTCGGTGGCGATCTCGATGCTGAAGCGGCCTGGCGCACCCTCGGTCTTGGCCACGCTGCTGTTGAGGTGGACGCTGATCCGGTCGTCGGCCTCGATCGCCTCGATCAGGGCCGGGACCGGGTTCTCGGCCGGCTCCGCATAGGGGGCGCGGGTCGGGATCACCTTGTAGTAGCCGGCGACTGCCCCGCCGAGGGCGCCGCTCTTCTCCACCAGATGCACCGGGTAGCCCGCCGCGGCGGCCTCCAGGGCGGCGGTCATCCCGGTGACGCCGCCACCGACCACCAGCAGGTTCTTGTTCAGCGTCTGCTCACCGGACGGGGAGGGGATGCCCATGGACTTGAGTTCCGCGCAGGCCATGCGCACATAGTCGTCCGCCATCTCCTGGGTGGTCTCCTTGTTCTCGTCGGTGTCCGGGCGGATCCAGATCACCCCTTCGCGCAGGTTGGCGCGGGTCATGGCCACCTCCGGGAAATGGAAGGCCTCGACCTTGGCGCGGCGCGAGCAGGCGGCGATCATTATATGGGTGGCGCCGTCCTTGATGTCGTCCTTGATCATCTGCACGCCGGCGGCGCTGCACAGCATCTCGTGCTGCTTGCAGCTCTGCATCTTGCCGTCGCGGGTGGCGACCTGTTCCAGGGTGGCGCCGTCGAGACGCTCACCGATACCACAGCCGGTGCAGACATAGCCTGCAAATTTCTTATCGTCAGCCACTGTATTAACCCTCCGTTCCTGCGACGCGGTTGACCACCTGCATGGCGCGCAGGGCGGCGCCGGTGGCATGCTGTACGGCCCGGTTGACGTCCAAGGCGTCGGACGAGCAGCCGGCGGCGAAGATGCCGCCGTTCTCCGGGGCGGGCTCGATGAAACCCTCTTCGTTGATGGTGATGTCCACCGGGAAGCTCGCCTTGTCTACGCTCGGCTCCATGCCGATGGCAAGCACCACCAGATCGTGCTCGTTGGCATAGCGGTGGTAGCCCTCGGTATCGACGCCGTGCAGGGTCGGGTTGCCGTTCTCCTTGTTCTCGACGATGGAGGCGACCTTGGACTTGATGAACTTGACGTTCTCCTTGGCCTGCACCATCTGGTAGAACTCCTCGAAACGGTCGATGGCGCGGATATCGATGTAGTAGATCGAGATGTCCACGTCGTCCGCCGGATAGGTGGCCTGCTTCAGGGAGGCCATGCAGCAGATGCGCGAGCAGTGCAGCAGGTGGTTCTTGTCACGGGAGCCGGCGCACTGGATGAAGGCGACCGACTTGACCTCCTTGCCATCCGAGGGACGCAGCAGCTTGCCGTCGGTGGGGCCGTTGGGGTCCGCCAGGCGCTCGAACTCGACGCTGGTGATGACGTTGGCGATGCGGTCGTAGCCATAGGGCTGGACCTTGTTGGCGTCGTAGGGGCGCCAGCCGGTGGCCCAGACCACGGCGCCGGCCTTGAATTCGATGGTCTCCTCCTGCATCTCTAGGTCGATCGCGTCGTACTTGCAGGCCTCCTTGGCCTTCTGGGCGTCATCGGTGCCGATGATCGCGGGATCGAGGACATAGCGCTGGGGATGGGCCATGCTGTGGGGCAGGTAGGCGCCCTTGCGCTTGCCCAGGCCGTAGTTGTGTTCATCGTCGAACTCGGCCTCCACCGCGCGTCCGCAGTCGCCGCAGCCGGTACAGTTCTCGTTGACGTAGCGGGGGCTGATCTTCACCTTGGCGGTGTAGTTGCCGGCCTCGCCCTGGATGTCGGTCACCTCGGCCATGGTGATGATGTTGAGATTGGGGTTCATCTTGGCCCGGCGCTGGTTGATCTCCAGTCCGCAGGTTGGGAAGCAGAGCTTGGGGAAATATTTATAGAGTTGAGTCACGCGACCGCCGACATAGGGGCGCTTCTCAACCAGAACGACCTGCTTCCCCGTCTCCGCGGCTTCCAGCGCAGCGGTCATGCCGCTGATGCCGCCACCGACCACGAGAATTGTCTCATTGGTTGCGATTACTTCCGTCATGGATGGTCCTCCGTTGCGGAATGGCTTTTGAATTGAGCTGACCGGCTGGCCCAGATGGTTGACGCGCCAGCAGGGTTATTACATGATAAACGGCGCCCATTCGAGCACCGTCATCTGAATGCGTAACCATACCCGTCTTCTGGATCTCCCGCTATATGAAAGGCGCGAAAAAACTATCGAAATTTCATATGCGTTAATAGAACATTATTATTAGCAGATGCTAATGTGTCTGCTGGGCTCGGCAGGGCCTGTCTGGCTGATATCATGGTCGGTCTCTGTCACTCCAGGGTCCGGGAATCGCCATGTGAATCCACAAGGTGGGGGTTGCTCGTATAGGGTCGGAGTGGTAGCGGCATGAATTTTCCGCTACATTCACCCGTTCCAACGACCAATCGAGGATACACCAATGAAAGCACAACAGAAGAGTTCCGCGGCCGCCCTGGCCATGGCTGCAGGCCTGATGCTGGCCAGCGCCACCGCTCCCCAGGCCGCATCTGCGGGAGAGGCCAAGGTCCACTGCTATGGCATCAACGCCTGTAAAGGGCAGACCGCCTGCGCCACTGCCAACAATAACTGCATGGGTATGAACGCCTGCAAGGGCCAGGGTTGGCTGGCTACCGCCACCGAGGAGGAGTGCAAGGCCAAGGGCGGCACCGTCAAATAGTCCTCCCCTATAGCAGACCCCCGGCCGCGCCGGGGGTCTCTCGCCATGGATTCCCCCCTTACCTATCCCCACCTGGGCTTCGGCCTGGGTCTGCGCAAGGAACACTACCAGGTCATCCTCGAACAGCACCCACCGGTGGACTGGTTCGAGGCCCTGAGCGAGAACTACCTGGTCCCCGGCGGCAAGCCCCTCTACTATCTGGAACGGGTACGCGAGCACTACCCCCTGGTGCTGCACGGCGTCTCCCTCTCCATCGGCGGCAGCGACCCCCTCGACCGGGACTACATGCGCCAGCTGCGCGAGCTGGCGCAACGGATCGAGCCGGCCTGGATCTCCGACCACCTCTGTTTCACCGGGATCGGTGGGGTCAACGCCCATGACCTTCTGCCCCTGCCCTATACCTTGGACGCGGTGCGCCACGTGGCGGAGCGGGTGGCCCAGGTGCAGGACTACCTGGGACGGCGCATCCTGCTGGAGAACGTCTCCTCCTACCTGAACTACCGGGAGTCGGAGATGAGCGAGTGGGACTTCCTCACGGCAGTGGCGCAGGAGGCCGACTGCCTGATCCTGCTGGATATCAACAACATCTATGTCAGCGCCCGCAACCATGGCTTCGATCCCCTTGACTATTTGCGGGGGGTGCCCGCAGAGCGGGTCCAGCAGCACCACCTGGCGGGCCACCAGGACTATGGGGACTACATCATCGACAGCCACGACCACCCGGTGATCGACCCAGTCTGGGCGCTCTACGGCGAGGCGGTGGAGCGTTTCGGCCCGGTCTCCAGCATGATCGAGCGGGACGCCCAGATTCCGCCCCTGGAGACGCTGCTCGAGGAGCTGGAGCGGATGCGCGGGATCGCGGCCGAGCGGGTCACGGCCGATGCCTGAGCTGGCGACCCTGCAGCACCACTTCGTCGACTGGCTGCTAGAGGGTGACGAGGGTTTCGCCGCCGATGTGCTCGACGACGGCCGCCTGCCCCTGGCGACCCGCCTGGGGATCTACCGCAACGCCTACCGGGTGCGCCTGCAGGAGGCCCTGATGGACAGCTACCCGGCCCTGCACACCCTGCTGGGAGATGCCCGCTTCGAGGCCTTGACGCTGGACTATATCCAGGCCCACCCCTCCGCCTTTCGCTCCATCCGCTGGTTTGGCGACCGCATGGCGGAGCATCTGCGGACCCATGCCGACTATCGGGATCAGCCGGTGGTGGCGGAGATGGCCCTCTTCGAGTGGAGCCTGCGCTCGGTCTTCGACGCCGCCGACGCGACCCCCATGGAGCAGGCCGTGCTGGCGGCCCTGGCGCCGGAGCGCTGGGCGGGACTGCGCCTCGCCTTCCATCCCTCGCTGCGGAGCCTGGAACTGGAGTGGAACCCGGTGCGCCTGTGGCAGGCCATCGACGCTGGGGAGCCGCCCCTGGCCCCGCAGCGGGCCGACTACCCCATGAGCTGGATCCTCTGGCGTCGGGAGCTGCGCAGCTATTTCCGCTCCCTCGAAGTGGACGAGGCCTGGGCCCTGGCCCAGATGCGTGCCGGGGCCGATTTCGCCAGCGTCTGCGCCGGTCTCAGCGAGTGGATCGACGAGGCCAACGTACCGGCCCGGGCCGCCAGCTTCATCGCTGGCTGGCTGCAGGAGGGGTTGCTGATCGACTATTCGGGCTGAGGCGTGCGCGCCACGGCCCAGACATCCACCCGGCGGGCGCCGGCCCGCTTGAGGGTGCGCGACAGCTCGTTCACCGTACTGCCGGTGGTGACCACGTCGTCCAGCAGGGCGATATGCAAGCCATCTACCTCCCCATCCACCTGGAAGGCTTCGCGCAGGTTCCTGCGGCGCTCTCGCTGGTCCAGGCCGGCCTGGGCCGGGGTGATGCGCACCCGCCGGCAGAGTCCGGGGCGCAGCGGCAGCGCGAACTGGCGGGCGATGGGCCGGGCGATCTCCAGGGCCTGGTTGTAGCCCCGCTCCCGCAGGCGGCTCGGGTGCAGGGGCACCGGCAGGATCAGCCCCGGCCGCTCCGGGGCCTGCCGGCGTAGCCGGTCGAGCAGCAGTTGTGCGAGCAGGCGGGCGTGGCTGAGGCGGCGATGGAACTTCAGCTGGCCGATCAGGCGGGCGGTCAGCCGGTCGTAGCCGAGGGCGGCGTGGCAGCGATCGAAGTGGGGGAGACGGTGCTGACACTGGCCACACAGGGAGCCCGCCGGGGCCTCCGCAGGCAGGGGCAGGGCGCAGACCGGGCAGGCGTGCCGGTTGTGCGCCAGGGCCCGGTGACAGCCGGCGCACAGGTCCCGGCCCCCGTCACCCGCCGCACCACACAGCAGGCAGCGGGGCGGATAGAGGCCATACTGTATGGAATCTATCCAGTTGTTAACCATCCACCCTCTCCCCGGTTGACAGGCGGGGGGCGATCTATACCATGTCCCATCCCCCTGAACCCCGGATGCGCCCATGCCCAACCCCATATTACGCCACGACTGGTCCATCGACGAGATCCAATCACTGCTGGGAGAGCCCTTCAACGACCTGCTGTTTCGCGCCCAGTCGCTCCACCGCGGCCAGTTCGACCCCAACCAGGTACAGGTCAGCAGCCTGCTGAGCATCAAGACCGGGGCCTGCTCCGAGGACTGCGGCTACTGCTCCCAGAGCGCCCGCCACGCCACCGGCCTGGAGGCGGAGCGGCTGCTGCCCCTGGCGGAGGTGGTGGAGGCCGCCGCCGCGGACAAGGCCAAGGGCGCCAGCCGTTTCTGCATGGGCGCGGCCTGGCGCAACCCCACCGACAAGAACCTGCAGCGGGTGATCGAGATGGTCCGGGCGGTGCATGGGCTAGGGCTGGAGACCTGCCTGACCCTGGGGATACTCAGAGCCCCCCAGGCACGGCGGCTGAGCGAGGCCGGCCTAGACTATTACAACCACAACCTGGACACCTCCCCGGAGTTCTACGGCCAGGTGATCACCACCCGCACCTTCGAGGATCGCCTGCGGACCCTGGAGCATGTGCGCGAGGCGGGCATCCATGTCTGCTCCGGCGGCATCCTCGGCATGGGGGAATCACGCCGCGACCGCGCCAGCATGCTCCAGCAACTCGCGAATCTCCCCCGCCACCCTGAGTCGGTGCCGATCAACAGGCTGGTGCAGGTGGAAGGGACCCCTCTGTTCGGCGCCGAGGCCATCGACCCGCTGGAGTTCGTGCGCACCATCGCGGTGGCGCGCATCCTCATGCCCAGTTCCCACGTGCGTCTCTCCGCCGGACGCGCCGAGATGAGCGACGAACTGCAGGCCCTCTGCTTCCTTGCCGGCGCCAACTCCATCTTCTACGGCGAACGGCTGCTCACCACCGACAATCCGGAGACCGAGCGGGACCGGGCCCTGTTCCAGCGCCTCGGACTGTACATGGAGCAGCGGGTGGAGCAGCAGGTGAAGGCCGCCAAGGCGCCCTGCGCCAGCCGCTCCTGACGCAACCCCATGCAGCGCCTCGAAGCCGATCTGCGGGGCCGTCGCGAGGCCCGGCTCTACCGCACCCGGCGGCTGGTGGATGGACCGGTAGGGCCCGAGCTGCGGGTCGACGGCCGTCCCCTGCTGGCCTTCTGCAGCAATGACTACCTGGGGCTGGCGAGCCACCCACGGCTGATCGCGGCGCTGCGCGCCGGGGCCCAGGAGCATGGCGTTGGCGCCGGCGCGGCCCACCTGATCAGCGGCCACAGCCGGGCCCATCAGGCCCTGGAGGAGGAGCTTGCCGAGTTCACCGGACGCCCCCGGGCGCTGCTCTTCTCCAGCGGTTACATGGCCAACCTGGGGGTGGTCTCGGCCCTCCTGGGGCGCGGTGACAGCCTCTTCGAGGATCGCCTCAACCACGCCTCCCTGGTGGACGCGGGGCGGCTCTCGCGGGCCCGGATGCGCCGCTACCAGCACGCCGATCTAGAGAGTCTGCGGCGCCAGCTCGCCGCCGCCGGTCCGGGGCGCCGGCTGATCGCCACCGACGGAGTCTTCAGCATGGACGGTGATATCGCCCCGCTGCGGGCGCTGGCCCGCCAGGCCCGGGCGGCGGATGCCTGGCTAATGGTGGACGACGCCCACGGCCTGGGGGTGTTGGGGGAGCAGGGGCGCGGCAGCCCCAGCCACTGCGGCCTGGGGGCGGAGGAGGTGCCGATCCTCATGGGCACCCTGGGCAAGGCCCTGGGTTGCTGCGGCGCCTTCGTGGCCGGCGGCGAGGCCCTGATCGAGACTTTGATCCAGCGGGCGCGCAGCTACATCTACACCACCGCCCCCCCCGCCGCCCTGGCGGAGGCGACCCGGGTCGCCCTGCGCCTGGCGCGGGCGGAAGAGTGGCGGCGCGAGCGCCTGCACGAGCTGATCCAGGGGTTCCGCAGTGGGGCGCAAGAACTGGGTCTGCCGCTGCTCGCAAGCCAGACCCCGATCCAGCCGATCCTCGCCGGCAGCGCCGCCCGGGCCCTGGCCTGGGGCCGCCACCTGGAACAGCGGGGCATCCTGGTCGGCGCCATCCGGCCCCCGACGGTGCCCGAGGGGGGCGCGCGCCTGCGCATCACCCTCTCGGCCCTGCACAGCGATGCCCAGCTGGCGCGCCTGCTCGAGGCCCTCGCCGATCTGCCCCGGGAGGCGGTGTGAGCCTGGCGCTGACCCGCCTGGGGGAGGGCCGGCCGCTGGTGCTGCTGCATGGCTGGGGCATGCACAGCGGGGTCTGGGCGGGTTTCGCCGAGCGCCTGGCCCAGGGTCGGGAGCTGTGGCTGATCGACCTGCCGGGCCATGGCCAGAGTCCCTACGACGGTGAGGCCTCGCTCGAGGAGTGGGCCCATGCCTGCCTGGCGGTGGCGCCGCAGCGGGCCCTCTGGCTTGGCTTGTCCCTGGGGGCCCAGGTGGCCCTGCAGGCGGCCCTGCAGGCCCCTGGGCGGGTGGCCGCCCTGATCGCCCTGTGCGGCACCCCCCGCTTCCTGCAGGCCGACGACTGGCTCCACGCCATGCCGCCGGAGACCCTGGCCCAGTTCATCACCGCCTCACGGCGGGACCACCGGCGCACCCTGGAGCGGTTTCTCGCCCTGCAGGTGCGCGGCAGCGAGCGGGAGCGGGAGCTCCTGCGCCGGCTGCGCGAGGCCCTGGAAGCAAGGCCCGACCCCGTGCCCCAGGCCCTGGCGAGTGGCCTGGAGTTGTTGCGCCGGATCGATCTGCGCCCCCAGCTCCGGGAGCTGGGCTGTCCCAGCGGCTGGCTCTACGGCGAGCGGGACACCCTGGTGCCGGCGGCCCAGGCGCGGGCTCTGGGCGCTTGGCTGCCGCAGGCGGAGACCCACAGGGTCGAGCAGGCGGCACATGCCACCTTTCTCTCTCACGAGGCGGCCACCCTGGCACATCTGGGGCCCCTATTGGAGGCGTTCGATGCCGGCTGAGGGCCTGCCCCCCATTGACAAGCGCCAGGTCCGGCGGGCCTTCGAGCGCGCCGCCGCGGGCTATGACGAGGTGGCGGTGCTGCAGCGTGAGACCGCCCGCCGGCTGCTGCAACGGCTCGATTATATCCAGCATGCACCCCGATCGATCCTGGATGTGGGGGCCGGCACCGGCGAGGCGACTCTGGCGCTGGCGCGCCGCTACCCCAAGGCCCGCACCATCGCCCTCGACTTCGCCCTGGCGATGCTGCAACGGGCGCGCCGCCGGGGCCCCTGGCGGCGGCGTCTTCGCTGCCTGTGTGGTGACGCGGAGCGGCTGCCCCTGGCTGACCGGTCGGTGGATCTGATCTTCTCCAATGCCGCCTTGCAGTGGTGCAACGACCTGGATGAGGTCTTCCGGGAGTTCCTGCGGGTGCTGAGTCCCGGTGGCCTGTTGATGTTCTCCACCTATGGACCGGACACCCTGCGGGAGCTGCGCGAGAGCTGGGCGGTGGTGGACGGCGCCAGTCATGTCAGCCCCTTCGTCGATCTGCACGATATTGGCGACGCCATGCTGCGCGCCGGCCTGGCCGACCCGGTGGTGGACGTGGACCGCATGCAGCTCAGCTATGCCACGGTCGGTGAGTTGATGCGCGACCTCAAGACCCTGGGGGCCCACAACGTCACCCGCCAGCGGCCCCGCGGGCTCACCGGCAAGGGGCAGCTGCGGGCCATGGGCGAGGCCTATGAGGGCTTTCGCAGGGATGGGCGGCTGCCGGCCAGCTACGAGGTGGTCTATGGCCACGCCTGGGCGCCCCTGCAGAGAACCCGCGATGGGGTCACCAGCATCCCGCTGGAGAGTCTGCGGCGGAGGCCCTGAGTCGGTGCGGGGGCTGTTCGTCACCGGCACCGATACCGGCTGCGGCAAGACCGAGATCAGCCTGGGGCTGATGCAGTGGTGGCAGGCCCGGGGGCTGCGGGTGGCCGGGATGAAGCCGGTGGCCTCCGGCGCCCGGGAGAGCGGGGCGGGGCTGCGCAACGGGGATGCCCTGCGCATCCAGGCCCAGGCGAGCGGAGAGCCGGACTATGACCTGGTCAATCCCTGCGCCTTCGCCGCTCCCATCGCCCCCCACCTGGCGGCCCAGGAGGCCGGGCGGCCGATATCCCTGGAGCCGATCCTGACGGCCTACCGGCAGTTGACGGACGCGGCCGAGCGGGTGGTGGTGGAAGGGGTGGGGGGTTGGCGGGTACCGCTGGGTCCTGGTCTGGAATTGCCGGACCTGGCCCGGGCGTTGCGGTTGCCGGTGGTGCTGGTGGTGGGGCTGCGCCTGGGTTGTCTCAACCATGCCCTGCTGAGCGCCGAGGCGATCCAGAAGTGCGGCCTGCCCCTCTATGGCTGGGTGGGCAACCAGATTGAGCCGCGGATGCGGGAGCTGGCGGGCAACCTGGGGACCCTCCAGGAGGCGCTTGGCGCCCCCTGTCTGGGGTGGGTGCCCTATCTGCCGAGGCCCGACGCCGCCCGGGTCGCCGCCCGGCTGCAGCTCCCGGACTGAGGGCGGGGTCCGCTCAGGCGGCCAGCCTGCCCCGGAGCTTATTCATGGCGCTCTTCTCGATCTGGCGGATGCGCTCGGCGGAGACCCCGAAGCGATCGGCCAACTGGTGCAGGGTGGCCTTCTTGTCGCCCAGCCAGCGGGCCTCGAGGATGGCCCGGCTGCGTTCGTCGAGCCCCTCCAGGGCGTCCAGCAGCTGTTCCTTGCGATGCTGTTCGCTGTCGCAGGACTCCAGCAGCCGCGAGGGCTCCAGGCGCAGGTCGGGCAGGTAGCCGGCCGGGGAGGCGATGGGGGCGTCCTCATCGTCCTGCATGGGGCCGTCGAAGGCCAGGTCATGGCCCGACAGGCGCGACTCCATCTCCAGGACGGTCTCCGGTTTGACCCCCAGGTCCTCGGCCACCCCCTCGACCTCCTCCCGGGAGAACCAGCCGAGGCGTTTCTTCGAGCTGCGCAGGTTGAAGAAGAGCTTGCGCTGGGCCTTGGTGGTGGCGACCTTGACGATGCGCCAGTTCTTGAGGATGAACTCGTGGATCTCCGCCTTGATCCAGTGTACGGCGAAGGAGACCAGGCGCACCCCCATGTCGGGGTCGAAGCGTCTGACCGCCTTCATCAGGCCCAGCGTGCCCTCCTGCACCAGGTCGGGCAGGGCCAGGCCGTAGCCGGAATAGCCCCGGGCGATACGCACCACGAAGCGCAGATGTGACAATACCAGGGCTTGCGCGGCCTGCAGGTCGTTGTGGTCACGCAGGCGAACGGCCAGATCATGCTCTTCCTCGGCGCTCAAGACAGGCAGCTGGAAGGCCGCGCTGATATAGGCCTCCATGCTGCCGGTCGGCAGCAGATTGGATGAAAGTGCAAGTTCTTTGCTCATTTGATTACCCCAGTCGATTGTTCTGATTAAATATTAGCACTCTCATCATGCGAGTGCCAATCCAGGAGATATGACAGGGAGGGCGGCGTGAAGTTCAACCTGAAATCCCCGGTCATCGCGGCCGGCGGTCAACTCGGTTCGATGGCGCTGAGGTGCCTGCCTACCGCCAGCCAGGAACCGGCCAGGCCGAGGGCGGCACTGCCGCCCAGCAGCAACAGCAGGCTGCTAAAGTCGATGGAGGAGAGATCGAAGGCACTCTGGTAGAGCGCCGCCAGCTCGGTCACCGGCCCGCTCAGCAGGCCGATGGCGGCGGCCACCATCAGCCAGGCGATGACGCCGCCGAACAGACCGTACCAGAGACCGGTATAGAGGAAGGGCCGGCGGATGAAGGCGTCGGTGGCGCCGATCTGCTTGGTGATCTCGATCTCCGCATGGCGGTTCTGGATCTCCAGGCGGATGGTGTTGCCGACGATCAGCAGCACCGCCATGCCCAGCAGGCTGGCGAGTACCAGTACCGCCCGCTTGGCGATTAGGGTGATCGCCTGCAGGCGCCTCACCCACTGCAGGTCCAGCTGCACGATGTCGGCCTCGGGCAGCAGGCCCAGTTCGCGTACCAGCATCTGGGCGTTCTCGGCGGTGCCGAACTGCGCCTTGGGCTGGATCACCAGCAGGGCCGGCAGGGGGTTGTGGTCCAGCTCCTCGAGGGCCTGGCCAAAGCCGCTGAGGCGGCGGAACTCCTCCAGGGCGGCCTGTCTGCCGATCATTCGTACCCGTTCTATGCGTTTGTGGTTGCGCAGCTTCGCAGCCAGCTCCCGGGCCTGCTGGTCGCTGACCTCCTGCTTGAGGAACAGGGAGATGCTGGCCCCGCTCTCCCAGCCACCGGTCACCTCCTGCAGGTTGTCCAGGAGCAGGTGCAGGCCCAGGGGCAGGGCCAGGGCGATGCCGATGACCGCGCAGGTCATGAGGGTCGCGAGGGGCGTGTCGAAGAGGCGTCCCAGGCTCGCCAGGGCGACCTGGGCGTGGCGTTGCAGCCAGACGTGGAGTCGCAGGCCGGGAGTGCGCGCCATCAGTGGTTCCGCCCGCTGTCAGCCACCAGTGCGCCCTGGTTGAGGGTGAGGATGCGCTTGCCCAGGCGCTGGATCAGCTCGATGTCGTGGCTGGCGATCAGCAGGGTCACCCCCACCTGGTTGAACTGGCCGAACAGCTCCATGATCTCGCGCGACAGCTCCGGGTCCAGGTTGCCGGTGGGCTCGTCGGCCAGCACCAGCGGGGGCTTGCTGACCACTGCGCGGGCGATGCCGACGCGCTGCTGTTCGCCACCGGAGAGGGTGATGGGGGGCTCCTTCTCCTTGGAGAGCAGCCCCACCTTGTCCAAGGCGGCGCGCACCCGGCGGCCGATCTCCTTGTGGCCCAGGCCCGCCACCACCAGGGGCAGGGCCACGTTGTCGAACACCGTGCGGTCGTGCAGCAGGCGGTGGTCCTGGAAGATCATCCCCACCTCTCGCCGGTGGTAGGGGATCTGGCGGCGCTTGAGGCGGGTCAGGTTGCGCCCGTTGACATGCACCTGGCCGCCGCTGGAGCGCTCCAGTAGGCCGATCAGTTTGAGCAGGGTACTCTTGCCAGCGCCGGAGTGACCGGTGAGGAAGACCATTTCCCCCGCATCGATGCGAAAGCTGGCATTGGCCAGGCCGGTGTGACCACCCGGGTAACGCTTGCTGACGTTGTCGAAGTGGATCATCCTAGAATCCTCAGTTGGGCAGGGTGAAGAGTAGGTTTGCGGGGGTGCAGGGCAAGGCACAACGACGCGGAATAGTCATTTATGTCCAAGGATGGACGGTATGCAGAAAATGCAGGAGC
>Ga0114931_10005375_pt1 | contig 15817 bp, 13 predicted proteins | sample 2SBtaG_FD_89579 | JGI IMG/M metagenome (GOLD analysis project Ga0114931, IMG submission 89579) | Deep subsurface microbial communities from Kolumbo volcano to uncover new lineages of life (NeLLi) - 2SBTROV14_V59a metaG | ecosystem: Environmental > Aquatic > Marine > Volcanic | place: Kolumbo...
CTGGCTGCCGGGATCGGCCCAAGTCTCGGGCTTCGTGCCGCGCCCCTGCGCCCCGCTCGCGGTGGGGATGACCACCGCCTGGCCGGAGTTCAGATCGACCACGCCGACGCGGCTGCGGTCGTCGGTCACGGCGAGGGCGAAGCGGCCGTAACCGTAGATCGAGAACGAGACCCGCCCATCGGCCTCGACTGCGGGGCGGAGCACCGTCGTGATCAGCCGGGCGAGCTCGGCATCGGCGCCGGTCTCGGCCAGCACCCCGCCCAGGCCGGTGCCCATCGAGCCGCCGCCGCCAGCCGGGCCACCGCTGCCGGGGATCACGTTGGCATAGAGCCTGAGGATGTCGCGCAGGCGGTTCCGCCCCTGCTTCGCCCGGCTGGCCTTCGCCATCGCTGGATCGGACAGGGCATCGCCCACAGCGGTGAGCCCCAGCCCGTCCTCACCGCCGTCGGCCAGCGGCGCGAGAGCGGCGTCGCCCGAGACGGTGAGGCCGGAAAGGACGCTTGCGTTGCGGTCGTCGCCGAGGGAGATGCTGTCGAGCACGCTGGGCGGCGGCGGGCCGGTGACAGCGAAGGCGAGATCACCCGGACCGTCGACCCGCTCGGCCGGAATCGCGCCGGCCCAGGCGCCCTGGGCGGCGCAAAGCGCCAAGACCAGCCCTGTCACCACACGACGGCAAACCCGCCGGGCGCCGAGTCCTACCTGTGTCTCCGGCACATCCCAGACCATTGAGGTCGTATCATCGGCCCTTGCTTGCCACCACAGTATGCCCGAAAACCGCGGTGCAGGCAATCGAGCTGGGCTTGGTGTCATGCCGTCATGGGCGCGGCGCGGCCGACCATCGCCCTTGAGTGGACCGCCGATGGGACTAGGATGGGCGCGTCCTCACCCCTGACGCCCCCCGACGCCCACAAGGAGAGCAACCGTGGCCGGTCTCGACAGCTTCTCGACTCGTCGTCACCTCGACGTCGGTGGCGCCCGCTATGCTTATTATAGTCTCGAGGCGGCGGCCCGGGCCGGCCTCGGCGAGGTCGCGCGGTTGCCGTTCTCGCTCAAGGTGCTGTTGGAGAACCTGCTCCGCCACGAGGACGGACGCACGGTCACCGCCGACGACATCCGCAGTCTCGCCGGCTGGGCCGAGAGCGGGCGCCCCCACCACGAGATCGCCTTCCGCCCGGCGCGGGTCCTGATGCAGGACTTCACCGGGGTGCCCGCGGTGGTCGACTTCGCCGCCATGCGCGACGCCATGGTCGCCCTGGGGGGCGATCCGGCCCGGATCAACCCGCTGGCGCCCGCCGATCTGGTGATCGACCACTCGGTGATGGTCGATGTCTTCGGCACCAAGGACGCGCTCCGCCGCAACGTCGCCTTCGAGTTCCGCCGCAACGGCGAGCGCTATGCCTTCCTGCGTTGGGGTCAGCGGGCGTTCGACGGCCTTCGGGTGGTGCCACCGGGCGCCGGCATCTGCCACCAGGTGAACCTCGAGTATCTCGCCCGGGTGGTGGCGAGCCGCGGCGACGGCGCGGATGCGATCGCCTTTCCCGACAGCGTGGTCGGCACCGACAGCCATACCACCATGATCAACGGCCTCAGCGTGCTCGGCTGGGGGGTCGGCGGGATCGAGGCCGAGGCGGCGATGCTCGGCCAGGCGATCTCGATGCTGATCCCCGAGGTGATCGGCTTCCGGCTCACCGGGCGCCCGCGCGAGGGCACCACCGCCACCGACATCGTGCTCACCGTCACCCAGCGCCTGCGCGCCGCCGGGGTGGTGGGCAAGTTCGTCGAGTTCTTCGGCCCCGGCCTCGACGAGCTCGCGCTCGCCGATCAGGCGACCATCGCCAACATGGCGCCCGAGTACGGCGCCACCTGCGGCTTCTTCCCCATCGACCGCGAGACCCTCGCCTATCTCGAGACCACCGGCCGCGCGCCCGAGCAGATCGCCCTGGTCGAGGCGTACGCCAAGGCCCAGGGGCTGTGGCGCGACGCCGACACCGTCGATCCCGTCTTCACCGACACCCTCGAGCTCGACCTCGGCGAGGTCGAGCCCAGCCTCGCCGGCCCCAAGCGGCCGCAGGACCGGGTGGCGCTCTCGGCGGCGGCGGCGGCCTTCACGGTCGCGCTCTACGAGGCCCTCGGCATCGACGAGAGCGAGGACGCCACCGAGATGGCCGAGGAGGGCTGCGGCGTGACCGAGGCCCCGGTGATGCCGCGGGCGCGCCAGGCGGTCGCAGTCGACGGTTCCGACTATGCGCTCCGCCACGGCGACGTGGTGATCGCCGCGATCACGAGCTGCACCAACACCTCGAACCCCGACGTCATGATCGGCGCCGGGATTCTGGCACGCAACGCGGTCGCCCGCGGGATGACGGTCAAGCCCTGGGTCAAGACGTCGCTGGCGCCGGGCTCGCGGGTGGTCACCGACTACCTCGCCGCCGCCGGTCTCGACGAGCCCCTCGCCGCCCTCGGCTTCGCCCTGGTCGGCTATGGCTGCACCACCTGCATCGGCAACTCGGGCCCGCTTTCCGAGCCCATCGTCACGGCCATCGGCGAGGGCGAGCTGGTGGTCTGCGCGGTCCTTTCGGGCAACCGCAACTTCGAGGGCCGGATCAACCCCCATGTCCGGGCCAACTACCTGGCCTCGCCGCCGCTGGTGGTCGCCTACGCCATCGCCGGCAGCATGACCGTCGATCTCGCCACCGAGCCGCTCGGCGAGGACGCCGAGGGCGAGCCCGTGTACCTGCGCGACCTCTGGCCTTCGAGCGCCGAGATTCGCGCCGCGGTGCGGGCGGCGGTGCGGCCCGAGATGTTCCGCGAGCGCTACCGCAATGTCCTCGACGGCAGCGAGGACTGGCAGGCCCTGCCCGCAGGCGGGGGATTGACTTACGATTGGGCGCCCGAATCCACCTATGTGCGGCGGCCGCCCTATTTCGCCGACATCGGCCCCGAGCCCGCCCCCGTCGCCGATATCACCGGGGCCCGGGTGCTCGCCCTGCTCGGCGATTCGATCACCACCGACCACATCTCGCCGGCGGGCAGCATCGCCGCCGACAGCCCCGCCGGGCGCTATCTGGTCGCCCACGGGGTCGCGGCCGCCGACTTCAACTCGTACGGCTCGCGGCGCGGCAACCACGAGGTGATGATGCGCGGCACCTTCGCCAACGTCCGCCTGCGCAACGAGCTGGCGCCGGGGACCGAGGGCGGGCTCACCCGGCATCAGCCGTCGGGCGAGACCATGCCGATCTACGACGCCGCCATGCGCTATCGCGACGAGGGCGTTGCGCTGGTGGTGGTGGCGGGCAAGGAGTACGGCACCGGCTCGTCGCGCGACTGGGCGGCCAAGGGGCCGTGCCTCTTGGGCGTCAAGGCGGTGATCGCCGAGAGCTTCGAGCGCATCCACCGTTCGAATCTGGTCGGAATGGGGGTCTTGCCGCTGACCTTCGCCCCGGGGGAGACCCGCAGGACATTACGGCTCGACGGCAGCGAGACCATCGCCATCGGCGGTCTCGCCGGCGAGATTTCACCCGGCATGGACGTGGGCTGCCGGATCACCCGGACCGACGGGCGCCGCGACGAGATCACGCTCACCTGCCGTATCGATACCCTCGACGAGGTCGAGTACTACCGGCACGGCGGGATTCTGCACTACGTGCTGCGCACCCTCGCCGCGGCGTGAGCCGCCTTGGTTACTCGCTGCTGAGGTTCACCGCCTTGGGGCCGCGGGCCTCGGACTGGACCTCGAAGCTGACCTTCTGGCCCTGGGTCAGGGGCGGAAGGTTGGCCTGCTCGACCGCCGAGATGTGGACGAACACGTCCTTCGAGCCATCATCGGGGGCGATGAAGCCATAGCCCTTGGTGGCGTTGAAGAATTTTACGATACCGGTCTTCATGTCTTGGATCTTCCATGGATAGTGGTGGAACGCCGAGCCCTGGCACGGCGCGCTGCGAGGCTTCACGATGATCCGGAATTTGTGCTCGGGGTTCGGTCGTCCGAACGAGTCCTGGTTCCGGCGTGCCGCCGTTGCCTCGCCAATATGGGTGGCCTCCGGGGGTGGCGCAAGCCAAATCGACCGCCGCCGCCGCCCTCGGCGTCACCGAAATGTGATTCGCACGCGAGCGCGACCGCGGCCTATGGTCGCGCCATGCTCCGCCATAGCTTTGCCTTGTTCGCCGCCGTCGCCGCTCTCTTGCCGCTCGGCGCCGGTGCCCAGACCGCGCCGCCGACGACGCTGGTCGAGCTCTACACCAGCCAGGGCTGCGCCTCATGCCCGCCCGCCGAGGCGCTCGCCGCTGAGCTCGCCGCCCGCGACGACCTGGTGACGCTCTCGCTGCACGTCAACTACTGGGACTACATCGGCTGGAAGGACCGCTTCGCCAGCGAGGTGAACACCGAGCGCCAGCGCCAGTACGCGCGGAAGCTCGGGCGCGGCCCCGTGTTCACGCCGCAGGTGGTGGTCGACGGCACCCGCGACGTCGTCGGCTCGGATTCCACCGGGGTGATCCGGGCGATCGACGCGGCCCAGAAGGCCGGCCGTCTGCGTCTCGACATCCGCCTCAGGCGAAGCCCCGATGACGGCCTGGTGGTCTCGATCCCGGGCGCCCACTTCGCCGGCTCGGCGGCGGTGTGGCTGTTCCGCTACGACTTCGGCAACGTTACCCGGGTGACCGAGGGCGAGAACGCAGGAAGGACGCTGAAAAGCGTCAACACGGTCCGCGACGTCCGCCGGATCGGCACCTGGACCGGGCTGCCGCTCGACATCCGCCTGCCCCCCTCGGCGCTGACCGCCGGCAGCGGCGGCCGCGACGCCTGCGTCATCGTCGTCCAGGCTGACGATTTCGGCCCCGTCCTCGGGGTGCGCAAGATGCGCCTCGCGCCCGAATCTTCCTGAGGCAGACAGCTCCCGGGATCGCCGCCGCCTCGGTTGGCCGCACCCGCGAAGCACGGGCCGGCCGTTCCCCTATACGCTCCTGGCAGACGGCGGGGCGGCGGTCGCCGCCGGTCGAGGGGCCGACCCGGTGGCGGCTCACCGCTGGCCCGAGAAGCCCCGAGTCAACATCGCGCTCAGCCGCCGGGCGAAGGCGGCCGCATCCGCCGGGGGCTCGCCCTCGAGAATCAAGGCCTGATCGTACAAGAGGTGGGCGGCGTCCTCGATCCCGGCCGCCGCCCCCTCGGCGGCGAGGCGCTCGGCGAGCCCGGTGATCAGCGCGTGGCCGGGGTTGATCTCGAGGATGCGCTTGGCCGGATCGGCCACCTTCTCGTGCTGGGCGAGCAGGCGCTCGATGCGGATATCGAGATCGCCCTCGTCGGCGATCAGGCAGACCGGGCTCTCGGTCAGCCGCTGCGAGACGCGGACGTCCTTGACCCGCTCGCCGAGCGCCAGGCGGAGCGCCGCGACCAGGCCATCGAGCCGGCCGGCGTCGGCGGCCTCGTTGGCGTCCTTGGGGGCCTCGCCGCCGGCGATGGCGTCGAGATCGATCCCGCCCCGGGTGATCGAGCGCAAGCGCTTACCCTGGTACTCGCCCACCATCGGCACCCAGAACTCGTCCACCGGGTCGGTCAGCAGCAGAATCTCGACCCCCTTGGCGCGGAAGGCCTCGATCTGCGGGCTGGCGAGCGCGGCGTCGAGCGAGTCCGCACTCAGATAGAAGATCTCGGTCTGCCCCGCCTTCATCCGCCCGAGGTAGTCGTCGAGCGAGACCAGGCCGTCGCCAATGGTCGAGTGGAAGCGGGTCAGCGCGATCAGCGCGTCGCGGCGCTCGCGGTCCTCATAGATGCCCTCCTTCAGCACCGCGCCGAAGGCCTCCCAGAAGCGGGCATAATCCTCGGGCCGCTTGGCGGCGGTGCGCTTGAGCTCGGAAAGCACCCGCTTGACCAGGCTCGAGCGGATGCGCGCCACCACCGGGTGGTTCTGCAGCATCTCGCGGCTGATGTTGAGCGGCAGGTCCTCGGAATCGACCACGCCCCTGAGGAAGCGGAGATAGCCGGGGACGATCTCCTCGCAGGCGTCGGTGATGAACACCCGGCGCACGTAGAGCTTCAACCGCGACTTGCGCTCGGGGTAGAACAGGTCCGAGGGTCGCGTCGAGGGCACGTAGAGAAGGCTGGTGTACTCGATCTTGCCCTCGATGCGGTTGTGCATGGTCAGCAATGGGTCGTCGAAGGCGTGGGCGACGTGGTGGTAGAACTCGCGGTGCTGCTCGGGCGTGATCTCGGCCTTGGGCCGGGTCCACAGCGCCGAGGCGGTGTTGGCGGTCACACCCGCGATCTCGATCGGCAGGGCGACGTGATCGGAATAGGTCTTGACGATGGCGCGCAGGCGCTCGGGATCGAGGAACTCCCGGGCATCCTTGCGCAAGCTGAGGGTCACCCGGGTGCCCCGCGGCAGCGCCTCCTCGGTCGGCCCGACGCTGAACGTGCCCTTGCCGTCGGAGTGCCAGCGCCAGCCTTGGGTCTCGCCCGCCTTGCGGCTCTCGACCACGATCTCCTCGGCGACCATCAGGGTCGAATAGAAGCCGACCCCGAACTGGCCGATCAGGGCCATGTCCTTGGCGGCGTCGTCGGTGAGCCGGTCGAGAAACTCGGCGGTGCCCGAGCGCGCGATGGTGCCGAGCTCGCCGATCAGGTCGTCGCGGTTCATGCCGATGCCGTTGTCGGCGACGGTGAGCGTCCGCGCCTTCTCGTCGACCGAGATCACGACCTTGATCTCGGGGTCCTCGGCCACCAGATCGGGCTCGGTGATGGCGCGGTAGCGCAGCTTGTCGCAGGCATCCGAGGCGTTGGAGACGAGCTCGCGCAGGAAGATCTCGCGCTCGCTGTAAAGCGAATGGGCGACGATGTCGAGCAGGCGGCCGACCTCGGCCTCGAAGGCCCGGGTCTCGACCGCGGGTGCCGCTTCGGCCATGACCATGGTTCCTCCTTCCACGTCGAACTGGGTTCCGGCCAGCATATGAGCGTGCGCGCGCGCGCATTCAAGCGCCCGGGCTTGTTTCGCCGGCCGCAGGCGCCAAATCTGAGGCCATGACGATGCGCGATCGCGGGCGCCTGACGGCGGTGCTGGGACCGACCAACACGGGCAAGACCCATCTCGCGGTCGAGCGCCTGCTCGGCCATTCGTCGGGCATGATCGGCCTGCCGCTGCGCCTGCTCGCGCGCGAGGTATACGAGCGCCTCGTCGCCGGCGCCGGCGCCGGGGCGGCGGCCCTGATCACCGGCGAGGAGAAGATCGTCCCCGCCAACCCCCGCTACTTCGCCTGCACGGTCGAGGCGATGCCGCTCGACCGCTCGGTCGCCTTCCTCGCCATCGACGAGATCCAGCTCGCCGCCGACCCGGTGCGCGGTCACGTCTTCACCCACCGGCTGCTCCATGCCCGGGGCCGCGAGGAGACCATGTTCCTCGGCGCCGAGACCGCCCGGCCCTTGATCCGCCGGCTGGTCCCCGAGGCCGCGGTGATCACCCGGCCCCGGCTCTCGCGCCTCGCCTACGCCGGCACCCGTAATCTGGCGCGCTTGCCGCCAAGAACCGCGGTGGTCGCCTTCTCGGCCGCCGAGGTCTATGCCACCGCCGAGTACCTGAGGCGCCGCCGCGGTGGCGCCGCGGTGGTGCTGGGGGCGCTGAGCCCGCGCACGCGGAACGCCCAGGTGGCGCTCTATCAGGCGGGCGAGGTCGACTACATGGTCGCCACCGACGCCATCGGCATGGGCCTCAACATGGACGTGAACCACGTCGTGTTCGCGGGCTTGCGCAAGTTCGACGGCCGCACCGAGCGCCCGCTCACGGCGGCCGAGGTGGCCCAGATCGCTGGTCGCGCCGGGCGCCACACCAACGACGGCACCTTCGCCGCGTCGAGCGACTGGGGGGCGCTCGATGCCGAGCTGGTCGCCGCGGTCGAGGCCCACCGCTTCCCGCCTCTGCGGGCCTTCGCCTGGCGCAACGCGGCGCTGCGCTTCACCTCTCTCGCGGCGCTCCGGGCCTCGCTCGCCGCGCCGCCGCCCTCGCCGGCGCTCACCCGGGTGCCCGAGGCCGACGACGAGGCGGCGCTCGCCGCGCTCGCCGCCGACCCGGCGATCGCCGCCCTCGTCAGCGGCCCCGACGACGTCCGCCTCTTGTGGGAGGTCTGCCAGATCCCCGACTATCGCAAGATCATGGCCGACGCCCATGTCCGTCTTCTCGCCGACATCTTCCGCCATCTCCGCCGGGGCGACGGGTGTCTGCCCGAGGACTGGCTGGCGCGCCGGGTCGACCGCCTCGACCGCACCGACGGCGACATCGACACGCTGGCCACCCGGATCGCCCACATTCGCACCTGGACCTATGTCTCGCAGCGCGGGCGCTGGCTCGCCGACGCCGCCCACTGGCAGGGGCGCACCCGGGCGATCGAGGACCGCCTCTCGGACGCCCTGCACGAGCGCCTGAGCCAGAGCTTCATCGACCGCCGCACCGCGGTTCTCGTCCACCGGCTGCGACGCGGGGGGCCGCTCGCGACCTCGGTGGCGGGCGACGGCGCGGTCACCGTCGAGGGCCAGTTCATCGGCCGCCTCTCGGGCCTCGCCTTCGTCGCCGACGGGGCCGAGGCCGCGCGCGAGGGCAGGGCCATCCGCAACGCCGCCCGGCGGGCGCTCCGCCACGAGCTCGCCGCCCGCGCCACCGCCCTGGCCGATGCCGACGACGCCGCCTTCACCGCCTCGGCCGACGGCCGGGTTCGCTGGCGGGGCGAGCCCGTGGCCAGGCTCGTCGCCGGCGAGAGCCCGCTCGCGCCACGCCTCGTCGTGCTCGTCAACGAGCTTCTTTCGGCGGCCGAGACGGCGGCGCTCGAACGCCGGCTCGCGGCTTGGCGCGACGCCTTCGTCGGCGCCGCCGCTGGCCCGCTTCCGATCCTGCGCGAGGCATCGCTGGGCGGGCCGGCGCGGGGGCTGGTCTTCCGTCTCGGCGAGGCCCTCGGGGTTCTGCCGCTCGACGGCGGCGTCCGGATCGCCGCCGCCGACCGCCGGGCGCTGGCGGCCGCCGGGGTCACGGTGGGCACCGCCGTCGCCTATGCCCCGGCGCTGTTGAAGCCCCGGCCGATGGCGGCGCGCGGCCTTCTCTGGGCGGTTACCGCCCGGGCGCTGCCGGCCCCCGAGCCGCCGCCCGCGGGAAGGACGGCGATCGCGGTCGCCCCCGGGGTGCCGGCGGCCTACTACGCGGCGGTCGGCTTCGTGGTCTGCGGGGCGCGTGCGGTCCGCGCCGACATCGTCGAGCGGATCGCCCGTCGCGCCCGCGCCCTGGGGCGCACCGGCCGCTTCGCCGCCGCGCCTGCGCTGACCCGGGCGAGCGGGCTCTCGAGCGCCGCCGTCGCCGCCGTGCTGGCCGGTCTCGGCTATCGCGGCGAGGCCACCGAGGGCGGGGCCGTCCTCTATGCCCGGCGGCCGCGGCACCGACCGCGCCGGCGCCCGGCGGCCGACCCCCACTCGCCCTTCGCCGCGCTCGCCGGCCTCCGGGTGCCGTCATGACCGCGGTGCCGCTGCAGGCCGTGCGCCTGGACAAGTGGCTGTGGCACGGGCGCTTCTTTCGCACCCGGGCACGGGCCGCCGGGATTTGCGCCGCCGGCAAGGTGCGGCTCAACCGGGTCGTGGTGACCAAGGGCCACGCCCTGGTCCGGCCCGGCGACGTGCTGACCTTTCCCCAAGGGGCTCGCATCCGGGTCGTTCGGGTGGCGGCGATCGCGGCCCGCCGCGGCTCGGCGATGGCGGCGGCGCAGCTTTATGAGGACCTTTCGGACCCCGTGCCCCCGCCGCCACCGCGCGGGGGCCGGCCCACCAAGGCCGACCGGCGGGCGCTCGAGCGCCTGTGGGAGGGCCGATGATCGCCCGCTTGAAGCGCCTGTTCCGTGCCATCGACGCGCCCGAGCCCGAACCCGGCGACGAGATCGAGCAGGCGGCGGCGGCGCTGCTGGCGATCGCCGCGCTCGGCGACGACGACCTCGCCGCCGAGGAGCGCGCCGCCATCGTCCGGCTTCTCGGCGAGCGCTTTCATCTGGCGCCCGAGGCCGCCGCGGCCCTCGCCGCCGCCGCCGAGCGCGAGGCCCGCGCCGCCACCCAGCTCGTGCGCTTCACCCGGGTCATCAAGGACCGCTACTCGATGCCCGAGCGGATCGCCCTGATCGAGATGATCTGGGAGGTGGTGCTGGCCGACGGCGTGTTGAGCGCCTATGAGGATTCGCTGTTGCGTCGGATCGCGGGTCTGCTTTACGTCTCCGACCGTGACCGCGGCGCCGCCCGGCGCCGGGCGCTCGCCCGGTCGAAGGCGAGCGGCGGGTGAGCAAATGAGGACCGGAACGCCGGTGCCGTCTCTTGGGGTGTGGAGAGCGTTATGACCTACGTCGTCGTCGAAGCCTGTATTCGCTGCAAGTACATGGACTGTGTCGAGGTCTGTCCGGTGGACTGCTTCTACGAGGGCGCCAACATGCTGGTGATCCATCCTGACGAGTGCATCGATTGCGGCGTCTGCGAGCCCGAGTGCCCGGTCGAGGCCATCCTGCCCGATACCCAGGGCGACCTCGCCGAGTGGGTCGAGTTCAACCGCCGCTACGCCGAGGAATGGCCCAACATCACCCGCAAGGGAACGGCGCCGCCCGACGCCGACGCCTGGGTCGATGCCGAGGACAAGATGAAGGCCTTCGACCCTGCCCCAGGCGGCACCGGTTGAGCTCCGAGCCCACCGGCGCGCGGCGCCGCAAGACCCCGCCCTGTTGCGGTCCGCACTGGTATTTCCCGCGAAATGTGGTATATTAGCCCTCGTACCAGCATCGTGATCGAGCGCAGCGTGACAGTCCCGCGACGGGGATGACGGCGGATGGCCGCACCGCCCGTGAGGTTTGGCTTGGGCATGGCGCCCGGGCGGTCGTGCCATGGGTGCCGGCGACGGTGCCGACTTTCGGGAATGAGAGGGTGAAGAGACGTGAATGTCGATAACGAGATTGTGTTCTGTGCCGGCGATTATGTGGTGTACCCGACGCACGGGGTGGGTCGAATCAGGGGGATCGAGGCCCAGACGATCGGGGATCGCGAGATCGACGTCATCGTCGTCGAGTTCGACAAGGAGCGGATGACGCTCCGCGTGCCCGTGGGCAAGGCCGACAAGGCGGGCATGCGACGGCTGTCGACCCGCGACAAGATGCGAACCGCCTTGACGACGCTGCGCGGGCGGGCGCGCGTCAAGCGGACCATGTGGAGCCGCCGGGCGCAGGAGTACGAGGCCAAGATCAACTCCGGCGACCCGGTCTCGATCGCCGAGGTGGTCCGCGATCTCCATCGCAAGATCGACCAGCCCGACCGCTCGTACAGCGAACGCCAGCTTTACGAGGCGGCGCTCGACCGTCTGGTCCGCGAGTTCGCCGCCATCGAGAACATCGAACCCGAGGTGGCGCAGAGCAGGCTCGAGGATCTCCTCGCCGCCTGAGCGGCGTGGCGGTTGAGCGGCGCCCGTCGGTGGTGAGGAGCGCCCGGTTCGCCACCCTCAGGCGGGCACGGCGGGTCTGGGCGGTGGCCGCGATCCACGGCGAGGTCGCCCGCCTGGTTGCGGTCCACGACCAGATCGCTGAACGCTTCCGCCCCGGCGACCGCCTGGTCTACCTCGGCAACTACCTCGGCCACGGCCCCGCCATCGGTGAGACCGTGGACGAGCTTCTCGCCTTCCGCCGCGCCATCCTCGCCCGGCCCGGGATGATGGCCTGCGACATCGCCTTCCTGCGCGGGGCGCAGGAGGAAATGTGGGGCAAGCTCCTCCAGATTCACCTCGCCTTCGATCCCGCCGAGGTGATGAGCTGGATGGCCGAGCGCGGGGTCGCGGCGACCCTTGCGGCCTATGGCGGCGATCTCCGGCGCGGCATCGCCCGGGCCCGCGCCGGCGCGGTCGAGCTCGCCCGCTGGACCGGGGAGTTGCGCCAGGCCATCCAGGCTCACCCCGGCCACGACGTGCTGTTGAGCGCGCTCAAGCGCGCCGCCTTCACCGACGACGGCGGCTTGCTGTTCGTCCACGCCGGGGTCGAGCCCTCGCGCCCGCTCGAGGCCCAGGGCGATGCGCTGTGGTGGGGCGGCGCCGGTTTCGAGGCCATGACCGAGCCCTACGCCGGCTTTCGCCTGGTGGTCCGCGGCTTCGACCCCGCCGCCAAGGGGGTCCGGGTGACCGCGGTGACGGCGAGCCTCGATGCCGGCTGTGGCCGCGGCGGGCCGCTCAACGCCGGCTGCTTCGACGCCGCCGGCCGGCTCGACGACCTGGTCGAGGGCTGAGAGGCCCGGTCACGGCCCCTCGGCGCGCAAGGGTCGGGCGAGCAGGCGCTCGATCTCGCCCGCGACCGCGGCGCCGCGGTTGACGATCGCATCGACCGCCTCGGCGATCGGCATCTCGACCGCGGCCCGGTGGCGGCGCACGCCCAGCGCCTTCGCGGTGGCGATGCCCTCGACCAGGGCCGCGGGCGGCTCCGCCCGGCCGACGCCGCCGACGATGAGCCCATAAGCATAGTTGCGCGACCCCGGCGTGGTCGCGCTCAACACCAGGTCACCGAGGCCCGAGAGCCCGCCGAGGGTCTCGTCACGGGCGCCCAGCGCCCGGGCGAAGCGCACCATCTCGGCGAACCCCCGGGTCAGCAGGGCGGCGCGCGCGTTCTCCCCCAGGCCGTGGCCGACGGCGATCCCACAGGCGATGGCATAGACGTTCTTGAGCGCCCCGCCGAGCTCGGTGCCGATGACGTCGGTAGTGGTGTAGAGGCGCAAGACGGGGCCCGCCAGCCAGCCCGCGACGCTCGCCGCGAGGCCCTCATCGGGCGCGGCCAGGGTCAGCGCCGCCGGCAGTCCCCGGGCGACCTCGGCCGCCAGGCTGGGGCCCGAGAGCACCGCCACCGGGTTGGCCGGCAGAACCTCGGCGAGGACGGTGGAGAGGGGCCGGCCGCTCGCGATCTCGATCCCCTTGGCGCAGAGCACCACGGGCACACCCGGGGCGAGGACGCCGGCGAGCGCGCCGGCCACCGCCCGCACCGCCTGCGCCGGCACCGCCAGCAGCACCCCGTCCGTTCCGCCGACGGCGGCGCCGAGGTCGCTCTCGGCCCGGATCGCTGCCTCCAGCCGCATCCCGGGCAAGCGCCGGGGGTTCTCGTGGCGCGTGTTGATCGCCGCCGCCACGGCGGGCTCGCGTGCCCACAACAGCGGCCTCGCCCCCGCCCGCCCGGCCACCATCGCCAGCGCCGTTCCCCAGGCGCCGGCCCCGATCACCCCGATGCGCACCATCGCCTGCCGCTCACCCGCTTCCTGCCTCGGCGCAACCCTCGCCGCGGCCGGGCCGCGCTGTCAACCGCCTGCCCAGGCCCGCGACGCAAAGGCGGGGGACATGAACCGGGGTCCACGCGACCCCGATTTCGCCCCGATTTCGCGCTCAATAGACGGCGCGGTAGCGGGCGCAGCGGGCTTCCGGGTCGAGGTCGGCCATGACCGCGGCCTCGCAGTGCTTGTGGCGGCGATAGACGTCGACGAAGCGGGGCGGGAACCAGCCTTGCGCGGCGGGGTCGGCCTCGAGGGCGGCGAGCGCCTCCGCCAGCGAGCCGGGCAGCCGGGCGAGGCCATGGTCCACCCGCTCGGCCTCGCTCATGGTCTCGGGGTCGGCGGCGGCGGGTGTCGGGAGCGCCTCGTCGAGGCCCTGAATGCCGGCCCGCACGATCGCCGCCAGCGCCACGTGGGGGCTGGCACAGGCGTCGGCGGCGCGGTACTCGAAGTTGAACTGGGCGGCGACGTCGCGGCCCGGCCCCTCGGCGACGGGCGCGATCCGCACCCCCGCCTCGCGGTCGCGGACGCCGAGGTTGTTGTAGGACGCGCTCCAGCGGTGGGGGATCAGGCGCAGATACGAGACCGCACTCGGGGCGGTGAAGGCCGCGAGCGCCGGCATGTGGCGCAGGATGCCGGCGACGAAGCTGCCGGCGGCCGGGCTGAGCCCGTGCGGGCCCGCGGCGTCGTAAGTCGCCGGGCGGCCCTCGGTGTCGCGCAGGCTGAGGTGGACGTGGACCCCGTTGCCGAGGCCGTCGGCGCTGACCATGGGGGCGAAGCTGGCGCGGTGGCCGAGCCGGTGCGCGGTGGCCCGGACGATCTCCCGCAGGATGACGGCGCGGTCGGCGGCGACGACGCCGAGCGCGGGGGCGCAGGTGATCTCATACTGGCACGGGCCGTACTCGGCGTGGAAGGCGTCGAGCGGAATGCCGGCCTGGCGCAGCGCGAAGGTCACGCTGGCCCCCAGCGTCCCCTGGCGGCGGACGGCGTCGAGGCTGTAGGACGAGCCCTCTGCGGCGGTGAGCCCGTCGTAATGGAACTCATGCTCGAAGGCCGCGAGAAGGCGCAGGCCGAAGCGATCCTCGAGCTCGGCCAGCGCCGTCTTGACGAGGGTGCGCGGGCAGCAATCCCAGGGGCGGCCGTCGGTCTCGGCGAGATCGCACAGCACCAGGTGCTCGGGCGGGGTGCCGTCGGCGAAATCGACCCGCACCCGGGTGTTGCGGTCGGGCATCAGAAGGACATCGCCGAAGGCGCCGAAGGGGCCCTCGGCGATGGTGCGAAAGGCGGTGATGAGGATGTTGGTGGGGGTCCAGCCGATCCCGGCCGCGACGCGCCGGTCGAGATCGGCCGCGGCGATGGCCTTGCCGCGAACCAGCCCGGCGATATCGCAATAGCCGGCGAAGATCAGCTCTTCACGCTCCATCGTCTCCCCCTTGCGGTCAAGTCCCACCCGGGGCCGGGCGGGATCGTCGTCACGGCGTCCGCGCCCTAAAGGGGGTCGCCGACCGGCTCGAACCTGCCGTCGTCCACGGCGATCAGGGAAATAGGGGGGCACGCCACCCCGTTCTCCCCTTTTCCCCCCGTTCGCCCCCTCGCGGGCTAGAGCACGCCGGGGAGCGCGGCGGCGAACGCCCGGGCCAGCCGTTCGGCCCACTCGTCGCGCCCTGCAGGGCTCGCCAAGAGGTCCTGGCGGACCTCGATCTCGACGTGCGGAATGCCGCGGCGCTCGCCGTGAACGGGGATGGTGTAGTCGGTCTCGTCGCTGACCGCATAGGGCTCGTTGTCGCCGACCACCAGGTCGGGCTCGGCGGCGAAGGCGGCGAACAGAGGCTCGGCGACCCGCCGGTCGCGGTTGTAGAGCACGCCGACGTGCCACGGCCGGGCGACGCCGTGGAAGACCGGGGTGAAGCTGTGCAGCGCCAGCAGCACGCACGGCCGGGCGGCGCGGGCGTCGAGCAGGGCGCGGATGGCGGCGTGGTAGGGATCGAAGATCGCCCGCGCCCGGGCCGCGCCCTGCGCCGCGTCGAGACCCCGGTTGCCGGGCACCGGTGTCGCTTCGCTGATCTCGGCGATCGAGCTCGGGGCCCCGGGCGCCCGATTGCAGTCGATGACCAGGCGCGAATAGGCCTGGGCGATTAGCGGCGCCTTCAGTCGCGCCGCCAGTCGGCGGGAGAGGTCGAGAGCGCCGACGTCGATGGCGATGTGGCGGGTCAGCTCGGCGGGCGCGAGGCCGAGGGTGCCGAGCGCGCGGGGGATGGCGTTGCCGGCGTGGTCGCAGACGATTACCAGCGCAGAGGGGGCGTCGGCGTGCTCGACGATCACCGGCGTCGGATCACCGGCGGTGAGAAGCTCAGGCGTGGTGTCGGGAGCGATCTTGTCCATGGCGGTTTCTGATAGTATCGGTTCGATGCTTTGTCCAGCCCCCGGAGACGCCAGCGATGACCCTTCCCCCCAGCCGCGAGGTCACCCCGCTCGCCGAGCGTACCGCGCTTCTCGTCATCGACGTGCAAAAGTATTGCGCCGAGCCCACGGGCA
>Ga0114931_10005376_pt1 | contig 15816 bp, 18 predicted proteins | sample 2SBtaG_FD_89579 | JGI IMG/M metagenome (GOLD analysis project Ga0114931, IMG submission 89579) | Deep subsurface microbial communities from Kolumbo volcano to uncover new lineages of life (NeLLi) - 2SBTROV14_V59a metaG | ecosystem: Environmental > Aquatic > Marine > Volcanic | place: Kolumbo...
CGCCTTGCGCATGGCCTGCAAGTCTTTTATCTGGGCTTCGATCTTGGCGAGTTTCATCTTTGCCTGATCACTGACATCCGCGCAGTGGCCATCCCCCAGTTCTAACAGGTGGGCGATGTCCTGCAGGCTGAAACCCAACTTCTGGGCGCGTTTGATAAAGCGGATTCTGTCCACCGTCTCCGGGGGATACACCCGTAAGCCCTCAAACGGTTTGGCGGGTTCACGGACCAAGCCCACGCGCTGGTAGTAGCGGACGGTCTCGACATTCACGCCGGCGGCGCGTGCCAGGCGGCCGATGGTTAAGGTGCTGGATGCCACGTGTGTTCAAGCCTTCTTCTCAATAAGTCATTGTTAATAAGTCTCATCAGAGAATAATAGACCCTGTAGTAGAGTACGGAGTCAAGTATTTTTCCAGGACATGTTGCTCCGATGCAAGGATAAACCTGGCAAAAGTCCTTGACTCCGTATCCTCATACGGGCTCTAAGCTATGTCAACCATAGCAGGGAAACTCCGATCAGCCGGTGCTAAGACCTTGAGCCGACGGTAGATGCATCACGTGGAGGGTGGTCGATGAAACGTTGCCAACATTGCGGAATTCAAATAGGTCTGGAGCCCTTTGTCCGTGACGGCGTGAGCTACTGCTGCAAGCGATGTTTGCGACGCACCCGCCGGATCGAGAGCTCATTGGTGGAAAGGGGAGCGGCCTATCTGTAACTCATGGAGTCGCTGGTGCGCGCGCTGGACAGTCGGGAACATGAAACTGCCAGCCACTCCCAGCGCGTCGCCCGTTATACACATTTTCTCGCGCGGCTGATGGATATCGATCCAGCCGAATGTATGGATATCTGCCGTGGGGTGTTGTTGCACGATATCGGCAAGATCGGTATTCCTGATGCCATCCTGTTCAAGCAGGGGCAGCTCTCAGAAGAGGAATGGAAGGTGATGCGGACCCATCCCGCCATCGGCAGGCACATCGTCGAGGGGATCGGCTTTTTGGCGCCCGCGGCAGAGCTGATCCATGCCCATCGCGAGCGCTATGACGGTAGCGGTTATCCGCACGGGCTGAAGGGTGAGGCCATTCCGGTGGGCGCTCAAATATTTGCTGTTGTAGATGCCGTCGATGTACTCACCACGGAACGTTCTTATCATAGTGCTCAGCCCCTCGATCAAGCATTGCAGGTTATAAAAGAGGAAAGCGGCAGCGCCTTTGACCCGCAGGTGGTGTTGATGTTGAATCAGCATCGTGAGTCCTTTGCGGCGCTGCAGAAGGAACTGAAAAGCATACTGCTTACTCTTGATACGGCAGCGCTGGCGCAAGACATCAGGAGACTTAAAGTACCCCATGCGTAGCCATAGAGCGCGCCCGAAGCAAGCGCGATGTGTGTGCTGGGAGTCGGTGTGATCACCGCTGCCGCCAGCATTAGTACCGCCACGGCCAGCCGCCCCTGGTTGCCCAATGTTTCGATATAGGTTCGAATTGTTTCCCGGGTCAGCGCGTCGCCGCGCGCAAAAAACCATGACGCCGCGACGCTTGTGGGGGTATGCTGATCACTAACGCCCATCTGAGCGGTCCCGAAGGATGACTCATGCTTCAACCGGTATCAAAAAGATGAGTGGGAGTGTCATGGCGTGCGATTCAGTTTCCAGTTGTAGTCGAGAAATTCAATATCCATGTCACCCCTGCGTAATGCCCGTGTCTGGTGATCATCCAGGCCAAGTGCTTGCTGATAATGAGTCAGGAATTGTTCCAGTGTATCCAGGCCGTGCCAGCCCTTTTCAAAATCCTCGCGATACCATTTGAAGATGCTCGATACATAGAGTGTGTCACCCTCCAGCCGGTTGCGCGTGCGATCGGAGAGAAAGTTGCGCGTGGCCTCTTCTAGTTGCACATCGAGGCGCGCGGCGACATACGCTTCCGGTCGTAGCGCCGGGCAGCCGATGCTGGCGCAATTGACGGCGAAGTGGATGCGCGGCTCAAAATAACGGCCCGAGCCGCGAATCAGGCCGTGTTCGATATCGTCCAGCGAGCGCGTTTCGCCCAACAGGGGGATGAATGTTTTTTTCCAGGGGGATTGAAAAAAGGAACCGAGGTCTTTGATTGATTCGATACCGGGATAGCCGGATAAAATCAGTTTCACCGTCCAGGCGTTGTAGACATTGATAAGGAAGGCGAGTTGTTCCTCTCTGCTCCAGTGATCAAAGGTTGCTCGTGTGACATTCGAGGTGGCAGAGAGATAGCGTTCGAGTTGGGTATGTTCTTTTGCTATGCCGCTGTAATCAACCTGGGTGGCCAGGCCGTCGCGAATGGTGATTACATGTTTTTTCAGCAGTGCATCCCATGCGGAATGGTCGAACTCCGCCGCCTGGATAGTCGTAGAGAGAGTAAGCAATAGAAGTGTCAGTGCTAATTTTTTCATGGGTTACCCCCGTTTCCATGTATTGTAGCGTTCCACCCACTTCAACAGTTGCTGTGGTGCATGGGCGCGTTTTCACTCACCGGCGGCGTATTTGTTGGCCTCGGCAAGCGTCGGGTAGATGTGGATGGTGCCAAGAATTTTGTTGAGGCCGAGGCCGTGTTTCATGGCCAGCACGAATTCCGCCAGTAAATCGCCTGCATGTTCGCCGACGATAGTGACGCCGAGGATGCGATCCTTGCCCGGCACGGTGAGTACCTTCACAAAACCGTAAGCCGAATCGTCGGCAATGGCGCGGTCGAGATCGTCGATGCCGTATTTGGTCACCTCGAATGCGATACCTTTCTTCTTCGCCTCCTGTTCATTGAGGCCGACACGCGCCACTTCAGGGTCGATGAAGGTGGACCAGGGGATGACGGAATAATCGACCTTGAACCGTTTGAGATCACCGAATAGTCCATTGACGGCAGCGTACCACGCCTGGTGGGCGGCGGTGTGAGTGAACTGGTAAGGTCCGGCAACATCACCCGCCGCAAGAATATTGGGATAGAGCGTTTCCAGGTATTCATTGGTGATCACGGTGCGCTCGGTTTCGATGTCCAACGCTTCCAGGCCATAACCCTGCAAACGCGCCACCCGGCCGACAGCACAGAGCAGAGCATCGAATTCAATGCGTTGTTCAACATCGCCTCGTTTAACGACAATGAATTTGCGGTCACCCCCATTTTCGACCAATCGTTCACAGCGTACCGCTTCGTGATCGGTGAGTACGTTAACGCCACTCATTTCCAGCGCTTCTTTGGCTAATGCGGAGACCTCCTCATCCTCGTTGGGCATGATGCGCGGGCCGCGCTGGATTTGCGTCACCTGCGAGCCAAGGCGGGCGAAGCTCTGCGCCAGTTCACAGCCGATGGGGCCACCGCCGAGCACCACAAGACGCTGGGGTGATTGATCCAGCTTGGCGAATTCCTCCCACAATGTATCGCTGGTGAGATAGCCGACATCCTCGATGCCAGAGAGAGGAGGCACAAACGGCCGCGCCCCGGTGGCGATGACGATGCTGCGGGTGGTGAGTCGTTGTGTGCCGCCGTCGTTGAGTTTGATCTCCACTGTCCAGGGGTCGACCACGCGGGCGTAGCCCTGCAACACCTCGACGCCGAGTTTCGTGTATCGCTCCACGCTATCGTGGGGCTCCACCGCGCGAATCACGTCATGCACTCGCGCCATCACCTTGCTGAAGCTGAAGCTGGGCTCGCTACTCTCTAGGCCATAGTGATCGGCGTTGCGGATCTGTTGCGCCAGCTTGGCACTTTTGATGATGGCCTTGCTCGGCACGCAACCGTAATTCAAACAATCGCCGCCCATCTTGTGCGCTTCGATCAACGTGACCTTGGCCTTCACCGCGTCGGCGATGTATGCGCTCACCAATCCCGCCGCGCCCGCGCCGATGACGATAAGGTTGCGATCATAAGTTTCTGGCCGCTGCCACTTGGCATAAACACGGCGGCGTTGAATGCGGCGTACGATATTACGTGCGATAAACGGAAAAATACCGAGTAGTGCAAACGACAACAGCAGCCCCGGCGAGAGAATGCCAGCGGGGCTTTCCAGTTTCGCGAGTTGGGTGCCGGCGTTGACATAGACCAGCGTGCCCGCCAGCATTCCCACCTGGCTGACCCAATAGAAAGTTACGGTGCGTATCGGCGTCAGCCCCATCACCAAGTTGATCAGAAAGAAGGGAAAAACAGGCACCAGGCGTAGCGTGAAAAGATAAAACATACCGTCTTTGGCGATACCGTCGTTGATTGCCTTGAGCTTGTCGCCGAAGCGTTGCTGTACCGCATCGCGCAGCAAAAACCGAGCTACCAGAAACGCGAGGGTGGCGCCAATGGAGGAGGCGAACGATACCAGCACTGTGCCGATACCCAGACCAAACAGGGCGCCCGCCGCCAGTGTCATGATCGCCGCGCCGGGCAGCGACAGCGCGGTGACGATGATATAGATAGCAAAAAAGCTGCCCGCCACCCGCCAGGGGGATTCATTGAACAGGGCATCAAAGTGCGCCTGACTCTGCTTCAGCGCATCGAAGGTGAGCCACTGATCGAGATCGAAGGTGAAGAAGGCGGCGACCAATGCCACCAGTAACAGAATCAGTCCGGTTTTTTTCATTATTGTGCCTTGTGATTGTAGGTTCTTTAATCGTTCAATGCGCCGCCGCAACTGCTGCCTTGTCCGGCGGTGCAGCCGTAGCAGTGATTGGCCACGTTTATCGGTTGTCCGGCCGGATCGGCGTTCAGTAGATCGCTCAGGTAGGGATGATGCGAGTTTGGCGCGAGGCCAGGCATGGGCAAGCCAAGCTGTTGGTTGAAATCGCAATCGTAGAGATAACCCCGCCAATCGACGCTGACCAGGGCGCGGCACATGACATCGTCAAGATTGGCTGCCGCATAGTTCTCTTTGAGCAGGCGCATGTAGTCGTGGAACCGGCCTTTGGAGATCAGCATGGAACCAAAACGCTGGATCGGCATGTTGGCCAAGGCGAAGAGGGTGTTGAAGACGATGCCGAAGTGGTCATGCAGTTCACGTTTATAGGCAGCTTCCAGATTGTGCTGGTCAGGCGGTAGCGATGGGCCTTGCGGGTTGTAGACCAGGTTGAGCATCAGCCCGGAACCTTCACGGCCGTAGCCCAGTTGATTGAGCTGTTCCAGCGCGGCGATGCTTTTGTCGAACACTCCCTTGCCGCGCTGTTTGTCCACATTGTCCATGGAATAGCAGGGCAACGACGCGACCACCTCGACACGCTGTTGCGCCAGAAACTCTGCCAGCCTCTCCTGTCCCGGCTCGAAGAGGATGGTCAGATTGCAGCGGTCGATCACCTGTACGCCAATCGCCGACGCCTCGCACACCAGGGGACGAAATCCTTCATGCAGTTCCGGCGCGCCGCCGGTAAGGTCGAGCCGACCGATGTTGCGCGCCTTCAGCACTTCGGGAATCAGCCTGAGGGTTTCTTCATCCATCATCTCCTTGCGATTTGGTCCGGCGGCGACATGGCAGTGCAGGCAGCTCTGGTTGCAGCGATAGCCGAGGTTGACTTGCAGGGTCTCTACGGCCCGTCTGCGCAGAGAAGGAAATTCGGTCAGTTGGAGCAAAGGTAGTGTTGCGTGCATTTAAGTTCCTTAAATATACTGGAAAACAGTAATTAGTGGTCGGAGAGGATGTGATTACCTTACAAAACGATTTCATTCAATGCCAAAGACTTCCGAGCCAGGGTGAAATGCCATCCAGGCAAACCAGAAGCCGGTGATGCCGGGAATAGGATTGTTTCCCCTGTCGAAGGGCTGTGCCGAGCGGTGCATCTTATCGAAGTGAATAACGATTTTTTTGCCATTTATTTCGTCAAAGACTACGCTTGAGGTGCGTGCCAACTCGCTGAAGGGGTAGGCTTTGAAGTGGCCGTCGATCTCGACACCCAGGCACCTCCTCTTTTGGATGATAGCGGCGGTCCAGCCGGGTGACCGGGAAGTAGATGCTGGTGGATGTTTCGTAACCCGCGTAGGGCGAGCGGTTGTAATTTCGCCGAGTCCAGACGATGCTGCTGATCATTGGATCCGGCCAGTCCATCCTCGCCCCGGCGGTGGGCGTGCGAGCGGGCGTGGTCGTGCGGAAAATAATCCCAGGCGGTGCCGTGGGCGCTGTAGTCCTCACGCACCGTGGCCCATTGACGCTCGCAGAGGTACGGATCCGAAAATCGCCAGGGCTGCTTGCCGTTGTATTGTTCCTGTCGGCGGCGTTGTTCGGCACCGGCACTTGGGCTGCGTCGTTTTGCCACTGATCGTCTCCTTTGCTGACAATTTCAGTAGTAGTTCCCGGTGAGCCTGTTATCTTACACGCGGTGGCGCGGCAACGTGAAAAAGGTCTCCAGGCGTGCCATCCACAAGACGGCTTTCCCGAATGGAGCAGGTTGGGTTGCCGTTGGAATCTGTTTAACTACGTCCAGATTTATTCACTGTCTTCTATTTCTTCGATAATCGGGCAACCGTTTTCACTGGTGGCGCAGAGGTTGGTCAGCAGAGCCAGTTCGTTGTGCAACGTGGTGAGTTCTTCAAGGTGATCTTCGATCTCCACCAGTTTTTTTCGCGTTAACGCCCGTACCTCGGTGCGGGCGTTTTGTGGGTCTTCGCGCATCTGTAACAGGTCCTTGATCTCGGCCAGGGAGAAGTTCATCTTCTGCGCGCGCTGGATAAATTTGAGACGGGAGATGTCTTTGTCGCTGTAGGCACGGATACCCGAGGCGGTGCGGTTGACCTTTGGCAACAAACCGATTTTTTCGTAGTAACGTAACGTATCCACGCTCAAGGCCAACTGACGGGCGACTTGGCCAATAGGGTAACTACTCATCATCGGCTCTCCCGCTTGCTAGGTAATGTTGAATGGCCTTACTAAGTTGTTGTTTCGACGGCAAGGAACTAAAAATGAGTTCGCCGCCAATGGCTATAGCAGGTGTGGTCAACACGCCAAGGGCGATGGTATGATCAATCTCTTCCAGGACATCGACCTCGCGCCAGGTAACGTTTGCAAAGCCCGCTTCTTCCAGTAGTTGCTCGACCACACGACTGGCTCGTTGACAGTTACTACAAAGCGATGAGGTAAATACTTCAATATCAACAGACGTAGTTTTCATCGATCTGCGACAACAATTAACACATTAATCCCCTATGTAGTTCACGACGTCTATAGTAATAGACTCCCATTATTACCAAGATAAGCGCATGGATAACAATTTTTAACCAAAAATTGATGATCACTCATCTCTGTCAGATGAAACAGTGAGAATATTGATGCCCATACCAACGCATTTTTCCTTGACCGGAGCAACGCAAAAACAAGATAAGCAGCCAGTAAAATCGAAACACTGATGTTGGCAACCCTGTATGATAAAAAATCAAAGTCAAAGGCGATACCGAGTATACGGTAAACAATAACACTGGCCGCACATAAGCCGAATAAACATTCCAAAATAACTATCGACCAAATTCCCCATCCGTTTTTCATGATCACTTACTTGGCCGCCACTTCTGAATCTGATGATTCGCATAATCGGCCACAAACACCGTGCCATCATCTGCTACTGCCACGGAAATAGCCGTATGAGTTAGTCCTTGTGTGGGGATACCAAAGGCATTGAGAAACTCACCGTCCGGTTTAAACTTCTGCACTCGATCATTATAAAAATCAGCCACAAACACGTTACCTTGTGGGCCAACAGTGATACCTGTGACGGTGGCAAACCAACTGTTAAAAGAACCAAAGATGTTCATCGCCAGCGGGCCACCCCATTTGTGGGAGAAATCACCGTTTGGACTAAAGGCTTGTACCCGGTCATTGTAACCATCGGCAGCATAGAGCATGCCATCGGCGGCAATGGCCACATCGGTGGGATAGTTGAATTCGCTTGCCCAAACTCCGGTTTCGCCGGTTGTTCCCCACTGGCGGATGAAACTGCCATTTGCATCTAACTGCTGTACGCGCTGGTTATAGAAATCAGCGACAAAGATATCACCGTTTGATGCCACGGCAACGCCGCCGGGCGCGTTGAATTCACCTGGCCCGGCACCCGATTTGCCGATAGCACGAAGAAACTGTCCTTGCAGCGAATACACCTGAATCCGGTCATTGAAATAGTCCGCCACATAGAGTTCGCCGTTGGCAACCGTCAGGTTCATGGGGCGGCCAAGCTGGCCCGCACCTTCACCCGGCTCGCCAAATTGCCGCTGAAAGTTACCGTCAAAATCAAATGCCTTAATACGGGCATTGCGCGAATCGCTGACGAAAAGCTCCGATTCCGACACAGCAATTCCGGTAGGTTCATTGAACTGGCCTGGGGCTTCACCTTTGCCACCCCAGGTCTTCACAAGCTGATAAGGCGGCTCTTGCACCGTGGGAAACCAGGCACAAGCCGACAACAGCAGTGTCGTCACAATTACAAGCAGTAGGCGTGAAGATAGTTTGACCCGAAACATCTAGTCGCTCTCCATTCGGTAGTCCCTGTTAGTAATTAAGGCGCAGACTAAAGGTGAAAATGAAATCCTGCTTCAATGCATTACCGTTGAGGTTCTGCACCACAGGCAGTTGTAGGGCAGTCTCCACCACTGTGCGCCGGGTAACGTATTGCAAGGTGGGAGCCAGATAGAGGGTGTTTCCCCCTGAGTCTGGATCGTCCTGGCCATTGTTACGGTTTTTCCCCTGCCAGATCCAATTGCTCTCAATACCGGTATACAAAAAGTGAGGTAGTCCATCTGCCGGGCCACCCATCCAGATACGCTGGTGGTAAGAGAGATCGAGTCGCGCTTCGTCGCCCCGCTCAAAACCGTTGGCGGCGTTATTGAATTTGTAGCTGGTGGAGATGCCCCACTCCTGTTTCAAAGACTGAGCCGTGGTCACAATGCCAACGACTGGATTCCATGCACCCGAACCGAGCTGCAACGAGCCGGGCAGCGGCCCAAGTGCGTCTTGCTCATCGTCTTCGCCAGTAGGCATTTCGATGCCTGCAAACGGTGCGATGCGGAAAGTACGCCCCGCCTGGTCTTGACTGTAGGCGGTATATCGCACCATCGCTGTCACGTCACCCAGGCCGTTAACACCTCGTTTAGTTCGACCGGGCGGCATATTCAGCTCCATGGTTTTATCAAGCAAGGGCACGATACCAAAGAGTGTCCAACGGGGTGTGATTCCCCATACCCCAACTATCGGCAGCGCCTTGACCGTCAGTTCACGATTCATGGGGCCAGGCTCGTCCGTCGCTCTGAGGTATTTTGCTTGCACCCGCATCACACCTTCCCCCTTGCTGACGGGCAGCGCGGTATTGAAGGTGATCGGCGCAGCAGAGGGCTGAAAGGAGACACTAAAAAGAAACAAGCCGCACAACCAACCGGCCCAGTGTATTTGCCTCACAGTGGCTGCTCGCTCATAGATCGCAATGTAAATCCAGCATCATTCACGAGCTGTTTCAGCTGCGCTTCGGTCAATGTCACACCCTCTCTAACCTTTACCATCACTACGCCTTTTTCAAGGTCAAAAGTAACCGATTCTACGCCTTCGGTGCGTATCAGTTTTTTTTCGATACCGTAGGCGCAGAAGGGGCAGGAAAGCCCGTTCACCCGCAGGCTGTATTGAGTGCCGGTGGCAAAAAGCGTGGCGCTCCAGAGTAATGTAACCGCCGTTAACAAAATCGATTTTTTCATGCCTTTTCTCCTATAAGTGCCACTCAAACTCCAGCTTGGCCCGGTAGTCGGATTCAGCCTGGCTACCATTCAAATTACTGGCGATGGGAAGTTGCACACCTGCCTTGACGGCAAAGTTACGTTGGGTCCAGAAGATACCAGGTGATAAATACCACTCTGTGCCTCCCGTATTGGAAACCTCCACGCCGTTCAGTTCCGCGCGTTGACCCTGTTCTCTGTTGAGTTCCAATAACCACACGGTATCCGGTCTAAGGTAGCTCGGTGGCGTTGGCCGAATTCCCACGGCGAGATCAAAAAATAGCTTGTCACCCTGGCGTAGACCGGCACCGTTTTCGCCATTACGCCGATAACGAATGCTCGTCCAGCGATACCATTTGAGGCTTTCATACCCGTAGGTGAAACCCAGCAGGGTGTCGGTGGTGCCGCTGCCCAGGGGCGGGTTTTCCTTGTCGTCGCCATTATCCAGCATGGCGTTCACTAACACAGCGGCCGTCTCTTGTATACCGAGACTGTCTTCTCGCCAGAAACGGTATTTAGTAAACAAACGCGCATCCCCCGTACCTCTCGCTTTGTCTGCTCCATCCTCTGCTTTTATGTAAGGCAGCTCAATACCAGCCGCCCAGTCGCCGGTCAAGCCATAGCTCAGCTCAAGACCCAGCTCCGTCTCCTTTTTTTGCCCCGCCTTCTCACGATGTGCTCCGAGGTGAGCTTCGATACCGTCCTTGTAAAGCACGTGGGGGCCGATGCCGAAGATGGGGTCGTGGGCCAGCGTGTCAGTGTTGTTCAAAGCGAGCAGCGCCACCGCCACAACACAGGGTAAGACCGGCCGCATGACTTGTTTCATTCTGCGCTCCTATGGTGGATCGACGCTTGCGTTTCGAGAGAGTCTAAAGCCTGGAGTCGACTCCAGGTCAAGCACTTCTTGAAGGAACTTTTGAAATGTGGATGAGCAGGCCGAAAAAACCGGAATTTCTGCTTGACTCCGTTGTTGGGTTCGGAGTCTATAGTCCCCGTAATGGCGACGAATAGGAGCAGTCAATGGAGTCTTCACAAACCTCAACGCTGGCAGAAAGGGCAGAAAATCCGGCCAGCCACGATAGGGAGCACCCTGATCGGCAGCATCGTCGCGGGCATTGCAGCCACCACCTGCTGCCTCGGCCCATTAGGTGTTGCTGACTTTGGGCATCAGTGGTCCGGCATCAGGGATAGATTGAATAATCTCGTTGTTGTCGGCTCAAGGTGCTCAAGATTAATGATCTGGCGCTAGAACTTGCCAACCGGATCCCTTATGAACCAAAAACACTGACAAGAGCTGCGGGTGAATACTTCGATACCGAACCGGGATTTGCCCTGGGTTACACGATGGCCGCGCTGCGCTGGTTGAGTGAGGACTTGAACCTCCATTTAAATAAATGATTGTTCAGTACTAGCCCACATTTCTCACCACCGTTCGTAGTGAGGCGTGCCATTGGTCCGTCGCAGTAGAACGGTGGTGAGAAATGTGGGCTAGTGTGTTTGTTTAAAAGATCACCATGATGGAAAGCAAAAGATTCAGAATATCAGTGTCTCGCATTTCATTACACGCATACTTGATCTCAGCGCTGAGACAAAGCGGCATGTTGTTCGTCATTACGGGTTATATGGTCATCAATCAAAAAATAAAAGGGCTCTTTGTCTCTCTCGACTAGGTTATCCTTGCGAAGCCGAATCGAAAGAGCTGAGCTGGACAGATATTATCGAACAACAATCCGGTTCGCCCCCTGTCTGCTCACATTGTGGAAAACGTTTGGTTCAGGGGATTCCTTTTGGTAGAAATTCCATATATAAGAATTATTGGGGGCAGGTGGGCAGCTATGTCCAGCAAGACGTTCAAGCGGACGCTGCAGGCGACGGTGGTGGGTTCAAAAGGAATGAGGGTAAATTTTTTGTTGGGGTGGCGCCGCGTAACTAAGCTTTATGCGTCAAAGAAAATGAGTAGGTGATTTACATGACAGAGATGCAGCGCCTGCTGGCGGTAATGGCCAGCCTGCGCGACCCGGAAAGAGGTTGCCCCTGGGACAGGGAGCAGGCCTTCCAGTCCATCCTGCCCTATACCCTGGAGGAGGTCTACGAGGTGGCTGAGGCCATTGATCAGGGTGACATGGGCTCCCTGCGCGAGGAGCTGGGCGATCTGCTGTTTCAGATCGTCTTCTATGCCCGGATGGCCGAGGAGGCGGGGGAGTTCGACTTCACCGACATTGCCGCCGGCATCAGCGACAAGCTGGTGCAGCGCCACCCCCATGTCTTTGGCGATGCCGACATTGCCGACGCCGAGGCCCAGACGCTGGCCTGGGAGCAGCACAAGGAGCGCGAGCGCCAAGCCAAAGCTGCCGACGAGCAGCGTGAAGCCAGTGTGCTGGACAATGTACCCCTGGCCCTGCCGGGGCTGATGCGCGCCATGAAGCTGCAGCGCCGCGCCGCACGGCTGGGTTTCGACTGGCCCGACATCACGCCGGTGCTGGACAAAATCGAAGAGGAGCTGGCCGAGGTGCGCGAGGTGCTGGACCAGGGCGGCGACCGGGACAAGCTGGAGCATGAGGTCGGTGATCTCATTTTCGCCTGTGTTAACCTTGGCCGCCATGCCAACATCGAACCGGAAGTGGCCATGCGAGGCGTCAACCGGCGCTTCGAGCAACGCTTTCGCCGCGTCGAGACGCTGGCCCGGGCGCAGAACCAATCCCTGGCCGAGATGTCTCTGGAAGAGATGGACAGATTGTGGAACCAGGCCAAGGCCGAGGAGGCGGCAGCGCGTGACAAGTAGAAGTGTAATCACATTCTTGTGGCTGGTGCTGCTGATGCCGCTGCTGGCCTGGGCCCAGGATGCACAGGTTCACATTGTCTATTCCGGCAATATCGACGGTGAGCTGGAACCCTGCGGTTGCAGCGTGATCGGCAATTCCGGCGGCATCAAGCGCCACTCCACCCTGCTGAAGGAACTGCGCGCCAAGCAGCCCGACCTGTTCGCCCTCTCCGGCGGTGGCCTGATCGCCAGTATGGTGCCGCAGGACAAACTCACCGGCGAATACATCCTCAAGGGTTTCGCCCATCTCGATTACGACGCCGTGGCACTGCAGTGGAGCGACCTGGCCTACGGACTCAACTTTGTCCAGAATCGCGGCCTGCCCTGGGTGGCCAGTAACTGGTCCGGTAATGACTTCGCTGCCGACAAGGTCGTCAGCCACGGCGGCCACACCCTGAGCTTTTTTGCCTGGCTGGACCCCGCCCAGTCACCCCGGGCCGCCATGCACCTGGAGCATGAGCAGGTCAGTGCCGACACGGACGCGTTGGCGGCAAAGCTGAAGCAGGCGCAACAGCAGGGACTGACGGTGCTCTCCACCACCTTGCCCCTGGCGCAGGCCAAGGCCTTGCCGCTGCAATACGTGGATATCCTGCTGATCCAGGCCGCCTACGAGGAGTACGGCACACCACAAATGGTGGGCGACACCCTGGTGCTGCAGCCGGGCTCGCGCGGCATGCGCCTGGGCAAGCTGGATATCACCCTGAACAAGCATGGCCGCATCGGCAACTTCGAACACCGGGTCATCGCCATGCCGCCCTCAATGGCCGATGACCCGGCACTGGCCAAGTGGTACGAAGAATACAACGCCAGGGTCAAGGCGGCCTATCTCAAGCAGGTGGAATTGCGCAAGGCCATGGAGTCGGGTCAGACCCCCTTCGTCGGCGAGGAGGTATGCCAGACCTGTCATCAGCAGGAGCACGATATCTGGCGCGAGACTCCACACAGCAACGCCTTCGCCAAACTGGAGCGGGTCAACAAGGCCTTCGATCCCGCCTGCATCAAGTGTCATACCGTCGGCTTTGAAAAGCAGGGCGGTTTCATCGATGTGGATACCACGCCCAACCTGCTCAATGTGCAGTGTGAGAACTGTCACGGCGCCGGGCGCGCCCATGCCGAGTCGAAGGGGGCCAAGCCGCTGGCCAACCAGGGCTGGAAACCACGTCAGATGTGTGCCCAGTGTCATGTGGAAAAGCACAGTCCCGAGTTCGACTTCGACACCTACTGGCCGCGCATCAAACACGGCACACTCAAATAAGCCTTGACAGCAAACAGCGATCAAATGCACATTAAAGCTATGATTGATTTCAATTCAAAATAAAACGTGATGGCGCGAGTATGCGTGTGGCTGCGACTGCACGCACCGGCGTCTGCGCGTTTTGAAGGAATCGACCAGTTGTAACGTAGTTTTATCAGGGTTTCCGGAAAGGCCGCAGATTTGCAAGGATCTGCGGCCTTTTTCTTTTCGGGCAAATAGAAAACACACAAGGTAAAAAAAATGTCGGTACCCGCCGCGTTTACGGGAATAATCCTGATCTGGGCCACCACGCCGCTGGCCATCAAGTGGAGCAGTGAAGAGACCGGATTTCTGTTCGGCCTCACCGCGCGCATGATGCTGGGGGCGGCGATCTGTCTCACCCTTATCGCCCTGCTGCGCGTGCCGTTCAAATGGCATCGGGATGCGCGTCACACCTATCTGGCCTCCGGGCTGGGGCTGTACGGGGCCATGATGTGCGTCTACTGGGGAGCGCAGTACATCAGCTCGGGACTGGTGTCAGTGGTCTACGGCCTGCTGCCCATGGTCACCTTTTTTGTTGCCGCCCTGATGCTGGGCCACTCCCTGTGGCAGCCGGCCAAGCTGCTCGGCGCGCTGCTGGGCTTCGCCGTGCTGGTGGTGATTTTCAACCCCCGTGATGCGGTCAACGGTGTCGCCGTCATGGGTGTGGCTGCGGTGCTGCTTTCTACCACCATTCACGCCCTGAGCATGGTGCGCATCAAGAAGATCGGCGCCGATGTCCATGCCCTGGCGGTCACCGGCGGCGGGTTGCTGGTGGCGCTGCCGCTCTACGTTGCCACCTGGGCGCTGTTCGACGGCCATCTGCCTACGGTGGTGTCGGAAAAGACCCTTTCTGCCATCGTCTATCTGGGTGTGATGGGCTCGGTGGTGGGTTTTGTCGCCTTTTATTATGCACTTAAGCATGTCTCGGCCAACGCCATCTCCCTGCTGACCCTGATCACACCGGTGCTGGCACTGAGCCTGGGCCACTTTCTCAACCATGAGCCGGTGCCGGGCGAGGTGGTGGCCGGGGCGGCCTGCATCCTGCTGGGTCTGGCGCTGCACAACTGGGGCGAAATATTTTTTGCCCGAGCAGAGAAATCGCCTTGAATTTCCGCCACGATCAACAATAATTACTAACGGAAAGGAAGCGAATTGCTATAACCCGTTCAGGAGGTGATAAGCATGTCTAAGACCGAAAAAAAAGAAGTGGCCAAGTCAGGTGAACAGGAGTTGCAGGCACGCGCCGAGCGTACCCTGTCGCCGTTCGATGAGATGGACCGGATGTTCGAAAACTTGTGGCGCCAGTCATGGTTGCCGCGTGGTTTCATGCGTCCGCTGGAGATGGACTTTGGCAATATCCCGGCGCCCTTTGAAGGCCGCACTCCGCGAGTCGATGTGATCGATCGTGACAAGGAGGTGCTGATCAAGGCCGAATTGCCCGGCGTGAAAAAGGAGGATGTGGATATCTCAGTATCCGATGACAGCGTGACCATTCGTGCCAGCACCCGGTACGAAGAGAAAGAGGAAAAGGGCAAATACTTTTGCCGTGAAATGAGCCGCGGCGACTTCGTCCGCACTCTCGCCCTGCCGGCCGAGGTGGACGGTGCCAAGGCCAAGGCCTCTTTCAATGACGGTATTCTTGAACTCACCGCACCCAAGGTGACCCAGTCCAAGCGTCATAAGGTTTCGATCAGCTAGGAGTCTGTCGGCCTTAGGTGTTCGTAGCGAGGCGAGTGGGAAATTGAGACTATTTTTTCGATCTTTTGAGGCGAATAGTGAGCCTATTTAACGAAAAAGATCGGAAAAATGGGCCGCTCTCCCGCTGCCGCAGCCAATTCATCCTAAATCCGACAGGCTCCTAGCCCGAAGCAATGTCGTAGGCGCAGCCTCTGCTCTGGTTTCAGCCGGTCTCGGCGACCGGGGCGGGGGCTTTTTGCGTATAGGCTTCCAGCGCCTGTGTCAGCCCCATGGTGATGAAGGTCAGGCACTGGTAATTGATCTTTTCCGGCGTGTCGCGCGTCGAGTTGTAGAACGGATAGCGGTAC
>Ga0114931_10005377_pt1 | contig 15816 bp, 13 predicted proteins | sample 2SBtaG_FD_89579 | JGI IMG/M metagenome (GOLD analysis project Ga0114931, IMG submission 89579) | Deep subsurface microbial communities from Kolumbo volcano to uncover new lineages of life (NeLLi) - 2SBTROV14_V59a metaG | ecosystem: Environmental > Aquatic > Marine > Volcanic | place: Kolumbo...
CCGCTGAAGAAATAGTCATCGAATACCACGACGCCATGGTGATCAAGCAGCAATCTAACGACACAAACGACGATCACAGACACGTAGAACACCAGGAGCCATGTCATTTTTGAGGGCATATCCCATCGACCCCCTTCTCGTCTGCGGCTCAGCCACCATGCAATGGTTATCAATAGCAGGAGGATATTGACCGGGTTGAGTCCGGTAACGTCAAAGATGGCCTTAGGCATCTCTCTGCTCTCTGAAATCGAGAGCAGAACGATAAAACCGCACAGCGATTTATACCAGTCTCGCCCAAGATAGATCACGACGAAGACACAGAAGAGTGTCAGGAGGGTATATCTAACCATGCGCCGATAAATCCATCAGATAATGAGTCCGTGTCCCGATATAGTGCGTCCCGAGAATCGGGTTCTACAGGTCGATCAAGCACTCACGGGGCGCCAACCAACCAAACCAGATGTCCCGACACGTTCGAAACATCGTCATACCGCCCCCCTTGCGGCAAGGACCGCAGGGATGGTTTGCAAGAGAATTTTGAAGTCCAAGCCAAGCGACCATCGGCTGATATATTCCAGGTCAAGCGCGAGCCACTGATCAAAGTTCAGATCACTTCTACCTGAAACTTGCCAAAGACAGGTCATTCCCGGCCGTACGCTAAACCTTTTCCGTTGAATGCTGCGATCGAACCGATCGACATCGCGTAGCGACATCGGACGAGGACCGACGAGACTCATATCACCCTTCAGCACATTGATCAGTTGAGGCAATTCATCCAAGCTCGTCCTTCGAATAAAACGCCCTATTCTGGTGACCCTGGGGTCGTTGGCTATCTTGAATATGGGTCCATCCGCCTCATTCATCGACTCCAGTTCATCCTCAGACAGTTTCGTATCGGTATACATCGAGCGAAATTTATACATCTTGAAACTTCGCTTCCGGAAACCGATTCGTTCCTGCACAAAAAATGCAGGCCCAGGACTATCCAGCTTGATCAAAGTCGCCACCACCAGGAACACCGGCGCGATTAACGGCAATGAGAGCAATACGGCGACGACATCGATTGTTCTCTTTAGGAAAAGCGAAACCTCGTCATGAGCTACAGGCTCGAACGTCAACAGCGGAATTTCCCCCAGATGGACCAGCCCCATTCTTGCGACTTCCAGGTCAAACATATCTGCCATAAACCGGAAGTTCACACCCTGTTCCTCACAAGCGCATGCAATCTCCGCAAAATCCTTTATCAAGGATCTGGGGACGGCGACGATAACCTCGTCGATCACGTTACGCGCCAATATCTGGCTAATCTCGTCGATACAACCCAGAACCGGGACGTTCAAAAAGGTTTCGCCAACTTTGCTCTTGTCCCGATCGACATATCCAATCACATGGATCTTGAGCTCAGGGCGCTCCTGTATGGTCTTGACGAGTCGCTGCCCGCGGCTGCCACAGCCGATAACCAAGGCGATCTGGCTATGGCTAAGCAATGCCGCGACACTCAGTCTTCGGATCGCCGCACGTTCGAGCAGCAGAAATACAAATGCGAATAGCGCAAAGAGTCCGAGCACGCCTCGACTAAGATAGTGCATTCGGAACAGGAAGATCAGGGCAAAGATCACGCCCATCGCGATCAAGAAGCTTCTAGATATTATTAATATGTCATCCGTCACCTTTGATTTGCCAACATTCTTTTTCAGATATGCGCCGGATGCCATCAGCGACAACATCTGAACCGTCAGAATCAAGGGGAGCAGTTGAATGTGGTCCCGAGCGCTGATTATATTGGCATCACCCACAAACTCACGGGTCAGAATCGCCAACAAGTAGGCGACGAAAAGAACTAAAATATCAAGCGCAATAAGCAGCACACCCGTTTTTCCAGATTCGCTAGTCATTCGCCGCTCTACCCTTTCGAAAACTCGATTTCACATCTTTCTCCATCAATAACCATTTGCATGCGTATTTCCTATATATCCATCATATCGGCTTCATACGGCTATCTAATGATGCCGATGTAGTTAAACTCCTTAATATTTCTGATTTGATATCCGAACTCGCTTAGCAACGCTTTTGTGTCGCCGGTACTCATTTCACTCACATACTCGAAAAGAATAAACTTCGGATAGTCCTCTCGTTCAATATCATCAAAATATTTCTTCAATATCTTATATTCATAACCCTCCACATCGATCTTCATACCCTGAACACGCTGTAACCCTTCTTTCTTCAGAAGATCAGACAAGGGCATACAGTCAACCCTGACCGCCCCCTCTCCTCCCTGAGCTAAAAACGAATTGCCACCGCGATTACCGTCGGTATCGACATGAAGCATGGCCGTTTCCACCGTATCCGAAACCCCCTTATTTATCGCAGATATATTGCCTATACCGTTAAGGGCGATATTTCTTGAAAATTTCCGATAATTGTAAGGATCCGCTTCGAAGGCAATGACCCATCCTTCCGGACCGACCCAGCGAGACGCCAAAATGGAATAAATGCCGATATTGGCGCCAATATCTACAAAGACATCCCCGGCGTTCAACAGGGACTCGACCTGATGAAACTCCTTTCGATCGTAGATTTGAGGATAAAAAATCACTTTGGAATCAACGCATTCTCCAGTCTCAAGTTCGAACTGAAACCCAAAAGCATCGATCAAGCGCTTGCCCCCTCGAGCAAAGCCGAACAGTTTTATCAAAATATCCGCGATTCGCCCGGACCCGCGCATCGGCGGCAATCGTCTGGTGATGCCCTGCAAAAATGAAACCTTGTCTACCATGTGCAATTCCTGTTCAAACAACGGAGTTAAACGGCCCAGACTTCCTATTGGGCTGTTATTAATGGTTATTTTCTTAAAATTCTAACTATATTCCTGAGATACAAAGCCACACCGAGCGGACATAGGAGCATCTGAAGAAACATGGCTTTTGCCGATGATTTCGCCCGTACAAACCTTCCTGCATGAAGACCGAATCGAGTCAGATTCACTGCGGCGCGCACCAATTCACGTATAGGTAAACGCGTCCAAAGCTCCAATAGAAATGCGTAGTACAGCGTCATCGCATTGGGGTTGCTGATACCGAGCTCCAGACTCCGATCGGACAAACCGCCAATCTGATATTCCGCCGTCGCGACAACCTTATTGATATAACGACTCCGATAGTCTCTACCAATCTGATACCAGACATATGATTCTGGAATAAACCGGCCGATATTATCGGGAAAGGGATACTTCCTAAGCACATCGGTTCTGACCGCGCTCAATTTATCACCCTTAACGCGATATTTGTATTTCAAATCGATATTGTCCGCATCGAAGACATCTTCAGGAAAGCGATCCCCGATAACGTCGCCCCTCTCGTCGACGAGCAAGCCGCAGATGCTGTCAAAACGATCCTTTTCCGCATCAGGAATGGCAAGCCATGCTTCGTGGAAATCAGCCAAGGTGTCGGGACAAATCTTGTCATCCGAGTCGATAATCAGGAAAAACTAGCCCTTTGCCTCCGCGACACCAGTGTTAATCGCGGTATGCTTCCCCCCATTTTCCTTCTTCACATAGTTAATTCTAAAATTTGCCTCTTCCTGAAAGGCCTTCACCACAGACTCCGTATCGTCAATGGAACCGTCGTCGACAATAAGCCATTCAAAATCGCTACCGTTTAGATGACATATACTTTCATATAGCCTCGTCAACAGGTGCGCTCTGTTATATGTTGCGGTAAATATCGTAAACAGAAACATATTTTCCGTAGCGTCCTTCATGCTCCGAAACCCATTCGAGTCAAATAGACGAGCTGATCCGACGAGACCACGCCTCGCGATAAAGCCGGATCTGACCGGTCGCCACCCGACACAAAGCAACCCGCTCTCGTTCGCACTGGCACCCGTCTAAAAAAGGAGATTGGCGATCGAATCGGCGACACGAGAGGCCGTTTGACCATCCCAGAATTCAAGTGGCCGGGGTTCCTGACAGGATTCCCGCAAGAGATTGCTCAACTTTTCTTCAACATTTCCCGCATTACACAGCTGATTGGTGCCATCCGAGATAGTAACCGGTCGTTCGGTATTTTCCCGCAGGGTAAGACATGGGATCCCCAGATAGGTCGTTTCTTCCTGAATACCACCGGAATCCGTTAAAACAAAGCGGCTATTCGCGACCAGGTTCATGAAGCGGATATAGTTCTGCGGCTCCAAGAGGTGGATGGAAGAATTCCTTTCCATGGCAGCCATCAAACCAAAGTCCAGAAGCCGCTGCCGCGTTCGGGGATGCACGGGAAAAACGATCTTATAGTCGTTACTGACTCGCTGCAAGACATCACACAATCCGGACAAGACGCTCTTAGAATCCACATTCGACGGCCGATGAAAGGTAGCCACGCCATACTTCCCCGGCGCCAAGCCAAGCTCATCGATGACCGCCTCATTCATAATGCGGTCTCGCATCATCTCGAAAGAATCGATCATGATGTTGCCGACCCGCGCAATTCGATCATCCGCCACGCCTTCACGCTTCAAATGCATGTCGCCATCCGCCGATGGGGTCCATAGTATATCGGCAAGCCTGTCGGTCACCATCCGGTTGATCTCTTCAGGCATATCGAGGTCGAACGAACGCAAGCCCGCTTCCAAGTGCGCCAGAATCGGCCTCGACCGTTGGATCCCCTTGATTTCAAGCGGAGGATCAAGCGCCAGTTTCGTTACCGCTATGCTGCAGGCCATCGTGGCATTGACATCCCCCACGACAACGACCAGATCCGGGCGTTGCTCCAGGACAACCCGTTCATAGGCCATCATGACCTTGCCCGTCTGCTCGGCGTGGCCGCCACCGCCAACGCCCAGATGAATGTGCGGTTGGGGCATGCCCAGGTCCTGAAAGAACGCGTCCGACATATTGTGGTCGTAGTGCTGCCCTGTATGAACAATCCTGGGGTCGGCCCAAGATCTGCTTTTCAGTTCGTGGTAAAGCGGGGCGATCTTCATGAAATTTGGCCGAGCAGCGGCAATCAAATGTATGAGCTTTAGATTTTGATCCATTGTCGCTGTCTTCCTCCTAAGACGAAAGTCCCTACCCTGAAATGAAATTCGACGCCTCGAATTCAGGCGTCATGATATAGGACGGCGCCGCTTCAGGCACGTCCCAATCTTATGAACATGCTTTCACGTAATACATCGGCAGTCCAGAGAATATCTGCATGAGTCACATAGCCATTCAAGTGAATAAACCAGGGCATTGGGTAATATAATAGTAAGCTGACAAGGATTCATCCGGGACGACGTAAAACAGACACCCAAAATGTCAGAAAACTTTACATTACCATCCCACCTCACAGACGCACCAATTTATAATACGTTGTTTTTATAGATCTTTTTATATTTGGCACAGATGTTGTATGCCTCGTGAGTGCCGAAAGATGGTTTTGAACATCCGAATATAAAAACGCTACCTAAAGTAAGGAGAATTGCCGTGAACATCAAATCAATTGCAAAGAAAGCCTGTCTTGGAGCCTCCACGGCCCTGCTGGCGCTTGGAATGCAGTCAGCAATGGCTGTGCCTGTTTCGCTCTATATGAGCGATGGATCGACGACATTCACGTGTGCCGATGGTGACGCCTGCGATACCAATCCCAATACTGGCGCTGTCGTTTACAGTGGCACCTTTGGAGACTGGAGCCTGGTCGTTAATGCATTTGTAACGGCCCCGGCTCTCGGTACCGCTGATCATGCAACGGCCCATATGACCGCGTCCGGTTCCAGTACTGCGGCAGGCACCTTGACGTTGCTGGCAAGCGCAACCGACTATACCGGCCTTCTTGCAGGCAGCACAGCGCCGATGGGCGGTCATGTTGGTGGTTCTGCGGGTGCTGGGGCATCTGTCGATACCGGAGTTTACCTGAATGACTCGAATGCTTTATTTGCCACGGACTCATTGCTTGGCGCCGCCGTGGGTTCAGTAGGGCCATTCAGCTATAGCTTCGGTTCGGTCGTTAGCCCTGTGACCGCACCGTTCTCGATCACGTCACTGGCGGTGTTTAACCATACGCAGGCAGCCGCAAGCAGCGTTGACATCACGATCCCTGAGCCTTCCGTTATTGCTCTGATCGGTGTCGGCCTGCTGGCTGTCGGTCTGGTTGGATTCAGCCGTCGCCGTGAGACCGAGTCCGAAGCGGTTGCCGCCTGAGGCACTGCTGCATGACATTAGACGTTTACTGCTGAGACTGTAAAGATCAAGGTCTCAATCTAGGCGGTAACGACTAAAACCGAAGCCCCGCCGACACGCGATGTCGGTGGGGCTTTTTTATTGCGAGGATCTTGTAAGGTGGGTGATGCCAGACGCAGCCTTCGATGGAGCGGCGCCCACGAGGATATACGAACCGGCTGTTCCGAGCCTAAAATTGCCGCAATGCCGCCCCGTATTCTCTGAAACAGGACCCGCCAGAACAGCATCCACCCACATTTTCGTCGCGACACTGCCGGCCATGCTAATGGAACATCCCGAGGAGAAGGTTTGGGACACAAATTCCCGGCTCAACCCCGGGAAACGGTATCGATCTCACATAGCGTATGTGCGCTACTTCGAGAACGACGACGTAACTGGTTTGACCATCATTCCCAGAGACAACGGGCCGTTTATCCTATCCTCGGGCGCTGCACCAGATACCTCACCAACAGGTAAACCATCAGAAATATGCCGAGCGCCATATAGGTATAGAATCCAGTGAGAAATATCCAGAGGTTGTGAAACCACCGCGTAATGCTCTCAAGACGGCTTGACGCCCGCCGCGCATCCTTCTTCCCGTCTTTATCTCCGTTTTCAGCATTCGACAGGGTGGGCCCAAAGCCGCCATATACCTTTGAAAAACTCACTCCACCTTGAAGCATACCGGGTAATCCCTTGCGCAAAAACAAATTCGACAAGGGGACCTTATCCGCCCCTGAGGCCTTTTCAGACTGTTTTTGCGGACCATTGCCGACCTGGGGCTTCGATGATTGTGCAACCTCCATGAGGGGGGCATTCAACATCTCGGATTCCGGAACCTTGTTGGTATCCAATATATCCGACAGCTCGGATATCGCCTTGGCATTCTCCTGCCTGAGCTCTTGATCGCCACGTGAAGGCTGTGAAGCGTCGTTGTCCCTTAGATGCCTAAGCCAATCAGGAATGAGGCGACCTAGATCCTCCTTCAAAGACAGCAGAAAATCCTGGGTCGACTCTTGCTCCTCTTTACGCTCAACCAGCATGATGGTCCAAAAGGTAGCGTCATCCACCGGCACCATGGCACGCACAAGATCTGATTGCGTCATGGCCGTTTCACTTGAATCAGGAACATAGGTAGATTGGGGATCACGTTGTATTACGGGCGTGCCAGCGGCCGCTCCTGACAACAAGACGATAAAGATCACCAAGCAGACTGCTTGGGGTTTCATACGGAAATCCACCGTGAGCCCCCCCCTAAGGCATGACAGAGAAATGTGTCGCCGCGATCACCCCTCGAAACTGGACGCAATTTCTCCGCACCGGTCGTTATGCCACGACAAAAACAGTGGTGCCTACCAGCATGAAGGCTCTTGGTTCCATAACGATGTACAACGCCAAGGTCCACGGGTCCACCTGAGAGGCTTGCACCTCACGCGCCACTATTCCGAAGCCTTCAAGAGTTCGGCAACCTGCTTCGCATGAAGCGAGTCTCTTTTTGAGTCCTGCATCTTTTTAAGCAGAATTTTGGCGCGCTCAGTCATTCCGTTCTTGATCAGCGCCACGGCAAGATGATATCGAATCTCGGCATTATCCGGGGCAAGGTCACTGGCGCGAGAAAGCAGTCTGACCCCCTCGTCGACGCGCCCTTTATTGACGAGCATCCAACCGTAGGTGTCGACGATCGCACCATCGCTCTGTTTCGCCTCGTAGGCCATCTTAGCGGTTTCAAGCGCGCGAGCATCTCCTTGCTGATCGTATATCCAGGCCAGATTGTTCAAGGCGACAACATTGTCCTTTTCCTTAGACAGTACATCCTCATAAAGCTTGGCCGCCCGCTTGTAGTTGACCGCAGCCATATACTCGCTGGCTAACACCATAGCAATCTGCCGATCGTCCTGATGGTTCTTAAGCCAGTTTTCCAAGTCGCCCTTGGCGTCTTTGTCGGAGATACGCTTGCGGGCGAAATAGAGCCGCAACATAACGACCCTGTTATCCGGGTTTTTGGACAACACCCTTCGATAGATGCTGACGGCCTTTTCCAATTCACCTTTTTGACTCGCGAAATCACCCTCGAGAATATCTGCTACCGACTTATTTTCGGGCTGTTTACGGATTTCCTTGATATACTCCATCGCCGCAGCGGTATCTCCAGACTTCGTAGCGATGCGAGCAAGAAGCTCTTGAGCAACGACGAGGTTCTTATCGGTATCCAGGGCTTCACGCAGATTGATTCTCGCCTCGTCGACCTTGTTGTCGGCCAGCAGCAGAATCGCCAATCGTATATGGGCGTCGGGATCTCCAGGATTGCCCTTCAGCAACCGCCTGATCAAACGAATTGCTTCTCGGGGACTACCTTCTGCCTGCGCGAGCTCCGCGCCCAAACGTAAGGTAACCGGACTGTTCGGTGCGAGTGCGGTGACTTCGCGAAACAGGGTCTTGGCGGCACTAAAATCTTTTCGCTGAATGTCATATCTAGCCAGGATGAGCCGCGGCTGGACGGCCTTGTCATCGGCTTCCACCGCTTTGTTCAACCACGAAAGCGCCTGGGCCTCGTCTTGTTGGCGCAACGCAATCTTGGCCTGAGACATGAACGCCTCGATATTCTTGGGATCGATGACCAGGATAGCGGAGTAAAGCTTCCCGGACTCGGACAACCTGCCTCGCTGATACTGCAAACGAGCCAAATTGGACATTGCGACCAGGTTTTTCGGATCCAGTTCGATGACCTTGGAAAAGGCTTCCGCTGCATCATCCAAACGCTGTTGCTCCCAATAAATGAGCCCATCCAGGTTATAGGCCAACTTGGGATCCACATCGTCCTTCAGCATTTGCCGAACTTCGTCATGCGCCCGCTTATAGTCCTTCTGGCGAACATAGGCCATGATCAACACGAACTTCTTTCTAACCTGATCGCCCATTGATGATCCTTCATCGGAAATCATCAGTTCATCGATCGCCTGTTGATTCTTACCTTGAGCCAAGTAGGCCAAGCCAAGTTCGGCCCGAACGGAAGAGTCCTTTGGCGCGCTCGCTAGCGCCCCCTTGAGATAACGGATCCCCTGATCCAGATTGCCGCTCCTGAGCGCGGCACTGCCCGCCAATGCCATGAGTTGCGGATCGTTCTTCGCGTCAGACATGACCGGAGCGAGGGCCTCGAAGGCCAAGTCGGGGGTCTTCAAGCGCAGACGCACTGCGGCCAACAGTTTGCGGCCTTGAACGTCTTCACGATTTCTGGCCACATAGCGCTGAAGGTAATGCTCGGCCTGGGCATATTCGCCAAGCGAAAAGTAGGTCGACCCGATCAGGAGATTGGAAGGGTCATGATCGGGCGCGACCCGCAACACCTGTAATAGCTCGTCCCGGGCATCGGCGTACTTTCCATCCTGATAGTAGACCTGGGCGCGCCAATAGTGCGGCAATGGGTGATTCGGGATCTGATCACGCAGTTCGTCGATAATCGGAACCGCCTCCTCCCCCTTATTCTGCGCCATCAAGGCGGTCACCATACCGAAACGGGACTGTATCTTCCGAATCGAGTTGAAATCCTCGCCCTTGCCCCATGCGGCCGAATACGCTTCAAAGGCATCGCCATATAGATGTTGCACAAAGGCGATATTCGCCTTCAGCAACCAAGCATCGACATTCTTTGAATCCTGTTTCAATACCTGGCTTACGCTATCGTCCGCCTCCTTGAAATGTTCGGCCATCGCCTGAACTCTGGCTAAACCGAGAAGCGCCTGAACATCCTCGGGACGCTTGCCAAGCACCTGTTCATAATATCCACGCGCTTTTTCCGGCTCATGCTTTTCCAGATAGACATCGCCCTGGACGACCATGAGGTCTAGCTGTTCGTCGTCTGATGCCTTGATACCGTCAAGCACCTTGAGTGCATCGTCGGCACGCTCATCGAGAATCAGGGCGCGAGCGTACTCTATACCGAGCGCGACATTCTGCGGTTTCGCGCTCCTCGCGCGGCCCAGCTCCTTTTCCGCCGCCTTCGCATCACCGAACTTCAGGTATAACTGCCCCAGAGAACGTCTGGCATCAAAGTTTTTCGGTTCATCCTGAAGGATATTTTTGTATTCGATGGCGGCAGCCCGATATCGTCCCTGAGCCATGTATTCGGCCGCCAATTTCTTATGGTCCTGCCCAAGCATGCCGCATGCGCTCAAGAGCATGCTCAATATGACCACTTCGACGCCGAACGCGTATTTCCCAATACCTAGAATATGCCCCATCATCTAACCTCCAATTCCGCCAATGACGCCCGAATGCCCGGCCCGGCATTTTTCAAGAAATCAGACAAGACCGCCTCGGCTTGATCAACTTCCATAACATCCGTGGACAAAGCGATCAGCGCCGATCCGGGATGCCCCATCAGCAGCGACCACAACTCCATCAATTTGACTTTTCTCTTCGAGATCATCGGTTTTCCGCCAATATCGTACCAAGACCATAGATATCGCATGCCGGAACCATCGCGAGCTCGAAGCACGGTACCCCTAACTGCCGTGGCGCCGGTCTGAGCGGCGCTAATTTCTGTTTGCCCAACCAACTGCCAACGAGACTCGTCGTACAGCCGATTCCGCACATAGATCAGTTCCGCTCCCTGAGTCTGCCTTAAATAGTAGGCAAAATAGAGCGTCACTCGTCGCCCCCCCCGAACGTAGCTGAACATGCCCTCATGCGTCGCGCCGTGAAACTCCGGCAACCATAACGGCGCCCTGGATACAGTTGGGGACCATCCTCCGGAGACTGCCGGCTGCGTCGTACCGGACAGATTTTGCATCGTATCATTCGATATCGGCACGTCCGCCTGAAATCGATAGACAAGTCCTGGTCCGCAAATCAACCCGATCAATACTGCGCCGACCAAAGGCATAGAAATAGATCGGCTGCCACGATCACCGACCACCGCGCCACGACCGGCTGTCGGTTCAACGACTGTGCCGGTATTCTTGGCAAGTCGCCCACCATACCAAAACACCGGCAGCATCACGCATGCAAATAACAACCATCCCATAAAGGCATGATCCTTGACCAGCGACGATTGCATATGCGTCAGATGCCCCGCTACGACAACAACGGTCACCCTGACAGTTTGCGACAACGGCCACGACCAGAACCAATCCGATAAAGGTGAGTCTATCTCTGAGCCGGGAAAGATAAAACCAAGCAAAGAAAGCACCCAGACTCACTGCAGCCAGCATATACCGCATTCCGGCACAGAATTCGGCGATTTGAAAGTTCCCGAAAGGAATCGACAGGGCGTTGCCCTCTCGAAAAACCGGTACACCGATCGCCTGCAGCATGTATGTGGATGCCAAGGCGGTAATCGACTGAAACAAGGGCATTAGAGGGTCCCATACAGGGATTGCCGTCCAAATAAAACCCAAAGGAAACATCGCCTGACGGACCATGCCCATGCCGAAGCAGGCCCAAACCAGCAATGGCAGCATGGCCACCAGGGCCAGATATTGAACGAGCTCTACATGCGCCAGTGCAGCCGCGGCCCAAAGGAGACTGTCCAAAACCACAAACGGCAGTGCAAGCCATTGAGGTTGTACTAAGTGGCGGGCAAGGAGATGGCGTGACTCCCACAAGGCAAAGAGGCACAGCCCCAGGACCAGCAAGCCATGTCCATAGTTGCTGTTGGGATCGAGCCAATCGTTGACTAGCGTCCGAACGGTCGTCCAGGTGGCGGCCAACCAGATCAGCAGCCCGATGACAAATGTAGTGCCGGCTGCGTTAATACGCGAAGAGTCTGCAGAAGAACTTGACGACATAATCAATACGCGGATACTTCCCGTACGTCGGTGATGCCCTGATAAGACAAAGGCTCAGACAAAGGCAACGAAACAACAATAAGACGATCGTGAAAAACGCCCCGTTTCCCGCGACATATCCGTGGCCCGGTCATTTCGGGAACGGCGTTGCAATAAATTCATCCATCCCCCTTCATGCCATGCTTTGCCATGAGCGAATAGAGTGTAGGCCGACTGATATCAAGCGCCTCCGCCATCTTTTTGATATTGCCGGAGAAGATCAAACCGGCCTTTTCGAGCACATCGGCTTCGGCACGGTCACGTGCATCTCTTAAGCTCAGGAGAGAGTTTTCATCGCTGGCGGTAAGTCCGAGATCGTCAACCGAGACCTGAGCGCCATCCGACATTACGACCGCGCGTTTGATGGTCCCCTCCAATTCCCGAACATTTCCGTTCCAGGGCTGACAGGTAAGCGCCTTAAGGGCGTCCTGACTGAAATTTTCACAGGTCCGCTTGAATTGCTTCCGATATCGGTCCAGAAAAACCTTGGCCAGCAGGGAGATATCGCCGCCACGTTCACGCAAAGGAGGAACCTGAATGGTGATGTAGCTGATCCGATAGTACAGATCCTCTCGAAAACTGCCGTCGGTAATCTTTTTCTGGAGGTCTTGATGGGTCGCGCAAATCACCCGGACATCGACTGGGATGTCTTCATTTCCACCCAACCGCTGAATCACCCGCTCCTGCAGAAATCTCAATAACTTCGACTGCAAGCCGATGGGAATATCGCCGATTTCATCGAGAAACAGCGTACCACCGGAGGCGAACTCAATTCGTCCCAGCTTGCGCTTCAGCGCACCCGTAAAAGCACCCTTTTCGTATCCGAACAGTTCGCTTTCAAGCAGATTCTCGGGAATGGCGGCGCAATTGATGGCCACTAACTCCCGGTCGGCCCGCTCACTCAAGCCGTGAATGGCTTTCGCCACCAATTCTTTGCCCGTACCACTCTCGCCCAGGATCAATGTCGTGACATCGGTGGGCGCGACCCGCTCGACCATTCGACAAACCGTGTCCATCGCATTGCTCGCGGTAATAATATCCTCAAGGACATGAGTGCGGGCTTCAGTAACGAGCTTTTGATAATCGGCTTCGAGGCGATATAACTGCGAGGCGCGATCCACGATCAGTCGCAGCTCGTCGGTGTTGATCGGTTTACAGTAAAAATCGTAGGCCCCGGCAGCAACGGCACGCATCGCATTCTCGCGATCGTCGTTTCCGGAAACGACGATCACCTTGGTCTGTGGCGACACGTCAAGCACCTCCGCCAAGGCCTTTAGCCCCTCGGTAGCGCCATCGGCATCCGGGGGCAAACCCAGATCAAGAGTAATGACCGGAAACCTCTGCTTCTCGATCGCCGCCAGGGCCGCTTCCCGGTTATCTACAATCGTTACCCGGTAGTTATCGAAACACCAACGTAACTGACGCTGAATTCCTGGATCGTCTTCTACAACCAAAAGGGGTTGTTCGCTCATGTCCGTCCTGAATCCGTATCAATAAAAATCACTTCAGTGGCCCTGCGCCAATGGAATTCTTAGTGTAAAGCAGGAACCCTCACCTAAGCGACTCTTGACGGTGATATCTCCACCCTGCTGTCTTAAAAATTGGCGAGCCTCGAACACACCGATCCCCATGTTTCCCCTACCTTTGGTACTCGCAAATGGCCTGAACAGGCGATCGCGAATAAAGGTACTATCCATGCCCGCGCCAGTATCGCTTACTTCGATAACAGCGACCTTTTGTTCCCGACGCAACGCAACGTAAATCTCACCGTCCTCAGGGGTCGCGTCTTGGGCATTCTGGATAATGTGCGACAAGACCATAACCAAACGATGCCGGTCGACATCGACCTCTACCCTGCCGCCCGAAATATCTACTATCGGTAAGGGGCGTTGGCTCGATTTCATCGCCACGGCTTCTTTGACGATCTCCGACAAATCGGCCAAGGATGAGGCATCCCCGGTCTTCCAGCCGGACTTCAGTTTCTGCAACAGCGTATTCATCTGATCGACTGAATTATCGACCGTCGCGATCATATCTTTCACAAACTCGGGGTCGTCGCCGTGACGTTTGGCATTCTGAACGAGCATCGAAAGCTGTGAAACCAGGTTTTTCAAATCGTGAATGATAAAGGCCGAGAGTTGGTTGAAGGCCTCAAACTGTCTGGCGTCGACCAGCGCTCGCGCGGCCTCGGCCTGCGCCAGATAGGTGGCCGCCTGCATGCCTGCGGTTTTGATGACATCGCGGTCCTCCCAATCGACTCGCCGAGGCGACTTGGGATGTTTTATTGCCACAATAGCCAACAACGTACCGTGATGGGACAAGGGAATCAACAACCACGCCCAACGACCCTCGATGATATAGCCGGGAATGACCAAACCTTCATAACGATCCGGCGAGTCGAGGAATTCGTCGAGGTCCACGACCCATCCGGTACGGTTGAAAAACTCGACAAGGGGATCATCCGCCGTGATATCTTCCAGGTCATCGTCACCACCGACGTCGAGGCTCCCTCGCAGCACAAAGGTTCCACCGCCGTCGTTGACCCAAAGCGCGCCACCATCGCAGTCCACGGTCTTGGCCAAGGCGGTCAGCACCCGCTCGCTCAGCGACACGGTGTCGTCCTGACTCGCCAGGGCCCGCGTAAAGCCCAGCCATTCCCCCCGATAATCGTATCGAAAACTGTAAAAGTGTTTGCTGATAAAGACCTTGGCGCGCGCCCTGGCGCGCTCTGACAAAAGCAGCATCGATAGAAAAAGGGCGCCGGCGAAGACAAAAACGATCTGGGCGAAACCGCCCCAACTGCCGCCCAGGTAGCGGATGTAATACCCACCGGCAGCCATGATCATAAGGTAGATGCCGGCGCCGATGAAGGTCGTCGAATGGTAGACGACACTACGGGAAACATGAATATCAACGGACCATTTCGGATTCCTGGCCGCCGAAACGGCGATCAGGGGGACCACCATCGCATTGACCACACCCCGCGCATCCCAAAGACCTTGATCCACATGCCCGTAGAGCAAGGCCTCGGAATACAGGATAAAGTCGTAGGCGAAGATTGCCCCGACCCCGTAGCACAGCGTCTTAATCCCGTGACGCGTACTGCCCGGCGCCTTACGGTAGGCCTGCTCCACCAGAACAAGCCCGGATATCGAAAACAGCATCGCGCCGAACAAGGCCATGGAACGTGCCGAAGCGGCCCAGGCCGCCCGATCGCTGAATGCGATGGCCAGTGCAATCAGCGCGAAAAGCAAACATACCAGCCCGGTCAGGGCCAACGGGCGTCTCATCGCCTGCGCACACCACTTGTCTGTGCCAAACAACAAGAGTACGAGGAACGAAAGCCACAGCAAATCCCTGATCGCTTCGGCGGCATTCATCAGGTACGGCAGCCAATCGACCGCCTCGGGCATATAACAAAAAACGGCAGAAGACAGGCCCCACAAGGATGAGAATGTCGCCGCCAGGGTCAGAACGCCACCTTGCAGACGTCCCCGCCACGCGGTGGCAAGCAGGAACGCCAACGCCGCAAACGCGATGGCGGCCAAACCGTAACTCAAAATGCAGGTCTGTTGTAAGCTCATGCACTTACTCTATACATCACTGCTGTCCCGTTAACGCCCTCTCCCTTTGGGAGAGGGTTGGGGTGAGGGGAGGCGCTAGAGGTAACTCGTTGATTTAAGTGCCCCCTCATCCTGGCCTTCTCCCCAAGGGAGAAGGAATGGCTTCGATGACTGCCTGGTGTAAATTCATGTCTCTAATGTCATTGATCGCACTGTTTGTCCTGACAATCAG
>Ga0114931_10005378_pt1 | contig 15816 bp, 14 predicted proteins | sample 2SBtaG_FD_89579 | JGI IMG/M metagenome (GOLD analysis project Ga0114931, IMG submission 89579) | Deep subsurface microbial communities from Kolumbo volcano to uncover new lineages of life (NeLLi) - 2SBTROV14_V59a metaG | ecosystem: Environmental > Aquatic > Marine > Volcanic | place: Kolumbo...
AAGTCCTACTTCGTCGTCCACAACCCCCTACTTGCGTCGGGGAACGTGCCCGACTCCGTCGAGCCAAGCCAAGCTGACGCCAAACGTTGGCAAACTTGGCTTCGACGGACTTTTTCTACAAAGCCGGGTAACGGGGCTGTGGAGAACATTCGAGGTTTCTGAAACCCCGAGAACTACGTTCCTTGTGGCATCGACGGGAATGTTCTCCTAAGCCAGGTGACAGGAAAGCGCGGCAGGAAAGGGAATTTTTAAAACGCGCCGCAGTCTTTTTGGGTGCATGGTCGACTACAAGGAGCGCATCGCCGAGATGGAGAAAGAGCTCTCCAAGATGCAGTACAACAAGCGGACCCAACACCACTACGGACTGCTCAAGGCTCGCATCGCCCAGCTGCAGAAACGCGACGAGAAGCGTTCAACCGGCACGGGGTCGCACGCCGACGCCTACGAGGTGAAACGCTCAGGGGACGCGACCCTCATCCTCCTCGGCTTCCCGAGCACCGGCAAGTCGACCCTGCTCAACGCGCTCACTGACGCACAGAGTGAAGTCGGAGCCTACGCGTTCACGACATTGAACGTCGTCCCGGGCATGCTGAAGCACAAGCATGCGCGTATCCAGATCCTCGACGTCCCGGGCATCGTCAAGGGCGCCGCTTCAGGTCGTGGGAGGGGTAAGGAGGTGCTCGCCTCGATGCGCAGCGCGGACATGGCGCTCATCATCGTCGACGCGACGCGGCCGGACGAGCTTCCAGTCATCAAGCGCGAGGTGTATGACACGCGCATTCGCCTCGACCAGGAGAAGCCCGATGTTCGGATCCGGAAGAAAGCAAAGGATGGTATCCGTATAGGTCGCACGGTGGCGACACCCCTGCTCGACAACCAGACCATCACCGACATCCTCAAGGAATTCCGCATCAACAACGCAGAAGTGACAATCCGGTCGCCCATCGACGCCGACCAGTTCATCGATTGCATCGAGGGAAACCGGAAGTATATGCGCAGCATCATCATCCTCAACAAGATCGATCTCGTCGATGACGAGACCCTCAAGAGGCTCAAGCGGAAGCTCAAGCCTGACCTGTGCATCAGTGCCAAGAACGAGACGAGCTTCGAGCGGGTCAAAGACCTCATCTTCGACAGGTTGCAGTTAATCAGGATCTATCTCAAGGAACCGGGCAAGGAGGCTGACCGTGAAGTCCCGCTCATCATGTTCAATGATTGCACGACGCGTGATGTGTGCCGCAAGCTCCACCGCGATTTCGAGAAGAAGTTCAAGTTCTCTCGAGTGTGGGGGCCGAGTGCGAAATTCAAGGGTCAGCGTCTCATGCTCGGGCACAAGTTGCAGGACACCGATGTGCTCGAGATACACGTGCGATGAATCTCAGGGATGCCAGCGTCACTCGTTTGTCGCACATCATGGAGAATGAGGAAAAAGGTTTTAGCGGGAAGCCTATCGTCGCTTCTTCGCCTTCTTTCTCACGGTCTTCTTCTTCGCTTTCCTTTTCACGGTCTTCTTCTTGGTCGCTTTCTTTCGCACGGTCTTCTTCTTAGCCGTCTTCTTTCGCTTCCGGCCGCCGCGCGCCATCTTCGTTCTCGCAACGTTCCCCTTCTTGTCGAGGAAGTACAGATAGCCGGCTTCGCGCCTGATGCCGCACTTCACCAGGACTTCCTGCCTCTTGCTCGTCCGGACGCCAGCACGGGCCATCTGGACACGGGCTACATTACCCTTCTTGTCGATAAAGTAAAGCCAGCCTTTCTGCCGCTTCACACCGCATTTCACAAGCACTTGTGCCATGTTGGTTTTCACCTCATATGGAATATTGCGTCCACCGAGGAGAAACCCCTATATAAAAGTTTCCTTCCCGTCGGGAGCACGGGGTTCCGTCGGTTTCCGCCCCGGGAACCTCGGGAAGAGACGAGACCTTCACCCCTCTTTCCGTCTCTCTTGGTCGATAACAAAGAAGCTTTAAATAATATGCCCGTCGAGAATGCACCGTGGCACGAGCGAGGCACGAGAACAGCAACAAGGCGACCGGCAGCTCATCCGATGACTGGCAACGCAACGCGCACAAGCTGTCGCTCGACAGGCTCTACGCCCTCGTCGACAGCAGACCGAACGGCCTCACCCGCGCGGAGGCCGAGCAGCGGCTCGAGCGGCACGGGCCGAACGAGCTTCGCGTCAAGAAGGACACGCCCGAGATCGTCAAGTTCCTCCGCAATTTCACCAACTTCTTCGCCATCCTCCTCCTCATCGGCGCAGCCCTCGCCTTCCTCGCCGAATGGCTCGATCCCTTCAACGGCAACCTCTATATCGCGTTCGCTCTCGTCGCTGTCGTCCTGCTCAACGCCACTTTCACCTACATTCAGGAGCACCAGAGCGAGAGCATCATGGAGAGCTTCCGGAACATGCTCCCCCCGTTGATCAACGTGCTCCGCGACGGGAAGCAGGTCAAGATTGAAGCGCGTCTCGTCGTGCCAGGTGACGTCATCCTGCTCGAGGAAGGCGACAAGATCCCCGCGGATGGCCGGCTCATCGAGATCAACGGCCTCAAAGTTGACCACAGTGCGCTCACCGGCGAGTCGGAACCGCAGCTCCGCAAGCTCATCTGCACGCATAAGAACATCCTCGAGAGCCGCAACATGGTCTTCTCCGGCACGCTCGTCCAGAGCGGGAATGGCAAAGCCGTCGTGTATGGCACCGGTATGGAGACGCAGATCGGCAAGATCGTCCAGCTCACCAAGCAGACGGAACAGGTCGAGACTCCCATCCGGAAGGAGCTCAATCATTTCATCGAGGTCATCAGCACCATCGCCATCGTGCTCGGCACCCTCTTCTTCTTCATCAGCATCCTGATAGGAAAGCAGTTCCTCGGCAGCCTCATCTTCGCCATCGGCATCATCGTTGCGAACGTTCCGGAAGGGCTGCTCCCGACCGTGACCTTGGCCTTGAGCATGGCGAGCAGGCGCATGGCGCAGAAGCAGGCTCTGGTGAAAAATCTCGAGAGCGTCGAGACGCTCGGCAGCACGACCATCATCTGCACCGACAATACCGGCACGATCACGCAGAACCGGATGAGCGTCACCACCGTCGTGCTGAACGGCAAGGAGTTCCCCGCCTTGGACGCGGCGCTCCAGAAGGAGAAGGGATTGAGCGTCGCCTGGGCTGCCATGGCCCTGTGCAACAACGCGCGACTCGAGCTCGACCATGGCATGGAGCGTCACGCGAGCCGCCGTCCCGACATCGGCTTCGCCGGCGACCCGACAGAGGGTGCCTTGCTGCTGTACGCGCATCATCTCAAGCCGGTCAAGGGACTGCGGAAACGCTTGCTACGCATCCACGAGACGCCGTTCGACAGCGAGACGAAGCGTATGATCACGACGCATCACGACAGGGGCAAGCGCAACATTGCCTATCTCAAAGGGGCACCCGAGGTCGTGCTCGGAATGTGCACCAAGATGCTCATCGACGGCCGCGAAGCGCGGCTCACCGACGCGCGGCGGAAGGAAGCGCACGAGGCCTATCATCGGATAGCGACGCGCGGCGAACGTATCCTTGCGCTCGGTTATAAGGAGACTGCGAAGGAGAAGGTGGACGAGCAGGACTTCATATTCCTCGGTCTCGTCGGCATGCTCGATCCGCCCCGCTCCGAGATCCCTGATGCCATCAAGAAATGCCGCACGGCCGGTATTCGCGTGTTCATGGTGACCGGCGACTATAGTCTCACGGCCGAGGCGATTGCCCGCCAGGTCGGGCTCTACACCGGCGACGGTGATGTAGTCGAGGGCGAGAAGCTCGAGAAGATGACCGACGACGAGCTGGCGAAGCTGCTGAACGCGCGGGAGCTCGTCTTCGCACGGACCAGTCCCCTCCAGAAGCTCCGTATCGTGAAGGCGCTGCGGAAGAAGGGCGAGGTGGTCACGGTGACCGGAGATGGCGTGAACGACGCGCCCGCATTGAAGCATGGCGACATGGGTGTGGCCATGGGCGTCTCCGGGACGGAAGTCGCGAAGGAGGCCTCGGACATGGTCCTGCTCAACGACAACTTCGCCACCATCGTGAACGCGGTCGAGGAGGGCCGCACGATCTTCGCCAACATCAAAAAATTCATCGCCTACATCCTGACGAGCAACGTCCCCGAGATCCTTCCCTTCATCTTCTTCGTCACCCTGAACTGGCCGCTCGCGCTCACGGTCGTGTTGATACTCTCCATCGACCTCGGCACTGACATCCTGCCAGCGCTCGGCCTAGGGAGCGAGAAGTCCGAGAGCGACGTCATGCGGCAAACGCCGCGGAAGCGGAGCGAACGCCTGCTCACGAAACGCTTGCTGTTCATGAGCTATGGCATCATCGGCATGCTCCAGGCAGCTGGCGGCTTCTTCGTCTTCTTCCACGTCTTGCTGAAAGGCGGGTGGACCTGGGGGCAGGCAATCGGCATGGCGGATCCGCTCTACCTCCGCGCGACCACCTCGTTCTTCGCCGTGGTCGTCATCTGCCAAATTGCGGATGTCCTCATCTGCCGGACGAGACGGCAGAGCCTCTTCTCAACTGGGATATTCTCGAACACGCTCGTCAACCTCGGCATCCTGACGGAGATTGCGCTCGTCGCCGCCATTGCCTTCGTGCCGTGGCTCAACCCCTTCTTCGGGAGCGCTCCCATCGGCTGGGAGGTTCTGATGGATGGCTGCATCTTCGCCGCGCTGACGCTGCTCTTCGACGAGATCCGCAAGGTCTTCGTGCGGCGGGACAACAAGTTCGTGCTGAAATACCTGACATGGTAGGGTAATCGGGACGTAGATTGCCTCCCGCGTGCTGAAGGATGGTGAACTGGATGCCAATGCCGGCCTGATTAAGCGCCTCGGTTGAGGGCTTCGGGAGACCATGGGGCGAACTGAGCAAGAGGGCTGAGAATTATATGCTGGCTCGGCGGCGCTTCTCCTTCTTCATGCGCTTGCGCTGCCACTTCCAGCGCATCTGGCCTTTCTTCTTCCAGCGACGGGAACTTCTCTTCATCTGTCGCTCGCGAACAACAAAGGGTTTATAAGGCTATCGAAAGGTCTTCCCGGAGCCAAGAGGACTCATTTATAAATGAAACGGCATCTGAGCCGTGGCCTTGCGGATACCCGGACTGAGGGTGTGCCGGTCGGTATCGCTGCCCGCTCACGTAGCGTAGCTCTGCACGTGCTGCCGGATATAGCTTTCGAGGATGCGATAGAACTTGCCCAGCGCATCGATCTCGACGTACTCTGACCCTGTGTGATGCTTGCCGCCCGTCGACCCGAAGCTCACGACGGGGATGCCGCGCGCGCTGAAGAAGCGCGCGTCAGTGCTGCCGCAGCTCTTCACGTACTTCCGTTTCTTCCCGACCACGCGGTCCGCAATCCGGCGCAATGCGCGGATGTGGCTGTCCTTGCGCTTGTTCTTCAGCATGGCGCCGTCGTGCAGCTTGGTCACTTTGAACTTGAGTCGCTTGAGTACGTTCAGGATACGGCGGTTGCTCCACTCCTCGGTCGTGCGGATGTCGAGCACCATCTCTGCCTTGCTCGGCGTTACGTTGGATGGTGAGAGCGAGACGAAGCTCGTCACGTTCACGGTGGGGAGCCACTTGTTGCTCCGCGTCGCCTGAGGGATCTCGGCGTGGATGCGTGCGAGCTGCTTGATCAGCTTCTCGATTGCATTGCTGCCTAGCCATGGCCTGCTCGCGTGGCTGCTCGCGCCATACGCGGTCACGCGCACCGCGAGGTGTCCTTTGTGCTTGGTCTCGATGCGGAGCTTGGTCTGCTCGCCGACGATGACGAAGTCACCAAGGTAGCCGCGTCTCGCCAACTCGCACGTGCCGGTCCCACCCGTCTCCTCGTCGCTGACGAGGAGGAGCGCCACCCGTGGCTTCCGGCCCCTGAGGGCGATGCGGCGCAGCAGGACGAGCATGGTGGCGACGCTCGCCTTCATGTCGTTCGTTCCGCGGCCGTAGAGCTGGTTGCCTTTCTTCGTGACGGTGAACTGCGTGTCGAAGCCGTCCACGACGTCGATATGCCCGTTAAGGAGGAGCTCCTGCTGCTTGCCGCGGCTGAAGCTGATAACGAGCCCTGGCTTGCCGAGGAGCTTGAATTCCTGAACGATGAGCGGCGTGTCAGCGAGATAGGCCTTGATGTACTCCAGGCACGCCCGAATCTGGTCCGGCCGGTCGGCTGTCGTGCGGAAGGCGACGAGTTCAGCCGTCAGCTGCACAATCTCCTTCTGCGGCGTCATATGAGGCCTCCGATGGTGTGCTTCGTCCGCTCAATCTCCTTCGTGAGCTGTTGGCAACTGGTTCGCGCTACCTCGGCGCAGACCGCGTCAGGAATTTTGTCGTCGCGGCTGTAGCCGCGCTTCTTGAACTTGTCGAGGAGGACATCGCTCACCGAGCGTTTCCTAGCGATCATGCGCTCCACCGGCCGGATTGCGTCGTAGAACTCCTTGGACGTACACGCCTTGGCGAAGCGGTAGAACCGCTGGGCGTAGCGCAACGCGTCCTTGTCCTCGAAGCCCTTATAGATGGCGAGTTTCTGGAGGGTCTTTCGCACGTGCGTGTGTGGGGGGATGTGGACGATGTTCCCCTCGACCTTGAAGGGCTCCTCCTTGCCGACGTCGCTCGCCATGACATGGAGGAAGTCCTGCTGGATTCTCCGGAAGATGTGCGTGAGCATAACGGTGGTGGCGATGACGTATTTCGGATGGTTCATGTCCATCATGCGCAGTTCCATCGTCCCGATCTTGTTGATGCGCAAGGCGTGCCAGCTGTACCGCAATGACTTGCCGGGCGTGCTGATGAAGTGCGGTGGATAGTGGCACTTCCTGAACACCTGTTGCAGTTTCTGACGTCGCCGCTCCAGCATGTAAGTGAGGTCGGTGAGCGTCTCCTTGTAGATGGGGAGTCCGGCCAGCTTCGGCTGCCGATGGAACGCGCCCTGGAAGCCGAGATCCTTGCCGGGTCGCCAGAGCAGGAGCCTCGTGTCCTTCGCTACGTACCGGCCCTCGTGAACCGGGCTGCTCGCCATGATGGTGGCGAGCGCCGGGTCGGCGGCGATGGCGAAGTTGTAGCTGTCAATCATGGTCTTCGCCACCTTGCTGTTGACGAGGGGCTTGAGGAACTTCTTGCGCTTGTCGAACACGCCGCGTGGCAGGGTGTAGTGGTAGTGGAAGCCAGTCGCGTAGGTGCCTCGCGCGACCTCTTCCTTGCCGAGCATGCGCTCCATGAAGCGATAGTGTGGCGTCGGGAAGATCATGGTCTTCACCGTGCCGGGATAGAGTCCGAGCGGGTAGATGCGCAGGCCTTGACACTCGGCCTCGTCGAGGAGCACGAGCAGGTAGTCGAGCATGCCCATCGCTGTGTTCTCAACCTTGACGTTCGGGTAGCTGTTCAGCTCGACCATGCACTGCATAATCTCCTTCACGATGGGGATCTTCTGGTCGCGCTTCTTCATGGCCTTGATGAGCTCGCCACTCCTGTTGACGGGATAACCCTTCCGGTCAAGCACGACCATTTCTGTCTCGAGTCCTGAAAGAGAACGCTTCAGCGGGGTTATCTTCGTTGGTGTTATCATACCACCCGCTCTTCACTCCCAACAACGCCCCTTAAAAAGATTGTGGGGAGGAAGAATGGAGTCGTTCGCCTTTCACTTTGCCAGTTCGAGAATTTTCCGTATACGAATCTCTTCCTTTCTGGACAGACCCATGTTTTGGATTATTTTATAAATCACTCTTGACTCGTGCCACACAATGAAATTCTTCGATAGGCTTATTGGGTTGCCGCACCCGATGCTGCATCACTGGGGGTATTGGGTCATCTTCCTGGCAGCAATGCTCGAAGCTTCGCCATTATTCGGGTTAGTAATCCCCGGTCAAAGCATTGTCATTCTTGGTGGTTTCTTAGTGAAGCTCGGCATTCTTGACATCGGTGATACACTCTTCTTCGCCATCCTCGGTGCGATTCTCGGAGACCTCATCGGTTTCTCGCTCGGAAGAAAGTATGGGTACTCATTCATCTCACAGTACGGCAAGTACGTACGCTTCAAGAAAGAACATTTTGAGAAGACGAAGAAGCTCATGCGAGACCACACCGGAAAGACCTTGATTATTGGGCGGTTCAATCCCCTGACGCGAGCCTTTGCACCCTTCGTCGCAGGCGCATCGGATATTTCTATAAAGAAATTTCTCCCTCTCAACATCCTTGGCAGTGTCATGTGGGGTGTCACATTTGTTATGATTGGCTACGTCTCAGGTGGCGGCTACCAGCTCGCGTCAAAATATGTTCGCGTGTTTATCATCATCGCAATCATAGTCAGCGTACTTATAATCGGCACATATCGTTTCATCAATAAGCGAAAGCATATCTTCAAACGATACTACTTGTACACGCTCATACTGAACATCTTCTCACTTTACTTCTTCACCAAGATGATCGAGGACGTCATCGACGGAGAACTGATCATGCACCTCGATGTCTTGATCAATGCGAAAGTGATGCTCTTCTGGAATCCATTACTCAACAAAATCATGATAGGCATCACTAGCATCGCCAACCCTCTTAACTTGTTCCTCTTGTCGCTACTCCTCTTTGGAATCCTCATTTACAGGAAGAAATGGTACCACTCGCTTCTGCTCATGTGCAGCATGCTCGGCGGCCTTCTCTTTGAATTCCTGACCAAACTCATCATTCACCGGTCACGGCCAGAAAACGGATTGATCACGGTCTCAGGCTACAGCTTCCCGAGCGGCCACGCAACGATGGCGATTATCTTCTTCACAATCATCATCCTCGCATTCAAAGATGACATCAAGAGCACCCTATGGAGGAACTGCTTCATCGCCATCAATATTCTCCTCTTTTTCTTCATAGGCGTGAGCAGGGTCTACCTGAACGTCCATTGGTTCAGCGACATCCTCGCAGGATTCTCTCTCGGACTCTTCTGGCTCACACTCCTCATACTCATCTTCAAGACGATCATCGCACTCGGCAGAGTGATGAACAAATCATTGCTCCTGTTCTGTGATTGAACACGACGAGTGCTTTCGTCGCGAGCACGGCCGCCAAGACTGCCTCGACAACCCCTGCATGAGCCCGGGCGAGGACGGGTGACATCGCAGGGTTATTTCCAGTAGTTCTTATGGATGCAGAATCAAAAAAGTAGCCCTACACTATCAGAAAAACGTAGGATGCCCTCGCCGGGCTAGTGGGAAAAGTATAACACAAGGGGCAAGAATTGCTTTTCAACAATCTGTCCATCTCAAAATGGAGATACATTAATATACTGGATGCTTTCTTTACTGTATGGCGGAGCCTCTTGAGCATAATGTTGCTCAGTACATGCGTTCATTGAGACGCCAATACCCAATTCCTTCTCATGAAGAGATGCTTCGGTTGCAAGCTGAAAGAGATAATCATAAGAAATTAGAGTTGATGGTGATGGGCAATATCGGTCTAGCTTATAGTTTTGTACGCCAGAATCTGCCTGCTGGGATCTCTAAGACGAGTGTTGTCGACCTTGTTCACGACTGTGTTCCTGGTCTTCTCGAAGCTGCGGAGCGTTGGGACCCCTACAGCTATCCGAACCCGACAACTGGCGAACCAGGAAGATTCAGCACGTTTGCGCGACATTGGATTAGAGCGAGTTTTTACCGAGCGCTACCTAAGTACAGGAATATATCGCTTCCAAGTCGCATTCAGAAGCTCTACCGACTTGTTACTGAACTCAACAAGGCATACCTTGACGAGCACAATCATGCCCCGTCTCCTGAAGAGCTTCGCGATTTACTCAACAAGGAACAAAAGTTTCGAAAGAAACCTTACACGACAGAAGAAGTCACTGAAATTCAAGGCATCTACTCGAAAGCATTCTTTCCGGAAAGCCTGAGCAAACCGCTCGGTGATAAAGAAGATCTCCTGCTTGAGGATGTCCTCGCCCACAGCGACGGGGAAGAAATACCCCTAGCTCTGTTACAAGGAGAGCAGAGACAATTATTTCTAGAAGCAATCAAAGCACTTCCCGAACAGGAAGCCAAAGTCATAACGCATCTCTATGGATTTGGCATCGAACAAGCATCATACCGGAAGATTGCCAGAGAATTGAACATGAGCGTAAGAAAAGTACGCCATTACGAATCACTCGCAGTAAGAAGGCTCAAACAGGATGAACGAGTGCGAGCGATGAACCCGTACAACAAAATCACAATCATCAACACCGCATGTGGTCAAATCAAGGTGAATATCTGATTCTTTAATTATGGCACCACAAAAAAGTATCCCTTGAATGTCACAAAAGGGTAATATGCCCCCGCCGTGCAGGGTCGTTCCTGCATCACTCTTGGCCCGGCGAGGGCCACGCAGAGCTAAAAAAGCTAGACGAAGGCCTCTTCCTTCTCCCAGACGTGGATACCGCGCTCTTCAATCTCCCAGGGACTCAGCTTGTCCACCTCTTCTGGATGGAGTAGATTTCCGTGGATGTCTTCAAAGAGCATGGGCTTCACCTCCAATTCTCGTCAATACTGATCGCGCTTCGTCTGAGAACGTGGCGAAGTCGACCTCGCCGCGTTTGAGCGCATCAGCGAGCGTGATGCGCGCATCCTTTGGTTGCATCGTATCACCTCCTTTCGAGTTTGTTTTGATAAAGAAAAGAGTAGGGCGAGAGGCTCTTCTCGTCTGTGAAGTCGAGTGCCGCTGCTACATAGGGGTGGCTACATAGGGATGCATACACTCACCTCTACTCCACTTTGACGACGTGACCGATTGCCTTCTTTTCTTGGCGTGGGATGTGGAGCTCAAGGACGCCGTTCTTGTAATTGGCTTTCACTTTGCTCGGGTCTGCTCCTGGTGTGCTGATGTACCGGTAGAAGCCGGCGTAGCTCTGCTCCAAGCGGGTGATGCCCTTCTTCTTGTCCTCGACTTTCTGTTCGTCTTTCTTCTCCACTTTGATCTCGACGCCGTCTTCTGTTGCGTTGATTTGGATGTCTTTCTTCTCAACACCTGGCAGCTCGACGTTTGCCACGAATTCTTTTTCTGTTTCGTGGACGTCTGTCAGCGCGTGGCGGTAGTCGGTGGACGGGACGTTGGAGTCGGGGCCTGTGAGGAGACCTGTTGTGCGTCCAGTCCATGGCTCGCGAGTGAAGAAGTCTGCAAAAAGGGTGTCCATCTGCTTTTGCATCTCGCGCATCTGATTCCAGAGTGTTCGCATCATAGTTTCACCTCCAAATATTTTTGATACAAAGGTGTTGAGACCTAGAAATATTTAAAGATTTCTAAACTTTTGAATACATTTCAAAATAAATGAAAAAATTTAAATATTTCTGCCGTGTTTCCAAAGGCCATGACACAAACAATAATCCTGAATGAGATCAATCAGCCACGTCAGAGAGTAACAAATACAAATATCGACTGGCTTTGCGACAGCCTCGGGCTCGCCACTGGCAGAGACACCAAAAGGATCAGCCCGCGAGTCGTCAAAATACTTCTCCATACAGACCATAACACAGGCATCACGTCAGAAGCGATAGCCGAGGAGCTGGAGATCGAGACGCAACGCGTCCTCTACCATCTCCGTAGCCTTATCAACGCGGGACTCCTTGTCCGGCACAAGAAGCACATCTTCATGCGCCATGGCAGCATGACTGGTGCAATCCTCGAGATGCAACGCGACGCCAACAGGATCTTCGATAATCTCCTTTGCGTCGCGAACGACATTGATGACGATCTCGGACTCAAGAACCGATAAAAGTTTGTGAGGTGATATGATGAAAATAACCCCACTCGGAGAGCGCGTCCTGCTCAAGCAGGCGAAAGCAGAAGAGAAGACAGCAGGCGGCATCTACTTGCCTGAATCGGCGAAGGATGAGCGGAAAGAAGGCCTCGTCATCGCTGTCGGCACGACGAAAGAGGGAAAGGAATTGCCACTCAAGAAAGGGGACAAGGTCCTCTATGGCGGCTACAGCAAAGAGGGTTTGGAAATCGACGGCGAAGAGCACCTGCTGATTGACTTCAAAGACATCCTCGCGAAGATTGAATAAACGGAGGTGAACAGCATGACGAAACAGATAATGTTCGACGAGCACGCACGACAATCGCTCCTTAAAGGCATCGACAAGGTGGCCAACACTGTCAAGGTGACGCTCGGCCCGAAAGGGCGGAACGTCGTGCTCGACAAGAGCAGCCATCCACTTATCACGAACGACGGAGTCACCATCGCCAAGGAGATTGAACTGAAAGACAAGTTCGAGAACATGGGGGCAAAGCTCATCAAAGAAGTTGCCACAAAGACCCAAGAGACGGCGGGTGACGGCACTACCGCGGCAACGTTGATGACACAAGCCATGGTGACTGAAGGACTGAAGAACATCACTGCGGGAGCCAACCCGATAGCGGTGAAGCGCGGTATGGAGCAAGCGACAACCCTTGCCGTGAAGTACTTGCAGAGCAAGAGCGTTGACGTCAACGATCGGACGAAGATTGAGCAAGTTGCGACCATCTCGGCCAACAACGACGAGAAAATCGGGGAGCTCATCGCCGACGCGATGGAGAAAGTAGGCTACGATGGTGTTATCACCGTCGAAGACGGTAAGAGCATCGAGACCGAGCTTGAGGTCGTTGAGGGCATGCAGTTCGATAAGGGTTTCCTCAGTCCCTACATGGCGACCGATCGAGAGAAGATGCGCGCCGAGCTCGACGAGCCACTCATCCTCCTCACTGACAAGAAGATTAGCAACGTCCGTGACCTCGTCTCGGTGTTGGAGCACGCCGCCCAGCAATCACGGTCACTTCTCATCGTGGCGGAAGACATCGAGGGAGAGGCGCAGGCAGCGATTATCCTCAACCTGATTAGAGGAAGTGTCAAGGTCTGTGCCGTCAAGACACCAGGATTCGGCGATGAGAAGCAGGAGTTCCTCGAGGATATTGCAATTCTAACTGGAGCAACAGTCATCACCGAGAAGAAAGGACTGAAGCTCGACCAGTTCAAGCCCGAATGGCTCGGAAAGGCGCGTAAGGTTCAAGTGGACAACGAGAAGACAATCATCGTCGAAGGCAAAGGCGACAAGAAGGAGATCGACGAGCGGAAGAAGCTTCTCGAAAGTCAGACGAAGCTCGCCGACAGCCAACACCAGAAAACAGAGCTGAAGAAGCGACTCGCGAAACTAGGTGGTGGCGTTGCTGTTATCAAGGTCGGCGCGGCGACGGAGACGGAGCTGAAAGAGAAGAAGATGCGCATCGACGACGCGCTCAACGCCACCAAAGCAGCAGTGGAGGAAGGTGTCATTCCCGGCGGCGGCCTCCTCTTGCTTAAGGCACAAGAGGAGCTGAAAACGCAACAGCTCACAGGCGATGAAAGCATAGGCTTCGAGATTGTGCAACGAGCCCTCGAATACCCGGTACGCCAGATTGCCACGAACGCAGGGAAGGAAGGGGCAGAGGTCGTCGCGCGACTCCGCGTAGAGAAAGGGGATGTTGGCTACAACGCCAAAACAGACACGTACGAAGACCTCTCCAAAGCAGGCGTCATCGACCCGACGAAAGTTGTGCGGAGCGCGCTCCAGAACGCCGCCTCGATCAGTGGAATGATCCTCACGACCGAGGCACTTGTCACCGACTACGATGATGAGAAGGACGAGCAGCGCGCGACGATCATCCTCTAAAACGTTTTTCATGTTTTTTCTTTGTTGGACATAATTAATCTCTCGCCCCGCGTAGAAACCCCTGCAGAGACTGAAGCGGCTTATAGCGGCTTCTAGCTGCCCTGGTGACGTCGTACTCGACCCCGGAGGTGTTGGCAGCACAGCAATGGCGGCCCAGGAGCTCTTGCTGATTCTCCAGCGGCAGGAGATGTCAGCCGTGGATGAGGAGTTCCTTGAATTTGGAGACTCCAAGTAGAATGAACACCCAGTTTATTTATAAACTATGCGTTTTCAATAGCAACCTTTATATACTAAATAGTCACTATTTCTTGCAATGCTATCGCCGCCCGAATTGAGAAAGATTGCACAGCGAGAAACATACCCTGCTTCACGACTGCGCAGCCACTATCTCGAGCGCATGGTACCATGGCTCGACAAGAAAGAGATTATCATCATAAAAGGCATTAGGCGGTCAGGAAAGACGCATATCATGTACCAGCTCATCGAGCTACTGGAACAGAAGAACGAAGAAGTCTTTTACATCAATTTCGATGATTTCAGGCTTGACAAGCACCTGAATCTTGACCTCTTAGAGCAACTCATACAGCTCAGAAAGAACAAGCAGACATTCTACTTCCTCGATGAGATACAGCGCGTTCCTGGCTTCGAGAAATGGCTCAGGACATACTACGACCAGGAAGCAGGCATCAAGTTCATCATCGGCGGCTCGAACATCTCGCTCCTCACGCCGCATCTCGCGACAGTGCTGACGGGCAGGAACATCACGTTCGAAGTCTTCCCTCTCTCATATGAGGAATTCAAAGAGTTCACCGACCAGCCGTTTGAGACATACTTGACGTACGGAGGCTTCCCCGAAGTCGTGCTGGAAGCGGATGAACAGAAGAAACGCGATACGCTCGCGCAATACCTATCCGACATCCTTGCCAAGGATATTCTTGCCCGACAACCTGTGGACAATCCTCGTCAGATCCAGGCACTCATCACGTACTTCCTCGCCAATCCAGGTGTGAAGATCAGCGCGAACAGGCTCGCAGCACAGCTACACATCCACAAGGACACGGCGCAGAAATATCTCAACTACGTCATCGACACGTTCCTCCTCTTCGAGGTCCCATTCTTCTCCTACTCAGCAAAGACAAAATACATCGGCGCGCACGCATCGAAATACTACCTCGTCGACAACGGACTCCACACGATCAGCGCATTCAAGAAGAACGAAGGGACACTCTACGAAAACCTCGTCGCGACACACCTGCGACGACAAGGGAAAGAGCTGATGTACTGGCAGGACGGCGCTGAAATCGATTTCATCTATGACGAAACGGCACTCCAAGTCACCGCAAGCAATGAGATTCCCGCACGAGAAAAAGAAGCATTCGCGAAACTACCGAGGAAATACCATCGCTTCGCAAAGAAGATCGTGACGCCACGAACAGGAAGAACAGAAGAGGACATCGAACTGGTTCCGATAGAAGAATTCTTGCGAGAGAAATGATGGATCAGCCACCTAAAATATGCGAAGGTGGCGAGAGGGCGCGACTTATTTCTTTGTTTTATAGACAAGAAAGATGATTCCTGCGAGTAAGACGATTCCTATTACCCCTGCAAGCCAGCGCCAGTTGTTCTTTGTTTCCAGTTGTGTTTTTTCATGTACTGGTTCTAGTTTTTGCTCAGGGGGTTCAGGAACAATACGTGGTTCTGCTAGCGCCGGTTCCTCCTCGGTAACATCCGCCAAGACAGGTTGCACGATTTCCTCAATAATCACGACCGGTTTGCCGTCCTTGAAACCCTTCGTCGTGACTCTTGTGTCATCCATGCCATCCTTATCAAGGTCTACTTCGATGAACGTGTTTTCCGGCATCGTGAGGATTATTCCCGGAAGCTTGACAACAATCTTGCCTGCCTCGTTCGCATAATACGAGACATCTTCTGATGAGTCGCCAAGAGTGAGTGTTTCCTCAACCACCTCTGGCACAAAAACAAGCTCGGGAGGGGATGAATAGACCGGAGCTGCCGGCACAGAAGAGCCACCACCCGAACGAGGAGTGGGGGTCGACAGAACAGTCAATGAATCGTTCGCCCATGAAGAGAAAGAAGAACCATCGCTCGCCCGCACCGTACACGTCCACGCATCACCAACAGTTGTTTGGCTTGCGTTCATG
>Ga0114931_10005379_pt1 | contig 15814 bp, 15 predicted proteins | sample 2SBtaG_FD_89579 | JGI IMG/M metagenome (GOLD analysis project Ga0114931, IMG submission 89579) | Deep subsurface microbial communities from Kolumbo volcano to uncover new lineages of life (NeLLi) - 2SBTROV14_V59a metaG | ecosystem: Environmental > Aquatic > Marine > Volcanic | place: Kolumbo...
CTCGGCGAGTGCCGGAGCCCCTGCGGTGAGCCCGAACAGCGTCGCGACGGACAGCACGACAGCCCACACTCCGATCTGGGCGAGTCCGACGGCCCCCACACCGACGATCTTTCCGAGCATCAACTCCCAGGGGCGCAGCGAGGAGACCATGACCTCGACGATATCGGACGCCTTCTCTTCGATGATCGAGCGGATGATCATCTGCCCGTAGATCAACAGCACCATGTAGAATAGGAAGGCGATGCCGAAGCTTATCGCCTGGAAGACCTCCTGTGAGCGTCCCTCGCCCGTGTCGGTGACGTTCACGACGCGGATGGAGGTGCTCTTCAGGAGCGCTTCGGCGTCGACGTCCTCGAGACCGCTCTGGCTCAGGCGGGCCCGGAGCAGCGCGCGCCTGAGCCCATTTCGGAGCGCTGATTGCGTCTTGGGAAGCACGTTGTCGAGGGCCAGGATCTCGGCGTCATCAGACTCCTCCCCACCCTCGCTCGACACGATGTCGGCGGGCAGCATGAAGTAGTGGTCATATCCCGAGGCCGGGAGCGCCGCGCGCGCGGCCTGTTCGGTGGCTCCATCCAGATCGCGAACCCGCGAGGCGAGAACCGAGTCGGCGCGAAGCTCCTCGACGAGAAAGTCCGCGACCTGTCCCGACGGATCGATGATCCCGACGGAAACCGTTTCCCCGGTGTCTCGAGCGCTGGAGACGAACACGGCGACGAGCGCGACGAGTCCAACCATCAGGACCGGGATGCCGATCGTCGAAACCAGGAACCACTTCGTCTTCACCCGCTGCATGAACTCGCGCCGGATGACCGCGATGACCTTGGGGGTGAACGGCGTCATGCGGCCTCCTCCGGCGCCTCCTCCGACGCGTCCTCGGCGGAAAGCCCCGCGTGGGTGGCCTTCTCGATGAAGATCTCGCGAAGGGAGGGTTCGACGAGCTCGAAGCGGGAGATGCGCACGCCGTCGGCGACGGCGCGTTCGAGCAGGCGCTGGGGATCTGCACCATCGCGCAGACGGACCTCGACGTACTGCCCGAAGTCCGCCACATGATCGACCACGTCTGGAGCGTCCAGAAAGCTTCCGTCACCCTCGAAGGCGATCGCGATCTCGTCTCGTCCCGCTGCCGCCTTCACGTCGGCGACCCGGCCATCGAGCACCTTCGTGGCGCCGGCGATCATACACACCCGCTCGCACAGGCGCTCGGCATCCTCGATGAGATGCGTGGAGAAGAGGAGGGTCGCGCCCGCGTCGTGGCGCTCGAGCATCATGCGTTTGAAGAGGTCGACGTTGAGAGGGTCGAGCCCGCTGAATGGCTCGTCGAGGATCAGCAGGTCCGGGCGATGGAGGATTGTCGCGAGAAACTGGACCTTATGCTGCATACCCTTCGACAGCGTCTCGACCTTGTCGTTCATGCGCTCGGTGAGGCCGACCCTATCAAGTCCATGCGTCGCCTCGCGACGCGCATCTTTTCGGGTCATCCCATTGAGTTTGGCGAAGAAGACGAGGTGATCGAGGACGGTCATTTTCGCGTACAGGCCGCGCTCCTCGGGCAAGTAGCCCACGCGCGACCGTTGCGCTTCGATATCCCCGGAGCCGAAGATCGATACGTTGCCCGTGTCGGCTCCGATGATGTCGAGGATGATCCGGATCGTCGTGGTCTTGCCGGCCCCGTTAGGGCCGATGAGGCCATAGATCGATCCCGTGGGCACCTCGAGGTCCAGATTCCGGACGGCGAACTTCTTTCCGAACCGCTTCTCCACGCCGGCAAGGCGAATCGCTGTCGTATTCACGAAGCGATGATACCGGGTGCCACGGGCATCCGCTACGTAGACTCTACCGGAAACCGAGTGTGCGCCCCATTATACCAAGCTATACCCAGCTTGCCGGTTCGCACCCTCACGAGGGTTCGTGCGTCTACGTTGGAGGTGATATGGCGATCTTCCGGGTCATGAGTTACTCGACGATCACGGTCGGCAGCGGCGGCCGTATCACGATTCCCCAGGACATGCGAGAGGATCTGCGAATCGAGGACGGCGACACCCTGACCGTGCGGCTCGAGGAGGCGGGAGACGGAAAGCGTCAGATCACCGTCTGGAAGCGCGAAGAAGAAGACCCGGCCTGAGGCCGGAAATACATCAGGATCCCGGACGATCGCCGTAATTGACCCCCATCATCCCCAGTAGCAGGTTCAGCGCGCCGCACGCCTCGTACCCGCACTCCTCCATGAGGCGCCTCACGCCCCTCTGACCCGGAAAACGCCGCAGTGACTCCGGGATGTACGCGTACGCCTCCGCATTCCGCTGAATCGCCCACCCCAACAACCGCGTTGAAACGTCGAGGTAGGACAGGTAGCCACGCCGCAACGCGCCATTGCTCGGCTGTCCGAAATCGAGCGACACCAGGCGCCCACCGGGAGCGAGGCATCGCAAGATCTCCACCAGGGCGCCCTTCAAGTCGGCGAAGTTTCGCAGCCCGTACCCCACGAGCACTCGATCGAAGGAGGCGTCGGGATAGGGGAGGGACGCGGCGTCTCCCGCGATCCACCCGCGGATCGGCGGACCGGGTCGTCGAAGCCCTACCTGGAGCATCTCTACGGTCAGGTCGGTCGCCACGACGTCGAGCGATGGACCGACGGCCTCGCGCGCGCTCCGCGCCAGGTCGCCGGTACCCGCCGCGAGGTCGAGCACGCGCTGACCAGGCCGAAGGTCGGCAACCTCGAGAACCCGGCGCTTCCAGGCCCGGTGCCGGCCCAGCGACATCACATCGTTCATGAGGTCGTAGCGGCCCGCGATGCCCGCAAACAGGCCCTGCACGTATCCGCGCTTTGCGGCGGGGTCGTCGATCTGAGTGGCGATCCGGCGCGTCAGACTCAAGTGTCGTCTCGATCTCCGGGAAGGTTCGCGGGAAACGCTTGCCTGCTCAGACCGCAAGAGACGGCCACCCGGGTCGTGTCGCCACCCGGAAGCGTCGTTGCACCGCGCCGTATACAATGTATACTACGTATACCATGTCTCTTCCCCGACCCATATGCACACGGATACCGCGCGCCCTGGAGGCGGAGCTGGAACGCAGGCTGGAGGAACTCGACTGGTCTCCTTCCGAGGGGCTTCGGAACATCGTGAGCGAGTGGCTTGCCATCCAGCGCTACCCCGACCTCGAGTTCCGCGACACCGCGCTCGGCCGGCGGGCGGCGATCCGTTCGGGCCCCGAGGTGTGGGAGGTGGTCGCGGTCGCCGAGTCCGCCGGGGTCACCGACGGCGGGGCCGGACACTTCTCATGGGTTCCTCCGGACGCGATCGAGCAAGCGAACGCGTACGCTGCGGCCGTTCCCGAGGCGATCCGCCGCATCATCGAGCGCAATCGTCGTCTCTCGGGCGGGCCACCCCCCTGATCTGGCTCCTGTTGGACCGAACGGTGTCTCCCGGACTTCGACCGGAGCTCGAGTCGCGGGGCCTACGGGCGATCCATGTCGCCGAGGAGGATCTGGCGGCGGCAGATGCCCGATGCCTCCTGGAGGCGGCGATCGAGGACGAATGCCTGCTTGTCACTCGAAGCTACGCCGACATGAGTGACCTGGCGGCCGCGTATCGATACGCCGGCCGTAACTTCCCGGGCATCCTGTTCTTGCCGTCCGAGCCCCTGCCGATTCCGGTGCAGGCCGACCGGATCGCGGCGTGCCTCGAGGAGGGAGGGGCGGTGGGCGCCGCCGACGGCTGCACATGGATCGTGTAGAACGGCTCGTGTAGAAGAACGAGTCAGGAGGGGAGCGGGTCGAGATGCCCGGCCCGACTACTCTCGAACCGTAGCCAGCGCCTGGAGGAGGACCCGGGCCTTGTGTCGCGTCTCTTCCCATTCGCGCCGGGGAACGGAGTCGTAGACGATCCCCGCACCCGCCTGGGCGTACGCCCGCCCCTCGATCGCGAGGATCGTGCGGATGATGATCGCCATGTCGAGACTCCGTCCGCCGTAGCCGACATATCCGGCCGCTCCGCCGTAGGGCCCGCGCCGGGTGTGCTCGAGCTCGTCGATGATCTGCATCGCCCGCACCTTCGGGGCCCCGGTGAGCGTGCCCGCGGGAAAGCAGGCGCGAAACGCGTCCACGACCGTGGCTCTCTCGCGGAGCCGGCCCGTCACTTCGCTTACGAGATGCATCACGTGGCTGTAGCGCTCGACGGTCATGAATCGCGGGATACGGACCGTCCCCGCCTCGGCTACCCGTCCGATGTCGTTGCGCCCCAGGTCGACGAGCATGAGATGTTCGGCCCGCTCCTTCTCGTCGGCCAGGAGGTCGCGCTCGTGGGCTTCGTCCTCCACCTGGTTCCGGCCCCGCGGGCGGGTGCCCGCGATCGGACGCACGGTCACCTCTCCGTCCTCCACACGCACGAGTGTCTCCGGAGACGATCCGATCAGTGACATGCCGTCCAGGTCGATGAAGAACAGGTAGGGCGAGGGATTGCGTTGACGCAGCGCCCGGTAGAGGGCGAACGGTTCAGTTGCGAACGGGGTGTCCACCCGCTGGGAGACCACGACCTGGTATGCATCGCCGGCGGCGATGTACTCCCGGACCGTGGAGACGGCCTCTTCATAGTCCTCTCGGGTTCGATTGCCCCTCACCTCCACTTCGCTCTCGGCGTCGAGCGCGAGCGGCGTGAGGCCGTGATCCCCGGCGAGCCGTGTCGTCCACTCGATGAGAGAGGCCGTGGCCCGCCTGTACATCCGTTCCAGCTCCGCGGGTTCCGGAGGGTGGCCCGAGGGAATCGGCACCGACACCACGGCCGTCGCGCGGGAGTAGAGGTTGTCGACGATGAGGACCCGATCGGTGGCCATGAAGCAGGCGTCCGGCACGTCGACATCGCGTGGCGGAGCGTCGGGCAACCGTTCGATCCAGCGAACCGTGTCATAGCCGAAGTAGCCGACCGCCCCACCCCAGAATCTGGGAAGGCCGGGGGTCGGTACCGGGGCGTAACGTCCGAGCCATTGCTCGAAGTCCGCAAACGGATCGAGGGTGGTCGAGGGCTCACCCCAGCCGGCTTCCGGGTGCCACAATCGCACTTCGTCTCCATCGAGCCGCCACACCTCTCTCGGCGAAGAGCCCAGAAAGCTGAATCTCGCCCAGCGCTCGCCACCCTCGACGGATTCCAGGAGGAATCCGAACGGCGGGTCGGCGAGTTTCGCGTAGGCGCTGACCGGCGTGTCGAGATCGAAGGTGACCTCGACGTGGAGCGGCACGAGCGCGCCGGGACGGGCGAGCTCGAGAAAAGCGGACAGGTCGGGTGCGGGGGACGGCGGCTTCATGCCGCTGAGGGTACCGGGTCTCGCGTCCGCTGGAAACTTGCCGGTCGTGGTGGACGCGCCTACGCTTTCGACATTGAACGCGGGCCGCCGCGGGCAACGGTCTCGGCGGCTACCGCTCCACGAGCCAAACACGCGGGTGATGAGATGTCGGACACGAAGCAGTACCTGGCGCAAGTCGATCGTTTCAGCGCACACAACTACCATCCCCTGCCCGTCGTTCTGGAGCGTGGGGAGGGCTGCTGGGTGTGGGACCTCGAGGGGAAGAGGTACCTCGACATGCTGAGCGCCTATTCCGCCGTGAACCAGGGACATCGCCATCCCCGCATCATCGCGGCCCTCAAGGCGCAGGCCGATCGGCTCACGCTCACCTCGCGCGCGTTCCACAACGACCAGATGGGTCCGTTTCTGGAGGAACTCTGCACCGTAACGGGTTTTGCGCGCGCGCTGCCGATGAACACAGGGGCGGAGGGCGTCGAGACGGCGATCAAGGCGGCTCGGAAGTGGGGATACACCGTGAAGGGCATCGCCGAGGATCGGGCGGAGATCATCGTTTGCGCGAACAATTTCCACGGCCGGACGACGACGATCGTCGGGTTCTCTTCCGAGGCGCAGTCGCGGTATGGATTCGGACCATTCACGCCGGGCTTCACGGTAGTTCCCTATGGGGACTCCGACGCGCTCGAGGCGGCGATCACGCCGAACACGGCGGGGTTTCTCGTCGAGCCCCTCCAGGGTGAGGCGGGCGTCGTGGTACCGCCGTAGGGCTACTTCGGCCGCTGCGTGGAGATCTGCCGCGCGAAGAACGTCCTCGTGATGAACGACGAGATTCAGACCGGGCTCGGACGTACCGGGCGGCTGTTCTGCGGCGACTGGGACGGGGACCGCGGTGACATCATGATCGTCGGCAAGGCGCTCGGCGGCGGGGTCTACCCGGTGTCGGGCATCCTCTCGAGCGATGAGGTCATGGATGTGTTCCAGCCCGGTGACCATGGCTCTACCTTTGGCGGCAACCCCCTGGGTGCGGCGGTGGGTCGGGAATCGCTCAGGGTCATCCAGGACGAGGCCCTGCCCGAGCGCTCGGACCGCCTGGGGAGCTGGTTCATCCAGCAGCTCCGCGACATCGGTTCCCCGCATGTCGCCCAGGTTCGCGGGCGAGGTCTGATGGTCGGTGTCGTGATCAAGGACGAGTCGGGCCCCGCCCGCCCGTTCTGCGAGGCCCTTCAGCGGCGCGGCATCCTCGCCAAGGAGACGCATCATCAGGTCATCCGCTTCGCACCTCCCCTGGTGATCGACCAGGAGACGCTCGCGTGGGTCGTCCCGCAGGTGGGCGAGGTCCTGGAGGGCGCCGGGGTCGCGGCCTGATCCGGCCGGGGGTGCGGCCCGCCGCCGCGCCCCCCCCAGGTTCCACTTCTCCATGCGTGCGGTTCGCGCGCACAACCCTTCCCCGGTTCGTCGTGTCGACCTGAACGAACGCGGATGCCACGCGGGACACACCGACGCGGACGACTGGTGACAGAACCGCTGCTCGTGCAACGAGTCAAGAACGGGGACCACTCCGCGGCGCGCGCGCTGTATGACGCGCACGTCGATCGGGTATTCCGCATCTGCTATCGGTTTGCGGGCGAGGATCACCTCGCACAGGACTTCACGCAGGAGACGTTCGTGCGGGCTTTTACGAAGATCGACACGTTCCGTGGCGAGGCGGCGTTCGGCTCGTGGTTGGGGTCGATCGCCACAGCCGTGTCCCTGAACGGCCTTCGCACGGCGAAGCGGTTTCGGAGTCGCGAGACGGAGCTTGTCGATGACGTTCGCGCCGCCCCGTCTCGCTCACCGCTCGAGCCCGACCTCGAACGGAAGCTCTGTCGCGCGATCGATGACTTGCCCAGCGGCTACCGGACGGTCTTCCTCCTCCACGATCTGGAAGGCTACACGCACGCAGAGATCGGCGAGATACTCGGAATCACCGCGGGAACTTCGAAGTCGCAGCTCTTCCGCGCCCGACACCGGCTACGTGACGAGCTTTCCGAGTTCGCCGGGGAGTGGGCGTCATGAGCGACATCGATCGCTTCACCCGATTCCTGCTGGAGGCCGCCGCCCACTATCACGATCCGCCGGCGACCCCCTGTGAGGCCATGTGGGCCTCGATAGAGGGGGGTGGTGCGGGTACCGCCGCCGAGGAAGCGCCCGACGACGAGGTCGCGCTCGTCTCGGCCGCGGCCTCGTACCACACACCGCCCGTGACGCCGCACGAGGACATGTGGCGCCGGATCGCGCCGGCATGGGAGCTGCGCCGTGCGAGGCTCGTTCCCGTCGCGCCGCCGGAGGGCGGCGGCGAGGGTGGGGTCCGGGTGGGGCATCATCGCTTCGTGACGCGCTGGTTGCCGGCGATCGCGGCCGCCTCGCTCGTCGTGGGGGTCGCGATCGGACGGACGTCCATCCGGTGTCCTTCGGCGGCACCCCCGGCAGCCGCGACCGGCCCCTCGGCCTCCGACGAGGAGTCTCGGGTCGCCACCGCCCGCGAGGTGGCGCTGAGGTACGTGACGGTGCGGCACCTGGGGCAGGCCGAGACCCTGCTTGCGGCCTTCCGCGCCGACGCGGACGAGTCCGAGCAGGTCGTGGACGTGTCCCACTGGGCCCGGGAGCTGTTGGGCGATACGCGGTTGTTGATCGATACCCCGGGGGCGCGAACCTCTCGAGAGCGGGCGCTTCTGGAAGAACTAGAACTCGTGCTGGCCCAGATCGCGGCGCTCGGCCCCGAGTCGCCGACGTTCGAGCGCGCGATGGTGGCGAACGAGATCGAGCGGCAGGGAACGCTCGCCAGACTCCAGGCGGTGGCCTCACCCGGGGACATCGGCCTGGAAGGACTCACCGAACCATGGATGAGATGATGCGGACGAACAGAACGCGGATGATCGTGGCGATCGCCCTTGCGGGCCTGGCGTTCAGTCCCGCGGCCGGCCGGGCGGCAGCCCAGGAAACCGGGGGCAACGCAGCCTACAAGAGCGCGAGGGAGGCAATTGGACGCGGGCAGTACGAGCGAGCGGCGGAGCTGTTCGCCCACCTTAGAGCGCAGTATCCGAGCTCGCCTCACGCCCCGGATTCCTACTACTGGCAGGCGTTCGCGCAATATCGAATGCAGGATCTCCGCGAGGCGCTCGATCTTCTCCACACGCAGCTGGCCACCTACCCCACGGCCCGCATCAGTCAGGAATCGAAGGACCTCGAACTCCGTGTTCGTTCGATGCTTGGCCAGCGTGGCGATGCGCGCGCCGCCGAGCAGGCGCTTCGCGAGGCGGAATTGGCGCTTGACCGGAGTCAGCGAGGCCTTTCGGCGGCCGGTTCCGCCGGGGCGTTGAAGTTGAAGCTGGAGGCGGCCCGGGCGCCGGCCTTCGAGCGGCAGGCTCAGGAGGGATGTGAAGAGGAGGATGTTCAGGGGGCCGAGATCCAGGCCCTCATGCAGATGAAGCCGGAGCGCGCGCTCCCCATTCTGCGCGGCGTACTCCAGCGCCGGGACCCTTGCTCCGCCTCGCTGCGAAAGCAGGCGATCTTCGTCCTCTCCCAGCAGGATCCGGCGGCGGCGCAAGACCTGATCGTGAACGCCGCCCGCACCGATCCGGACCCCGAGGTGCAGCAGGCCGCGGTGGTCTGGCTCTCGTCCGTACGCTCGGAGAGCGCCGTCGATGCTCTCGCGGACATCCTCGAGGAGACCGACGATCCGGCCCTCCAGCAAACGGCCATGTTCGCCCTCGCTCAGCATGCGGGCGATCGGGCGGAGAAACTCTTGCGGGAGTACGCACTCGACGCGAACAAGCCCGATCGGGTTCGCGCGACGGCGATCGACTTGCTCAGCCAGAACCCCGGCAACGCCGATGCCGCGTTCTTGATCGACCTTTACGGGGGACTCGACTCGCCGGGACTGAAGGAGCGCGTGTTCGCCTCCGTGGCGCGGATGGACGACCCGGCGGCCACCGACTGGATGCTCGAGCGAGCGCTCGACCCCGATGAGACGATGGAGGTCCGCAAGCAGGCCCTGTTCTGGGCGGGGCAACAACCCACGATCGAACTTTCCCGTCTCCAGGAGATCTACGAACAGCTCACCGATCCCGAGATGAAGGAGCAGATGATCTTCCTCTATGCCCAGCGCGACGACGAGGAGCGGGTCGATCGACTGATCGAGATCGCGCGTTCCGAGAAAGATCCGGAGTTGCGCAAGAAGGCGATCTTCTGGCTCGGTCAGACGGGCGATGAGCGCGCGATCGAGTTCCTGGCACACCTCCTCGAGCCCGGCTTGGCTCCTCCCCCGCAGGGCGATTAGCTTCCTGCGCGCGCGAAATGACAGCCGGCCGCTGCCTCCTTCGGCGGCCGGCCACTGAACACGCGGAGAGCCGGGGCGTAGCATCACTTCATGAAATCCATCGAGACAGCACGGGTCGGACGGCTTCCGATCTGGGCATGGGGGCTGCTCGGCTCCGGACTGATCTGGGCGCTCTACGTCCTTACCCTTGCCCCCACGACGGGCTTCTGGGATACGTCGGAGTACATCGCGACCGCCCATATCCTCGGGCTTCCCCACCCTCCCGGGAATCCGCTGTTCGTCATGCTGGGGCGCGTCACCGATGTGCTGCTCGGGTGGACGGGGCTCTCCGTGGCCGTCCGGATCAACCTCATGGGGGCGACGCTTTCGGCTGCGGCTTCCTTCTTCTGGTTCCTCGCGTTCGCGCGCGTCGTCGCCCACTTCCTCGACGATGAGCGCGACGTTCTCATCGCATCGGCCGCGGCCATCCTCGTCGGCGCGACCGCCTTCACCGTCTGGACCCAGTCGAACCTGAACGAAAAGGTCTACACGGTCTCGCTGTTCGTCGTCGCCCTGGTCAGCTACCTGGCCGTGCGCTGGAAGGATGAGGCCGACACGCCGCGTGGCGACCGCTTGCTGCTTCTGATGGCGCTCGCGCTGGGGCTCGGCGCGGCGAACCACACGATGTCGATTCTCCCGGTGCCGGCGCTCGCCGTGTTCGTGCTCTGGCACCGGTGGCGCACCCTGCTGCGTCCGAAGGTGATGGTCGGTGGCATCGTGCTGTTCCTCGTCGGGTTTTCGCCGCAGCTGTTGTTCGTCACGATCCGCTCGGCACAGGACCCGGTGATCGACGAGGCCGACCCCGAGTGCGAGAGCGTGTGGGACGCGGTCACCCCCGACACGATCACCGACCGCTTCGACAACCGCCGCATCGCGGTGCGCTGCCGGCCGCTCGCGCTGTCGCTCATCCGGGATCAGTATGGCAAGCCGCCGCTCAGCGAGCGGATGGCGCCCTTCGGCGCCCAGATGGCGAACTACTGGCAGTACTTCGACTGGCAGTGGGCACGGCCGCTGTGTTCGGGTCCGCGCGTCATCGTGTCCATGCTCTTCCTGTTCCTGGCGCTGGTAGGTCTCTGGTCTCACATGAAGGGAGATCGGAAGACGTTCGCCTACCTCGGGACGCTCCTGTTCTTCCTCACGCCCGTCCTCATCTACTACCTGAATTTCCGTTACGGGTACTCCATGAACCCGGAGGTGACGGACACCCTCCTGCACGAGGTCCGCGAGCGGGACTACTTCTACATCGTCGGCTTCCAGCTCTGGGGACTCTATGCGGGGTTGGGTCTCGTGATGCTCTGGAAGCAGATCGGCGATTCCGCGGGCCCCTCCAGGGCCGCGCCGATCCTGGCGGTCGCGTTCATCCCGCTACTGCTGAACTATGGAAAGGCCGACCGCACGGGCGACCGGGCGGCCCGCGACTGGGCCTACAACATCCTGCAATCGGTCGAGCCCTACGGCGTCGTGTTCACGAACGGCGACAACGACACTTTCCCGCTCTGGTACCTGCAGGAGGTGGAGGGAATCCGGCGGGATGTGATCGTCGTCGTCCACTCCTATCTGGGAACGAAGTGGTATCCAAAGCAGATCCGTCAGCTATCGTCCCCGTGCCCCGAAGGCGTCGATCCGAGCGATTCTCCCACGACTGTCGTCTGCCAGCGTCCCTTCGACATGGAGCACGCCGTCGAGCCCTACCAGGGAGCGGTCCCGCCGCCGCCGACGCGGTCGGTCATCGCATGGGACGATGATACGATCGACAACCTCGAGCCGGGGTTCACGGTCCCGCGCGACACCGTCTTCCAGATCGCCGAAGGGGTCGACGCGCACGTCCGCGGATCTGACATCGTGTATTACCCGGACATCATGGTCTTCCACATCATCCAGCAGGCCTTTGGCGACCGTCCGGTCTACTTCGCCGCCACGGCGCCGCCCGTGTTCGACAAGTGGGGCCTTCCTCCTCACCTCGTCCGTCACGGGCTGGCGTTCAAGGTGGTGGCCGGACCGGTCGAGGAAACGGAGGATCGGGTCAATCTGGCCGACGAGATGCCTTCCGGCGGCGGAGATACCCCCATCTGGATCGACCGGGAGCGGACAAGGGAGCTCTTGTGGGATGTCTTCCGGGTCGATTACCTGGAGGACTGGAAGGAGTGGCCCGAGCCGTCCACCGAATCGAGCATCCCAACGCAGTACTACGTCGCCTACCTAAGCCTCGGGCTGGCGGATCAGACGATCGGGGACGTAGCCGCCGCGAAGCGGGCCTACGACCGGGCCGAGCAGATGTTGCGGCTGGCCAAGCTCCAGTAGGCGCTAGCCGGGTCGCGTAGCGCCCATGAAGATCGAGAGGATCAGCAGCAGCCCGATGATCGAGCTCACGAGCCCGTTGCGCTTCTGGAACTGAATGAACGACGCGCTGTCCTCCCCGGCCGCGGTGCTCGCCTCGGCCGCGCGCGCGAGCCTTTCCGCGTTGGGAAGCTGGACGAGGAGCGTGAGGACGAACGCGAGCAGCCCCAGCACCTGCATCCCGAAGAGCCAGTGATCGCGGGATAGCTGGAAGTAGCCGTAGCCCCCCATGCCCGTCAGGCCGAATCCGGCCACGATGGTGAGGACCGCGCCGGTGAGGCCCGGGCCTTTCAGCAGGTCGCGCGCGGAGCGGTAAGTAAAGGCCGTGATCGCCCGGTCTTCGGAGCGCTTCGCTCGGACCGTGAGTAGCGCGAGTGAGAAACTGACGCCCCACCACAGCGCGAAGCCGATCAGGTGCAGAAACAGAAGAATCCCTTGCATATCCATGACGCCAAGCTCCGGTGCCGCGTCGAGCCGGTCAAGACCGTGGGGTCGTTGACGCGCGGAGCCCGAGAGGGGCACCATCCACCATGGCCCATTCGATGCGAAGGACGCGATGCGGTCCCGAGGTTCTCGAAGCGCTGCACGACATCCTTGGCGATCGTGTGGGAACCACGGGGGCGATCCGTGCGCAGCACGGGGGGGACGAGTCGTTCCACGCCCCGCACCCGCCCGACGCCGTGGTCTTCCCGCACTCGACCGAAGAGGTGGCGGCTGTCGTGCGCGCCTGCGCCGAGCATCGCACGCCGGTGATCCCCTTCGGCGCGGGCACTTCGCTCGAGGGGCACGTCCACGCGCTCCACGGCGGTGTGTGCGTGTCGATGAGGGGCATGAACCGCCTCCTCTCCGTGAATCCGGAGGACATGGACTGCCGCGTCGAAGCGGGACTCACCCGCAAGGGTCTCGAAGCCCGGCTCAAGACGACCGGTCTCTTCTTTCCCGTGGATCCGGGTGCCGATGCGACGCTGGGCGGGATGGTCGCGACGGGCGCGTCCGGGACGACGAGCGTCCGCTACGGCACGATGCGCGAGAACGTCCTCGGGCTCACCGTGGTGCTCGCCGACGGCCGTGTGATCCGGACGGGGGGCCGCGCCCGGAAGTCGTCGGCCGGTTACGACCTCACCCGGCTCTTCGTCGGGTCAGAGGGAACGCTGGGGGTCGTCACCGAAATCGCGCTCAGGTTGCGTGGGATCCCGGAATCGATGGCCTCGGCGGTGTGCGCGTTTCCGACGCTCGAAGATGCCGTGAACGCCGTGATTCTGACGATTCAGAGCGGGGTGCCGGTCGCGCGGGCCGAGCTGCTCGACGAGGTACAGATGGATGCGGTGAACCGCTTTTCGGATCTCGACTATCCCGTGCGGCCGACGCTGTTCTTCGAGTTCCACGGAAGCGCCGCCGGTGTGGGCGAGCAGTCCGCCGCGGTGGCCGAGATTGCGGCCGACTTCGGCGGCGCCGACTTCGCGTGGGCGACGCTGCCTGAGGAACGTCGGGCACTGTGGCGGGCGCGGCACGAAGCCTACTATGCCGGCCTCGCCCTCAAACCCGGAAGCCAGGGTTGGCCGACGGATGTGTGCGTTCCCCTCTCTCGGCTCGCCGGGTGTATCCTCGAGACGCGGGCGGATATCGACCGCGAGGGCCTGTTGGCGCCGATCGTGGGCCACGTCGGAGATGGGAACTTCCACGTCCTGTTCATCATCGACACTGATGATGAGGCCGAAATGGCCCGCGCGGCCGGCGTGAACGAGCGCATGGTGGAGCGGGCGATCGCGGCGGGTGGCACGTGTACCGGCGAGCATGGGGTCGGGCACGGGAAGCTCCGCTTCTTGCGGATGGAGCACGGAGGCGCCGTCGACACGATGCGGGCCATCAAGGCCGCGCTCGACCCGGACGGTCTCATGAACCCTGGAAAGGTGGTCGCATGACTCGAAACGCCGTCATCCGCTTCTGTGTCGTTTTCGTCGGCGTAATGATGTCGGGCTGCGTGGCCGAGCCCGCCGGCTCGGAATCCGGAGCTCCGGCGGATCTCGCGATCGTCGGCGGACGCGTGATGGATCCTGACACCGGCTTCGACGAGGTGGCCACGGTGGCCGTCACGGACGGCTCCATCGTCATGATCGGCGCGGCCGCGGAGGCCCGTGACACGCTCGACGCTTCGGGCCTGGTCGTCGCGCCCGGGTTCATCGACTTGCACGCCCACGGCCAGGACTCCGTGAGCAACCGCCTTCAAGCACAGGACGGTGTTACGACCGCCCTCGAGATGGAGATCGGCGTGTATCCGGTCGACGAGTGGATCGCATCGCGAACGGGGCACGCGCTCATCAATTTCGGCGCCACAGTCAGCCACCCCGGCGCTCGCGTGAAGCTTCTCAGCGGGATCGATGTCGGGCACTTCGCCACGGCGCCCCCCGGGTCCGCCCAGGAGAGGTCGTTCGGGTCCGAGGCGGTGTACGATTCGCTCTCCGAGGAGCAGGTCGTCGAACTGACGGGCCTCATCGCGCAGGGCCTCGACGAGGGTGGGCTGGGGATCGGGTTCGGGATCACCTACACGCCGGGCGCCTCGCGCGAGGAGATCTACCGCACATTCCAGCTCGGTGCCGCCCGCGGCGCACCGGCCTACGTGCATCTCCGGGGCGCGAACTCCGGAGGCACCCTCGGCGCGTTCCAGGAGGTCATCGCGGATGCGGCGATCACGGGCGAATCGCTCCATATCGTCCACATGAACTCGAGTGCGGGTGAAAAGGCCCGCACGACGCTCGAGATGATCCGGGGGGCACGCGAGCGCGGGATCGACATCACAACGGAGGCCTATCCATACACGGCGAGCTCGACCCGGATCGAATCCGCCCTGTTCGATGCATGGGAGGGTTTGACGGATGCCGACTACCACCGGCTCCAGTGGTCGGGGACACCCGAGCGGCTCAACAGTGAGACCTTCCGCAAGTACCGTAAACAGGGGGGGTGGGTCGTGATCCACGGGCGCGACGAGGAGACGAACGAATGGATCGTCTCTCAGCCGGACGTCATGGTGGCGAGCGACGGGATCCCGTTCCTCTACGAGGCGGTACACCCACGCGGTGCGGGGACGTTTTCGCGGGTGCTGGGCCATTATGTACGCGAGCGAGGCGCGCTCACGCTCATGCAGGCGCTATCGAAGATGACGATCCAGCCCGCGCGGCGTGTCGAGGGAATCGCGCCGGCGATGACACGGAAGGGCCGCGTGCAGGTAGGAGCGGACGCGGATCTGACCCTGTTCGATCCGGAAACGGTGATCGACCGAGCGGACTACGCGAACCCTTCCGCGCCGTCGGAGGGCATCATCGACGTGTTCGTGGATGGGACAGCCGTCGTACGCGACGGACGGCTCGTAGACGGCGTCCATCCGGGCCGCGCCATCACCGGCGGATAGCCACGTGTCGCCGCGCGCGCCTCAACTTCCCGGCATCGCGAACACCGAGTCGGCGACTTCCGTATTCACCTCGATCTCGTCGAAGCTGAGCGACTGGAGCCCGAGCGATGTCTCCACCTCGATCTTGAACGGGAACATCAGCCCGCCGACCTCTCTGTAGTCGCTCAGCGTGGTCGTGAGTTCCGACTCGACGCCTTCATCGTCCTGTACGGCGACGATCCGCATCGGGAGGTAGTCCTCGCCAAGGTAGTAATAGCTGACTTCACCCGTGTTCAGCGTGACCTTGAGCTTCGTTACCCGGGCACTGTCGATGCTTTCCTCCCCGGCGAGCTCGACCTGGTGGCCGGCTTCCTTCCATCCGATCAGCGGTCCGTCCAGGTCGGCCTGAGCCATGAGCTGGTTTGCGGTCGCCTCATCGGCGA
>Ga0114931_10005380_pt1 | contig 15811 bp, 11 predicted proteins | sample 2SBtaG_FD_89579 | JGI IMG/M metagenome (GOLD analysis project Ga0114931, IMG submission 89579) | Deep subsurface microbial communities from Kolumbo volcano to uncover new lineages of life (NeLLi) - 2SBTROV14_V59a metaG | ecosystem: Environmental > Aquatic > Marine > Volcanic | place: Kolumbo...
GTGGTGGGTTGCCAAGATGCGCGGCCGCGCCTGATTGGGCGATTGGCATGAATTGGTTGCGATTGATCAGACATTTTGTGACTCTAAGCGCCGAAAACCAACAACCTAAGACAGGGTATACTGAAATGGTTTTTCGCGAAAACTGATGGTCGATCCTAAGACAATCTCCCGCCTTTCGTCCAACCGCGCCGAGATAGAAGCGGAACAGCTCTCCAGGTTGCAGACACTGCTGGCAACGGTCATTCCTCACAACCGATTCTATCGTCAGAAATTCGCCGCCGAAGACATCGACGGCCCTGTGGGGAGTTTGCGCGAATTCATCGAAAGCGTCCCTTTTACCACAAAACAAGAATTGCTTGACGACCAGGCGCGCCATCCGCCGTACGGCACGACGCTTAGCTACCCTTTGTCACAGTATACGCGCTTCAATCTCACCAGCGGAACCACAGGACAACCCATGCGCTGGCTGGATACAGCGGAGAGTTGGGAGTGGATGGTCAGCAACAAGGCCAAAGTTTTTGAGGCCGCAGCCGTGACGTCTGAGGACCGAATCCTTTTTCCCTTTTCCTTCGGCCCCTTTTTGGGGTTCTGGTTGGCATTTGAAGCTGCCCTGCGCATTGGCTGCCTGACCTTTCCCGGTGGCGGTTTGAACAGCCTTGCCCGGCTGCGCATGATAATAGACAATGCCATAACGGTTCTTTGCTGCACGCCAACCTATGCTCTCCGGTTGGGAGAAATCGCCCGGGCAGAGAAAATCGATCTGCAGGCGGCCCGCGTGAGAGCCATCATTGTAGGCGGAGAACCGGGAGGTAGTCTGCCGGTCATTTCTCGCAAAATTGAACAGTTGTGGCCTCGCGCCCGCGTCTTCGATCATCATGGCATGACTGAGATTGGGTCTGTCAGTTACGCTTGCCCGGAACGTCCCGGCATCCTCCATGTAATCGAGTCTTCTTATATTGCAGAAATTATTGACCCCCTGACGGGCGAACCTTCCGGCGAAGAAACCGTCGGCGAATTGGTCCTGACGAATCTGGGTCGACTGGGGTCGCCGCTGCTGCGCTACCGCACTGGCGATCTCGTGAGACGGGCCGGTACCGGGCCCTGTGCCTGCGGGATTCACGACCTTTCACTCGCTGGCGGCATTCTCGGCCGCCTGGATGATATGGTGGTGATTCGAGGCGTAAACGTCTGGCCTTCCGCGATCGAAGAGGTTGTTCAGACCTTCCAGGAGGTGGCCGAATATCGCGTCGTCATCACGACATCCCGCGGCATGGAAGAAATCGGGTTGCAGGTGGAACTTACTTCGACCAGCCAGGGGCATGAGGAACTGGTCGGTCGCTTACAGAATGCGCTCAAGGCCGCGTTACGATTGCGAATCCCCATCGAGTTCGTGGGGGCCGGCACCCTACCTCGTTTTGAGATGAAAGCCAAACGCTGGGCACGAACGTGAGAAGGGCGCCCGAAAATGGCACCGCTTATCGCCGTCTATCACCTTTTCTTGGACTTAACTAAATACGAGGACTCGCAATGCAATACAAATCACTAGGACGCACAGGCGTTCAGGTTTCTAGCCTTTGTTTTGGCACCATGACATTTGGCGGTGTGGCAGATGAGGCGACATCCGCTGCCATGTTTCATCGCTGCCGCGACGCCGGTATCAATTTTTTTGATTGTGCCAATGTCTATGAGCAAGGGCTGTCTGAGGAGATTTTAGGCAAGCTCATCGCAGACTGTCGTGACGAACTTATCGTGACCAGCAAGGTATATTTCCCAATGGGAGATGATGTGAATGCACGTGGCGCCTCGCGCCGCCATATCATGGCAGCCGTCGAGGCTAGCCTGAGGCGGCTGAACACCGACCGTATCGATGTTTATTTCATTCACCGGTTCGACGACAACACGCCGGTGGAAGAGCCCTTGCGCGCCCTGGATGATCTGGTTCGCCAGGGAAAGATTCTCTATCCGGCTGCCAGTAATTTTGCCGCGTGGCAAATTGCCAGGGCACTCGGTATTTCGGCAAAGCAAGGGTGGGCACCCTTCCATTGCATTCAACCGATGTACAATCTGGTCAAACGGCAAGCAGAGGTTGAAATTCTGCCGATGGCACATTCAGAAAGTCTCGGCGTCATTTCGTACAGTCCGTTAGGCGGCGGACTTCTGACCGGCAAGTACGGCCTGTCCCGAAAGGGCAGGGGCGGCCGCCTGGTAGAAAACAAAATGTATGAAACACGCTACGGGGAACAACGCATGTTTGAGGTCGCAGAGCAGTTCGCGGCTCTCGCCGGCGACCTCGGGTACGAGCCGGCAAGCCTGGCAGTCGCCTGGGTGGGCAGTCATCCTGCGATTACTGCCCCGATCATCGGTGCTCGTAACCTGGAACAGCTTGAGAGCTCACTCAAGGCGAGCGAAATCGAAATGACGCCGGAACTCCGGACCAGGATTTCAGCGCTGTCCCCGGAACCGCCGCCAGCTACAGATCGCAACGAAGAAGGTACGGCTTTTACGTTCGATGCGCGTTAGTTGACCGTCATCCGCCGGGGCTCTCCTCCGGCTAGCACTGAATTCGGTCCGGAGAGCCTTGAACGCCTTGTTTTTTGCGTGACGACCTTGCCACAGCAGGAGACTCCGTGACCTTTTTCAAAAAATATTTGTTGCCCGGCTTCGTCTTTCAATCAGTCGTCATCGGCGGCGGGTACGGCACCGGCCGCGAACTGGTCGAGTTCTTTCTCACGCAAGGTCCCGCCGGCGGGTACTTTGGCATGATGGTCGCCCTTTGCATCTGGAGTGTGGTGATGGCCGTTACTTTTGAGCTGGCACGAGTTGGAAGGCACTACGATTACCGCTCTTTCTTGAACGACCTCCTGGGGAAAGGATGGCTTGTATATGAAATCGTATATGTCGCTGGGCTGATCATCGTCATATCGGTTATTGGCTCTGCCGCTAGCGAATTGTTGCGGGACATGTTTGCGCTACCCCCCACTCTCGGCAGCATTTTAATGATGGTCCTCGTCGGTTTTTTCGTTTTCAAGGGCAGCGCTCTGATCGAGAAAGCGCTATCCGCCTGGTCGTTTGCGCTCTACGCAGTTTACGTCGCTGTCATCGTCGTGACCTGGCACGCTTTCGGGGATAAGATCAAGGCAACGGCTGTGATGCATATCGAGGGTTCACAGTGGTTTTTTGGGGGTGTCAAATATGCCGCCTACAACATTGGCATCGTGCCGGCGGTCCTGTTTGCCACCCGGCACATCGAACGTCGTAAGGAAGCTTTTGCTGCCGGTGCACTGGCCGGTGTCATCGCCATGCTTCCTGGCGTGCTGATTTATACGGCTATGCTCAGCCAGTACCCGGAAGTCATTTCGGAGGCAGTTCCGGCCAATTTCCTGCTGGCCAAATTGGGGTTTCCTGTTTTCCAACTTATTTTCCAACTCATCCTGTTCGGCACATTCGTAGAAACCGGCATCGGTATCATTCATGGATTCAACGAGCGGATTGCCGGAATCTATCAAGACCGAAACGCCGAAATGCCTCCCGCCCTGCGGTTGAGTCTGGCGCTACTCATCATGACGGTTGCCATCTACCTGGCTGGCGCCATTGGCCTGGTCGCGCTGATCGCCAAAGGTTATGGTACGCTTACCTGGGGCTACTGGCTCGTCTACCTGCTGCCAGTGATGACAGTTGGCGTTTGGCGTATCTTTCGTCCCAGACGACCGTCCCAAGGATGCAATGAATAACGATATTGAAATCCGCCCTCTGGAAACGCATGCGGACCTACTGGCGTGCGTCGCGCTGCAGCGGGAAACATGGGGCGCCCGATTCACCGAAGTGGTTCCGCCCTCACTCCTGCTGGCCTGTCAAAAAGTAGGGGGCATCTCTGCCGGCGCCTTCACCGCAACCGGCGAGCTGGTTGGTTTCGTTTTCGGCATGTCGGGTGTCGAAAACGGCAAACTCGTTCACTGGTCCGACATGCTGGCTGTCAAAGCAAACATGCGTGACCGCAGGCTGGGTTGGCGCTTGAAAATGCACCAACGCACCATGCTCATCGCCAGAGGCGTTCGTACCATCTACTGGTCCTATGACCCGCTCGAAGCTCGAAATGCTCATCTGAATTTCAACAAGCTGGGGGCGACTTTTTCAGACTATGTCACAGATATGTACCCCGGTGAAAAGAGCGACTTGCACCGCGGTCTGGGCACTGATCGCTTTATCGTCGCGTGGCAAATTCAGAGTAAGCGTGTCGAAAACATCCTCGCGGGCGAGCCGCCCCGGCTGCCACCAGCAACGTCCAGATCGCCAATTGTCACTCTCAAGAATCATGGCGCTTCGGATATCAAAGTGAGCGAGTTGCCCACCGACAGAATCATTCGTGTGGAGATTCCCGCCAATATACAGGAGACTAAACATCGCGGCCATGCCCTCGGGCGGAGATGGCGGTGCTTTACGCGGCAGGTTTTTTTGCATTATCTCGCGGCCGACTATCGCGTTCGCAATTTCTATGCAGATGCCGCTGCGGAACAGTGTTTCTATCTGCTTGTGCGTTGACTGTTATATGTCGAAATCTTCATCCCCTTTCAGTTAACCCTCGCCTGGGCGGCCCGTTTCTCCGGAATGAAAACGGCATGAACATTGCAAGATTTTCTCCCAACAAGGATGGCCAAATCCTGCCTTTTATCCGCAGTATTTTTCCGCAAGTGTGAGCGGCATGCGGTCCTGAAATGACACTTTTGTCGTGACGGGCTGCAAAATTTGTCCGTTTCCTCGTTGTCACTAAAGTTACAGGAAAAAGCCACCGAAATCTTAAGAAGGTGTCGCTTTCAGGAATGATTGGAAGCGAGCTCGGGCGGCGCGACAGAAGCTACTACGATAGAGAGAGTCAACGACACCGCGATCCAGTTTCCGCCAACGACTTCTTGACTGCCCGACCACCTTCATTCGTACATTGCCAAGCATCCAGCCGGCCGGCCACGGGTCAGCCGCTGACTCCGTCGGAGGTCGTCATGTTCTCTTCAGCTCCACTCGAATGCGGTAAAGGGGTAATCTTAAGTCTACTGCTTGCGTTATATTGCCAGCTCTTCCTGGCAGCGAATGGCCTTGCGAGGACCTCCAGCGACCAACTTGTTTCCGCTCATTTTGAGGACGAACGCCTCGACACAATCCTCGATGCGCTTGCGCATCAGACCCCCTTTGATATCGTTTACGACGGGGCGCTGACCCGAAGCCTTAAGACCAGCTGCGATCTCACCAGGTCTACTCTTTCTGAAGCCTTGACTGCGATCACAGCAAACACATCAATCTCTTTTACTATTTTCGAACAGGCACACATTGTGCATCTACACCAGGATCGTGGCGACCAGAACACCCGTACGCTCTACGGCCGCATTATGACCGAAGATAGCGGTCAGGGCCTCGACAATGTTAATGTTTTCCTCGCGAATACAATGATGGGGGCAGCAACCAATCAATCTGGGTTCTTTGTCATTCCGCAGGTGCCCTTCGGCACATTCGATCTCGTGGCCTCCAGACTGGGCTATGCTGTGCATGTCGAAAAAGTAATCAACACTCCCAACCATGATGAGCCACTGCTTCTCCGTTTGAAGACACACCCTTTTCAGGCCCCAGAAATTGAGATTTCGGCGAAAGCGCTTAGCAAATGGGAAAAGAATTTCGAAAAGTTTCAGAAGCTATTCTTTAGTTCAACTGAGAATGCGTATGCCTGCAAGATCATGAACCCAAGAGCTCTGGAATTCACCAACAGCAAGCACGGCGTACTACTGGCAAAAGCCGTTGAACCGCTGGTTATTGAGAACCGCGCCCTCGGCTATGAGTTGACTTATGTCATGGAATTTTTTAGCGCCTCCCGAAAGCTGATTAGAACGCGGGGTTATTCGAAATTTCAGGAGCTGAAACCGCACTCGAGGGATCAAGAAGAGTGGTGGCACGCGAACCGGGAGGAGGCTTATCACGGTTCTTTGCGTCACTTTCTCGCCACCTTGTGCCGCAGCGGCCAGATGCTCATCCGGCTTCCAAATGAAAAGGTTATCTTAAACGATAGCTTTCTGAGTGACTCCGGCTTCGAAGTTTTTCTAACGGACAACCCGTGGCAGCAAAGAAATGTCGCGGTGGTGAATAGGCCAGAGATTCTCCTCAAACCAACGCAATCTCCGCACCAGCAACTGTTGCGTTTTCCAAAATTCCTCATGGTGCATTATAAAGGTGAAGGGGCTGAGGCAAGTTACCGCGAGTTCGGCGCCCAGTCAGGCATGCCAAATGCTCAGGTATCTGTCGTTGCAATGACGGTCGACTCCCTGATGGTAGATACGTATGGCAACATCTACGACGAGAGTGGGTTGCGTGTGGACGGGGTCGGACTCAGAACTTACGGCTATTGGAGTTGGGAAAGAATGGCAGATTGCCTGCCGTGGGATTATATGCAATCGGAAGCGGAAAACGTGGCCCAGGCGTCGCTGGAAGAAACCCAACTGGGCAACTAAACATTTCGCTGAACCTCGGTACCTTTTAACGCTTCCCCCCTCCTTCCGTCTGGAGACAGCACGCTGTGAGCAATATCGGGTTGCCCTAGCTCAGACGACACGCCCGTGCCGGACGTTTGCTTCCACTTTGGAAAGCGGGTCGATTCTTTTTTCTCTCAATATCGCAGGTTACGTCTTTAAGCCGCTGGCGAAACAAATACTCAAAGAGAAGAAAGCTTTTTAGCAAACCTTGCGTGTTGAAGTGTTCACGCAAGATGTACTGGCACGCTTACGATAGTTTTATGAACGCAGTGGGATCCGAATTATCTACTCTCTCTCGGGTGGCCGGGAGATGTGATCGGCGGGAAACACCGTGGCCTGTTTTGAGATTCAGGTGGATTCATTCCTGCAATGTTTTCTCCAGGGCGACCTTCAGCGCCATCAACCCGTAAGGCTTCGCGATGGCTGCTCGAAAACCGTGCTGGCGAAAATTGACCACGATCGGATTAAATCTGTCGCCACTCTGCACGATGGCTTTGACTTCGGGGTCGATTTCCATGATTTTCTGCAGAGCTTGCTCGCCCCCCATGCCGCCTGGTACCTGCAAATCGAAAATGACGAGTTCATAAGGGTGCCCTCTCAAATAAGCAGCGGTATAACACTCTACCGCCTCAGCCCCGTCTTCCGATGTATCTATCTCAAATTCCAAATTGCGTAACAATTTGCTTAGGCTCTTGATCGCCATTCGGCTGTCATCCATGATGAGCACTCGCCGGCCTTTGAACTTTGAATCAAGCGTCATGGTAGACCCCATGTTGGTGGTCTCTGGTTGGATTTGCATCAATAAACCCCCATTGGTTGATTCCTTTCACGCTGCCTGGCCACCGTTTTGCAGATTGGCAGCCGGATCGACTTCCTGTCTGAAAATGCCGTCCGGGGTATGAATTCACGCTGCAATGTGATAGCGCGTCCGGTTGATGCGGGCCCGGTTTACCGGTGCTCGATGCACGCTTTCTTCCGTCGCCGGGGCAAAGGGTTCTAAATCGTCAATCCAGATGGCTTCCTTGTTGTACTTCATGAAATATGGCTGCATGACCCGCCCGGAATCACGCGCCTGCAGCATGTTCAAGACGATGACCTTTTCACCGTTAATCTCGTTGACGCCCACAATCTGGATTTTGCCTTGCGTTGCGGACATACTCGGACCGCGAACCGTCCTGGCGAGGCCGCTCACGTTTTGGTAGGCATTTCTAAAAATTTCCCAGGCTTCAACCAGGGGAACACCGAAATAGTGCTGAGCGCCGGTATCTCTAACGACAAACATATAATAAGGAACGCAGCCAAGTTTGACCTGTGTCTTCCACATCGAACTCCACGCCTCGGCTTTGTCGTTGATGTGGCGCAGGATAGGCGATTGTGTTCTAATCTCTGCACCGGTCGCACGAATTCGCCGGATGGCTTCCTGCACCGCAGGTGTCGCCAATTCGTGTGGATGTGAGAAGTGCGCCATGATCGCCAGGTGCTTGCCGGAATCTACGATTTTTCTGAAAAGGGTAAGAATATCCTCGGCTTCAGAGCCATCGAGATATTTGTAAGGCCAGAACGCCAGGGACTTGGTGCCGATGCGAATGGTCTGGTGGCTGTAGAGATTGGCTTCGAGAAGCGGCTCAATGTAGCTTGCGAGCAGACGCGCCTTCATGATCATAGGGTCGCCGCCGGTAAACAAGACATCCGAAACCTCGCTGTGTGCCCGCAGGTAAGCAATCAGCAAATGCGCTTCCCGCATCGCAAACTTCAGTTCCTCGCCGCCGACAAATTGCGGCCAGCGAAAGCAGTAAGAGCAGTAGGCATGGCATGTTTGCCCTTGCTGCGGAAAGAACAGAACCGATTCCTTATACTTATGTTGGATACCCCGCAGCGGACGGCCATTCAGGGTTGGCACGTTGTGCTCCAGCTGACCGTCAGGGTGCGGGTTCAATTGCAGACGAATCTTGTTGGCAACCGTGTGCAGCTCAGAGCGACTTGCCCCGCTCTTGAGTGCCGCTGCCATTTCGCCAAAATGCCCGGGTTGCAGCATGTCTCGTTGCGGAAACGTGAGGTTGAAAATAGGGTCCCCTGGCACATCATCCCAGTTGATCAATTCTTCCACGACGTAACTGTTTGTCTTGAATGGCAACACATGTCCGACGACTTCCATATCAAATTGCTGCTCCTCTGATAACTGCTGAATTTGCGGCAGTTGGCGAAAATTGTGCAACGAAAATGATTTGTATTGTCCCGGCGCGGTCATCTCTGATACGGCACCCGCTCTTGTGCTTTCCATAGTCTTTCCCTTCCTTTCTTTGCGATAGTTGTTGGAGTCAGATTCGAAGTCAGAAATAAATAATGAATTCACTGTGCAGCCCGAAAAGGTTCGCAGTCCCTGGTGCAAAAGCGGCGCCGGGGATAAACCATTCGGCGGAAATTGAAAACTCAATCGTGTCCCATGGGCGGGTATCAAAAAGTAATTCGGCGCTGTTGCCCAAAGCTGTGTCGGTGCCTTCCGGCCTGATGCCGAGGCTGTTGCTGCGTATCGTTTTTGAAGCATTGAGCTGACGATAACTCCGCCAAATTCCCTGTAAAGAAGCCTTGGGTGAGAAAACGTACCCGAGGCCTAAAGCCTGGTATCTGAGATTTGATAATTCAGGTGTCAGAAGAGAGCCGTAGTAGTAGATGCGTTTGCGGCTGCCATAGGTGTAATAGTTGAGCTGAAGCGTCGGTTGTCTGAATCGCTCACGCACATCTGTGGTCTGTTTGTCGTCTGCCGAACCGTACGCGAAATGATAGGACAAGAACGGCCCCTTCGTCCTTGTCAGAAAGCGTAAAATCAAACCCGTGTCCACGCCATAGCCCCGCAAAGCGACCTGTCCCTTGCGGCTGGAATACCGCGCTCCCTGACCCCACCACTCCAAATGGCTGGAGAGCTTACCACGCAATTGCATGGCCAGCCAAAGCGGATTATCCCGGCCTTGCCTCTGGTCGACTTCCTTGATGAGGAACAAACTCGACTTCAGTCCGCGGCCAAACCTAAAGGACGTCATCCCGATGTACCGTAACTGATCTCTGTTCTTGACCGCCTGCCCTAACTTCCTGCTGACGGAAAAGGCAAACCCAAAGCGGTTTCTGTTGTAAGTCAGGCGGAGTGCGTCGAGGCGGCTATCCATGAGCCAGGTGCGGGTATCCCGAAAGCGTTGCCTGCCAATCTTGAATCCCAGGCCTTGAATACCGGCAATATCATCGAGAGCAAGATAAAGGTCGCGTACCCGAAAATCTACTTGCTGTGACGATGAGGATGTCAGGTCAGGGGCTTGCAGGTCGCGCCATAGTAATTCAGTCCGGCCGTACCCGCTCACGTGTTTGGAAAACTCAGTTTGAACCGTGGTTTGTAACTTCGCGTAGCGCCTGCTGCTTCCCGCCAACTCCTCTTCCGGAAGATCGACGACGCGCGTATTGTCGACCATTTTTACTTTCCCGTCAACGGTGACGCGGTCGGAAAGCCCCCTCAGCAGCGAAGCGCCGGCTTTCTCTGTCAGGAGCCGTCCAACCGCTGAGTTGGGTGAAAGCAGACTCTTGTGAAGCAACAAGGCGATGGGCCCGATGTGATAGACTTTGCGACCATCCTTGAGGGCCGCGGCCAACTTAATCGGCCCTTCAACTTCAACGTCGCGGTCCTTCGAATGCTGAAAAACCCGGATTTCGTTGGCATGAAACTGCTTGCCACGGAAATGACCAACCGCTTTGATTCGAACCCCTTTTGCCACTTCGTCGTCGGACGCCTCTGCACCGCTTATGAAGCTGAAAGCGGTTCTATCTGAAGGCACGATTTCGATGCCGGCCAGCAAATAGTTTTTGCCATCGCTCAGCCGCCTCGCCACCAGACCTTCCAGAATGTAAGTTTTGTCCGGCTCGCGTTGTCTGAGTCTCTTTACGATGATCGCCCCTTTCTCATTCAGACGGCCTTCGGCTTTTACCCACAGAACGTGATCCGTCCCCGAGTGAGCTAAACCGGTTAGGAGCAGTAGGCTCAAAGCGGAGGCCCAGATGCGCGAACCTTGAACGAGATCTCTTACACTTAACATGTCACTTCTCCAGCAATTTGCACTGCCGTTAGGTTTATCTGAGCTCACGCCGCCAAAGGCAGTTCAGGACCAACCGGCGTGACTGCGGCTTCGGTACGAAATCCGTACCGACGGCGGGTGATGTCAACGATATGATTGATTAGGCTTTCGAACGAATAACCAGCCTGCTTGGCTGCCATCACAAAACTTCCTCCCTGTCCCAAAGAAGCCATCGAATTAATCTCCAGCACGTAGGGATTCCCCGCCGGGTCAACGCGCAGATCTACTCGAGCGTAGTCTTTGCAATGGCAAGCCCGGAAGGTTTGCACCGCGATCCTCTTGATTTTTTCTTCCAAATCCTTGCTCAGGAAAACAGGACAAATCTTCTGGGGTTCATCTGATGTTTTGTGAAATTTGTCTTCGCGGGTCAACAAGGGGTTTTCACGCCCATTAAAAGCGACTTCCACCAGGGGCAAAACTTCGATGTCTTCGTTGCCGAGCATGCCGACGCAGAATTCCAGGCCCGGTACATACTCTTCCACCAGCGCGTCTTGTTTGTACTGCGCCGTCACCGAGAGAACGGCAGTGACCAATTCATCGTAGTTGTCCACGAGATGCAGACCACAACTGGTCGACTCATGTCGTGGCTTGACCACCAACGGGAAACGCAGACGCCGTGCAGCAACCGCATCCGGTTTAGCCATCGCACACATTCGGGGCGTCGGAATGCCGGCATTCTCCAGCAACATTTTCGTGATAACCTTGTCCAGAGATAGCGAGTGGCCCAGCGGATTAGAACCCGTGTAGGGCACTCCCGCCATCTCCAACATGCCAGGAACGTGCGTGTAACGACAATCGCCTTGAATCCCGTAAGACATATTAAAAACCAGGCCAGAGGGACTGCCATCCGGGTGCGGCGGCATAAACTCCATGAGATTAGAAAACAACGAGATATCGCCTTCAAGGACTTTGACCTCGTGTCCGCCAAGCCGCAGGGCATCCATCACTCGCTGCACAGATTTCCGTCCATATGTTTCCGGGCTCACTCGCCCCAGGTTGCAAACAACACCTTCCTTCTTCCGATTGCGAACGACAGCGACCTTCATTTTCGTATCTCCTAGCTTAGTTGGTTCTTGTTATCGATAAGTACCTGGACGTCGTTTCCATTTTCCTTGATCGGTGTTCTACTTTTTTTGCTTTTCTTGCTTTTTTTGCTTTTGCTGCGTATTGTCTTCCGCCGCCTCACCACGATCGGCGGATTGAGGAATTCGAGCGCCTTAAAGCTACCAAATCGCACGATCACGCAAACCAACCCGACCTGCGTCAGCAACAATTCAGGGAATTGCCGAAAAAATTCGTATAGTCCGGGAATGGCTGCGTAAAGGGTGATAAGAGCGGCAATGCAAATCGTCATGAGCGCGCACCAACTGGCCGATTTAACACCCTCGTGGTAAAGCGTTTTGGCGAATCCCTCCGCTGCGAACGTCAAAACGACAACAGGCATCAACCCGACTCCCAGGAATTTGTGTACACCCAGCATGACTCCCATTTGCATCGTTATCAGAACCATGAATGAGACCAGGCTCAAGACAATGGCGATACGGCCAAAATAGGGCATTCCGGCGGATCTGAGCAGTGGGCGAATCAGTGCAATCAGGATCATGATGCTCAACAGAAAAACGGTGCCTACCACGAAGCCCGTTAGTTGGTAGGCTATCGCGATCAGAATCGGACGAACCGGACCCAGTACTCGGATGCCCAGACCCAGGCGGAATGCCACAACGATGACCACGCCCAGCGGCATCAACATCAGGCGCTGAACGTGGCCAAGTAGATGTGGGGGTAACTCTGTTAGTGAAAAAATATGGCTGACCTCAGCCGCACCCGCCCATGGGAGGATTTTCACGGCGGCTATCAGGGCAGGTACGGCAAATAGCAAGAGAATCGCTGAGGTCCATGATCGCAAGCTTTTCGGCTTGACTTGTCGCAGTTTCCCATTCTTGTCTACAATGATCTTGTTGCTGTTTTCACTCGTCTGCAACTCAATATCCTCCGGCTGCGCCGTCGCAGCGAGGATCGGCGGCGGCATGTTTCAGATGGTTCTCGTTCGACATGGCGACGGCTTGCGCACCAGCCATCGTAAAACTGTTGGTGGAACGCACAATGGTCCTGGCAAACACTTTCTCGAGTCTCGCCATCATACCGGCAGTCGCTGCCGGCCTTTCGATCCATACCTGTCCGTTCAAGAGGGCGTGTATGCGAGGGGCCGCTATGGCGTCGGAAAGAGGCATCTTCAAATCGATGACGCGTGAAATAATCTGAAGAATTGAGGAAGTGATGCGACGGCTGCCCGCTGCCCCAAGCGCAACAACCACTTTTCCGTTTTTCATGACAAGCGTCGGTGCAGCATTACTGCGTGGCAGACATGAGCTCCCCAATTGGTAAGGATGTGGGTAGCGTGGACAGGTCGTCAGGTAGTTATTGTAAAGAAAACCCAACCTGGCGTTGGCAACCCGGGCTCCAAAGAGCGACTGGATCGATTGCGTGAGAGACACGATATTGCCTTGGTCATCCGCGACGCATAGGTGGGTGGTTTCTCCCGGCCCCTCGGCACTCGTGGTGGCACAATCCAACCGCCTGTGCAGGTACAATGGCAAGGCCAATTCGTCAGCACGGGCATCACTTAAAGCCCACTGCTGCAGGGATGACGAAAAATCATCCGGATGAATTGGGAATTTTTCACGTTCAACGAAAGCCGCATGGGTCGCCAGCGCGATAGCTTCGTACCAATCTGAAGACGCCGGCTGTGCGGTTGAGTCCAGCAGTCGCTCCAACAGCTTCAAGGCCAGCAGGAGTTGCAGGCCGCCCCCGGGGGGCGGCGTCGTGACTATTTTATATCCCCGGTAGTCAATCGATACGGTCTTGCGTACGACCGGCAGTCTGGTAGATGCCAGGTCTCGTGCCGTGATCAGCCCGCCATTTCGTTCCATGTCATCGACAATGTCGTTGGCCAGATGCCCATGATAGAAATCCGCACAACCTGTTCTGGCGATTCTCGTTAGCGTCTTGGCCAGTCTGGGCTGTGCCAGACGCTCGCCGGTATGCCAGCGGTGCCGTCGCAGGATTCTGATTGTCCGGTCTTCCCGGCCTAGTTGGCTGAGTCTCCATCTGGCCTGCTGGTGTTGCAGCCGAGTCACCACAAAGCCTTCTTTCGCCAGGCGAACGGCCGGCTGCATGACGGCCTCAAGAGAAAACGTACCGAAACGCGAGAGCGCCCGATCGAGCACGACAACCGTCGACGGGATCGTGCAAGCGCGATAGCCCGTCATCTGCTGGCGCCGTTTGACCGTTCTCGGAGAAATCGCCGCCGGCGCGTGTGAATGGCCATCAAGATAAATCGTCTTGCCGGACGCCAGGTGCACCATGAGATTCGTTTGGCCACCGAGTCCGGAACCACTTGGTTCGCATACCGACAAGGCCCAGGCTGCCGCGACTGCTGCATCAACGGCGTTGCCGCCGGTTGCCAGGATATCCAGGGCCGCTGCTGTTGCGTCTGGGAATGCCGTCGCCACCACAGCCTGTTGGGCGGTTGCCGATTTCTGCAGCTCGCCTGTCGGCGGCATGGGAGTATCACATTCTATATTTTCTAGCATCGCACCTTCCATTTTGGCAACACGACTTTCAACGATTATGCCAAACTTCTTTTGAAATTCTAAGCTATTGTTTCTATTGTGTTTTTTATTTCTCCTCATGCCGCCCTCATTCGATACCATGTGCAGAACCTGCCTGACCGTGTGCAATTTGTGCGCATGAATTCTAACCGATTTCGTCCTCCTCTTTTTCGTTTCTCCTCCGTTAGGCAAAGCGTATGCCAGCACCAATAACGTCGACGCGACAAGTGCTTAAGTATTTTATATTCTAAGCTTTACAACTTGTACTTTCCCACCCGCTGAACTGGCCTTCTCAATCAATAGCCATGGAACATTACCATTCGACATGCAGCAAGTGCAACAAAACGTTACTCAGTGCAGGCTGTCACGAGATGGCAAGTGGCTGCTTGACCTTGATGTGGCAGTTTGGGCTCAGCTAGCGTGAGCAGGACGAGATTGAATGCGAAGCTTGAAAGAGGCAGGTAACTGCTATTCCATGTCAACGCCCAACCTCACGCAACCGCAGGGCGACCAGTTTGAAATATTGGGGAAAGTAGGTTCGTGTAAGGGGTTATGGTAAGCCGCTACCGTTGGCCTGGCAAACTAGGTGAGATAGGAAGGGTGGATCAGGCGCTCTGAGCTAGTTTCGATACAGGCATTAGAAACGAGGGAGGCTCAGCGCCCCACCAAGCGGGTCCGGGTTCATAATGGCTTATCCATGCTAAGGAAATAAGAGGTCACTCTTTAGTGAACCCAACCCCCTGGAAGATAAGTTAACGGCATCCCTCGTCTAATACCCGTATTCCGATTCAATTGTGTGTGGTCCGTCGGTCTGTAACTGGTGAGTTTAGAGAGCCAGTTTCAACGTTTCGCTTTGTACTTCTTTCACGGCCTTTTCAGCGTTGAGTTTGCCAAACAATTCCAGGGCCATATCGTATTGTTTCTTTGCTGATTTCTTGCTGCCCTTCTGCGCCAACATTCGTCCGTATTCCAGATGAGATTCTGCCTCACATAGTGGATTCTTGAATGTATGAGCAATCTTAATACTTTTTGCGAAATTTGTTTTGGCAACTGCCCAGTCTTGCCTTCTGGCACGAATCATTCCCAGGCTCTTGTAGACATCGGCCTCGCCCAGGTGGTCATCTAATTTCTTAAACGTTTTCAGGGCCTGATAGCACAGCGCCTCCGCGACCTGGGTATCGCCGATATTCAAATACAGTTCCACCCGGTTTAACTTGACCATGGCTTGCAAACGAACGTCCCCGATCTCTTTAGCAAGGCGGTAGCTCTTGCCATAATCATCATCTGCCTCCCCCCAACGTGCCGCGTCACTGTAGGTCATGGCGATATTGTGGTGCGTCTCAGCTAACCCACGTCTATCGCCGATTTTCTCAAAGAGCGGCAGACTCTTACCATAATGCGCTAGCGCGTTTTCCCATCGACCCTGCACATTTGTGACGGCGCCCAGGTTGTTGTGCACTTGGGCCGTAAGCCGCACCTCGTTGTTTTTTTCGGAGAGTTCTAATGCGTTTTCCCAATACGAGCCGGCTTGACCTAACTCACCTCGTTCGAAGTAATAATAGGCGAGGCCGCTATA
>Ga0114931_10005381_pt1 | contig 15809 bp, 14 predicted proteins | sample 2SBtaG_FD_89579 | JGI IMG/M metagenome (GOLD analysis project Ga0114931, IMG submission 89579) | Deep subsurface microbial communities from Kolumbo volcano to uncover new lineages of life (NeLLi) - 2SBTROV14_V59a metaG | ecosystem: Environmental > Aquatic > Marine > Volcanic | place: Kolumbo...
ATCTCGCCCGAGTAGCCGCCGCGTGCGGCCAGGCCGTGGGCGCGCAGGCTGGCCGCGATCAGCCACGGGGTAAGCGCCGGCTTGGATCGAAAGCTGTGATCCCGCCAGTGCAGGTGGACCCAGTCGTCGTCTTGCAGGATGCGCCGGCCGACCTCGGCGTAGTGGCCTTCCCACGGATCGACCAGGGTGTGGGACGACAGCCCCGGCAACAGCAGCACGCTGGCGAGCAACAGCAGCGCGGCGACCTCGCGGCGGCGAATGGGCGGCGGCGCTGGGCTCATCGCACCTCCAGGGTGCCCAGGTCGACCCGGCTTTCACGGTCGGCGACCCCACGGGTCACCTTCATGTTGGTGTACGCGCCGTGGCGGCCGACGAAGAATCCGGCGTGGACCCGGTAACGTCCTTTGGGAAAGGTCAGGTTGCCGGCGCTGACAGAAAACCGGTCGACGATGTAGTCGCCGCGATTCCACTGGATGGTGCCGCAGCGCCGCTGCAGCGGCCAGTGGTCGCCCTGGAACCGGATCGTGCCCCGGTCGAAGTGGACGAACACGCGCCAGTCTCGTCGCAGCCGGCGTACCACTTTGAAATACAGGGTCATGTCGAAGCTGTCGCCACGGCCGACGCGGGCCGGCATGTCCACGCCTAAAAGCTCGATGCCAGCAGCGAAGCTGGCCGCGACCGGGCGTGCAAACGCCGGCGGCTGTGAGCGAATCGCGTCGATCACGCTGCGCACCCGCGGATCGCCGGCGCGATACTGATTCGATAGCAAAACGAACGAGCGGTTGCGCGCGAGCACGCTGAGGGACGCGCCCCGCTTGCGCGCGCGCTGGCTCAGCCGGCACAGCATGGCGCCGGGGACGATGGCAAACCCGCGCGTGTTTGCCGCGAGCACTCGGTCGACAGCGGCGCGCTTCTCCTGTGCTGACCGAGGAGCGTAAAACGCGACCGCTCGCGGCGGCACGCCGATGACCGCCAGTGGCTCGTCGCCGCTGCGCGCGCGCCGATAGTTGTCGAACAGCTGTCGGGCCGAATGATTGCGCGACCAGCGCGGCATCCATACCGCCGCGATCAGCGTGGCGAAGCCGACGCACACCGCCACGGCGACCCGAGCGGCGGCGCGGCGGTGGCGGCCGAGCAGCGCGGCGAGGGCGACCGCGGTGAAAAAGCCAACCGCCACCACCATCGGCGTCCATTTCAGTCCGGCACCGGCAGCGGTGCCGGCGGGAGGCGTGCCGGGCAAGTGCAGCCACGGCAAGCGGCCCGGAAACGCGATCAGATCGCGGCCGACGACCACAGCGATCAGGCCGGAGACGATGAGCGCGGCGGCGGCGGGGCCGGGGCGCTTTCGCGCCGCGCCGTCGAGCCACATGGCGACGGGCAGAGCCAGGGCGGGCAGCGCGCAAAACGGCACCACGCCGAGGTGCCAGGGTGTCCACGTGCAGGCGACGAACCCGGCCACCGCCCATACCCACACGATCCAGCCGACGCTGCGCGCCAGGCGGCGCCCGGCCCAGCGGGCGGCCAGGGGCAGCGCGGCGATCCACGGAAACGCGCCGAACACGACCTGTTCGGTGCCCGCGCTCCAGTCGAGCGGTGACCGCGGCAGGGTGGTGCGCCAGGCGACGCCGGCGTAGGCGCACGCCAGCCCGGCTGCGACGACGGCGACCGCGACCGGGCGGTGCCAGCGCCGGGTGGGCAGCAGCGACAACGCCGCGCCGGTCATGGCGCAGCCAAGGCCGAGGCAGACTCCGATGGCGCTCGTGAGCTGGCGCGACTGCAGCACGAACAGCGGCGACGCGACCACGAGTAGCGCCGTATACACGCCGGTGCGTACGTTGGTCACGCGGGCGGCCCACACGAACGTGAGCGCGGCAACGCCCACGCCCATCAACGCCAGCGGCAGGCGCGCGCCGAGCTCGGACACGCCCACGACAGCCAGGCCGGCGCGGATGCTCCACTGATTCAGCGGTGCGATACCCGGCGCCGACGCGCGGGCGCGGGCGAGCACGTCGAGCTCGTGTGGCTGCCACAAGCCGAAGTCGCCCAGGCCGGGCAGCAAGATGGCGCTCGCGATCAGGATCACCAGGCCGAGGCAGGCGCAGTAGTCCCATCGCTCCTGTGTGAGGAACGCGGTCATGGACGTTGTCGGTCGGCTCAGTTGTCGTCGGGCTCGCCGAGCATCGAGCTGTCGAGGGCGATACGCACGCCCGCGTCGATGGGCGTGGTCACGGCGGCCGCCGGTTCGGGCGCGGGCGGCTCGTAGTCGCGGGCCGCGGCGCTGCCGAGCACGACCAGCAGGAGCACGGCAGCGGCCAGCAGCGCCCCGGCCACCACGGGAACGCGACGGGACGGTCGTTTGGCTCGGTCGGCGACCTCGATGAGGGTCAGCTCGAGCCGGGCTTCGTCGACGAGACGGCCGGCGCAGTCGGCGCACGCGGCCACGTGGGTTTCGATGCGTTCGAGGCGCGGGCACGCGGCGGCGCTCACGCCCGCGGTGACGTACCACTCGAGGTCGGCTGTGGTCATGTGGGCGAGCGGCTCACGCATCGTTGTGCTCCTTCATCGCGGCGCGCAGCTTCTTGCGCACTTCGCAAACGATCTGTCTCACCCGTTGCACCGACAGGCCGGTTTGGTCCGCCACCTCGGCGGCGGACGAACCCGGCGCTGTATAGATGGCGCGGAACACCCGCTGGGCCGAGTCGCTGCAGCCGCTGAGCACGTCGTGCGCCCGGTCCAGGCGGTTGCGATCGATCAAACGCTGGGCGATGTTGTCGGTTGCGGCGGTGTCGTAATCGAAGTGGACGTGGGTGAAACGTTGGTCGCCGCCCCGGGCCCGATCTTTTGCCAGGTACATGGCCTGGGTCACGACCAGGCCCGGCAGCGACAGCCGGGGCAGCCGGCGGCGCTGCTGCTGTTCGTAAAGCCGCATCCACGCTGCCTGCGCCAGATCGCGCGCAGCGTCGGGCGCGATTCCGCGCGAGATCAAGGTGAGCACGACGCGGCGGTTGTGGGTGCGAAACAAATCGTCCCAGGCCGCGCTGTCACCTTGCAGGGCACGTGCCGCGGTCGTGGGGGATTCACCGCGGGTGCCGGCCAAAGGGGCCGGCCATGTCAGGCTGTCCGAAGGCATGCTCAAGCCGCTCTTGTGTATAACGAGTCGGGGCGGCAAAACATATCGGCCAAATCTCTGAAGATGCTCATGGGCGACAGAGTACAAAAAGATGAAACCGATCGGGCAGGCCGTTGTCGTACCTTGTGCAAGGAGGTAGCCGATGAGCCAACCACTACTGTTGGCGTCGTTGGCGGTCTGCGCCACCGTGCTCGGCCCGAGCTCTCTGGGCTCCGAGCGCGCTTGGGGGCGGTCCGTCGTGGCGCACACACAGGCCACATCTGCAGCTCGTCCGACGGCGAGCTGCGCGCATTATTCGCAACGGGTCAAAAAGCGCGGCATGCAGTTCGTGCTGAAGAACAGCTGCAAAAAAGTCGAAATGCAGTGTTCGGTCAGCTGGAAGCTGCGCTGTGACAGCGACAAAAAGTCGCGGCCCAACAGCTCGACGTTCACCCTGATGCCCAGGTCGACCGAAGTGGTCGACGCCTCTGCCGACGCCTGCGGCAGTGACGGCTGGCGCATCCGTGATGTGCACTGGAGCTGTCACGACGATCAGTAATTCCCCCCGCCGAGCGGGCAGGTGTAAGCCCGCGTGGCCGCACACGTTCACATTGTGCGCCAATTTTCGGCCATTCAATTCAAACAGTTAGAGCAGCTGCACCGGGTCCGTAGACCCTTTGCGCCCCTGAAGCGTCTCTAGGACCAGACAGCTAGATTCGCTTACAGGAGGTAAGCAAGCACCCAGTAGCTCAGTTTTCCTGTGGGGTTAGCCCACTTCCAACCGCTCACAACCGCGGAATAGCGGTGGCCGGTACGGGGAGCTACTATTTAGTATAAGGAGGCGTTTTTACGCCGAACAGCAATGCTCGACTGCAACAAAATAGACTCGCTGATGATCGACTGGCTCTACGACGAGCTGGACGAGACCACTACGGCGAGCTTCGATGAGCACGTCGCCGGATGTTCTCACTGCGAGCGCGAGCTGGCGTCGCTGCAGCGCACCCGGGAAGCGGTCAAAGACCTCCCATCTATCGATCCGCCCGTCGCCGTGAGCAACATTTTGCTCCACGAGGCAGCCAAGCGCGCACCCGCACGCAAAGCCGGGCTCGACGAGCGACCTGGTTTGTTCGCTCGCCTGGCCGCCTGGTTCGGCCCGGCGCTGAGGCATCCGGGATTGGCCGCCGTGGCCTGCCTGGTGCTGGTCGCTGGCGTCGCCGGTTCCCTGTATCTGCAGGGCAAAGGCGGCTACACCGGGCCGCGCGCAAAGTCCAGAGCGCCCGCCCCCGAGGGCGCGGCCGCAACCGCTCGTCACGAGACGGCTACCGACGATGTCAAAGCCGCCGACCGCCCGTCGGCCGACCCGTTCGTCGCCGACGGCGAGGTGGAGCAGAGTAACCGCGACACGACCAAGCCCACCGATCACATGGACAAAGACCAGGGCATCGTTGGCCGGCCCGAGAACGCGGAAGAAAAAAAGCAACTCGACGACGTTCGCCAACAGCTGGCGGCGCAGAAGAAGCGCGTGACGCGCAAGCTGTCGGAGAAGCGACCGGCGAAGCCGCGGCGCCACCGCGTCGCCCGGCGCAGGCATCGGTCGGCGCGACCGCCGCAGGCAGATGTGCAGCCGACGCCCAAGAGCGAATCGACCGGGACGACCGCGTACGCTGGCAAGCCATACGAACCTCGCAAGGCCGGGCAAAAGAAGTACGCCGGTAGCAAAAACAAGATCGCCACCAAGAGCACGCGTCGCTACAGCAACCGCAATGCGCCGGTTACGCGCAAACCCGTGGCGAACGTGGTCACCGGCGCCGACAAGATGATCGCGCGGCCGAAGCCGAAGCCGCAGCCGCAGCCGAGGCAGCAGAGTCGGTTTCGTGGCAACACGCGCAGCGCCGGCCCGAGGCCCACCGTGAACGCACCACCGCCGCCGCCGGCACCGGGCGCCACCAGGGGCTTCAAGCTCGACAAGAAGGGCCGCGCGGCGTATCGCCTCTACAAGGTGAGCCCGCGGGTGCAGGTGTGGACCGAGACCCAGCACCAGAAGCTCAACGCCGCGGTCGCCCGCAACAACTGCCGCGTCGCTGCCAGGCTCGCTGCCGATATCCTCGACCGCAACCCGAACTACTACTACAAGCAGGTCGGCCCGACTCGGCAGATCAAAAAGTGCCGCTGGTACGTCAACCGCGAGTGGAACCGCCGCGCCAAGAGCCGTGCGCGCCGTGCCCCCAAACGGCGAATGAAAAAAGCCGGTGGCGTGCCGGCGAAAGCCAAGGCCTCGCCGCGGCCCGACCTGGCCGAGTAGGGTTGCGCTGCCGCTCAGGCGATATCGCCGAGCCAGCGCCGCATTTGCCGGGGTAGCTGTGCAACCTCGGCGGCGACGGCGCGCGGCAACGGCGCCGACGACTTGGTCGCCCAGTACAGAATGGGCGCGCTGGTGGCTCGCGCCAGATCGAGCAGCGCCGCGCCCGACTTGGCCGAATACACGATGTCCAGCGGTGGCCCACCGGCGCGGCGAAACGCGGCGGCGGCGCGCACCCCGCGGGCGGTGACCTTGCCGTAGCCGGCGCCGAAGTCGTCGCGGATCAGCCGCAGCGAGTCGCGCAGCTGGCGGTAGCCGATGCGGATGCGGCCACCGGTCAAACGCTCCAGCCGCTGGGCGGTGCGATAGGCCAGCTGCGCGATGCGTGGCGGGCTGGTGATTGGCCACGGCGTGACGCGCACGGCCATCACTTTGGGCGGCCGGCGCACAAAGCCGATGCCGAGCTCGGCGGCCAGGTGAAGGCCGACGAGCAAACCAGCGGTGGTGCACGCGCTGCCCACTGCGACGACCAGCTGGTGGGGCACCGGGCATTGCTTGGCGTCGACTTGCTCGGCCAGCTCGAGGGCCGCGGACATGGCGCCGAACGCGCCCTCGGGGCTGGCGGCTCCCGGCGCCATGACATGCGGCTTGGCGCCCGCAGTGCGTCCGGGCCGGCGCAGATAGGCCATCACCAGGGGCAGGCCAACGACGTTGGGGATGTTGACGATGGCCGGGTGCGCCGACAGCATTGCCAGCAGATTGGCTCGCGCGGGGCGACTGGGCGGCTGCGGAAACAACGCGATGCCCGGACGCAAGCCGGCAGACTGCGCGTGCAAGACCGAAGCGACCGCGTGGTTCGAGCCGTAGGCACCAGTCGCCCAGATGGTGTCGCAGCCGTTCGCGCGCGCCTCGCCCATGATGGCCTCGAGGGTGCGCACCTTGTTGCCGCCGTAGATCGGCGACGAGCGGTCCTCCCGCTTCACCCAGATGTCACCGCCTCCGATGTCTTTGCTCAGCTGTTCCAGCGGCTCCACCGGTGTGGGCCAGTTGCCCAGGTTTGCCCACGGCACCCGGCTGCGCAGCTCGGGAAAATGACGAAACAGGGCGACGCTATCGCCGGCGGTTGGGGCAGCGGATGCGACCACGGCTTACTATAGTAGATCTGATCGTGGCCAAGCGACTGCTCGTACTCGCCGCAGAGTCGGCGTATCAAACCCCGGAGATTCTCGATGCTGCCCAGCGTCTGGATGTGGACGTGATCGTTGGCAACGACCGCTGTCGCGCACTGGCAAAGGTGTGGCGCGACGCGCTCGTGGCGGGCCCGTGGCCGCTTGATTTTCGTCATCCTGCTGCCGCCGCAGCGACGCTCGCGCGGCGCATGGCGGGACAACCGGTCGACGGCATCGTCGCGACCGACGAAACCACCGCGGTGATCGCCGCGATGGCGGCCGAGCGGATCGGTCTGCGGCACAATCCCGTCGAGGCGGCGCGCACCGCCGGCAACAAACTGGCGTTTCGCCGCGCGCTCACCGCTGCCGGTCTGCGCCAGCCGCTGTTTGCGGCGGTGGCGACCGGGTTGTCCCGCGTCGCCGTGGCCAGCGCGTGCGCCGACGTGCCGTTTCCGCTGGTGATCAAACCGCAACATCTGTCGGCCAGCCGTGGCGTGATGCGCGCCGATGATCGGCGCAGTCTGTGGACGATGTATCAGCGGCTGTGCGCGCTTTTGGCCGCGCCGTCGGTGCGCGGCCCGGACCCGGAGGCGGCGCGGACCATCGTGGCCGAACAATACCTGGCAGGCGACGAAGTGTCGTTCGAGGGCCTGTTGTCCGCGGGCGAGCTCACGAAGGTGGCGGTGTTCGACAAGCCCGACCCGCTCGACGGACCGTTTTTCACCGAGACCATTTACGTGACCCCGTCGTCTCTCGATGCCGGCACGCAGCAGGCGATCCACGCGGCGGTCGCCGCAGCGGCAGCCGCGATTGGTCTGCGCGAAGGGCCGGTCCACGCCGAGCTGCGCTTGACCGGCGACGGACCGGTGGTGCTCGAGCTCGCGGCCCGCTCCATCGGCGGCCTGTGCGGTCGAATGTTGCGCTATGGGGTGGGCGTGTCAGTCGCGGAGCTGGTGCTTCGTCACGCGGTCGGCATGCCGGTGTCGATCGCCACGCCGGACGGCGCCAGCGGGGTGATGATGTTGCCCGTCCCGGCCGAAGGAGTCGTGGTGGACATCTCCGGCGTCGACGACGCACGCAGTGTGCGCGGAGTCCAAGACGTGACCATCACGGCGCGCGTCGGCGATACGGTCGCGCCCCTGCCCGAGGGCAACACCTACATGGGATTCGTGTTCGCGACCGCGGCCGACGCCGACACGGTCATCCGCGCGCTGCGCTCGGCGACCGACAGGATCAGATTTCGCATCGCTCCGCGCTTGTAGCCGTGATGGAGCCAAACTGGCTCTCCATGGGCTCGCTTCAACAGAACCACGGCTCGGTCATGCGCGGCGCCGGCCGGGACGGCGGCAACGGCTCGGCCGGCACGGGCAGCTCGGCCGCGCGGTAGATCAACGCGCGCAACGCGCCGAAGGTGTCGGCCGCCGGCTCATCGGTTTTGCTGGCCTGTTCGACCCGGCGGGCGAGGTCGCGCTGCAGCGCATCCATGCGCGGGTCCGGGTGGTGCCACGGGTGGCTGAGGGTCGGCGGGTCCAGCGCTCCGAACACGCCGCCTGTGTCGTGCTCCAGCAGCAGAGAGCCGGGCGGGACCAGCAGGCGAATGGTCAGCTGAATCGGCGCGACGTTGGCGACGAGCCGTTGGGCGACGACGAAGTCGACCAGCTCGCGCATGTCGGTGGCCGCCGTCCACGGGGTGAACGGCACGAAGGTTGGCCGTAGCACCAACCCGGCGGCGGCGGCGCGCCGCGTGAGCTCGACGATGTCGGCCCGGCGGTGGCGCTTGGCCAGTTTCTCCAGCACGTGATCGTTGAGGGACTCGAACGCCGACACGACGAACGCGCAGTTCAGCTCGACCAGCTCGGCCAGCACGTCGGGGTTGCGCAACAGGTGGCGCACCTGGGTGGTGACGTCGAAGCTCACGTCGGGCCAGCGCCGGTGCAGCTCACGCGCGATCGCCATGGCGTGACCGGGGCCGTTTAGAAAGTCCGGATCACCGAAGCTGATATGGCGCGCGCCGGCGGCGACCTGCTTGGCGACGTCGTCGATGACGACGGCTTTGTCGACGACGAAAAAACGCCCCCGGTACACCGCCGGCAGTGGACAGTGACGACACTGGTCCAGACAACCACGGCTGGTTTCGGCGTAGCCCGCGTGGACCTCGTCGCCGGCAGTGGTGCACAGCTTGGCGTAGTGCCCGACGGCTGGCATGCCGGCGCGGTCGATCGCGGCGAAGCCCAACTTGGCCAGCACCACGCTGTCGCCGGGAGCCGGCGGCGCCTTGCCTTCGGCAATGTCGACGAGCGCTTGTTCGCACTCGCCACCCATCGCCCAGTCGGCACCGAGCGCCAGCAAATAGTCGGCGTTGAGGTGCGCGTAGTGGCCGAACAAACCGAGCTGGCAGTGTGGGTTCAATCGGCGAATCCGGCCGATCAGTCGCGCGCCCAGGCGCAGGGCCGTGTGCATGGGCACCGAGATGGCAATCAGCTTGGCGGCCGCGAGCGCCGCGTCGTGAACCGCCTCGATCGAAGTGTCGACAACCGCCGGGGCGAAGCCGGCGCGGCGCAGAAACGACAGGGGCAGGGCGATGCCGTGGGGCGCGTGGCCGAGCTCGTAACAGGACACGAGCAGGATGTCGCCGGGGTTGCGCAGGCTCGTCGGCAAGCTACTTGGCCGGAGGCGCGACGTAATCCGGCGGCAACGCGGCACCCTCGCCGAAGAAGAACTGCTCGCACTGCTCGGACAAGATGTCGTGGGCCTGTTTGCTGGTGAGATCGAGTCGGTACTCGTTGACGATCATCTTGCTGTGCTCGAGCCACATCTTCCAGGCCTCCATCGAGACCTCGTTGTAGATGCGCTCGCCGAGCTCGCTGTCGAACGGCTTGTATAGCATCGCGTCGAGCTCGCGCTGGAGTTTGACGCACATGATTTTTCGGCTCACGTCGCCGAGTTGAGCAAGTTTCTCCAGCGCTGGCAAGCGCCCGCCGCTACTGAGGCGTATCCTGACGGATGCGACCGATGGCCGTGTGCCCATGCGCCGGAGTTTCGCGCAGGGCTTTGCGCAGCCGACGTACCACAATGGAAGCAACGCGCGGGCTGAGCGGAGACTGACCCGCACGCACGTTCTGCAGCGTCTCTGCCAGAGATTCGTTGAGCTCGTCTTTGACGATGTAGCCGTCAGCGCCTGCTTCCATGGCCGCCATCACCCGGCGCGGGTCGTCGTAGCCCGAAACGACCAGGACGCGCATTTCTGGGAACTTCTGTTTGAGGAACTCGATGGTGGTGGGGCCGTTGTGCTGGGGCATCTCCATATCCACCATGACGACGTCGAAGACCTCGCCGCGCAGCAGGTTGACCGCTTCGTGGGCCGACTGCACCGCGGTGGCCCGATGGCCGGCGCGCCGGACGAGCAACTCCATCAGCTGGCGTGGGGATTCTTCATCGTCGATGATCAAACAACGCATCTGGCTGTTAGATTAGTAATCTCGATACCGGAAATCGCGCTTAATAAACACAGCAGGTTAGAAACATGTCAAAACAGTAACGTGGTATACACACAACATCAACGTGGTTAGATTGCCATGTAGTTCCACGGACAACGATAGGGGTTGTTCGCGGGTCAGACCGCTGGTTGTTTTGCTCCCGGCCCGCGTCGCGGCTACGGTGAACAGCTAAGATTGGAGTCAGCCGCGCTCATGGCCGCGGCTCAGAAGGACACGAATGAGTACATCGCTTTGGGACGTTCTGCAGGGCCGCGTCGAGATGTGGCTCATTCTGAGCATGTCCGTGCTTGCGATCGCCGTGGGGCTCGAGCGCCTGTATTTCCAATGGAGGTACCTGGATCGCGCGCGCTCTGTCGCCGACACCGTGAGCCGTTGCCTCAGCCGCGGCGCGCTGGATGAAGGTCGATCGGCGTGCGAGCGTTCGCAGTCGCCGCTCGCGGATGTGTTTCTGGTCGGCTACGAGCGACATGGTCGCAGCAAGCCGGCGAACCTGGAAAAGGCCGTGCATCGCGAACGCGTGCGCGTGGCGTCCCAGCTCGGCAACTGGATGTGGGTGCTGGGGACCATCGGCGCGACCGCGCCCTTCGTCGGTCTGTTCGGCACCGTCGTCGGCGTGCTCGAAGCCTTCGACAAGATCAAACCCGGCAGCGGTGCCCACGACAGCGGGCAGCTGATCACGGTGGTCGCGCCGGGCATCAGCGTGGCGTTGTACGCGACGGCCGCCGGTATTCTCGTCGCCGTCGAGGCGGTGGTGATCTTCAACTACTTCAACCAGCGTTCGTCGCGTATCTCGCGCGAGCTGAAGCTCTTGACCGACGAGTTCCTCGAGTTGCTCGATGAGCTCGACCCCGAAGCCGGCGGTTCCAAACGCCGGGTTCCGGACGAGGAGCTCGCGGACGCCCAGGAAAACAGGAAAGACTCGGATGGCGCTCGGGAAGCAGCCTGACTTCGATCCCGAAGCCGGCGAAGAGGTCATCTTCGCCGACATCAACATCACGCCGCTCACCGACTTGTTCTTGGTGATGCTGATCATCTTCATGGTCACGGCGTCGGTCGCCGTGGACACCGCCGAGAAGGGCAAAAAGAAGCTGGCGCAGAAATCCGCGCAGCTCGAACAGGTGGTCGACAAAGCGACGCGGTCGGGAATCAAGATCAACCTGCCGTCCGGCGAAGCCCAGGAGATCGATCCGGTCAAGGACACCCTGATCGTGTCGATTGCCCTCAACGGCGAGATTCGCATCAACGATCGCGTGCTCACGCCCAAGGAGCTCGACCAGGTGTTTCAGAGCGCGTTTGCCCGGGACAAGATGACCCAGGTGGTGCTCAAGGCCGACGCGGGCGTCAAACACGGCCGGGTGGTTTGGGTCATGGAGCGCGCCAAGCACATTGGCCTCACCCGCCTCGCGATCGCCACGCGCAGCAAGTAGTCGGATCAGATTCCGAACTTGTTGAGCTTTTTGTGCAGGCCTTCCCGGGTGATGCCCAGGGACTTCGCGGTCTTGGTCTTGTTGTTGTCGTGATCGCGCAACGCTTCGACCAGTAGCCAGCGCTCGACCTGACTCATCATCTCTTTGAGCGTGCCCTTTTTGGGCGCGATGCGGGCCAGCGTGCCTTCGACCTTGCGCAAACGTGGCGACAGCGCGGACGGTTCGATCCACGTGCCTTCCTCGGCCTAAATGATCAACCGCTGCACTTCGTTTTCAAGCTCGCGGATGTTGCCCGGCCAGTGGTAGCTGGTCAGCGCGTCGATGGTCTCTTGTGACAGCCCCTGGATCTGGCTGCGGTACTCGCTGGAGTAGCGTTTGACGAAGTGCTCGATGAGCAGCGGGATGTCCTCGCGGCGCTCGCGCAACGGTGGCAGCCGGATGGGGAAGACCATCAGCCGGTAGTACAGATCCTGGCGGAACGCGCCGGCCTCGACTTCGGCGGCCAGGTCGCGGTTGGTGGCGCAGATGATGCGCACGTCGATCTGGCGCTCGCTGGTCGCGCCCACCGGGCGGATGGTGCCCTCTTGCAGCACGCGCAGCAGCTTGGCCTGCAGCGACAGCGGTATCTCGCCGACCTCGTCGAGAAACAGGGTGCCGCCGTCGGCAATCTCGAACAGGCCCTTTTTGTCGGAGTCGGCGCTGGTGAACGACCCTTTGCGGTGGCCGAACAGCTCCGACTCGAGCAGGTTCTCCGGCATGGCGGCGCAGTTTTGCGCTACGAACATCTTGTCCGCACGCCGCGACGAGTGGTGGATGGCGCTGGCGATCAGCTCCTTGCCCGTGCCCGTCTCGCCCTCGATGCACACGGTGGCGCGGGTGTCGATGACCTTCTTCAGCTGATCGAGCACGTTTTTCATCGCCGGCGACTCGCCGATGATGTGTTCGAACCGGATCTTTTGCTCGCGCTGCTTGAGGTAGGTGTTCTCCCCGCGCAAGCGCTCCTCGGCGATCTGCAGCCGGCTCACCAGCGCCGCGTTGTCCAGCGCCAGAGCGGCCTGGTTGCCGAGCACCAGCGCCAGCTCCAGGTCGCGTTCGTCGAACATGCCCGACGACGATCGGTTGTCGGCTTGAATGAGGCCGCGGATTTCGTGTTCGCGCCACAGCGGGATGGCGATGATCGACTGGATCTGCCCGCCGAGGATCGACTCGGAGCTGGCCAGCTCTTCTTTGGCGTTGGCGGCGAGCACCGCGGCTCGCTCGTTGAGCACCTGGCGCAATACGGCGCGGCTGGCGCGGACCTCGCGGCCGTTTTCGTCGCTGTTGGTGACCGGCCGGCGGTTGCGGGTACGCGCCATGGCGACGGTGTAGCGGTCTTTGTCGTTTTCCGAGCGCAGCAGAATGGACACGTGGGTGGCGCGTGGCAGCAACTCGAACGTGCTCTCGACGATCGAATCGAGCACGGCGGTCATCTCCAGCCGGGACGCCAGAGGCTGTAGTGCTTTATAAATCCGGAGAGCGCTGATCGGGTCCACCGACACCCGGTGGGTCACGGCCGGCAAATCCACGATCGAGCGCGATGCAATCAAGCGATCGCCGAGCTCGGCGTCCGCCGGTTTTTCTCCCGCCGCGATACAAACGGTGACGATCACCGGGTTTCTCGGGTCACCCAGGAGCAGATCGTCGCCGTCGTGCAGGGTGATTTCCCAATCGACGGCGGCCTCGAGGCTGATGTGGCTCTCGCCGCGACGGATGATCGAGCCGTTGGTCGACCGCAAGTCGCGGTAAATATACTGGTCTCCCTCGACGAAAATTTGGCCGTGCTCACCCGAAAGGTGGTAGTCGGTCAACACCACGGTGTTGCTGGCGGCGCGACCCAGGGTGACGACTTCGTCGCGAAACTCGAACCGTTGGCCGGCCGCGCTACCTTCAACGATTTCGAGGGCAATCACAGGCTCAGCAGTCGTAGTACCAGTTGGTAAGTCCCGAGTCCAGAAGGGCAAAAGCAGTATCCCAGAAAAGCTATCGGCAGCGAAAGCCCTTGGGGTTATACTCGGTGGCGCTTTTTTCCCTAACATGTCGGTTATTTCGAGACTCCTAGTTGTGCAGTCCAATTCGCGCATGGCCGAGGCCGTGCGTTTCGGCTTTGAACGTGAGGGTGCCCAGGTCGTCGCCTGCAACGGCGAGGGCATTGGTGGTGCGCTGACCAAGACGCCCCCGCAACTGATCGTTGCCAGTGGTGATGACGCGGCTTCCGCGCGCGCGCTGCTGTCCAGCATCAACTCCGAACTGGATGATGCCGATCAAGCAGTGCCGGTGCTGTATCTGGGCAACGGCATCTCGCGCGTCGATGCTCTGGCCGCGGGCGCGACCGAGTTTCTGCCCGCGCCGGCGTTCTTGCGTGACGTCGTCACCGTCGGCAAGCTTCTGGCCGGCCCGCGCAACGACACGCGCCCCGGCGCGACCAAAGGTGAGCTGGCCGATTACTTCGGCTTGTTCTACATCGTGCGCGCCTTGCTGGCGGTTCGCCAGACGGGCGTGTTGACGCTGGTGCGCGGCTTGCGCCGCGGCGAGCTCCGGTTCTACGAGGGAGAAGTGACCTCCGCCCAGGTTGGCGTGATGCACGGCCTGGCGGCGTTGCACCAGTTGCTTCTGTGGACCAAGGCTCGGTTCGAGTTTCGTCGCGAGTCGGTGGTGCCGCGGCGGCAGATTCCGCTGGCACCGGCCGAGTTGCTCGCCGATGCGGAGCGCTTTCTCGAAGAGATTCACGAGGTCGCCGGCACGATCTCGCCATCGCACGTGTACGAGCCCAAGCACGACGTCATCGAAGACGTGCTCGATGATATTCCCACGGAGATTCATCCGGTCATTCGCTTGTTCGACAGTAGTCGGACCATCGCCGATGTGATCGAAGACAGCCCGTACCGGGTGTTCGAGACGCTGCGCATCTCAGAGCGTCTGCTCGAAATGGGCGTTGTGAGTCGCGTCGCGAGCAGCGGCAATACGTCGCCACGGGCAGTGCTGGCGATCGAGGAGTGGCTGGTTGGTGGTCCGCAGGCGGCCGTGTCGGCGGCGATGGTGCCCGGCGACTCGGAGCCAATCGGACCGGCGCTGGGCGAGCACGCGTCGCCGCCGAGCATGACTGCGGCAACGGCAGGCGCGGCAGAAGACAGCGACAAAGACGCGGCAGCCAGAGTGCGCTGGGCCGGGCTGATACCCGCCGGCGCCGGGCGCTACGGTGTGGGCCCGGTATCGCTGGTGCCGTCCGCGTCGACCTCGGGGGAGTTCGAAGTTGCGCCGGTCAATGCGGGTGCCCGCGGAGACGAGAAGGAAGAGCCGGGCATCGTGATCGACCGCGAAGGTCTCGAAGCACTGACCAGCTCGGAACAGCGCGCGCAGATCTTTCCCAACGAGGACGCCCCGGCGCTGCCGGGCAGCCGCGAGGCGATCGAAGAAAGCGTGGATAGCCAGGTCGCCGAAGATGTGGCGCTGCGCGAAGCGCAGGCGATCGCGCGCCGGGCGATGCAGCAGCTGGCCAACGAGAATGCAAGCGGGGCGCCGGCGGCGGCGAATATCGCCGAGGCGGCGGAGCGTGCGGCGAGTGAGGCGGCTGAGGCGGTAGCGAGTGAGGAGCCGAGTGAGGCGGAGCCCAGCGCGGATACGGTCGCGGCGTTGAAGGCCGTGGCGATGGCGGATGCCACCGTGCCGATGGAGCGGGTGGAGGTCGGCGAGGTCGATGATGCCGCGGATGAAGAGGATGAACAGGTCGATGCCGCGGATGAAGAGGACGAAGAGGGCGAAGAGGACGAAGAGGGCGAAGAGGACGAAGAGGGCGAAGAGGACGAAGAGGGCGAAGAGGACGAAGAGGACGCCACGCTGGCGATCGCTCGTGCGAAGGCGGCTGGGGCGAGCGCTGAGGTGATCGTGGCGTTGGCGGAGTCGCATCCGGAGACGGCGAGTGCGATCGCCGCGGCGAAGGCGGCCGGGGCGAGCACGGAGACGTTGGCGGCGCTGGCGGAAGCTGCGGCGGCTGGGGAGGCTGCGGTGGAGGCGAAGGGGGAGGCTGAGGCCGAGGCTGAGACCGAGGCGGAGGCTGAGACCGAGGCGGAGGCTGAGACCGAGGCGGAGGCTGAGACCGAGGCGGCGGAAGCTGAGCCGGAGCCGGTGGCGGAAGCCGAGCCGGAGCCGGCGGCGGAAGCCGAGCCGGAGCCGGCGGCGGAAGCCGAGCCGGAGCCGGTGGCGGAAGCCGAGCCGGAGCCGGTGGCGGAAGCCGAGACTGAGGCCGAGACCGAGGCCAAGGCCGAGGCCGAG